>Ga0206850_10031_pt1 | contig 55577 bp, 39 predicted proteins | sample Alteio_BWOrgCont_16_FD_152885 | JGI IMG/M metagenome (GOLD analysis project Ga0206850, IMG submission 152885) | Enriched cells from forest soil in Barre Woods Harvard Forest LTER site, Petersham, Massachusetts, United States -... | ecosystem: Environmental > Terrestrial > Soil > Temperate forest >...
CCCATACAGCGACGGCACCAGCTATAAATTCTTGTTTAGTCTCTGGATTACTAATGCAATAGTGAAATTTTGTGAATGTATCGGGATGCCAAGCATTTCTGTATGAAATTTTTAATGAATCACCAGTGATCCATCCCTTCATTTTTTCAACATCTCCCTTTTGCATTCTCCAAAGTATACCCATGCCAAAATTTACAAACACTTCCCCTTCTTTTGCTTTAACCGTTTTCCCTGATGGGATTACCCATTCATCTCTAACTTCAAAAGAGTTCATAGTATAACAAGCTGGAGAAGGGATAGAAGGCTCTCTAGCGTAGGCTGGATAATCACTCTCCCTTCCTAGCAATGCAGCCAGCCTTTTTTCTGCTCTTTGCAGGCGCGTTTCCAATACCTGTACACGGTCTCTGAGAGAAGCACTTTCAGCCTGATGCTTAATATATGCACGAAGAACTAACTTCTGTTGACTTACTAGCTTACTATTTGCTGCATGAAGGCTCTCCACTTGCTCTTGAAGCTTCCCTTTTTCTTTCTGTAAAAGACGATTTGAATGAGTAAGCGCCTCGCAGAGAATGGTATTGTCCATTTCGCTTTGGTTGACCGCTGACATTTTATTCTCCCCTTTAATTTTGACTAATATTTTAACGTTTGTTACGATTTTGTCAAACATGTATTTAGTGGGTTTACAAAAGCTATTATGGATATTCCGTTTCATCAAGAGCAGATAGATTTTATGATGAGTCTGGCCAGTAGCCGGATTGAGTTTCTGAATCCCCTTTTTTGGCTGCTAAATTATGTTGACTCGTCTTACTTTTTATTTCCCCTTTTTACGATTATTTTAGTTGGGTGTTCCTACAGGTGGGGCCTTAGATTTTTTTACCTTGTTTCCATATCAAACATTTTAAATACTGTCGTAAAACAATTGGTTGAGTGGCCTAGGCCCAGCACTGAGTTTCCCGAAATTGGGATGGTTCATTTTCCCTCTTATGGGTTTCCAAGCGGTGGAGCGCAAAATGCCATGCTCTTTGGACTTTTGCTTATTTTCTACTGGAGGACCAGAGCCGCTTGGATTATTGGCGTTGCATGGATCCTTCTTTTAAGCTTTACAAGACTCTATCTGGCTGTTCATTATCCTATAGATGTTCTAGGAGGGTGGGCCATTGCCATCCCCCTATTCATTGCTTTCTACTATACCATAGGGTCTATCGAAAAATATCTGGCTAAAAAAGGATTAGCATTTTCTCTTGTTATTAGCTTAGCACTGCCCTTTCTCCTCTTTTTTTCAAACAGTCAAAACATTAAAGATATTGGAGGAACCCTCTTAGGGGTGGGGCTTGCCACTTACTTTTCCTTGAAACACCATCTTTTCCTTTCCCGTCCCAAAAGCCTGGGAGAAGCCGCCCTCAGATCATTGCTTGCCGTCGCCCTTTTCTTTCTCCTCTACTTTGCAATTCCAGAAAGCTTATACAGTCCCCTTCGCTATTTCGCCATTTTGTTCATTTTCACCCTCGCCGTCAGCCCCCTCTGCCGCCTCCTGGTGAAACATGCGCGCTAAAAGACAAGCCTTCTTTAGCAAGCATTAGCGAGCTATTTTCCTTTAGTTTTTCCTGATGTACAGAAGCCCGTTCAAGCCTAAGATATTCTGATACTCAGCTGATAACTTGTATTTTCGTCCTTTATTAGATGAATCAACTATCGTCAAGAAGCCATTTTTAACCCAATTTGCACAAAGTGATGCACATGTACGTGGTTTAAATCCGAATAGTTCGCCGATTTGCCGGCTTGTGACCATTTCAAATTTTTGGAATAGCTCTAGAGCTTTTCGTTGTTTTGGGTCGAGCTTTCTAATTAAATTACTTTGATCGGGTAAATCTTTAGCTTCATCCATCCGTTTTAATACATTCTCAAATGAAATAACCATTCCATCCACAAAATATTCAATCCATTTTGTGATATCCGCTTCAGCACGCCCCATGTAATAATTATGAGATTCTCCAATGCTAATTGCTTCATAATAAGCGCCTAAATTCTGTGCATAATATTCTTCCAAAGAATAAAGCCCTTTTAGGTCATAGCCCCCTAAATGTAAAATTAATGTGGTAAGCAATCTCGCTGTCCGCCCATTGCCGTCATAATAAGGGTGAATCGTTGCAAACTGATAGTGAGCAATTCCAGCAATAACAGGACAGGGCAACTCATTATTTTTATTTATCCAATCTACCATACCATTCATCAAATTTTTCACATCCTTGGCTTCAGGAGGCATATAGATAATTTTTTTTGTTCTTCCATCGCGAATAACATTTTGAGCATCTCTATATGCTGTAGAGGTAGCATTTGCTTTTCCACCAGCCATGACAAGTCCATGTAGCTTTTGGATCATTTTCTCTGTAATTTTTTCACCCTTTGCGGCCCATATTTCTATTTGGGTCAGTGCGGCATAATAACCTTTCACTTCATGTTCATCACGTTCCCGTCCAGGAAAGTGACCTTCACGCTTTAAAACCATTTCTACCTGGTCTGAATCCAGTCTATTACCTTCAATCATTGTTGAACAATGAGTGGTGTAAAGACGCGCGGTTTCTCTTAAAGATATGAGAACTGTCGGCGTCAAAGGCAAGTGCAATATTTTTTGCTTTGTTGCTTCAATGCGCATCAAATCATTCATAATTTTTGAAGAAATGACATAACGGGGTTCAAATTTTATCGGCATAATATCGGCCTTTTATCTGCATGAGATCATCCCTTTATTATGCCGATAAACTGCAGATAAAGCAAGCTTTTCCTTATGCCGTTTATTAAATAACTAAATCCCTTATTAGTAATCACTTACAGATATTTAAATAATTTCCTTGAAATTTAATCCTTTTTATGTTAAAATTATTTTTATAAACTTAAATAATATTGGAGAAGGATGAGCAATAATATAAGAAATGAGATAACTACAAGGATCGTAGGCAAAGTCAATGCTGAATGCGCAACAGAGTTTGGCTTAACAAGCACCTGGTATCAAGCAGACCCAGCATATAGTCAAACAGTAAAAACTGCTAAAGAGCGCGCCACCGAGATTATGTCTCAACCTGGACAAATCACAGATGAACAGTTGGAATACAATTTAACAAAAAGGGTGTCATATGAAACCAATCATTATGACCAACTAAAAGCCTCCCTATTCAACTATCATGAAAATGTCCAACTAAAAAAAGATGCCTTATTAAATGCTGTCCAATTCAACCAGTTTTGTATGAATGCTACGCCTTCTTCTATAGTTTCAGGTTTTGATAGCCCCATGTCTTTGGATGACCCATCGACACCTCCCCCTTCTTCACCTTCTTCTGTAGTTTCAGGTTTTGATAGCCCTATGTCTTCGGATGACGAATCGACAGTTCCCGCTTCTTCACCTTCTCCGGTAGTTTCAGATTCTGATAGCTCTATGGCTTTAGATGACGAATCTACACTTCCCGCTCCTTCCATTTCTCAAGCTTCTCCAAAACCCAAAAGACAGTCACTTGCTCAAAAGATTCATCAAATCACAAATGAAAAAGGACACCTCTTTGTTCCTGGAGATACCGTATTAATAAGGAATCCTAAAGACCCGCAATCCTTCCACTACTTTGCAACTGTTAAAAAAGTAGGAAATGGAAATCTCGATGTCACATATCATGGGTTTCCAAATTATGGCATTGAAACACTTCCTCTTCAGGAAAGTTATCCCTTCTTTATTCCAGATAAATCAAAAGAAGAAGTGGAAGCCCTTTTAAACTTACCTAAATACAAAGAATACAAATTTTGGGTTAATGAAAAAAAAGGCAGCCCTTACACTTCGGCCTATAAACTTCCCCCCTCTACTTTACAATCATACTAAGGAGAATAATATGTCACAAATAGCAAATATGAATGGTAGTGTTGGACAATCTGCCTCACTATTCAGTGAAAAAACGATAAGACGTGGTATCGCTTTCATAGGAATTGCTTTGGGGGCTGCCTCTATACTTATGGGATTGTGGGCAGGAGGTGTGTTTGGCACTCCATTGGCTGGCAGGGCTCTAGACATTGGATATTTAGCATTTAATTCTGCCCTTTTTGGTGTTGGTTCTCTTGTAGCCATTGGAGCGGCATTGTCTCCATGGGAAGAAAATCAAGCTCTTGGGCGGCAACCTGTCCAGCAATAACCCCCTCTGATCCCAAAACAAAACAAGCCTCCTAATTTCTTGGTCTGAGGGGTAACCCAATAAAAAGTTTTTGCGCCTGTTCTTGTATGATATATTCCATACTTTTTTCCTAATTATGAGTTAGAGACGGGTTACGGAAAGGCTATTGATAAATGGCCGTCATTTTCGGCGGTGCCAGGGAAATAATTCTTCTTTGTAGAATCACTAAAAGATCTCCACAAGGCAACGGCACCGGCAGGTGTATAAAGATTCAAAACATGTGGACATAACCGTTTTTCGATATACGCAATTAAAAACAGTTCAAAAATGTTCAGGGGAATATAGAATATAACGTTTAAAAGGCATAGGACATCGGGTGTCTCTTGGTTTTTGCGCATATCGTCAAACACACTCATTGCAAAGAATAGACCACACCCCTTTTTTACAGCATCTGCAAGCTCGGGATCCCCGTCTAAAACCACGTGATACAGTTTTAGTGCTCCCCCTAAAAAGTATCGCCCATCTTCACTGCAAAGATATTGTTCAATTTTTGTAAAGCCGGCAACCATGCTTTCCTTGATTTTCTCTTTGCTTCCCTCTAAATACAGCCCATGTGTGGCAGTATAAAGCTGCTCGATCTTATTGTCATCTAAACCACAACGGCCACTTTTGCTTTTAAAGTAAAGAAGCTCTTTCAATAGCAAGAATAAAACGGCTGCATGGACTTCTGGATCTTTGTTAATTTGTCCAAGGCGGGAAAGACCCATTACAGTCTGCTGATAATCCTCATCATTCTCTCCCGGCCAAATTATAAAAAGGAGTTCTATTTTCCCTTCTTTAAGGCAAAGGAGGGCTACAACTTCCCAATAAAGAGGTTCACTAAATGTTTTTAGTGCGTTTAGCAAAGCCTGCTTATTATGAAACTGTTCGTATAATTCAACTAAGTCTTGAGGTATTAAGCCCATTGCAGCGAAACAATGACATGCTTTTTCCGGGGTACGATAATTTATCTCCATGTAAGAGAGCCAAGGATGGGGAGCAGTTTTTCCATCCCATTTTGCATAGTCTGCCTTTGCTTTAGCTAAACAAGCATTGTCTACTTGATCAGGAGTAAGAGCCGGGCTAGCTTGCTGAACTTCTCCTTTCCTACAAAACCAATTGCAACACTTATTTAATAACACGAGGGTGATAAAGCCGGCAATGCCTGTACTTACGCCGAAGGCAGTAAGATTAGCGGCTACAAACGATGGCTTTATGATGCAAGCAACGATCCCCAAGATAGTGATAGCTGCTAAAGCTACAGTGATAAGAGCAAGCGTGCTTTTAGCACACGGAGAATGTGGTTGAACTACACTTGAATGGGCTGCGGCTTGAACGTGCGACATGAATAAACTCCTGTAAATATTTTATAAATATTATATCAATAGCCCATTAAAACATCAAGTACAGAGATCAGCCAGTATTTAAAATTTATTATATTGTGCGGATGGTCATGTTGTTGGTGGTGCCGCGGATGCCGAAGGGAGAGCCTGAGGTGACGACGACATGATCGTCTGGGTGGACGAGGTTGTGGCGGAGGGCAAAGGCGCTGATTTGGGAGAAGGCCTCCTCCGCATTTGTTGCATGGAAGGTGTCTACGGGGATGACTCCCCAATTGATGGCCATTTGGTGGTAGACTTTTGGGTTTGCGGTGAGGGCGACGATGGGCATGGAAGGACGGTAGCGAGAGATCAGGCGTGCGGTGTGTCCGCTATTTGTAAAAGCAAAAATGGCTTTGCATTTTATGGTATAGGCAACGTTTACTGACGAGAGGGCCACAGAGGAGGAGACATCGTGGGCATTCTGCCGGGCCGTGTGATCAAAAAAATTACGATAGTCAAAATCTTTTTCCGTCTCTTCAATGATGCTCTTCATCATCTTGAGAGTTTCTATGGGGTATTTGCCAACAGCAGTTTCACCGGAAAGCATCACACAAGAGGTGCTGTCGTAAATCGCGTTTGCTACATCGGATACTTCTGCGCGAGTGGGTCTGGGGTTGTGTATCATCGATTCGAGCATTTGTGTGGCAACGATCACCGGTTTGCAGGCTGTATAACATTTTCTAATCATCATTTTTTGTAAGTGAGGAACCCGCTTTAACGGAAGCTCAACTCCTAAATCCCCTCTTGCTACCATGATCCCATCAGCAACTTCGATGATGTTATCGAAATGATCCACCCCTTCACTATTTTCAATCTTTGCGATGACTAATATATCAGGTTTATTCTGCTTGTTTAAAAGCTTTTTGATCTCCATCACATGATCTGCCGATCTGATAAAGGAAGCGGCCACAAGATCTACATCGTGCGTGCAACCAAAGATGATATCTTTCACATCTTGCTCTGTCATTGCAGGGAGCGGAGTACGAGAATTGGGGATATTCACCCCTTTGTGACTTTTTAAAATCCCATTGTTTTGAATCTCGAGGAGAACCCCTTCATTTGTCTTTTCAACGACTTTAGAAATGATACATCCATCGTCGAAAAGAACCGCTTCTCCCACTTTTAAACTACCTAGCACAATGGGGGGTGTGATAGAAATAGCCCCACCTTTACCGGCAAGAATTTTTTGCCCAGCTTTCAGCTCTACCTGATCCCCTTCGAGTTTTCCCACGCGGATCTCAGGGCCTTTTGTATCGAGCATGATGGCAAGAGGAACCTTTTTTTCTGCGCGCGCTTTTTTAAGATTGTTAATCACTTGGAGATGCTCTTCTTGGGTGCCGTGGCTAAAATTTAGACGTGCAACATCCATGCCGGCATCAATCAGCTTCAAAATCATCTCATAGCTGCTGACTGCAGGTCCAATGGTGCAAATGATTTTTGTTCTAGTTTTAATGGTGATGGCCTCCCCCGCCCCCGCCATGACCGCCGTGTCCTCCTCCATGCCCTCCATGTCCTCCGTGCCCCCAGCCACCATTGTGGTAGCGATGATGCTGGTGCCAGCTATTATATTGCCCCTGGCTGCCAAACCAATTCCCATAATACCAGCCCGGTCCTATCCACACAACAGGCTCTTCATTATAATAATAATATCCAGGACCTCCATAATAGCCATATTGATAGTCTGGCTGAGGCCCGACATCCACACTAACCCCTAATGCTAATTCCTCATTATCGACTGCAAATAAGACACAAAATACCACAAGACCCACTCCCAAAATACCCAAATACACCTTCATCATACCCACCTCTGGTTAAAATAATTTTTATATACTAAAAAAGGAATTCCATGTCAAAAGAGAAGATCGGGCACGCACGCGGGCACGGGCACGGGCACGAAAGAGGGAAGAGGTTAGAGTTTCTTCTCTTTCGTGCCCGTGCCCGCGTGCGTGCCCGATCTTTTTCTTCTATTCTCTTCCTTATAATTTGCCCTGTCCTCTATCCTTTTAGCAGCTATGGAAGAGAAAAAGATTATTCTTAAAGGGGTCAGGGTCCACAACTTGAAGAATGTGGATTTGAAGCTTACCCCGAATCAGCTGATTGTATTTACAGGGGTTTCTGGGTCGGGAAAGTCTTCGCTGGCGTTTGATATGATTTATGTTGAGGGGCAAAGGCGCTATATCGAGTCTCTCTCTACCTACGCAAGACGCCATATGGGGGACATGCCAAAGCCCGATGCTGATCTGATTTCAGGGATATCCCCTACCATTGCCATCGAACAAAAAACCGCAGGCAAAACCCCAAGATCCACTGTGGGGACAATGACGGGAATTTACGATTATATGCGGGTCCTCTACGCGCGTGTGGGAACTGCCCATTGCCCCGTTACTGGAGAAGAGGTAGCTCCCCGAAGTGCAGTGAGCATTCAGCATGAGATCAATCAATTGGAAAGGGGGACGAGAATCATTGTCTTAAGCCCTTTTGCAAAAGGGAAAAAAGGGGAATTTAAAGAGGATTTTGCAGAGCTGCTAAGGAAAGGGTTCACCCGGATCAGGCTCGATGGAAAAATCGTAGAGATCACAGATGAAATTCAAGTGGATAAAAGTATGGCCCACGATATCGATCTTGTGATCGATAGGCTTGCCGTAGGTGACGAAAGGCTCGCAGAGACGATCACCCATGCGCTCGAATGGGGAAAAGGGGTGATGAGTGTCTTGAATGGAGAAAGGGAAACGCTATACTCCACCCACGCCTTTGCAAAAAAGTCGGGAATTTCTTACGGCCCTCTTGAGCCGCATGATTTTTCTTTTAACCACCCTTTGGGGATGTGTCCTACATGCCAAGGAATTGGAGAGACCCAAGAATTTGATTTGGATTTGGTGATTGACCCTGAAAAAAGCATTAAGGAAGACTGCTGCAAGGTAGCGAGCTCCTATGAAACTGTGAGATATGGCAATATCTATCGAAATTTAGTTGATGTTGACAAGCCCTGGAAAAAACTCTCTGATAAAGACAAAAAAATCTTTTTGTATGGTACGGAAAAAAAGTGGACGCGGATGAAATTTGTCCATCCAAAAACCGGGGCTCGGTGGACCGAGTTTGTGCAATGGAGAGGGGTGCTCTTTGAAGCCAAGCAACGGTTCACGCAAGCTAAGAGTGAAACCTACCGCTCGAATATGAAAGAGCTGATGATCGAGTCTATTTGCCCAGACTGTCACGGAGAAAGGATACAACCCTATCCTGCCGCTACAACAATTGCCGGAAAAAGGATTGGAGAGGTTTGCAAACTATCGATAAGTGAGTGTTCCACATTTTTTGGCAAACTTAAACTAGGGCCTATTGCTGAAGAGCTTTTAAAAGAGATCAATGAACGTTTGACGTTCTTGCTTGGCGTTGGATTGCATTATCTAGCACTGGAAAGAACTGCCCCCACCCTCTCTGGCGGAGAATCGCAGCGGGTGCGCCTCGCATCGCAAATCGGCTCTGGGCTAGTGGGCGCTACCTATGTTTTAGACGAGCCTTCTATTGGTCTTCATCCCCGCGATAATAGGAGGCTTTTGCAAACGTTGATCAACCTAAAGGACAAAGGCAATACAGTGATCGTCGTGGAACACGACGAAGAAACAATTAGAGAAGCAGATTATGTGGTCGATGTGGGGCCCCTTGCCGGGCAAAAAGGGGGCAAAATTGTTGCGCAAGGAACCGTAGAGGATATCTTAGCATGTAAAGATTCGATCACCGGCAAATACCTTACAGGCGTGTTAAAACTCCCTCCGTCTAAAAAACGAAAGAGCGCAGATAGTATCACCCTTAAAAAGGCCTCCCATCACAACCTGAAAAATGTCACCGTCTCTTTTCCCCTAAATATTTTGGTTGCTGTTACTGGGGTTTCAGGCTCCGGCAAATCCTCCCTCATCTCTGATACGCTATATCCGGCCCTGGCTGGAGCTAAAGGAGGGAAGTTTGGATCTATCGAAGGGAAGGACAAGGTTGATAAAGTGATTTGCATCGATCAATCCCCTATTGGAAGAACCCCCAGGTCAAACCCTGCCACCTACATTAAACTTTTCGATGAGATCAGAGATCTATTTAGCAACCTCCCAGAGAGCAAAGCTCAAGGGTTCACGCCTGGCAGATTTAGCTTTAATGTGAAAGAGGGCTCTTGCTTAACTTGCGGCGGAATGGGAATGACGAAAATCGACATGGACTTCATGGAAGATGAATGGGTCACATGTACTGAATGCAAAGGGAAACGTTTTGATCAAAATACCCTTGCAATCACCTATAAAGAAAAAAACATCGCCGATGTTTTAGAAATGCCCGTAGGGGAAGCGTTAGAGTTCTTCTCAGCAATCCCCCAAATTAAAGTGAAGCTACAGCTACTTTTGGATGTGGGCTTAGATTACCTGCAACTCGGGCAACCCTCCCCTACCCTTTCAGGGGGAGAAGCTCAAAGGATCAAGCTTGCAAAGGAGCTTTCAAGACCCGATACCGGAAAAACCTTTTATATTCTAGATGAGCCGACAACCGGTCTTCATTTCCATGACATTAACAAACTCATAGGTGTTCTTCAATCACTTGTCGATAAAGGGAACACCGTCCTTGTGATAGAACATAACATGGATTTGATAAAGAGCGCCGATTGGATTATCGAGCTTGGCCCTGAAGGGGGAGATGAAGGGGGGAAAATCATTGCAGAGGGGCCTCTAGAAAAAATCATCAAACTCAAAACAGCTACAGGAGTTGCACTCAACCCCAAAGCCGTAAAGTATAAGGCCCCTATCACGACCCTCATTTTCCACCCCTTCATTACAGTTAATGGAGCGACTCAAAACAATTTAAAGAATATTTCCGTTCAGATCCCCAGAGGGAAAATCACCTTATGTACCGGTCCTTCCGGCTCAGGAAAGAGCTCACTTGCTTTTGAGACCATTTACGCAGAAGGGCAGCGCCGGTATATCGAATCCCTTTCCCCCTATCAGCGGCAATTTGTCAAACAAATGCCCAAGCCCAAGGTGGAAAGTATTGAGGGGTTAAGCGCCTCGATTGCCATTGAACAAAAGCATCATGCAGGAAACCCCCGAAGCACGCTCGGAACAATCACAGAGATCTACGACTTTTTAAGAGTTCTCTATGCCCTTTTAGGAACAAGCGAAGAGACTAAACTCATTAGCAAAGAATCCATCCTTGAAAAACTTCTCGAACTACCTAAAAACACGAAGATCCACGTCCTCTCTCCGATAAAAACCCTCGATGGGCTTCAAAAGAAGGGTTTTTTACGGGTCCGCCTAAATGGGCAATATTATGAGGTCGATCAGGAGATCCCCCTTGAAAAAGGGAGAAAAAATGCTCTGTTTGTCGTCATCGACAGGCTTACAATCAATGAAAATGCATCCAAGCGCCTATTTGAGGCCCTCTCACTTGCCGGAGACCTCATCACAATAGCCTTGGAAGATCAAGATCTTGTTTTTAACCTCTCCACTTCACGCGTGACACCCCATACATTCTCGTTTAATACAGAACAAGGGATGTGCCCTGATTGTCAGGGGCTCGGCGTGCAGTACGGCGCTAGCCTAGAGAGGCATAAAGAGTTTATGAAAGAAACCCCTTTGGGCCTCATGTACCTTCTCTGGAAAGAAAATACCACAAGGGAGGCTATCAAACATTTTACGAGTGTGATTAAAAACCCGAAAACTCCCCTAAAAGATTTGCCTCCTAATCAATTGCTAACCTTTCTTTATGGCAATGAAGAGTGGGTGGGGCTCAATAACGTCTTTGCAAAACTTTCCAAAGCAGGCCCCTCTTATTTTAAGGAGATCCTCGCCCCTCTTCTGGAAGAGAGCACCTGCCTCTCTTGCAAAGGGACACGCCTGAATCCCCTTGCTAGGAACATCCTCATTAAAGGCCTTTCCATTGCAGACTTTTGCGCCCTGTCTCTCGATGACGCCCTTGAGTTTATCTCAAAATTAGAGACAAGCGATCTCGTGGAAGAGATCAAACAACGACTCACTTTCTTAGCTGACTTAGGCCTGGGGTATCTTTCCCTAAATCGGGGGGCGCGCACACTTAGCGGCGGAGAGACCCAGCGCACCTATTTGGCAAAACAGCTTGGCAGCGGGCTAACCGGTTGCCTCTACGTCCTTGACGAGCCTACAATTGGCCTTCATCCCCACAACAATGCCCTCTTAAACCAAGCCCTCCAAAAACTCGTTAAACTCGGCAATACCCTCATCCTCGTTGAACACGACCCAATGACAATGGAAATCGCCGACTTCTTTTTAGACTTTGGGCTTCATGCCGGAAAAGAGGGAGGGAAAATCATAGCGCAGGGAACCCTCGAAGAGATCAAAAAAAATCCCCTATCGATTACAGGACAATACTTAAGCGGTAAAAAGACCATCCCCCTCCCAGAAAAAAGGAGAACTCCCTCTGAATTTATCCACATCAAAGACGCCCACCTTCATAATCTAAAACATATTTCTGTGGACTTTCCCCTCAAAGTCATGACTTGTGTCACAGGGGTTTCAGGATCGGGCAAATCCTCCCTCCTCCAGGAACTTAAAAAGCAAAAGATAGAAAAACTGGTAGTTCTTGAACAAAGTCCCATCGGTCAAACAAACAGAGCTGATGTGAGCACCTACATCGACCTACTCACCCCCCTCCGTTATTTCTTTGCATCTCTCCCTACCGCCAAAGCCAAAGGGCTCATGCCAAAAAACTTCAGCTTTAACCACAAAAAAGGGATGTGCAGAAAATGTTGGGGTCTTGGGGTGCGCACCATCCACCTCCAATTTCTCCCCCCTGTAAAAGTCGAGTGCGATGCCTGCCACGGCTTTAGGCTAAACCCTCTTAGCTTAGAAGTCCTCCTAAATGGCAAACACCTAGGCCATGTCCTCAACATGACCGTCAAAGAGGCCACAGGATGGCTCCCCTTCATCCCAAAAGTGATGCGTATGCTAGAGACCCTTACCTCTGTGGGCCTTGACTATTTAAAACTCGGCCAAGAGGTCCAAACCCTGTCCGGCGGCGAAGCGCAGCGCCTCCGCCTTTCCAAAGAGCTCGCGAAAAGACAAATCGTTAATACCGTCTACCTCTTCGATGAGCCCACAACGGGGCTCCACTATGTCGACATCGAAAAGCTGATCCACATTTTCCAAACCTTAGTAGACAAGGGAAACACCGTGATCATCATCGAGCACAACCTCGACCTGATCATGCACGCCGACCACATCATCGACCTCGGCCCTGGCGCCGGCGCCGCCGGCGGCCAAATCATCGCCACAGGCACCCCCGAAGAAGTGTCAATGAACAAAGAATCCTATACAGGAAAGTATTTGAATACAGCTCTTGACACAATGTAACCTATTTGGTTACAATAAGAACAAATGAGAGCTGCGTGCCAATTAAGACGTTTAAGCATAAAAACTTAAGGAAATTTTTTGAAACTGGAAGCAAAGCTGGCATCCAGCCTGCCCATGCAAAGAGAATTAAGCTTATTTTGGATCTGCTTAACGCTGCAATGGAAGCTAAAGACATGAATTTTCCAGGTTCAGATTTTCATCCGCTAAAGGGTGTTCTGAAAGGTTTTTATTCGGTTCATGTGAATGGTAATTGGACAATCATTTTTCGCTTTGAAAATGGTAAAGCTAACGATGTGGATTTAATAGACTATCACTAAAAAGGGGTGTAATTTATGGTTAAAAAAAGAAAGCCTGCTCACCCAGGGGAAATTCTTGATGAGCTTTACATTAAGCCTCTCCAGCTGAATTTACAGAAACTTGCTGATAGGCTGGGTATTGCCCGGAATACTTTATTTAAAATCAGAGCTGGTGAGGCGAGCGTGACTCCTTCTATTGCCCTTTCTCTAGCTGAAGCGTTCGACACTACTCCACAGCTTTGGCTCAATTTGCAGCAAACATACGATTTATGGATTGAAGAACCTGAACACGTCCATGTGCAACCCATTATTAAAAACGGAGAGTTCCTTCAAATTAAGCAAAATCAGGGAATTACAAGAGCTGCTATTGTTTGAGAACTTTTTACCATCTTTTGATAAAGTCGAGGAATGAATCCATTTCGGAGATCATTTTTCTGAGGTTGATGGGCACTGTTTGGTTAAGGAGCATTGGGTCTTCTGGCCGGGCAGCTAAAGCCTCTTGAAAATTTTTAAGAACCGTTTCGTGGAGGGTCTTAAATGGAGTAATCGTCTCATCGATTTGTTTCTTTGTTTCATCGGGAATTATTGCATCCACGGTACCCAAGCGAAGGAATTCGAAAAGCTCATGCATAAACTGAGCGATACAGGGAAGGACTTCTTCATAGCGCTGCCAATTAAAATCGATGCTCTGCCCAGAAGGCGTTTCTGCCGCAGATGATGTAGATTCTCTTTTTTGGGCAGATACTTTCTCATTTATTTCTTCCAAAAGATCCTGAATTCTATCAGAAGCTGCATGCTCGTCCTCAGTAATTCGGGAGGAAGTTTGTTGGAGTTTTATAAGAGCCTTTATCGCTTCCACAAGACTAATAGGTATATTAAGACCATCAGTTTTTCTGAACATGAGATCTGCGGCCTCAACCAATTTACAACCTCTAGCTTCCCACTGTGTATTGTAGGGATCGAGTCCAATATAGAAAAGGTCTTGGGGGGCTAGGAAATCGTAGATCATCCTCATATCAGGAAAGAGCCATTTTCCAAAAATTGCTTTTGGATCAGAAACGGCCATCCACCGTCCATCAAGAGATCTCTCTTGAAGTTCAAGAGTATTTTTAATCGGGTTTTGTACCCAATATCCATGCATATCCTTTTCCCAATTCAGATCAAAGGCCGGAGCACTAGCATTATACCAAGTTTTAGGAAGGCAAGACAATTCATTTACTAAAGCGACTATTAAAAGTGATTGTTGCTCTGGAGTCAGATTTTTTTTCATTTTATCAATGACTGGGAGGTCTACTAATTGTTTAACGGTCTTTGGCATTTGTAAAGCAAGTTCTACCACCGCATCTTGGTATTCTTGAGAGTTTTTTTGTTCCTCTGTCAAATGGCAGGCCATTTCAATCCTCTCTCTAAGATGATCTCTCCAGTGGGGCACAAGCTCGTATGTTTCGTAAGCCATCAAGGTTTCGATAGTTTCTCCAATATGATGATCTTGATCATCAGCAAAATAATTCACCACTTTTCCACTTGCCCCTTGCAGATAATATTCTTCAGAAAATAAGCCAATAAGGGCAAGACGCACCTCATGAATAGGCTTTGGAGCGAGCTCATGTTTCCATCGATACTTTGTTCCCTCGATCTGATTCAATTTTTGTAAAAGCCTCTCCTGCTCTTCCGTAGATAAAATAATAGAAGGCATGGGTGGCAAAGGGGGAGTTTCTGGATAAAGAAATAGGTTTAAACCATGTGAGGGACGCTCAAGAGGAATTTTAAGGGTTCTTCCATGCATTTGAGCTTTTTGCTTAATGGCCAAAGGAAGGTTGTCCAGTAGTTGTTTATAAGTTTCGTAGATCTCCTCTACAGATTGAAGTTCTCTGATAAAAGAACTCTGAGAAACCTTATAAGCTCTTTTCACAGTATCAGCATACGATCCCCCTGGAGGGAGTCTCCATGGTAAAAACCGATCGACCCCAGAGCGTCCTATTCCAGGTTGAATAGCCGTCTCAAAAGCTTTAATGCTCTGCCCTCTGATCAAAAATAGCCCTAATTGAGAAATAAACTGATTCCAGCCATTTGCTACAAGCTTGGCCCGTGTGCCAGGAGAAAGCTTGTCTAAAAAGGTCTGATTCCAATCCTCTATAATAGCCGGAATATAACGTCTAAATGCCTCTTCAGAATCTAAAGGACCATACTTACGATGGTAAAGAGAATAACCCCCTGGAGTTTTTTTTATATCGGGAATATCCTCATCGTTTGCAGCGGCAATACGGGGAAGCTCGGCATTCCATACCCAACTCCAATGGGATCGTATCTCCCTTTCTACTATTTTTTGAAAAATCATCTCACATTTTCGAATTTCAGCATTAAGCTCTGGATGGGCCGTAAAAAATCGAGTGATAAGCGTTTTTTGCGCATCCTTCTCCCCCGTTTTTTTATTAACAGTCTCAATCAGTTCCCGAATCATTCCTTGATGCAAAAGACTTTGAGTACGGTTTTGCTCGGTGAGGATCTTACCAATCACCTGAGCGTTGAGAGGATTTTCAAAATAGGAATGAAAAGCTGCGAGAGCCTTTTTAAAAGCTTGAATAGCTGGATGGGTGGTATAGGCGCGTTTTAATCCTTCTTCAAGAAATCCTGTTTGCACGCCGGCATGAACTGCTTGAAGAGCGAGTAAAAAAGTGTCCATTTTCACAGAATCCGCAAGGGGACTCAAGGATGACAATGTAGCTTTAGTAAGAGCTTCAAAATCTTGTGGATCAATCTCTAAAGCAGCATATGCTGCGCGGATAGCTGGGATTTCCCAGACAGCTTTTTTGCTAATCAGAAATCTTCCATTTTCATCGATAGGGAGTGAAACTCCTTTTAGCTCATTTAAATTTACTGATACGAGAGTTGGCGTGGGATATCTTTCGTTAAGACTTGCATAAAAAATACTAAAAAGAAGGTGTAAATAGAGGATAGAATCATTGTTGATCATGCTGATGATAACCGCTGATGCAGCGCACGTGCCTACTGCCCCCTGTCGTACCGGTGTCAAAAATGCTGTTAATACAGCAGCCGCATTTTCAGATTTTCCATTTGAGTAACTAAAGAAAACATCGCGGAGCTGAGGTGCTTTTAAGAGATGCTCCAATTGAGATAGGATATGTTTTAAGACTGTATGGTGCGCGGGAAAAGCCGCAAATTTAGATTTAAGCCTTTCAAGTAATTGAGGAATTAGGGGAAAATTGATAAGTCCCCTACCTGTGATCAAAAGCTGCGCAATTCCACTGGCCACATACTGCCCAAGCAGCGGAGAAACAGGGCCTTGAGGCCAAGCTTCTAGAAGGAGGATCTGCTCATCAATACCAGAGAGGAATTCTTCAATGCGCTGGGGGTCTGGCTGAGAGACATTATGATAATAAACCACTAGGGTTTCTATATCAGCAGCAGATGGATGGGGAGGAAGAAAATGTTCTAAGTGAGAACCTATTTTTAGCCACTCCTTGCAAAGCTCTAAACAATCTGCCTTGAAAAGGGTTAGCAAAGGGGATTCCTCACCAGATAATAGGGCCGACATAATGGGAATCACTAAATCCCCATAGCGCTTGTTATACAGCATCTGAGCACATTTGTAACCTAGATCCACCTCATCCATCGTCCTTGTCGAATCAAGCATCCAAATATATAAAGGTTCATTGCTGGTTGTGACCTCAAATCGGCGTAGCATCTCGATCGGGCGAACGCTGCGAGAGCCTCCTCTAATAGCAAGTGCCACAACAGGATGGCCTATCCCCCCTTCTTTGAAGCAATAAGAGAGGTACGAAACTTCACGCATATCAGCCAAGATTAAATAGTCACAGAGGCTTATCATATCTGAAGGATTTAATTTTACTAATTCCTTCGCAGGAAATCCCTTATTACCGCAGAGCTGCCCTGCTTCATATAGGGAGGTGGCATTGATCATTTTAAGGCATAAATCAGGATTCACCTCATAGATACTAACTAGAGATGAGACGAGGAATGAAAAAACTTTTTCCTTCGTCTTAAAAAATTTCTCAAGCTTGGGAAGATCTAGCAATACTTGATAAGCCCCCGATTCAGGAAAGAACAAGGCGACATCATAAGGCTCTTTCATCCCTTCCAAAATGGACAAAATTCTTGGATCAAAAATCTGTTTTATACGCTCTTTTGGCAATGATAACGCGCATAAAATTTTCCAGTTCGAATTATCTAATAATGCAGCAAGCCGGTGAAAATCTTCAGGATTATATAATTGCAAAAAGGCAAAAAAGCCTTCTGAATTCAAGACTTCTTCCCATTTCCATGTATATTCAGCACATATCAATCTTGTTATTGGAAGAAATTGTACAGCCCTTGGAGAGGTGAGGAGCAAGTTTTTTACTTTTTCTGGAATTTTTAAGGTCTCCATTTTCCGTTTGTAAAGCGTTAATTCTGCTTGTTGAACGGCTTTTGTAGCAGACTGAATTCCTTGGGAGGTCGATGTTAATCCATGAAGCCTTTTGCTAAGAGAATTCAGTTTCACTATAATACGTCTTTTTTCATCTTTTCTCTTTGGAGAACATCCCGATAGAGAATTTTCGAGCCGGGCAACCTCTTTTTTAAGAGATCGAATTTCCCCTTTTTGAAATGCCTTGGAACCAAAGCCTTCAACTTTTATTCGAAGTTCTTGCGTGACTTTGGAAAGAGAATCACTGGAATAATAAGAATTATTTGAACGCTCTTGAAGTTCCCGTGTTCTTTGTTGAACATTTTCCGTTTTTTCTCTAATATCATCTATTTCATTAACAAACGACATAAATCTTCTTTTTGCTAGTTAAGTTCTTATTCTAACAAAAACAATAATATAATGAAATATTAAAAATTATTCTGCTATATTGAGGCACGCCACAGAAAAATTTCTATACAGAAAAATATTTAAACCTGGTATAAATGGACGCTATAGACCAAAGGAAGGGAAATACATGATTTCAAGAAAACGAGCAAAAGCGATCACCACAGCACTGTTTCTAGTGGGCCTAGCCATTCTATCTTATACCCAAGAGTGGTGGCCCGGCATCATGCTAGCCATAGGTATCCCCCTAGCCTTAAGGCATTTGCTTCTAGGCAAATATTACGATATGTGTGTGAGCCTCTTTGTTTTCGTCGGAGTGTTTTTAACCATCGAGTTTCAAATTTCCTGGGAAATCCTCCTCCCCGTCATATTCACGGTAGGAGCCATTTATATTCTTTGTAGAGACTGGGTAGAGAGCGACGATGAAGCTATAGACACAGCAGAACTAAAAACCCCTAAAACGCAAACCAAAGCCCCAAAAGCCAAAGCCGCCCCCAAAAAGAAGAAAAAGAAACGCACCAAAGCCGCTTAAAATTATTTCCCGATTTTTGCGATGAACCTATGCTTATTATGGTCCGTAAACGCATTTTCGATCCAAGACACCTTTTCGGCAGGGGTCCAATCTCTTGCATTTCCTGGTGCGACCGCCGGCGATTCTTCATTTCTTGGCGCGGCCCACAAGTCTTGATTTCTTTGCTCGGCCAAGCTGCTGTTGGTAGAAGCATAGTATGCTTTGAACCGCTCGTCCTCTCCTTCACCCGCCCACGCCTGGGATTCTGCGGCTTTAATATTCCTGTGTTTAAGGCTGCTATACCGCATTAACTTCAGCAGTTTATTCTTTTCTTTTACATTATCTATCAGTTCAACAGACTTATATATCGTTTCTAGCTCACTATCCGAATCGTAAACGAAATATCCTTCTTCGTCACGTGTAGTCGATTTGCTGAGAATTAACTTTAGGGCTTCATCCCTAGCATCTCCACTACTCATTTTTGATGCCATTTTCTCTGCGGCGTTAATGTCATTTTGGCGTACATAAAATTTTACAATTTTTAACTTTGAATTATTGCTGGGGTTTTTTGATTTGGAGAAATATTTCTTGGCCAAACAAGGGGCTTCTTTTTCACAAATAGATCCAAGTTCACAATAAAATTCATCGTGTTTTAGCTCGCTGGACTTTAATTCGTTAAGGATGTCCTTTTTAAGTGTTTCAGCTTTTTTTACGCTACCGGGAGGGGTTGTTTTATCTAAGATAGTTTTACCGGAATCAAAATAGGCACGCGCTAGCAATTTGGGGTCTTTAAACTTAGTTGCCAAAGAGTCAAGCTCTCTCTTGCTCGTGGCCATCCCTTCAGCTGCAGGAAGGGAGCTATAAAGACTCTTTGCAGCAATAGGGGAAACCTTTGCAGTAGTAGCTGCGTTGGGGCCTAAATTTTCCAAATCCTCCTCTTCTTCCGGAGAGGAGGCAACAAATTCTTGTTGTCTAGATGCTATACTGATAGTTCGTATTCCCATGTCTTTATTATACATATAAAAATAATTTTAATCAATATAATTATAAATATTTTATTAAGATTCTAATCCATTTATTCATAGGCACTTAGATAGTTTAGCCTCTTTTGGCGCGACGTTGGCTTTTTTTGGACATTTTTTTAGACGGAGTTGCGATTGATTTATAATAACTAGCTAGCTGGGTCTTTGTAACAAGACCTTCTGCCACGCCAATCACAAGTAGCTCATACTGAGCTTGATCCAAAAGAAGGCGTACCCCATTAATTCTTAAAAATAATAGAGATACAAAGGCTGCAGTGCGTTTGTTTCCATCTATAAATGGGTGGTTTTTAGCTATATGGAAAAGATAGGCCGCTGCTTTATCAAAAACCGTTAGATAAAGATCTTCTCCCCCAAAGGCACTTTTCGGCATTTCTATAGCTGAAGTTAAAAGGCCCAGATCTCGAATGCCTTGCATTCCCCCATGCTGTTCAATCAATCGCTCGTGCACTTTAAGTGCTTCATCCACAGTTATATATGTAATCATTTGTCCGCGAGATTTTTCATTAGTTCGAATAATTCTACACTTAGATCCTTATAATGTTTTTCAAAGGACTCTTCTTTACTATCGTCAACCGATTGAATAAGTATTCCCCCATTTGGGTTAACAATTAGCTGAAATGCGGCATCCTCACTCAAACCCGCGGCCTGCAAAAGACTCTTATCCACCACTATAGCCCGGCTATGCCCGTGCTTAACAAGGCGTTTGATCATGTTATACCCTCCCGTTACTACAATGTTACTACATTTTGAATAGTCTAGGCAATCATTTTTAATTGAGTTGTGTGAGTTTCTGGAGGCAGGCGATGATCGCATCATTCTCTTTGGGATCAAGGCCGGGGTTAATGCGGATACAGCCAGGGGGAATCATCATGACATTTGGGTGGAAGTAGCCGAAACTTTGTCTCCGGTATAATTTTACCCCTTTATTTGTACATATTCTCCTAAAATCGCGGACGATTTCTTTGAGTCGCTCTTCCCCGCCAACAAGAACTTTTACTTCGATAAATGCGGGCTCTATTTTCTCATCAACTGTACTCACAACAACTCTTTGGGCAGGATTGGCTCGAGGATTGGGCTTTAAAGACTCTGGCACGTGTCTCATGATCTCTCGCGCGTTATTAAAATATATTTGTCGGTAGCGCTCGGCATCTGCTGGGCAATAGCGAAAGGCATGGCAAAACCATTGTGTGCTTAGAGGGTCGGTTTTAAAAACCTCCTGTGTTGTTATATCTGCAAAGGGTTTCCAATGCTCAGCTCCATTGTTTACTATGTAAAAAGGAGCCCCGTAATAATTATCCATACCCATCATGTCAAATTTTTGCCCACTTTCAAAAAACACAAAATTTAGCCTGCCTTCCTCAATTTCTTTGTGGAAGGTCTCTAGAAGATTTTTTACTTTTTGAGAATTGGTATAATCGATGGTGCAGTCAATGGCTACTGTCAGTGGTCTATCTTTGGGTTTAGCGTCAAGAATAAGCCTAACATCCTCCTCTACTGTTCCAACTCGATAATCGGTCTTTGTTATCCCGGGTTCGACATTGGGACTGTATTGTCCCACATACAGATCGATCTTGCTTAAATCTTCTTTTGAACCTTTGCTTGCATCAAAACTGCGCGTCTTGCCTATCATATTCCTTAGTTCATAGTAGAGTGTGTTTCCATATCTTATTTCAGGATGGGGACTCATTTGTAATAATGCCAGATTTACCCCTGCAAAAGCATTCATCCCAGTTTTGGCAAGTCCTATCTTAACGTTTCTTCGAAGATTTTCAGGAACAACGGGTGCTAGCAGGGGAGCGTAGATTTTTGCAAAGTCTCCTTCTTTAAAAGGAGAGCTCAGCGTAAGCAGCGTGGCTATCTCACAATGAGCAAGTTCTAGAGCAAGAATAAATTTATTGTAATCATTAAGAGAGTGTTCTGCTGTAGCTAAATGCTCTCTTAGCCTATATAGTGAGGTTTGAAAAAGCTCTCTCGTGTCAGGATTTTCATTAAGAGAGTTCCACTTTTCATCGGTAATTTCATTTAATAGCCCTTCAACAAGCCGGAGCGTGCCTCCGCCTAAAACAGCAATATGAGGATTGTCTCTTGCCATTTCCTCAGCATTTACTCTGTGTAAAAAACGTTGAAATAACTGGGTATTGAGGATCTCAGACCTGTTATGAAAGTATATAGCATTTGCTCCCTTTACAGCATAACGAGGGTTAGTCTCTGCGCCAAAATCGGTGAAATTATATAGCTGCATGCGCATATTCACTGCGCTTATGTAAATGCCGCAATTCGACACAAATTGTTTTAAATACTTATTTTGTAACTCTACAACTTCCGGATAATAATCTCTGGGGGTAAAGTCCAAAATTTTTAAAACACCCACATCCCCTATTTGGATCCTGCAAATACATGCTATTCTCACCTGAATCAAATCGATCAATGACCCTTGCTTAATATCAAAAGCTTTACGAAAATCGGGATAATTCTTTTCTGCTTGCACAATTGCCATGAAAATTGCAGATTTGATCTTAGCCTCCACTTCATTTAACTTAGCCTGAAAAATAGCTTCTTTTCCTGGATCTCCATTTGTTTGAATGCACGCTCCTAAATAGGAGGTCAAATCAAGCAAAAGAAAAGGAGCAATAAATGGGGAACCTGGATCCTGAGCATGTCTAAAATGCTGCTTTAAAAAATCAGCTATAGCCACTTCCCATTTTTTCGGTTTTCGCGGGTCGATCACACTAAATTTGCGGGACAATGGAAAGAGCTGTGCCATGTCGGGTGTATCAATAACAAGTGGCATACTCCCACCCTGTTGACTCTCAGAGAGCGCCTCTTCTATCGCTGATTCCAAACCCGAATAGTGTCCAAGAGTGGGAGCCATTCGGTGGTAATATCGTCTACCTATACCAAATTGTGTTGTCTCTTTGATGATACGCATCATTTCTTCATCAGCATCCTCAGAGCCTATCATTTCTGGCTCAATTCCTGATGCTTTTGCAAGGTAATTAGCCGCCAAAAACCGTATCTTTTTTTTAAGCTCGGGGTCATCGGTTCTGTCATAGACATTCATCAACAACCCCAAGTTCAAATTCCATGCATATCTATGACCGAAAGGTTCATCTTCTAAAAAGCTATATTTCTCAATATTTTCTGGGGTCAAAAAATTACGGATTTCTTCTGCCCCAATTTTTTTAGCAAGCAAACTTACCATGAATCTGCTTCGTTCTAAACCTTTCATGATTTTTTCTGGAATTTCTATTCCCCCTTTTTTTAAATCCTGGACAGCTAGATCAAATGAGGCTGTGATAGCTAAATGATGCCTTGCCCAATCTGGAATGGTTGATACGCCTACTTCTTTAAGAGCTTCAGGACTTATCCAAAGAAAGCTGTATAGGGCCTTTTCGTAAATCAGCAGTAACTTTCCAAGAGCAGGGGTTTTTGCTGAAAGCAAGCCATGTTCATCAATACTCGGAGCAGTCAGCCGGTTGAATATCGCCCCACTAATTTTCCCTGCAAGCTTGTTCACTGCCTCTTGGCTCTCTTCGAGAACGTGGATAACATCCTCAGGAACTGTTTCTCCTGCCACTTTCATTTGGGCTACAGCTAATTCGAGTTGTTTGGTGATCGCTAAATGGTGCTTTGCCCAATCGGGAATATTCCCTTCCGTTAACGCCCTAATCGACTCATTAAATTGTGCATTTACCTTGCCCGTACTAGCGTGAGCATCCTCCGCCACCAGCCGAAGCCACGCATCTCTCTCTCCCGGAACACCAAGCGCGCTCATCCACACCCCTCTTCATCCTCATCTACCTACAAATTATTTTTACATCAACCTAGTTGTAGAGGAGGCCCATGGCCTGGCGGACCTCGGAGAGGGTTTGGGCGGCGGCGGCTCTTGCGCGCTCGGTCCCTTTGTGGATGATGCGCATCACCTCGGCGGGGTCGCTTGCGTACTGGGCTCTGCGGGCGCGGACGGGGATGAGGAATCTTTCGAGGGCTTCAGTGAGTCTTTTTTTCACGGTTGAATCGCCGAGGCCCCCACGAGCATAATGGGCTTTCATCTCTTCGAGATCTGTGTCAAAGGCATCGAGGTAGGTAAAAACGGGGTTGCCTTCTACTTGGCCCGGATCTTCGACGCGCAGGTGGTTTGGGTCGGTGAACATCCCTTTCACTTTTTTTGCAACGACCTCTGGCGAGTCTGAGAGATAAATGCAATTGCCAAGGGATTTGCTCATTTTGGCTTTTCCATCGGTGCCGGGCAATCTACCGGTTTTTGGTATCAGGGCTTTACATTCGACGAGCACATCCGTTTTGTAAACCTGATTAAAGCGGCGGACGATCTCGTTTGTCTGCTCAATCATGGGGAGCTGATCTTCACCGACCGGCACACAATTTGCTTTGAAGGCGGTGATATCCGCCGCCTGGCTTACTGGATAGACCATAAAACCTGCAGGAACGCTTTCTCCGTACCCTTTTTGGACAATCTCTTGTTTGACTGTGGGATTGTGTTTTAGCCGATTCCAGGTAACAAGGTTTAGGTAGTAGGTTGTTAATTCAAACAGCTGGGGCAAAAGCGACTGAATGAAAATGGTGGTTTTTTGTGGATCAATGCCGATAGACAAATAATCTAAAGCCACTTCAATTACGTGATCTTTTACTTTTTTAGGCTCTTCGTAATGGTCGGTCAATGCCTGTATATCTGCGATCATGACGTATTGCGTGGATGTGTCTTGAAGTTCAACCCTGTTTTTAAGGGAGCCTACGTAGTGGCCTAAATGGAGAGGGCCTGTTGGTCTATCACCGGTTAATATAATTGTCATCCGACTATTTTAGCTGTTCGGCGATAAAATAGTATTAAAATAATTTTTATGCATGTATATGCAAAAGAATATGATGAGAAAATATCTTTTGCCTGCGATTGCTATTTTAGGGGCAATTATAGGATTGATGGTCGTGTTTTGGAGCGGGAAAAAAGAGCCGGTTGCACCTGTCCCCTTTCCTCCTCCTATATCCCCTTATGCAAGTGCGATTTTTGGAGAGGGAATTGTGGAAACTTCTTCTGAAAATATTTCGATTGGGTCGCCTTTTAGTCAAGTGATCACTGAGATCTACGTGATAGAAGGAGATTCTGTTAAAAAAGGAGATCCCCTCTTTAAGCTCGATACAAGGTTTTTCGAGGCACAAGCAGAAACTGCCCTTAGCCAAATTGACGCTGCACAAGCGACTTTAGAAAATTATCAAAACCAATTTGCCTTTTACGAGCGCTTAAAAGACACGCGCGCTGTGAGCGAGCTGCAGTATGAGCAGAGTCTTTATGCCTTGATCGAAGCTGAAGAACAACTGAAGGTGGCAGAAGCTCAAGCGGGAGAAGTGGAGGCTAATATCGAAATGTCAACGATATGCGCCCCTATCGATGGGGAAATTTTGCAAGTGAATATTCATGTGGGAGAGGTTGCCCCTGTTATCCCTCCCCTTTCTTTTCAGCTGATCACTCCTTATAGCACGACGATGTATCCCTTGATGCTCATGGGGAGCAAAGCTCCTTTTAATTTGCGGATTGACATTGATGAGGAGGATTCCTGGCGCTATCAAGCGGGTGTGCCTGCCACAGCTTTTGTAAGAGGCAATAGCCATCTTAATTTTAAGTTGCGCTTTTTACGCGTCGAGCCTTACATCATTCCTAAAGCCTCATTTACTGGCCAGACAACGGAGAGACTCGACACCCGAGTTTTGCAAGTGATGTACCGTTTTGAAGAAACAGATACACCCGTATACGGCGGCCAGATTTTAGATGTCTACCTAGAAGCTGAGAAAATAGGTAGACAATGAGAAATGAAGATCGGGCACGGGCAAGGGCACGAAAGAAAAAAGAGGCTAAGGCTTCTTTTCTTTCCCTCTTTCGTGCCCGTGCCCGTGCCCGCGTGCGTGCCCGATCTTTTCCCTTCTTCCTCTTAGTCTTAACTGGTTGCATGGTGGGGCCCGACTACAAAAAGCCGGATGATTGTTTACCGGTAGAGTTTACAGAGGCCAAGTCTGAACAATCCTGCGAGGATGATCTTTGCGGCTGGTGGGAGCAGTTAAACGACCCGTTTTTAGATTCCCTCCTTGATCAAGCTATGAAATGCAACTACGACATCCGCATCGCTTTTGAGAAAATAAGCCAAGCAAGAGCTCAATATAGAATTGAGCGCTCCTACCTTTTTCCTGAGATCGATTTATCTGCAACAGCCGTTAGGTCTCGCAACTCTCAAAACTTCTTTGCCACCACATCCGGGGTAAGCAATATTCCTGTTTATGAAAATTTTTTTCAATTAGGCTTTGATGCGATTTGGGAGCTCGATATTTGGGGGAAATTTAGGCGGGGAAAGAGGGCTGCCTACTTTCAGTGGGAAGCGACTATTGATGATTTTAAAAATGTGATGATCTCTATGCTGAGCGAAGTGGCCCGCAATTACGTTACGGTTTGCGCACTCCAGCAAAAGATCGATCTGACTTTGCAAAAACTAGAGGCGGATCTTCTAGAGCTTGAACTTACGAAAGATCTTTTCGATGCAGGCCTCGCAAGTGAAATTCAGCTCGATTCTCTGATTGCAATGATTGAAAATGATAATGCGGCTATTCCTGTTTTATATACCTCTTTAAAACAGACCATCTACGCCATTGCGGTATTAATTGGAGAGCAGCCGGAAATACTCGTAGGCAAATTTGATGAAAAAAGAGATATCCCCTGCGGCACGGGCAAAGTACCTGCTGGACTTCCCGCTGATCTACTCAGACGGAGACCCGACATCCGTTCCGCAGAAAGACGGCTCGCTGCGCAGACAGAGCTCATTGGATATGCTGTGGCCGATCTTTTTCCCCATATCACTTTAACAGGGGCAACGGTTGCAGGCGGTTCTCTTGCGGGCTCTGCAATTGGGTATGAAAGCAATCAGTTGAAGAACCTCATTGCCCCGTTAAGCTCCTTTTTTTCCGTAGGGCCTGCGCTCAGATGGGATCTGATCGATTTTGGAAAAGTCAGAGGCAATATCGGGGTGCAAACATCTTTGCAAAAACAAGCCCTCCTCTCTTATGAAAGAACAGTCATCAATGCCCTGCAAGATGTGGAGGGAGCTCTTGTCGCCTATTTTCAGGAACAAAAACGGTGGACAGATTATTATAGAGCAGCGGAAAGCAATGCGCGCGCTTTAGAACTAACAGAAGATTTATTTAATGCGGGGCTTGCAAGTGAAATCGATGTTTTAAATGCTTTGAAAACGCTCATCGACTCTGAAAATACTCTCGCAGATAGCGAAATGGCCTTAACGACCGATCTGATCTCCCTTTATAAAGCGATCGGAGGAGACTGGCAATGCTGCTATACGCCATAAAAATGTTAGTGGGTGATAGAGCAAAGTATTTGGGCATTATTGTGGGTTTGAGCTTTTCTGCCTTTATCATCACACAGCAAAGCGCCATTCTGGTTGGGATCATGAAAAGAACTTTCAATTTTATCACCGACACCTCACAGGCAGATATTTGGGTGATGGATTCTACTGTACAATTTGTTGATGATATTAAAGGGATGAAAGAAACAGCTCTTTACCGCGTACGCAGCGTAGAGGGTATTGCGTGGGCGGTGCCGATGTACAAAGGGTTGATCGCCGCCAGATTAACTAATGGGACCTATCAGACAAGTTATTTAATCGGCATTGACGATCCCACTTTAATTGGTGGCCCCCCAGTAATGCTTGAGGGCAAAATCACCGACCTCCGCTTTCCCGATGCAGTCATTGTCGATCAAGTGGGCGCAAATACCAAACTAGCTCCTCTAAAAGTGGGCGACACACTCGAACTGAATGATAATCGGGCGTATGTTGCCGGCATTTGCAAAATTTCCCGCACTTTCCAATCACAGCCTGTCATCTATACAACTTATGGAAGGGCGACACTTTACACCCCAATGTCAAGAGATATGCTTTCCTTTATTCTAGTCAAAGCCGCAAAAGGGGTTGATCCTGAAATGCTCGCAAAAAAAATCACCGCCTATACCGGCCTTGCGGCTTACACAGAATGGGGCTTTCAAAAGCTTACCATGGTCTATTACGCCAAATACACGGGGATTCTCGTAAACTTCGGCGTTGCGATCCTCCTTGGAATTGTCATAGGATTTGCCATTGTTGGACAAACTTTTTACAACTTCACAATGGACAACCTCCCCTACTTTGGGATTTTTAAAGCGATGGGAGCGAGCAACCGACTTCTCATAAAGATGATCGTTTTACAAGCCCTAATGGTTAGCGCCATCGGTTGGGGCATAGGCATTGGTGCTACAGCCCTTTTTGGCTACACCTTCCAAGGAACCGAGCTCTCCTTTGCCCTCCCCTTTTATTTATATTTCCTCAGCGGGTTCATGATTGTCTCCATTTGCCTCACCTCCGCCTACTTCAGCATCCGCAAAGTGACACAACTTGATCCCGCAATAGTATTTAAGAGTTAAAAAATATGGACGCAGTTGTTTGCAAAAATATTAAGAAGTGGTTTGGGACGGGAGCCGCACGTGTCGAGGCTTTGCGTGGTGTTGACTTGGTAGTGAGGCAGGGAGAGCTATTGTTGCTCATGGGGCCATCGGGTTCTGGCAAAACGACCCTACTGTCGGTGATTGCGGGAATTTTAACGCAAGACGAGGGGGAATGCCTTGTCTCCGATATTAACCTAAACGCCATGTCGGATGAAGAGAAAACTCATTACAGAGGCAAACATATTGGCTTTGTCTTTCAATCGTTCAATCTCATCCCCACTTTAACCTGCAAAGAAAACGTTTCAGTGCCTCTACTTCTCAATAATGTCGATATGAAAACAGCTCTTCAAAAAGCAGAAGAACTTTTAAAAATGGTGAGCATCCCTGAAAAAGCTGACGCCTATCCCAAAGAGTTATCTGGCGGCCAGCAGCAGCGCGTTGTGATAGCCAGAGCCATGATCCATAACCCTGACCTGATCGTCTGCGATGAGCCCACAAGCTTCCTCGACGCCGACACAGGAACACAAGTCATGGAACTTCTCCGAGCCCTCGCCAAAGAGCATGGCAAAACCCTCATCGTCGTTTCCCACGATCCTCGCATCATGCCCTACGCCGACAGGATCGAAAATCTCGAAGACGGAAAAATAAGAGAAACGCAAATCGCAAAACATTAAACGCAAAACGAAAGAAAGAATTAAGAATTCTTAGATTTCTTCTGTTTTGCGTTTTTTGTTTTGCGATTTGCGTTTCTTCCCAACGTCAAGCGTTTAGTCTATTAACTTTCACGCTTGTAGTGAGTGTTTCTTGAGGCGTTCCTTCTGCATCAAATATTGTCCCTGAGGTGGGGGTTGCATCGCCGTAGTAACGTCCGCAAGCCACTTTGATATGGTTTTTGCCTGCCATACAGCCGTTGGTTGGATCAAAACCGAGCCATCCTAGATAAGGGAGAAAAATCTCAACCCATGCATGAGTGGCATCAGATTGGATCTTATTTTCGTAATTTCCATCAGTATAAATATAGCCCACTCTATAACGAGCAGGAATATCTAATAACCTGGCAAGGCAGATGAATAAATTAGCAAAATCTTGGCAAACCCCTTTACGCTTAATGTAAACTTGATAAGGTGTAGTGGAAAGGGAAGTTTCACCTGGCATGTAAGAAAATTCCCGATAAATGGTCTGATTGATATCGTTTAACAATTCAAAGACATCGTGATGACTTTTATTGACAAAACTCATGGCGTACTCAGCTAATTCAAATAGTTCTGACTCAGGCAATTCTGGAGTCTGTAAGTAGACTTGTAACATGACTCGATCCCAAGGCATCCAGATCATCGGCAGCGTCCGCGGTTGATGAAGTAAATCCATCCTTTTAGGGGTCTCTTGTATACAGACAATGGAGTGACTCTCTACACGCAATTCAGTATACGGCTCGCGAATTTCAATAAAAGAAGCATTATTTCCAAATACTCCTACAAAATTGCCAGTTTCTTCTTTCTTGGCCATTACGCTAAATTCGCAGTATAAAATAGTTTGCTCTTCATCCATCTGAGGCTGCAATCGGAAAAGGTGTTTGCTATGATTTACTTGGGATGAATACTTATAAGTGGTTTCGTGAGTGATCGAGAATATATTGGGAAATGAATCAGGACTGAAGGAAACTATATTTGGTATTGGGGGATTCTCTTTAACGTTTTCAAATGGCGCTACTTTTCTATGGATGGGAATAACATGCGTTTTTTTTACAACCACTTTTTACTCCAACAAAGCCCTTCAAGAGGGGTTAGACCTCTCTTGAAGAGATTGATTTCCCAGATTCTTTACTGTTTCTTCTGGAGTTTTTGAATCTGTTCCTGAAGCTGTTGCTGCTGTTGTTGCAATTGCTGTATCTGTTGTTGCATTTGTTGTTGCTGTTGTTGGTGCAGCTGTTGTTTTTGCTGTCTTAACTGTTGCTGTTGTTGTTGCAACTGCTGCATCTGTTGCTGCTGTTGCTGCATCTGTTGCTGCTGTTGTTGGTGTTGCTGCTGTTGTTGTTGCGGCTGCTGTTGCTGCTGCGGCTGTTTTTTTACTTGCTGCTGCTGCTGTTGCTTTTGTTCCAACTTCTTTTCTTGTCGTTGTTGCACCTTTTGTTGATGTCGTCTATGTGTCATTTGGATCTCCTAAATTTAAAAAAACACTTATGTGTCTAACCTTCCTATATTAGACCACATAAAATTTGTCAAACCTTCTCTTTTTTTCTTCCGCTCATTACTCATCGTTCATCGTTTCTTCCACGTCCCATCCTTGGCCGAGGGCTTTATAGAGGGTGACGAGCGTTAAGAAGACGTTGGCATCGGTTTCTGCTTGAGATAACTGGGCACGGAAGAGAGAGCGCTCAGCATCGAGGACGGTGAGGTAATCATTTTGTCCATTGTCATAGCGAAGAGTTGCGAGTTTGAGATATTCAGTTAGCGCTTGGACTTGATCTATTTGTACAAGAGAGATTTCTTTGGCTTTTTGATGTCCAATGAGAGCGTCGCTAACTTCTTGAAAAGCTGTAAGGATGGTTTGTTGATAGGCATGAACAGCTTCCAAAGCTACTGCTTGGGCTTCTTTAAGTTGATAGGTGAGTTTCCAGCCTGTAAAGATGGCTTGGAGGGCGTTCACTCCTACATCCCACATTTTTGCAGCATTGGAAAAAAAGTTAGAGAGCGCTGTACTTTCAAACCCAAAGGCTCCCGTAAGCGATATTGTAGGGAAAAAGGCCGCTTTTGCCACCCCTATTTCTGCGTTCGCGGCCAAGAGTCTAAACTCTGCTGCAACAATATCGGGGCGGCTTTCAAGAAGATCAGAAGGAAGTCCCGCCGGAATGCTCGGAGGCGCTGTAAGTAAGGTTCCCCTATCGATATGTCCAGGCACTCTTCCCAGTAAGACACAAATGAGATCTTCTTGCTGAGGGATCAACTCTTCATAGGTTTTGACTTGGATTTCTGCATCGTCTGCCTCTGATTCTGCCTGCATCACCTCGAGCTCTGAGGTAAGACCTCCCTCAAAGCGAAGTTTGGCGAGTCTCCAAGAGTCTAGACGAGAGGCATAGGTCATTTGGGAGATTTGGAGTTGTTTATCATATTGCTCTAAGAGGATATACGCTGAGGCAAGCGAACTCACAAGTGTTAAGATAACCGTTCTTCTGGTTTCAATTTGTGCAAAATATTCTGATTTTGCGGCATCAGTTGCATTGCGAATCGCCCCCCAAAAATCTATTTCATAAGAAAGACTTAGAAAGAGCGCGTAGAGATTATTGACCCTTGTGCCTGTAGGAATGGGGGAATAGTCAAGGCCATTTGTCAGGTCTTGTCTCATATAAGAGGCGTTAAGATCAACTTCAGGATAAAGGCTCGAGGCAACAATTTTAAATTGAGCAAAGAACTCAAGCACCCGCGCGGTTGCAACTTGTAAATCTTGGTTATTTTCTAAGGCCTCTCTAATAAAATCATCAAGAAGAGGATCATAAAACTGCTCCCACCAAGCTGCATTGACATAATCGGTTGTCTCCCCTTCAATATTAAAGCGCCAAGACTCTGGCATTGCCATATCAGGCCTGGAGTAATTCGGCTTAAAATTACAAGAAACCAACAAAAGAAGAAGGATTTTCATTAAAAATAGCGTGACATTTTTCGTAAGCATAAGACCGGGGCTCCCCCTTTTCGTCATTATGCAAACACTCCAATAAGTGTAAATCTTTTTTTTAAAATGTTTCATTTAAGCAAGGCTTATAACTTCTGACTGAAGCGCAATCTAGTACTGTAAATTAATTAACATATATTGTATGACAAGATTATGCGCATTAATGTAGGAAAGTGTCATAGCTTCGAGGAATTCCAAATTGTCTTGAGAACTCTTGACGAAATGCAAGACCAGGATATTGGAGTAGAGCTTTATAAAGGAGTGCTGGAAACTGCTAAATTTTCTCCAGATCCACTACGAAATATCACAATTGAGACAGCGCGAAAACAACTCCTAGAAAATAATCCTTTATTTGCACAGAGGCAGATTTTAGAAAATCCTTCTCTTCAAAAGCCTGTTCAAATAACCATTCAACGCCCTGCAGCGGAATTAAAGCAACTAGAGCAGCGCTTTAGTGGGATCATCGAAAACTTAAAAACAGGATCGACTTTAGATCGCGACTTTGTATCCATAAGAACTAGCGATGGGAAAATCCTTAAAGTGCCCCTTGCGGTATTGCCTCAGTATTTTTCTGTTGCCGCAACGTGGGATAAAGAGGCTCGATCTCTAGACATTGATAGCGGGACGGTGAACCTCTTTTTAGATTATCAGTGTGGCGTGCCCATTAATAAAAAGATCACTGTTTATCAACTGATAGAACTTCATCGACTTGCAGATTATTTTGGAGCAAACAGTTTGTATGATGAGACCCTTTGTTTAATGATAAATTCGACAGACAATCCCGCAGAAATGAGCATCATTTTACCATGGATAGTTTCTGCTATGTTAGCAAACCATATAGGGAAGGCCGATCCAACAGATGTTATCTATCATCTATTATCTTTACATAACGAAACAATCCCACCATGGCTCCGAAATAGAATTTTAGAACAATTAAAATCCGCTGCAGCAGAAAACAACATTGCTGCATGCTATCACCTGGGAGTGTGTTTTCTGGAAGGGATTGGAACAATAAAAGATCCTATGAAGGGTAGCGAATATATAAATCAAGCTGCTGAAGCACATTACCCACTTGCAGAATTCTATCTTAGGGAGAAGGTAAACTACCCTGAAAAAAAGATGTCTCGAGATGATTTTCTAATCTCATTTGCCCCTTTGATGGTGCGTTTAGAGGAATCATTCCATGATATCCCCAAATTTCATAAATTACTGTTTAAATACCACAACCTAACATGGCAAGTCAGAGAATATCTGGAGAATGTAAGCCCCGAGGACCCCAAATACAGCGCGGCGCTTTTCCATCTGGCCATTTTCTATCAAGAAAGGTTTGGAGAATGGTCTGGAACTCCACTAGACACGTTAAAAGTCTTAAGAACACTTGCACAAGCTGCGGAGCTAGACTATCTTCCCGCCCAAAATTATCTTTCTCAGCATGTAAATAAGAAAACCATTTTAGAAGTTTATAATGTAGCAGAAAAACTAACTCCTGATAGAGCGATTTATAGACACTCTTTGGATCAGCTATTCGAAGATTTGCTAACTCCGAATCCACCTCTTTATACAGCTGAGGATTTTTATAAAAGGCTGAATACGTCTGATAGAAAAACACAACAACAATTCGAAAGGAAACTAACAGAGATGAGCGAGAGCCCTGAGCCTCTTAAAGCATCTATCGCAAAATTCCATCTTGCGAAATTTTATCAAGAAGGTATTGGGGGTCCAAAAAAAGAACGCATCGCAGTGGGATTACTCAGAGAGTCTGCCCAACTATTTGAAGGCTGCAGAAAGATGCTGCCTAATATGACCGCACCTGCCTTAGCAAAAGAAGAGCTGGCAACTAAAAATCATAATGCCCACCAAATGTCCTTACACCAATCCCTTCTTCGGTTAAGACGTTCTTCAGAAGAGATGGTTACCATACCGCTTGAAAAAGAAGGGGCAGAAGGGTTAGAAGAGGAGACACTCCAAATACCACGAGCTTTTTTACCTACAAACTTTGATCTGAAAACATTCAAGAAACTCGACACTGCCACTCAAAAGCTCTTCGTAGATTTTCAGTATGGATTAGGAATCCCCCCAGAAACACCATTTAAGGCACTCGTTGAATTATATCAGTTAGCCCTCCACTATGATATCCAAAACCTATTAAATGCCTCAAGCGATCTAATAACCCAATCTTTTACAAGCAGCACCCCTAGGGAACTTTTTCTGGAGCTTTTTGATCTTGTACTATTAGAAGAAAAACCTTCTTTGTACGAATCTAGCCTCATCCCATTTTTTTTGAAGCTGCTACCTAACGAACCAAAAAGAACACAAGAAGCATTTGTGGAGAAATTAAAACCCCTTGCCAGCAGACAAGATGCCGTCGCCCAAAACTTTCTAGGCTTTTGCCTTGAGAATGGGTGTGGAATTGAACAAAACGAAAAAAAAGCCCTCGAAAACTACGAACGGGCCGAAAGGAACGGAAACATTCTAGCTCAATATAATCTTGGGCGTCTTTGCCAGGATAAAACCCAAGCCTTTAACTACTTCAAGTTGGCAGCTGATCACAGGCTATCCACTGCCGAAGACCGCGTTGGATCCTGCCTTTTTAATGGCACGGGAATACCACAAGACCTTGTGGGTGCTGCTGTATACTATTGGAGAGCTGCCAACCAAGGAAATAGTTCAGGCCAATATCATTTAGGGATGTGTTATTTCAACGCAAAAGGAGTAGATGAAGACCAAGCTAAAGCTTTAAAACTTTTCCAATTATGTGTAGATCAAGGAGACCCTCAAGGTTTGCATGGACTTGGACTCTGCAGCGAAACTAACTGCTTAGAATATCTCGAAGAAGGCAGAGAACTAGGAAATTTAGATTGTCTATTTGAACTTGGTAAGTGTTATTTTTATGGCTCTTACGGGATACTCCGAAATAAAGGCAAGGGATTTTTACTTTACAAAGAAGCTGCGGATCAAGGGCATGCTGCCGCACAGTATCGTGTGGGGCAATGTTATGAGCAAGGGCATGGTGTGGCTAAAGCTCCTAAATTAGCCTATGAATACTACCACATGATCCCTTCTTATCATCTTAATCAGTATCCAGCTGCGGCACTTTTCTTAGGGCAATGCTATAAAAACGGCTTTATAAAACAGGATGGATCGGTGATAAAGCCCGATCTTAAGGAGGCTTTTGACTTCTTTAAAATAGCAGAAGGAAGTTCCTCAGCGAACAATGAACTAGGGATCTGTTATGAACATGGGTACGGAGTTGAAAAAAACGAAGATCTGGCTCGTGACCATTATACACAGGCTCTCAGCAAAGACGAAGACTTTCCTGAAGCGCACTATTTTCTTGGGCTTCACTCCAAGGACCCAGAAGGAGCCTTATACCATTTGCAAACAGCGGCAGCCCTCGGCTTTAAGCCCGCAATAGACAAACTAGCCGAACAAGCTGAATAATCTCTGGAGCTTTATCGTAACCTTTGAGTATAAAGAGCCTCCAAGCCGGGATTTGACAATACTTATTTTTTGTCTCTACCCTCGATAATTTTAAAGAAGAGGGGAACAAAGAAGATAGCAAAGAAGGTCGCGGCGCACATCCCGCCGATCACGCCGGTGCCGACCGATTGCCTGCTGGCGGCTCCTGCGCCTGTGCTAAGGACGAGTGGGAGGACGCCTAGAATGAAGGTAAGGGAGGTCATGATGATCGCTCTAAAGCGGAGTCGTGCGGCTGCGAGCGCGGCGTCTGCAGCGCCTAGCCCTTCGGCTTTTTTTGCTCTGGCAAACTCGACGATGAGGATGGCGTTTTTGGCAGAAAGACCAATCAAAGTTACGAGTCCTATCTGGAAGTAAACATCATTATGCATATGCTTTATCCAAACAGCACAGAAGGCCCCAAAAATCCCAAAGGGGATCGCGAAGAGGATGGCTAGAGGCAGGGTCCATCTCTCGTAGAGCGCTGCAAGCACGAGAAAGACCATGACTACCCCTGCAATGAGCGATGCAAAAGAGGAGCCGCCTGTCGACTTTTCTTGATAGGCTTGTCCGCTCCACGCTCCTGTCATCCCTTGAGGCAAAACTTGCGCTGCAAGCTCTTCCATGGCTTTCATCGCCTGACCAGAGCTGTAGCCAGGAGCGGGGCTTCCTGTAATTTTTGCTGCGGGAAATCCGTTAAAACGGGAGATGAGGGTGGGGGCTTTATCAAAGCGTGTTGTGACAATAGATTTGATGGGGATCATCTGGCCCAGCTGATTGCGCACATAGACTTCTCCTATGTCGTCAATGGAAGAGCGGTAAGATGGCTCTGCCTGGGCTTGTACTTGAAAGACCCTCCCATATTTATTGAAGTTATTGATGTATAAAGAGCCTAGGAGTACTTGCAAGGTCTCGTAAACATCGTTAACCGGTATCTGGTAAGCGCGCGTTTTAGCCATATCCAGATCGATATAAAGCTCCATACAATTGGTCTCTATAGCTGTCATCAGATTAGCAAGCTCAGGGCGCGTTTTAGATTTTGCGATAATCTCATAGACACTTCTCGAAAGATCCTCCGCGCCAGCATCTCCCCCATTGACAACCCAGAATTCAAATCCACCTACAACGCCAATTCCCATAATCGCAGGAGGATTAAACGCGATCACCTGCGCTTCAGGAATATTTCTAAATTCCTTATTGAGAATTTTTATGATCTCTTCTGCCCCCAGGTTGCGCGGGTCTCTATAGCCCCAATCTTTGAGGGTATAGTAATACCCCCCTATCGTTGTCCGGTTGATCATTTCAAGAATACTATACCCTGAGAAAGTCAAGAGATCCCGCATAGCAGGGCCGGCGGCGGACTTGCGTGTGATCTCATCTACCTGTGTTGCCACATTATCATTTCTTTTAAGGCTTGATCCATCGGGAAGATTGGCAACAACGCAGACATAACCCTGATCTTCTTCGGGAACAAGGCTAGTAGGCGTAATATGAAATAGGATCCCTATAGCTCCAATGAGAATTAAACAAACGGCTAAAGCTAAAACAGGCTTGGATATTAAAAAAGCAGCTCCTCGGATATAGCCATTGGTGATTTTCTCAAAGCCTTGATTAAATTTCTGGGCGATTTTAGGAGGCTCTTTCCTGTGTTTAAGGAGCATAGCGGCTAAAACAGGGCTCAGTGTTAGAGCAACAAATCCTGAGATCACAACCGATACCGCAATAGTGATCGCAAACTGCTTGTAAAGCTGCCCTGCAATCCCCCCGATGAATGCGACAGGAACGAAAACAGCACACAAAACACAGACAATGGCAATCACAGGAGCAGAAACCTCGCTCATGGTTTTTATCGCTGCATCTTTTGCGCTCATCTTCCCCTTGCTCATATTGTGCTCAATATTCTCAACGACCACAATGGCATCATCCACAACAATACCCACCGCCAAGACCATTCCAAATAAGGTGAGGGTATTAATCGAAAAGCCCAAAAGATACATCCCCCCAAATGTCCCCACAATAGAAACGATCATGGCAATCACAGGGACAAGAGTCGCTCTAAGATTTTGTAAAAAAATAAGAATCACAAGCGCAACCAAAATCGCTGCTTCTATCAGTGTTTTTATGACATCTTGAATGGAAAAATAAATAAATGGAGTGGTGTCATAGGGAATGGTATAGGTAAGCCCTCGAGGGAAACTCTTTTCGAGCTCTTTCATTTTATCCTTGATCCTTTTAGCTACATCCAAAGCATTCGCACCAAAGTCCTGATAAATGCCGATAACAGCAGACGATTTCCCATTCACTTTTCCAACAACGTCGTAGCTCTGCGCTCCCAGTTCTACCCTTCCCACATCTTTTAGCTGGACCATCGATCCATCCGGATTTGCGCGCAAGATGATATTTTCATATTGTTCGGGGTGGGAAAGTCTCCCGAGGCCGTCTACAGGAATACAAAGCTCGAGCATCCCATTTGTTGGCTCCTGTCCAATTTCTCCAATGGCTCTAGCTTCGTTTTGCCCCCGCACAGCATCAACCACGTCATTTGTAGACATATTGAGCTGCGTGAGCTTGTCAGGCCTCAGCCATATGCGGATCGAGTAGTTGCGCGCGTTAAATACGTTTGCGCTTGCCACCCCCTTGATCCGTTGGATCTCATCTGCAACGTGAATTGTCGCATAGTTACTCACAAAAATATCATCGAAAACCCCCTCAGGAGATTGGATCGCAACGCATAGCAGAATATTGGGGGTCTGTTTTGTGACTGTGATCCCCTGCTGTTGGACATCTGAGGGGAGCTGCGCAGTGGCAAGATTCACCCTATTTTGCGTATTGTTAAGCGCCTGATCAGGATCTGTTCCAATATTGAAATAGACGCTGAGTGAATAGTTTCCCGGGGCAACACTTTGAGAGTACATGTAGATCATATTCTCCACCCCGTTGATCTGTTGCTCCAAAGGAGACGCAACAGTATCCGCCATTGTTTGGGCGCTGGCTCCGGGAAAAGTGGTCGTGACTAATATCAAGGGGGGCGTCAGGTTGGGATATTGCTCAATGGGAAGTACCTTAGACGCAACCATCCCTGTGATTGTAATAATAATCGCTATCACTGCTGCAAAAACGGGGCGCCCTAAAAAGAATTTTGAAATCATTTTTTAGTTTTCTTCTTTTTGTTTGTTAAGACATTAACCGGAGATCCATTGCCCACTTTATTTACCCCACCTACAATCACTTCATCTCCACTCTCAAGACCCGACTTAATGATCCAATAATTTTCATACCAGTCTCCTACCTGTACAAGGCGGAGTTCTGCTTGGGATTTTTCATTGACAACAAAAACATACATCCCGTTTGCTCCCTGCTGCACCGATTGCTGTGGAACAATCATGGCATTAGGTCTTATAGCGCCCGTAAGCCGCGCGCGTATAAATTGACCAGGTTTAACAAGATTACCGGGGTTTTTAAATTCAGCTCTCACAGTCATGGTTCCTGTTGTCTGATCCAACACTGGTGAGGCAAAATTCACTTTCCCCACATTAGGAAGCTCTGATCCATCTGCCAAAATCAATGTGACATCATAGTTTTCTGGGGTAATTAATTTTTTCTCTGCAATTTCTTGATTTGCGCTAAGAAGATAACTATCTGATACACCAAAAATCACCCAGATTGGATCGATCACTGAAACTGTAGTGAGCAGGCCATTCACTCCAGGATTAATCAAAGTCCCCTCCCGATATTTGGAGCGGACAGTCAGCCCCGAAATGGGAGAAGTAATCGCTGTATAACTCAAATTAAGTTCAGCTTCAGTTAATTTTGCTTGGGCTGTTTCTACCGATGCTTGGGAGGCTAACATCTGCCCTGTTGCATCATCAAGATCTTTTCGACTCGCTGCCTTTTGCTCATAAAGGGGGGTATATCTTTCTACAGACCGCTGCGCCGTCCATAAAATCGCCTTTTCTCTTGAGAGCTCCCCTTTAACTTCATCGACAGCCGCCTCAAATTGCCTAGGATCGATCTGAAATAAGAGATCTCCCTCTTTGACAAATCCCCCCTCAGTGTAGGCAATCTTCCACAAATACCCCTCAACACGCGACCAGATCTCTACAAGATGGGAACTCTGTGCCACCCCCACAAACTCAAAATTCGCAGGAACATTTTGCTCAACCACTTCATATACCGTCACATCCATCGGAGGATTAGAAGGGGTAGCCTCTTTTTTCTCGCATGCAGCGAGCAACAACAAGCATATAAAAATTATTTTACCCATATTTCTGGATTATGCATAACTCGGAATTATCTCAAAGAAAGAAGAAGATCGGGCACGCACGCGGGCACGGGCACGGGCACGAAAGAAAGAAGAGCTTAAACTTTCTTCTCATTCTGGATTTCGTGTCCGTGCCCGTGCCCGTGTGCGTGCCCGATCCTCTTTCTTCGGTTTTGCGATTTTTGTTTTGCGTTTCTTCCCTGGTAGAATGCCCCCATGTCTTCTATTCATTTTACAGCTCAATGGTCAAAAGAAAATTACCATTTGCAAAAAAATTTTTACGACATTATTAACTCCCCTTTTCGAACAAGGGTGCAAGTGGTCTCTGATTGCACCAAAAGGGCTCTTTGTCTAGCAGCTGAAACTTTGCTCTCTCCTATTCGTAATAAATTTTCCTATTGGATTATGCCCGCAAATCGGTCAACACCAGAACAACTAGAAAAACCATGGAAACCCGCTGCTACTAAAGTATGCCTAACATCTCCTGATGGTGAAGATTTACCTCCATCTCCATGGTTTGTAATAGATGGACAAAAAGATTTGCCAACAGTGATTGTCTTATCACCCTTTATTCCAAAAACAGCTGAGAGACGCAATGATATCGCTATTCTTGCTTTGGATGAAGATGTCGATTGGATGATAAAGGAAGCGCGCTTACGATACTGCAACCTCCTTTTTCTAGATGCTAGACGCCCCTCATGCAGCTTTGAAGACCAAGTATTAGATGCCTCAGCAGCTGTAGAGTTTTTACGTAATCAAGGCGTTGGAAATATTAGCGTTTTTGGGTTTTGTACAGGGGGTGTCGTTGCTGCGTATGTCAGCCAAATGTATAAAGTCACAGCTGTTGTCTATAATAGTTATACAAGCTTTGGCGCTTTTCTTCGCAACTCTAGGTATATGGCAGCATCTGTAAGAGAGCGTGTGCCCTGTCCATACCCCGTTCAATGCCTCGCTACCCTTTTTGCATCTCTTGTGGGTTGGAGCCCAACTATGCCGCCTGAAGCTAGGGTCATAGCCTTGCAAAATACCCAAGATGAACTCATTCCCAAGGTTGCTCGAATCCCTACTGCCACCCGACTGTGGAATACAACTCCTATCCCACCCCACCGCGGCCACTGGGCTCCCCTGACGCAATGCATCGACTTCCTGAGAAATCCTGGCTCCTCCCTAGTTTTCGACATGTTACTGGGCCAAGGCAATGTCCATTGCACTTGATACCAATAAACCAAGTGCTGGGCCGCTTAAGTTCCAGCCTCTTCGAAACCCAACAATTAGGAATCTTCCTCCCGAGCTTATCGAGGAAATCACTAGCTTCTTAACCAAAAAAGAGGGTCTCACCGCACACCGTACTGCCAAGTTATTCCATGACACTCACCCATTCACAACCCATATTAGCCAAATTTCCGATGCTCCCTCATTCCTTGCCGCCCTTGCAAAAGGAAAGCTCAGGAAGACTAGAAGCCTTAAGCTTTTTAGCTGCAGTGCTATTGCTAATGCAATCCTAAACGGGTTGCCCAACTCCTATGCTCCCTTGTTGTCCGGTCTTACTCATCTCGATTTGAGCCTTACAGATCTCACCGATAACCAACTGTTTGCCCTATTAACCCTGTGGACAAATCTCATCAGTCTCAATTTACGCCTTTGTGACGAACTCACTCATCGCAGTTTTAATACCATCGCAACTCATGGCCGAAACCTTACTGAGCTCGATTTGCGTTCATGCGGTGAGATCGTGTACGGCCAGCTGGCTGTAGCACATTTTCCAAAACTCACTCTCCTTAATTTGGGAGGGTGCATTCATCTTAACAACGGAAATCTCTATGCCATTGCAGCCCACAGCCCGAAGCTCTCTCATCTCTATTTAGGATCGTGCGATCAGGTTACAGATCAGGGCCTAACCAGCCTTTCAATTCGGTTGACAAACCTCGTTCACCTCGACCTGTGGTGCTGTCGAAAACTCACAGGAGAAGGCCTTGTTGTCATTGCCTCCCATTGTCCAGACCTTATTTTCCTTAATTTAGCCTTCTGCTTAAAGATCACCGATCCCGGGCTCATCGCCGTCCTAACCCATTGTAAAAGGCTGACTGATCTAAATGTAGAGGCATGCGGTTCTCTCACCCCTGTAGCAATTGCTTCTATCGCAACCCTTGGCAAAAACCTTACAACATTCACTGCAGGTTCTAATCATTATCTTAGAGACGCCCCTGATCATCTTGACGATTCAAGACTTACTGAGATTGCAATAGAATGTATCCATCTCAGGTACCTCGATTTGAGAGAATGCAAGAAAATTACCACTCTGGGATTCAGAGCTCTGTTAACCCATTGCCAAAATCTTAAAATTCTTCAGATACTTTTTTGGAGAGAGGCTAGCAGACTTCCAGACTCAATGACTGAAGCTTTCAGAAAAAAAGGGGTCGAGATCCGCTAATATGCGTCGTTGCTAGGTCCTGCCTTAAATAAAACCAGCATACTCTTAACCGCGAAAGCGGTTGTCAAATTGCGTAGCAATGGCAGTTGCTAGCCGCATTCGCGGTTAAAAATTCAGGAGCGCAATTTTTTTCACCTGCCGACGTAGGAGGTAGGTGACCACTTATTTTCTCCTTGCGTTTTAATGCAAAGAATTATCATACTGTCGTACATTCTATGAAAATTGTTTCGTTTTTCGAAAAATTTGAGGGGGAGAGTTTGACATATGACGATCTCATCCTCCTGCCTGGATATATTGATTTTCCTTTAGATCATGTGAATCTTTCAACACCGTTGACCCGTACAATTGAGCTAAGTATCCCCATCATCAGCTCCCCTATGGACACTGTGACTGAAGCAAATCTTGCTATTGCCATTGCTCTTCAGGGTGGGATTGGGATGATCCATTACAATTTGTCGCCGGAAAAACAACTTGAAGAAGTGAGAAAAGTCAAACGCTTTAAAAATGGTTTTGTCTCTGATCCGATCACCCTTCCCCCCACTGCGAGAATCCATGATGTCCTTCAAATTAGAAGGGAGAAGGGGTATTCTACGATCCCTATCACCGCGAGTGGCAAACTTTTAGGAATGGTGACAAAATATGACTATTCGACTAGTTCAGAAGAGGGGTTGAACAAAACAGTTGCTGAACGGATGATCCCAGTAGAAAGTTTAACATTAGCGATGCGCGATGATGTTTTTGATTTTGTTAAAGTGAATGAACGTCTTTTTAATTGTCATAGCCCAGCTCTTCCGATCGTAGATGAAGAGGGCTATTTACATGGGCTCATTACCCGCTCCGACTTGGAAAAGCATCAGAATTACCCCCACGCTGCGCTTGATCATTCCGGAAGTCTCCTTGTGGGCGCGGCTGTCGAGACATGGCCTGAAAAAGCCAAGAGGAGGATAGAATTAATTCATGACGCTGTCGATCTCATTGTTTTTGACACTGCTCAAGGGTTTACAAGCTATGAACTAGAACTCATCCGCTGGACGAAAAAGAATTTTCCCTCGCTCCAAATTATCGGAGGGAATGTAGTGACGATGGATGCTTGCATGGCCTTGATTGAAGCGGGGGCAGATGCCATTCGTGTCGGGATGGGAATAGGGTCTATATGCACGACACAACAGGTCGGTGGTATTGGAAGAGGTCAGGCTACAGCCTTATACGAATGCGCCAGCCTTTGCCGCAAACACAGTATTCCTGTAATCGCCGATGGAGGGATTACAAAAAGCGCCGATATCGTCAAAGCTTTGAGCCTAGGGGCAAGTCACGTGATGTTAGGGTCTCTTCTTGCAGGAACCTTGGAATCTCCAGGGCGTCATCGGACCAAAGATGGGATCTGCTTAAAAGAATATCGGGGAATGGGATCGCATGAAGCGATGGAAAAGGGAAGCAGCGTCCGTTATGGGATGGAGACATCTAACATCCGCGTGCCGGAAGGGGTCTCGGGCCTTGTCCCTTCCCGAGGCGCCGTTAGCGAATGGGTCCCCTGTCTGACCCAAGCCGTAAAACAAGGGTTTCACAAACTGGGAACGCAAAATATCAAAGAACTCCATGAAAAAATCGATCGCAATGAGGTCTGTTTAGAGCGTCGTTCGGAAGGTGCTAAAAGGGAGGGCTCGGTGCATAATCTCTATGAAATCACCACAACTGGTCCCTCAAAAAGAGAATCAGGAGAAAATCAATGGAAAGAATAGTCATCCTCGATTTCGGGTCGCAATATACCCATTTGATTGCCAGACGCATTCGCGAGATGAACGTCCTCACAGAAATTCACCCGCCAAATATCACGGCTCTCCCCTCTGGAACAAAAGGATTGATCTTATCAGGAGGACCTTCATCTGTCCATGAGAACACTTTTGGCTTTTCTTCCGATCTTCTAGATCCAACTCTCCCTATTTTAGGAATTTGCTTTGGCATGCAGCTCATGAATGTCATCCATCATGGGAAAGTGGAATCTTTGGGAAAAGGTGAGTATGGAAAACAAAAACTTTTTCCCTCTTTGACATCACCTCTTTTTAAAGGCTTGGAAAACGAGGAGGTTGTCTGGATGAGCCATCAAGACAGCATTAAAGAGCTCGCCGCCTGTTATCAGCCCATTGCACAAAGCGAAAGTGGCCTCCTTGCTGCTTTTCAACATAAAGAGCACCCCCATTTTGCCGTTCAATTTCACCCTGAGGTTACCCACACATTGAAAGGAGATCAAATCCTCAAAAATTTCATCACTCTTTGCGCGTGCAAAGGAGAGTGGACCCTTGAACACCATCTTAGCACGATGAAAGAGGAGATCCGAGAGAAGGTTCAGCAAGGAAAAGTGATCTCTCTTGTCAGTGGAGGGGTCGATTCGACAGCAGCTACCCTTCTTTGTACGCAAGCTCTCAGTCCCTCCCAGGTTTATCCTTTGCACGTTGATACAGGCTTGATGAGAGAAAACGAGAGCCAAAGCGTCAAAGATCTTCTAAACATTGAAAATTTAACTCTCGTCGATGCATCACATGAGTTTCTCACAGCTTTAAAAGGGGTCACAGACGCTGAAAAAAAACGTCACATTATCGGCGATCTTTTCATCCATATTTTAAATCGTGAGATTGAAAAGTTGAATCTCGATGAGGACAAAACTTTTATCTGCCAAGGAACCCTTTATACTGATTTGATTGAAAGTGGACGGGGCTGCGGAAACAATGCTGCAGTGATTAAAAGCCATCATAATGTTAATGCCCCCATCGTTGAAAAGAAAAGGAGGGAAGGATTAATCGTCGAGCCAAATAGACTCCTTTTTAAAGATGAAGTCAGGCAGCTTTGCAAAGTTCTCGGCCTTCCTAAAAAGCTGGTCTGGAGACACCCTTTCCCTGGGCCAGGCCTTGCGATCCGCATTCTCGGAGAGGTGACTTCTGACCGCGTGAAGACCCTTCAACAAGCGGACCAGATCTATCTCGAAGAGATCGAAAAACACGGGCTATACGACCACATTTGGCAAGCCTTCGCACTTTTCTTACCTATCACTACAGTCGGAGTCATGGGCGATCAGCGCCGTACCGGAAATGTCATTGCGCTACGTGCTGTGACAAGTTCCGACGGAATGACCGCAGATTTCTATTCCTTCTCCCCCGAATTCTTAAGCCGCGTCAGCACACGGATCATCAACGAAGTCCCAACCATCGCCCGCGTCGTCTACGACATCACCTCAAAACCCCCCGGCACCATCGAATGGGAATAGACCTCTAGCGAGGTAACGCGAAGAGGGCCCCCTGGCGAAGGGGAATGTCATTTAAAAGAATAGTTAAATTCATTTAAGATTTCTTTGGCTAAATTTCGCATCTTCTCCCAATCAGCAGAAAGTATAAATTCTTCAAGAGAGATATGCGCTTCGGCAGCTTCGGAAACCGCTCCATAAGAAACGAATGAAAAGCTTAAACATGGAAACAAGCTATCATTGCTTCTCTTTTTTCTGCAACTTTTTGTTAAGGGGCAACTTTTCAAGAGGAAGATCGGTTACGCATACGGTTACGGTTACGGTTACGCGGGGAGGTTCAGAAAGTCGTAACCGTAACCGTATGCGTATGCGTAACCGATCTTTTTTCTTTCTTTCTCCCCATCATCCTGATATTTTCGGGATTATGAATTTAAGGACACGGTTGTTTTTACATGTGGGGATTATTCTGCTGATTGTCAGCGGGCTCTCGTTTGGCCTGACAAATTATCTAATTAAAAAAGATATCGCAGAAGCAGGAGATCAGATCAGAAAAGTTGTAAATAGAGAAGAAGAGAGGGTCTATCAGATGTTCTCTATTGTCATTGAACAAGACTTTGATCACATCAAAAGCTCTCCGGAAAAATTGGTGGATTTACTCAGGGATATTTCGAAGATTGTGCAAAAAGATGTAGTCTTTATTAACGATGGAAAAGGGGTTTATGCCTTTGATGAGACAGGAAAACAATTTAATCTCTCATTAACAGGGTTGGACATCTCCTCACTCAAAGAGGAGATGGGAAAGGTGGAATGGAAAGGAAAGACTTATAACTATCTTAAATATCCCGTCACAGCAGGATGGGACGGTACCCTCTTTATTTTATCCTCGGCAGATCAATCCTTCTCAATTATCCCTATCTTAGATAAGGTGGGCGATAAAATTGTCACGGAGATGTCGACAAATCTTCTCCTTATTACACTAGGCGTCTTTTGCTTTGCTCTCCTCTTTCTTTCAAGGGTCTCAAAAAGAATCACCACACCCGTCGCCATTTTAGCAAAAGCTACCGAAAATTTGGAAAAAGGAAAACTTGAGGGGATTGTCTTACCTAATTTAAAGGGACACCATGATGAAATAGCCACCTTATCACACGGCTTTGAAAAAATGATAGTTGCTCTAAAAGACCGGGAGAAAATCCGGGGAGTGTTGAATAAAGTTGTCTCCAAAGAGATCGCCGCTGAGATCTTAAACAGCAAAATTGAGCTGGGGGGTGAAGAGAGGCTTGTGACTGTTTTATTTAGCGATATCCGCGGCTTTACAAAAATGACAGAAAAAATGCCCCCTAGAAAAGTCATCGAGATGATGAACGCCTATTTTACACGCATGTGCGAGATCATTGACAGCCATGAAGGGGTTGTCGATAAATTTGTCGGAGATGAGATCATGGCCCTTTATGGCGCTCCCCTAGCAAGAACAGATCACGCAAACAAAGCGATATTAACGGCTCTGCTCATGCTTAAATCTGCCGGATTGCCCATTGGAATAGGAATCCATACGGGAAACATGGTTGCCGGTAACGTCGGCTCAGAAAACAGATTAAACTATACAGTCCTCGGCGCAAATGTCAATTTGGCGGCTCGCCTTTGCTCTGCTGCCATGCCAGGTCAACTATTAATCTCTGAGGCAACGCTAAATGCTCCTCACGTCAGAGAGTCGTTTGACTTTAAAGAACTCCCTCCTATAACGTTAAAGGGATTTGAAAAACCCGTTACGGTCTATGAAATTATTTCTGTTATTAGTTCTAGCAACCCTACCACTACTGGCTGATGATGCCGACATCATCCCCATGGCCTCTAAGCCTATTCCCTTGGGGCTTACAGGCAATTGGAATGATGTTAGAGAAAAATTACGAGATAATGGTGTGAATTTTACAGGATCTTATGTTAACGATCTACTAGGCAATCCTGTAGGGGGAACCTCTCATGGCTTTACAAATGCAGGATCGTTTGGTGCAGAACTAGAACTTGAATTTGGAAAATTCTCTCCGCTGCAAGGCCTCCTCTTTTTTACTTCTTTTGTTTACAGAAGTGGATCAAGTCTTTCCAAGAAAGACATTGGAAATGTATTTCCTGTGCAACAAGTCTATGGGAGCGAGACTTATAGGCTAAACGAACTTTATTTCAAGCAGATCCTCTTTGACGAGCGATTATTTTTAAAAGCTGGAAGACTTAACGGGGGAAACGATTTTTTAACATCTCCCCTATATTACTTATACGTCTCCAATGCTTATGACGGTAATCCCATTAGCATTTTCTTTAATGTTCCTTTTACCGCGTACCCCAATGCTACTTGGGGTGCTTATATCGCTGGAAAACCTCTAAAAAACTTTCTTATTAGAGTTGCGGCCTATACTTGTAATACGCATGCCATCAGTTCTAACGACTGCCATGGGGCAAATTTCACGTTTGATAACCCTCAAGGAGTGTTGTATATTAATGAATGGGTCTACGAACCCAATTTTTCCCTCGAGGGACACTACAAATTTGGATGGTATATCGTATCAAAGGCGCTACCCACTTATCTAAATGGGGAGGCAAGTTGTAATTGGGGCTACTATTTTCTTCTAGACCAAACAATCGCAAAAGGGATCACCCCCTTCGTCTGCCTTCTTTTTGCCCCTAAAAATAGAAACCAGTTCCCTTTCTTTACAACGGCCGGCATTGTTTTCAAAATCATTCCATGTAGACCCAATGACTCGATTGATTTAGGCTTTTGCTATGGGCATTACTCAACAGACTTGCGCCATGAACAACGGATGACCCACTTTAAACCCCAAAACTTTGAAGCTGGAATAGAGCTAAACTACTGGTGGCAACCCACCCCCTGGCTCGCGATCACCCCTGACATCCAATACGTCATCAATCCCAGCGGCTACGGCACCATCAAAAACGCGCTGGTCCTCGGCGCCCAAATCGGCATCACCCTTTAATTTTTTTGGTTTTGAGCCAGCGGATCTGGATTTGCTCGAGGGTGAAGCCGCGGGTTTCAGGGACCATGAAGTAGGCAAAGAGCCAAGCTACAATGGTGATGGCACCATAGAGAGCAAAGGTGCCGCTTTTACCGAGGAATTGGATGAGGGTAAGAAAAGTGAAAGCAACGATCATGTTGGAACCCCAATTTGCAACGGTGGCAAGACTCATCGCCTTTCCTCGAATCTTTAAGGGATAGATTTCTGAGATGAGGAGCCAAAAAATGGGCCCGAGGCTGATTGCAAAACAAGCCACATAGAACATCAAGCTAAAAACTGTGATCCATGGGCCTGAGTGCAAAGAAAGAGCGCCCAAACTAAAGACCATTCCCGCAAGGCCTACAAGAAGAAGGGGGCGCCTTCCCACTTTGTCCAAAAGCCAAAGAGCGATAATCGTTGCAAGAACGTTGACAACGCCCACGCCCACGGTAGCAAGAATGGCTGCCTTGTCAGATACAAAGCCTGCAAGTTGAAAAATCTGAGGAGCGTAATAGATCACCGTGTTAATCCCAGTGACTTGCTGAAAAATGGCAAGCCCGATTCCAATAACCATTGCTCTTTTAACCCAGGGATTCATTGCAGTTTTCATTTTTTGAGTTCTGAGTTTTAGCCCCTGTTTTATTTCTTTTAATTCAATACGAGCGCGTTTATCTCCATGCATGTGTTTTAAGGTATTTAGAGCACACTCTTCATGGCCATTTTTAATCATCCACCTCGGACTTTCAGGCAAAAATAGCATGCCGGCAAAAAGAGCTGTTCCAGGAAAAGCCGCAAGCCCTACCATCCAACGCCATCCCCCCGTTTCAGCAAATGCATAATCTACAAGATAGGAAACAACAATTCCAATAGTCACAGCAAGCTGGCTAAGTGAAACAAGGCGTCCCCTGATATAAGCAGGCGAAATCTCCGCAATATAAAGAGGCGAGATCATAGAAGCACTGCCAATGCCAAGTCCTATAAGAATCCTTCCTAGGCCAAACCAAATCATATCAGTTGCAAAGGCACAGAGAAGGGCAGCTATTGTAAAGACCGCTGCCGTCACAATCAAGAGGCGCCGCCTTCCAAATTTATCAGAAAAGTAACCGGCAAATGCTGCCCCAATGACTGCACCTAAAAGCACTGCGCTAATGATAAGCTCCACTTGCGTGTTCGAAAGAGCAAAATCCCTTTTAATAAATAAAATAGCCCCGGAGATCACTCCAGTATCATACCCAAAGAGCAACCCGCCCAAAGCCGTGATCGCTGCTGCAATATAAACGTAATATTTTCTCAAATTTCCGTGCATATTAAATCAGGCTACAGTATTTAAGGATTTATCAAAAAGACAATTTGGTTGCGGCAGAGTATATGGGAACAAACTTAGAGAAAGAACTAGAGGCGTTGATCAGAGAGAAGGATAAACTAAAGAAGCGGCGCCCCACGCTATACCAGAAAATCATCAGTGGATCACCCATTTACAGCGCTAAGGCAGATAAAAAATTAACCATGCTCAATGTAGAGGTCTTAAATCTAACAAAGAGTATTAAACAAAAAAGGACCCAAATCCGCCTATCAAAAAAGCAAAGCAAAAAACCCTCTCAAATCTGGAAATTCTTCGAATCCTTCGACTTCTCCAAGAAATAGCTTATTACTGCAAAATGGGTCTTTTCGTCCTTAATAGAAATTTTTGTAAATATATACAAAAACCTTCTGAGTTTTAAAAATTGTAGGCGAGACGAAGGTCTCCTTTTTGGGTGGCGATGTAGTGGTTGACCTCTGCGCTGTAGCGTAGCACCAGAGAAAGTCCTCCGTCAAAGAGGAATGCTAGGTCAATGCCGGGAACGAAAAGTGTGATCGGTTTATTAAACGTTCTTACGGCAAAATGGCCCCCCTCGCCTGCCAGGGCTGCATCATAGTGCTTGGTTTGGAGGTAGGCTTCATTGACACAGCTCACCCAAACTATTGGGGCAAAGCAGCCGCAATCGCCTATGCTAAAACTTCTAGAAAAACCCAGGCCAAGTTGAGATCTGAGCATGTTAGAATTCCTTGTTTTGACAACTAAATCAAGGCTGTCTGCTCCATGCTCTCTAAACCCTCTTTGCTGCAAGAACAAATAGTCTAGGTTTACAAAAGGTTCGATGGAATACTTGGGACAATTACAACCCACAATAAAATCTGTGCCGCCGCCCAGGTGAACCGTAAAGTCGTAGCCTACTTTGCTGTGCTTAGCCACACGATCGATGGTTCCAAATTGAATATTGCGAGAGGCATTGTAAGAGTTTATTCCGCCTACCAATGCGAGATCTACGAAAAAGCTTTCTTTGATCCAGTCTGAATAGACCCCAAAGTAACCACCGTTAACATCTCCATGGCCCCTATGATGTTTCCATTTGATATGGTTGTGGTTGTAGCCACCTCCAACACCCGCAACTATCCCATTGCAAAATGTATAATCAGCTCCCATAAGAACACCCTCTACATCGGTATAGAATCCCACTTGTTCGCCTATCCTGTCTTGTTCCATGTAATAGCCAAAAGGCTCCAGCCACACGTTGAGTTGTTTGCACTCCTGAGTGCGGTTCTTTGTGGGTACGGGATCCTCAAAAAGTCTTGTGACAAAAGACCTAAACGAGTCTGTCGATTCTTCCTCATCACACGGCTCATCAATATGAGCAGGGTGATTTGTAGATAGACGATGGGTAAAGATCGATGAAACCAAGCTGCTGGTATTTGCATTTAAAAGATCAAAAGCTCCAAAGATCGCTGGATGGAGCTGATCTAGAGCGCTTGTTGGATCAGATAAACCGCTCAGAACTACCGCTACGTTTGTTAGGTCAGTGACTAAGTTGTAGGAGAGGCCTACGAGGTATGCCGCAACTTGCTGCGGGTTATGATGGTTAACGGGACCTCCAAATATAAGCCCCCCTGTTTCGATTGTTAAAATCACGCTGTCTCCCACATATGCAACTGAAAATTGCACTGTCGGATTGGCACTGAAAGAAGAGGCAAACCCACCGTTTAGGGTTCCGGCTGTTAAAATCGTATACTTAGTTCCTACATCGTAAATGCCGCCTGCTGGGACAACTTCCAAGACACCGCCAAGTGTTGCTGCTCCTGTGACAGTAATAAAATCGGTGCCACCTTGAGGATCGATTTTATCTATGAGTGTTCCTGTTTGCGTGTATGTTCCATAGACAGGAGTTCCAAAACTATTTCCAGGAGCCACAGTTCCGCTGTTTGATACAGCACCCGCTCTCAAATTTCCCGTAAGAAATCCCCCCTGACTTACAGTGACATCTCCTACAGTTCCGGTCCCTGTTAACGTGCCTCCAGATCCGATTGTAGTTGCAGAAGTTATAGCTCCGGAAACACTCAATGTTCCACTATTAATAGTCGTTGCGCCGCTATAATTGTTTGCATGATTGAGGATCACCGTACCCCCTCCTAAGGAATCGTTAATGTTTAAGGGATTTGCACCGGAAATGAGACCGCTTAGAGTTAACGTTTGACCGTGTGGATCAATTGAGGTCAGTCCCGGACCGGTTAAGCTAATTGCGTTGGAGAGTGTTACGGGGTTCGTTTGAGACTGCAATGTGCCTGTATCCATTTGAATAGTACCTCCACCGGCAAAAGCATTGGCTGACACAAATACAACAGTAATTCCATTTTTAATAATTGTTGTGCCTGCTAATGAACTCGCCACTGAAGGAGAGAGAGAGAGGGTCCCTCCCGTTCCGGAAGAATTAATGATAGTGAGAGTTTGACTGGAGCTTGAGGTGAGCACCCCTCCTAGAGTTAGACCAAAACCCTTTGTGTCAATCGTGGCATTTCCGGATAACGTGATTGGGTTGGGCACACTAAGTCCAGTGATGGTTGGTTGGAGTGTCGTGCCTGTGTCCATGGTGAGAAGGGCAGAGGTTCCCCCCAAACTGCCGTTATTACCTATGCCAAGTGTTCCAGTCTGCAAAGTTGTTCCCCCTGTGTAACTGTTAGCAGTAGGAAAAAGTATACGGCCAGATCCCGGTGTTGCCTCTACAATAACACTACCCCCGCTTATGCCTGCCGAGGAAAGGGTATCTTCAATTGTACAGTCTGCAGAAGAGCTTGAGTCAATAACTATTGAGGGTGCTGCAATTATAGGCGCATCGATTGTATGGCCTGTTGCTGTCGAAGAAAAAGAAATCCCCCCGCAGCTAATAGAACCTGCTCCCGCTGCATTAATTGCGTAGGATGTAGTACCATTAAACATCATACTTTCGGCAGTCTCAGCGGCACTGAGGCCTATGGTTATCATAGTCTCTGGAGCAATTGTAGGGAAGATGGCGGGTTTAACATTAGAAGGCAAACCATTAGTCCAGTTTCCAGATCCGGTCCACATTCCCCCACCACCGACATTCCACGATGTTTGACCAAACACAACCTGCAACGAGAGAATGCAGATCAGGCTTAAGCCAATTTTTCCAAGTCTTTTAGTATCCATGTGCACCTATATAAATCTTTATATCCTTTTCCCAGTTTTTAAGATTGAGGTCAAAGGGATTCTTATTCCGCGTGCATATTTAATCACACACCTGTATTTTGGGGATGTTATGCAAAATATTGGCAACTACAAAATCATAAAGTCTATAGGGAAAGGGGGAATGGGCGATGTCTATTTGGTAGAGGATCCTGTTTGCCAAAGGGAGGTGGCCTTGAAGCAGATCAGGAAAGAGCTGCTTAAGCATAAGAACATTCAAGAAAGATTTTTAAGGGAAGCTAGGGTGGCTGCCTGCTTGACCCATCCTTCGATTATTTCTATCTATAGTATAGATGAGGAAAAAATTTTTTATACAATGCCCTATGTTGAAGGAAAGACGTTGAAGGCTGTTTTGGCAAGCGCGTCTATTCATGTTTTTTTGCAAGTGTGCCAAGCGATTGCCTATGCCCATTCTAAAGAAATTTTACATAGAGATCTGAAGCCTGAAAATATCATCGTAGGTAAGTTTGGCGAAGTGATCATTATAGACTGGGGCCTTGCTGATTCGATTGATGTAGAGGTTAAGGTCAAAAAGGAATTCACAAAACCTGGGAAAATTGTAGGGACTCTTCCTTACATGACCCCTGAAAGAGTGCTTGGGGGGGCGGCTTCTGTCCAGACGGATATTTATGCATTGGGAGTGATCCTCTATCAGCTATTAACGCTAAAGTTTCCCTTTAAAAGAACAACGGTGGAGCATTTTCAAAAGAATTGGAAAAGTGAAAAACTCACTCCCCCCATCGAGGCCGCACCTTATAGAGATATTCCCATCCAACTCAATGAGATCTCTGTCAAATGCCTAACCAAGGGGTACAAGAATGTTTCAGAAATGATTAAAGATCTCCAAACATTCATCGAAGGGAAGCCTGAATGGGTATTATCAACAACACTGGATATCCATCACAAAAAAGATTGGGCGTTTCAAGAAAACATCTTACTGGCTAAACATATCGCATTGACCCAAGGGACTCAGGTCATGGAATGGGTGAATATGATGATCTCAAAAACCTCCTTTTCAGAAAATATCCGCTTGGAGACGAAGGCGGCCATTACAGGTCAAGGAGTGGGATTTTTATTGGGAATGCCAGAAGCAGTAGCAGGATTGGAGGAGGGGTATTGTATTTGGTTAGGACCTGAAGGGATCACCCTCTTCCGCTCAAATGTCGAGGTGTACCACATTAATCAGCCTACTCGGGAAGCAAAAATCGTTATTCTTAAAATGGACAATCACCTCCGTTTATATTTAGACGGCCATCTCGTTTTAAATTACCTAAGTTTGCTTCCCAGTTTCGGCAATCGGATTGGAGTCCTTTCTAAGGACACCCTTTTTGAAATAGACAAAATCTCCATTTATGAGGGAAGCACCAATGTGATGGTTAAGTGCCTGGCTATCCCCGATGCTTTTTTAGCAAAAAAACTCTACCCGCAGGCGCTTGCGGAGTACCGCCGGATCAGTAAATCCTTTGCCGGAAGGGCGGAAGGGAGGGAAGCCCTTTTTAAAGCGGGAATCACATTGCTGAAAATCTCGTTTAACCAAGCGCATGAAGAATTTGGTAAGCTCCATGGAACACCGAGCGAGCCTCTAGAGTATCTAGGAAAATCTCTTGTCTATAAAGCGCTAAAAGACACTATTGAAGAAGCAAAATGCCTCGAGCTTGCACTGCGCAAATACCCCAAACATCCCCTCACTCCAACTTTAGTGGAACACATTATCTTGCGTTTGCATGAGGCCTCTTTTTATAACAGGGTTGACGCCTACCATTTTGCTCTGATTTGCCAGAGATTTTTGCCGGAGATTTTTTCTAAAAAAGAACACCAAGCCATTATCGATAGTCTCACCTCCCACTGGGAAAGGCTCCCCTTTGCTGCAGACACAAAAACAGCGCTCGCCTTTTGGCTTGGAAAGAAACTTGCCCTTGCTGAGATGGGAGCTTCTGAGGCCTTAAAAGAGCTTGAGAATCCCACACTCCCCTATCCTGAAATCTGGAAACTCTTAGAAAAAAAGGAATGGGAAAAAGCGGCAAAAAGTTTTGCCAAACACTCAAAGAAAGAGCTGCAAGATGACACATCTCCCCTCTTTTATTTATACGGCTGCTATTTGCGCGGGTCCCTAGGAGAAGCTCACGCCCTTAAGCATTTTTCACTAGTAAATATGACCCCTTTCCCTCAAACAGCGGCGATCCTTGCACATTTTTTATTAAGCAAAATTGATTCGAAGTGGAAAATTTCTGCCTTTTACTACGAAAAAATCTCCCTTTTAAAACAGCTGATTCTTTATTATCATTGTGGAAGTGACAAAAAGAAAGAAACCCAATTTAAAAAAGAGCTCACACGTGTCAAAACCTCCAATCATTCCTGAGATCTTACAACATGAGATCGCCTATCACGGCTTTTTTGATGTGCATCTCGACCTTTTAGCACTCCCCCATGGAGCAAAACAACACTACACTTCAGTTCACTTAAAAATCGACTCTGCCGCCGTCCTTGCCCAAACCCCCGATGGAAAACTTGTTCTCATTAAAGAATACCGCCATCCTACTAAACGTTGGCTTCTCAGCTGCCCCGGCGGACGGCTAGACACAGGTGAATCCCCCATTGAGGCTGCCAAAAGAGAACTCCTCGAAGAAACAGGCTACGAAGCGGATGAATACATCACTCTAGGAACAATCCACCCCATCCCCGCTCTTACAGCAGTAAAAGTCCATTACGTCTTGGCCAAAAACGCCAAATACGTCGCCCCCACCGCCCACGAACCCTTTGAGCTGATCGAACTCTGCCTCAAGACCCCCGCCGAAATCCGCCTGGAGCTCGCCTCAGGCAATCCCATCGACGGTACCCTCTGCACCGCCCTCTACCTCCTCGCTAATTATATACCAAAGTAACTTCAAAATTTGAAAAAATTATTTTTCTT
>Ga0206850_10033_pt1 | contig 55085 bp, 52 predicted proteins | sample Alteio_BWOrgCont_16_FD_152885 | JGI IMG/M metagenome (GOLD analysis project Ga0206850, IMG submission 152885) | Enriched cells from forest soil in Barre Woods Harvard Forest LTER site, Petersham, Massachusetts, United States -... | ecosystem: Environmental > Terrestrial > Soil > Temperate forest >...
TCTAGGTTTATTCGAAAATCAACTCTTTTTCTCTTTCGGTTAGGGGGCGGAACATCCCTTCGGGGAGGGTGCCTAGTTGCAGGCCGCCGATCCTGATCCGTTCGAGTGATTCCACTTTAAGTTCAGCTTTTTGAACGAGAAGGCGCACTTCCCGTTTTTTCCCTTCCATGACGATAATTTTTACGGTGTTGCGTCGTACTTTTGTGACTTTTTTTGGTTTGATCCAGACACCTTCGATAAAAGCTCCCTTGGAAATGATCTTTAGATCGAAATCGTTGATCTCCCGGTCTGTTTTTACAAGGTATTCTTTTGCGATGTGTGCTGAGGGGTGGATCACCCTTTGAGCAAAATGACCATCATTTGTAACGAGAAGCAGGCCCGTGGTATCTCTGTCAAGTCTTCCGATGGTGAAAAGCCTTTCATTGAGATGGGCAAAAAGCTCGATGACTAATTTTTTTGTTCCTACCGGTTTATTGGCGCAGATGTAACCATTGGGCTTGTTTAGAATGTAGTAAGCTTTTTTTTGCTCTCCTTTAACGCGCTGCCCATCAATGCGAATATCATCTTCTTCCCAGGAGACTAGTGTTTGGGGCAAAAAAACAGTCTCTCCATTGACGTCTACCTTGCCGGCAAAAATAAACTCTTCACAGGCCCTTCTGGAGGCGATTCCTGCCGCTGATAAGGCTTTGCTTATTCGTTTCTTTTCCATAATGGTGAGAAGAATAACCTAAAGCAGAGATATATACAATATGTTATGATGGGAGGGGAAGATCGGGCACGCACGCGGGCACGGGCACGGGCACGAAAGAAAAGTTCTTGGAGTTAGGGGTTTATGGCAAAAGATGTAAAACTTATTTTACTTAGGCATGGGCAGTCAGAGTGGAATAAACATAATTTATTTACAGGGTGGGTGGATATCCCTTTGAGTTTGGAGGGGATAGAGGAGTCTGTTAAGGCGGGTAAAAAGATCTCCCATTTGCCTATAGATATTATTTTTGTTTCGTCGTTAATCCGCTCTCAAATGACTGCAATGTTAGTCATGGCACATCATAAGAGCGGCAAGATCCCTTGCATTCAGCATCCTCATGAGGGGAAGCTCGAAAATTGGGCAAAAGTTTATAGCGAAAAAGCAGAAGAGGAGCTCATTCCAACGATTCGAGCTTGGGAGCTCAATGAGAGGATGTATGGGAAACTCCAAGGATTAAATAAGAAAGAAACAGCCGATAAATTTGGAAATGAGCAGGTTCAAATATGGCGCCGCAGCTACGAGATCCACCCACCGGAAGGGGAAAGCCTTAAGATGACAGGTGAAAGGGCCATTCCCTATTTTAAAAAACATATTCTCCCCCATTTGCTGAAAGGTGAGAGTGTCCTCATAGCAGCTCATGGAAACTCCCTTCGGGCAATCATGATGTATTTAGATAATCTAAGCCCAGATCAAGTGGTTCATCTCGAGATGGCTACAGGGGATCCTGTTGTTTATACTTTTCATGGCAAGGACTGGAAAAAAAATGAAACTGTTTGACATTCTTGGGTGCAAGAAAGAGGATCAATTCGTGGCGACAGCAAGCTTGGCTGAGTCGATCAATCAAGCTCTTTTTTCTGCGTGGTTTGATGGGACAAGGGAAACGGGAAAAAACCATTTTTTAACTATAGGAGTAGAAGATGAGGCAGTTTCAAAATCTTTAAATCGTTTGGAAAAATTCGGTTGCCGTACAAAAATTTTGCCGTTAAACAGCAATGGGCAACTCACCAAAGAGATATTGCAAGAGCACATAGGCCCCAGAACTTGTATGCTGACGATTGCTTGGGCAAATCCCCTCACCGGAGTGATCCAGCCGATACAAGAGATTGCAGAGCTTTGTAAAGAAAAAGGGGTTTTGCTCCATGTTGATGGGGAAGCTGTTGTTGGAAAAATCTATTTTAGACTGCAAGACTATCCTATCCATTATTTTTCAACTAACTCTAGCCTCATCGTAAAAGAAAAAACACCTTTCACTCCTCTGATTCTTGGGCAAGCTGATTTAAACGTTCGGTTTGATGACTTGATTGATAGAGTTAATCACTTTGAGCATATCTGCACCGAAACTGCCCGTTTAAGAGATCTTTTTGAAGAGCTTATTTCTGAAAAAGGGGAGGTCCATTTCCAAAAAGCAGAGAGGCTAACCAATATTTCTGTTTTTTCTTTTCCTCGAGTTTTTGCTGATTCGTTTGTATATCAACTCAAAAAGAAAGGGATTGAATGCAAAGCTGCAGGCAAATATGCAATGAGTTATTCTTTAACGCACAAAACGACAGAAGAAGAGGTTGAAAGAGACGTGGCGATGATTTTTAAAACTGCCGATTTTTCTATGGACGCCCCACAAAAAAGGGTTTGTGTGGGAATAGTGGAAGACCTGGAGCTCCATCTTCTTGTGAATGAAACGAGTGGAATCATTGAAAATGCAAAATTTCAAGCAAACGGATCTCAGTTACTTGTCACTGCAGCTGAAATCACTTGTGGAATACTCATAGGAAAAAATCATGGCCAAGCAAGGCGGATCAACGCTGAGCTGATTGATAAATATCTAACTCTACCAAAGGAAGGTTACCCGATCTTAAATCTCCTTCTTGCTGCTATTGATAGCGCGGTAGAAAAATGTTCTGACATCCCTTATACAGAAATTCACGAGTCGCCCCCGTCAGATCTTTTTGAATCGCAAGGGATTTATCCAGGTTTTGAAACGATGAGTGAATTTCAGAAAATCGATGTGATAGAACAAATCATTGAAAAAGAGATCCGTCCTTATGTCGAGCTCGATGCAGGCGGCGTGGAGGTGCTTGATTTAAAGGATAATGAACTGACTATTGTTTACTCAGGTTCTTGCACCACTTGCTACTCATCTACCGGTTCAACTCTAAACGCTATTCAACAAATTTTGAGAGCTAAGGTGCATCCAGAACTCGTCGTTGTGCCCAGACTTTAAATTCTCGAGATCCTCAATAAATTGAAAAAGAAGTGGATCGAGAATTTGTTCCAGTGGCCATGTTTTGCCGCTGAGCGCAGAAAGAGAGGTTGCGGGTTGATCGATTGATTGGAGGATTTCCTCTGCCATGTTGACGTTGAATCCCACTCCTAATACAATTCCTAAAAGTTTATCTAGTATCTTTGTTTCGCATAAAATGCCTGCGATTTTTTTGCCGTCGATCTGAACATCATTGGGATACTTCATTTTGGCGGTATATCCAAGCTCTTTTAATAGTTTCATACAAGAGAAAGACATCAGTTGGGCGAGATGTTTGAGATGAGGAAAGTCGGGTTCTACAGTAAAAAAGAGGGAGGCATAAATATTTTGACCTTTGGGAGAGATCCAGCGGCGTCCATTTGTCCCTCGCCCCCTTGTTTGCTCTTCAGCTGTGATGCAAGTAAATCCTTCATGATCTAAGATATGGGCATTATTTTTAGCCCAGCTGTTTGTAGAGTCGATGATATCAAAATGAATATAATTGATATTTTTAGTTTTCATGGTAAGATAATGATATGTGGAATCACAGATATTTAACAAGAATTGATTTTAGAATGATTTTCGTCTTACTCGCCCTTATGGGGGTGAGCTTACTCGTAATTTCTGCAACGACGATGGATAGCGATTCTGAGTCATTTTTAACTTCTACGGTAAAGCATCAGATACAGTGGTTTACGATGGGGTGGGTACTATATTTATTTTTTGCAGGAATGGACTATCATAAGCTTAGGGATTGGACGTGGGTTCTTTACATAGGGATCATTTTCATGCTTTTTGGACTTTTTTTTACCACCCCTATACAAAATGTCCACCGGTGGTACAGAATTATGGGGATGACCCTGCAACCTTCCGAATATGCCAAATTAGTTGTCGTCATTACCTTGAGTTGGTATTTAGAAAGGAGGGAAAGGGGGGTGATTCAGGCAATTGGGATCGTCCTTGTCCCTTTTCTTTTAATCCTTAAACAGCCTGATTTGGGGACAGCGCTTGTCCTTTATCCTATTGCCCTTGTCATGTTTTATTTTGGCGGAGTTAAAAAAAGAGCTGTCTCAATCATGTCCCTAATGGGAATTGGCACCTTTATTTTTGTCCTTTTGATGTTTTTGGGCGTTCTTTCGCATGATGAGCTACGTCCCTATGTCACTAAAGTGATTAAAGAATATCAATATGAAAGATTGAATCCCAATACCTATCATCAAAGGGCTGCACAGACAGCAATTGCCCTTGGAGGTTTTACAGGCTCGGGTTGGCATAAAAGTGAGTTTACCGGAAAAGAATGGCTTCCCGCTGCACATACAGATTCTGTATTTGCCGCCTTTGGGGAGGAATTTGGTTTGATAGGAGTGTTTTTCCTCCTCCTTTTATTTTTCGGTTTAATCTATTTTGGATTTCAGGTAACAGCTGTAGCTAAGGACAGATATGGGCGGCTCCTCTCGTCTGGCATCACGGTTTATCTTGCGATGCACGTGATTGTGAATGTGGGGATGATGTGTGGCTTTTTACCGATTACCGGCGTCCCCTTGATTTTGGTGACCTATGGAGGATCCTCGGTGTTATCGACAATGATTGCGCTGGGAATATTACAAAGCATCTATAGCAGAAGGTATACAAATGGTTGATAAGCAAAGTTTACATCCTTTTATTTTGACTCCCAGCTCCTGGCTTGGAGAAGGAAAAATACAGCTTAACATGGTTGAAGAGGAATTAGCTTTTTTTACCCGCTGGAACGTAGCTAATACTAACAACTCGGGACAGATCGAATGTGTTCAAGAGATCCAGGTTAAAGGGCTCTCTGATATCATGATCAACCACTTTATTTTTTACGATATCACCCCCAATTCCTTCACCATTGATCTTGAAAATCAGGCTCTTGGCAAAGTGGTTGGCCAAGGGATCATCAATGACCAGGTGATTGGGTGGGAATTCCGCGTAGTAGATATGGGTTTTGAGGGATTTGAATTTTATGAAAGACAAATCGATGGCTCTTACCTAATGCGCGCAGAATATGCCACCTCAGACCAATTTAGAACACTTATCAAAGGAAAAGTATGGGTCCCCTCAGCTCCGGAAAAAAAGCAAAAATAATCTTCCTGTTTATTGTCTGCTTTTCTCAACTAACAGCAGCCATGACAAAGGTAGGCTATAATGCTGTCGAAATTGGAGATAAATTCGATACGATCGAGGGATGTGCAGGAAGACCTTATCGTATTTGCTCAAAAGGGGGAGAGACCTACGAGTATGAGTACGTCGAAAAAATCGTCTTCACCGATAAAACAAACGTCACAGTCAACCACTATTACTTCATTGTTTCAAACGGGATCATCGTCGGCAAACGGTTTAAGATCGAGCGCTCTCCCGCCTATAACATGATCTATCAAGAAGATCCGAATATCTATAGCTACTAGCTATAGAAGAAGTTCAGATCGTTCTGATAATTAAAAGATCTACAATATTTACTGTAGTACCCCAACCCGCATGTGCTATCCTCTGTTTGAAGCGTAACGACATTGAGAGGGTCAACTAGTGGAAAGTAGCTATCCTCGCCTGAGAGGCTTACTCTTTCTGCTACAAGCCGTTCTAGTTCTAATAATTTTAATTCTCCGGTTTTTGTGATCGTTGCTGCCAGGGATTCTATCTGTGCCATTTCTCCTGCTTTGTTGCTTGCATAAGACTCGATTGTTCCTGCTATGCGGCATGCTAGAGGTTCCTTTTTTGCTATAGCTTGAACGCGTTTATCTGCTTTTTTTAATGCTGCCTCTGCTTCTTTTGCTTCTCTGACTATTCTATTTGCTAAGGTTCCTTGTATTGAGATTTCTCTCTCGTTTTTTATTTTCGACGAGGCTGCCACAACCATCAATTCTAATGTTCGACGTATTTCTATGAGCTCTCTTGTTTTTTCGGATATGGTTGTTCCTGCTTCAGATGCGGTGTTTTTTGCTTCTAGGGCTTTTTTTACGGCGCTTCTTGCCTTGATCGCTCCCTCTTTTGTTTTCGCGTCTTCACTTTCTTTTGATAGACGCATTTTTTCTGGAAGCTCTGTTAGACTGTTTCCCAATTTTACTGCCTGTGCAACTTCTTCTGTTAGGCTGATTGTTAAGGATGCGATTGTTTCTTTTAAGCGGCATGCCAAGGGTTCATCTTTTGCTGTAGCGTGGGCCCGCAAAGCAGCTTCCATTACTACTGCCCCTGCTTTTCTTATTGTTGCCTTGGCTTTTAGGATTCTTTCGACTTCTCTTATTAAGACCGCTTCTAGCATATTCGGATCTCTTTTTTTCACCTCTTCTTTGTCTATGTTTCCCATTAGTTCTTGTGAGCCATTTATCTTTTTCCTCTCCGTGGATATGGTGTCTCTTGCTTCCAGTACCGTGTTGTATGCTTCCATGGTCTCTTTGATGGCTTTTTGCGCTATGGCGGCTTCCATTCCCGTGTTTCTTGTTTCTGCCGGCTTTTGTGAGGGGCTTTCTGGCGGTTGAGGGGCAACCAATACGGTTAAGGGATTTGATGTATCAATAGCGGTCATATTTTTCTCCTTTTGATGTTTTTCATGGTAATATTTTAGATAATTAACTTTTAAAAGTATAGTAAAATATAACTTATTAAGTTTAAATAAGTTATATACAACAGGCTGCAAGTGTAATAAAGACGCGTTTCTCCCTAAAAATCAATAACTTACGTTCTTTTATAAAGGAATAGTAGAAAATCATAATAAATACTTGATTTTTATATTAAGTTTATTATATAATAATGTTTTTAACAATTAAGGTAATTATGGTTACGGTTGTTCCTAGTCAAAGTTTGTGTCAGCACTTAGATAAAAATCCCGACACAGTGGCTACAGGTGTTTTAAATGTTGCTCGTGATGGTCTGTGGGGTGGTCAATCGGTCGCCGCTACAGGCTTTACTATGCGCGCGACGGCTGCCATCCCCTCTAGTGCAGCTGGAATGGTTAGTGCTCCTTTTCTCTTGCAAACAGCCTCTCAAATGGCCTATTCCACAGCTGCTATGGCAGTTGTTGGCATTCCTGCTTATTATGTTTATTGTAAGGCTACGGGAAATAAGTTTGAATGGAAAAAAGTACTTACATTTTTGATAGCAGCTTCCCTTGCGATTGTTCTCTGGAATTATGGACAAGCCCTTGGGATAGGCTTGGGGAATCTAATACCTACCGTGGGTGGTGTCGATATTGGAAAATGGATTGGTGGGCTTATTTTAGCTCCTATATTTTGTGGAGTTTTGGAAGGAGGTATCCAATTTCTTGTTCGCTATGTTGCGGATAGGAAGAATAAGACTGATATTGATAAACAACTTTTCTCTAAGGAATTGAAAAAGAATATCACCTGGGGAGCTATTCCAGGAGCTGTATGGCAGATGGTATTCTTTATCTTCACCGCTGTTATTTTTGCTAATTTTGGCGGTTCTATCCCCACATGGGCACAAGCAGTAATTACAGGTACAGCTATTTCCATTGCGGTTTGTATAGCGAATCTAGCAACTGCTAAACACATTCAAGAGGAAATGGACAAACTTAAAAAAGAGAAAGAACAATTGGTCACACCTACATTAGTTACTGAAAAGAATATTGCCCACTTCTGTAGATCACATCCCGGTGTCCAGCTAGGAGAGGAAGTTTTTTTAGCCTCTTCAATCAAAAACAAAATCACATATAAATAAATTTTAATTTTTACGTTATCATAGTAATGCGTATTTTACTTGACTTACATTATCAGTTTTGATAAATTATTAGAGTTAAACAAACCTAAGGAGATCGTGTATGTCAGGAAATGTAAGCGAAAAAATTACTTTAAATTTTAGTTGGATGGGCCCAAGTAGTAGGGTGAGTGAGCAGAAAGACTTAAGTGTTCATACTATAGACCTTGTGTTTAAAGATGCAAATACCAATACCAGCGTAGTTATGCCAGACGATATTCAACCTTCTAGAATTGTAAAACTTCCGTTTACATGTCCGGGTCCACTAAAAGTAACGATTGAACAAATACGCGATCTTAAGATCTATGCTAGAATTTATATGGGAAGACCCAATGAAGGATCTTCTATTAGACGGATGCCAGCTAGAGAAATTACATTAAAAGTACCACAAGAATTAAAAATTGGGAAAACCTATAATCTTGAGGTCACATCTGTTGACACATCTGATGATCTTTCCTTGTCAGCGAATCTCGTGGAGGAAGGGGGATTTGATAGAGATGAATTTCAAAGGCGGGCAGGAAATATGGGTGAGGCATTGATTAGAGAGGGGCGACAAAATCTTGAGCTACTCTCAAGAGGAGGAGTGGTAGTTTTTGATTCTTCTTCCACAAGAGGAGATGTGCTTGCTCATGGATTGAGAGGGGTGATTCGCGCGGGGCAACAAATGATCCCGGCACTTGAGGTCCCACATACCCAGCCTTTAGAAGCCCCTGAAGATCCTTTAGAAGCCCCTGAAGATTTAGATAAATTGAGCGTAGATGAATTGCAATCACTTTTTAATAAAACCTTTATAAAGGATAAACAGTTTGAAATTGCACGTACGAAAGCGGCCAAGGCTGGCGATATAAATGAACTGAATAGAATTGTTGCGCTTGAGGTTCAGAACTCTCAATTGCTCATGAATCTGGGTGAAGCATTAGAAAAAAAAGGAGTGACACCTCAAATGCCCGACTCTGAAGAGTTTCAATCTGCAGCGAATGAATCTGCACAATCTCAGGCTGAACAACTACACGCTGTTCAAGAAATGTGCATACAGCAATAGAGGTAAACTAGAGAGTTAAACAAATAAGGAGATCATGTATGTCTGCAAGGGCTCTCCTTAGCGCAACCTTCTTTTAGCTATTTATGAGACCATTACGGTGAGTAGCAGAAGCAAGAATCTGCGCATCACAGCCAGCGCGAGCAGCGACTTGGGCGGCTAGCTGGTCGTCTTTAAATACGCCAGGTATTTTGCGATAGAGGGGCTCTGATGTTTTTGGATCGTATTCCATTTGAGAGAAAATCCAATCTGGCAGTGTATCACTTGATATTCGATCGTGTGTTGCAATAACGGACAAGCAATTTCCCTTTGTTCCCAAACGCTTTAATAGTCCGTTGCTAAAAGCTGCAGCATTCTCTGGGCTTGCTCCATTGTAAGGTTCGTCCATGACGATTAAAAAACGTTGGGCATTGTTTTCATCTGCATCTTGGACAAAAAGGGTAGCTCTCTTAATCTGAGCCTGAAAGTGGGAAAGGCCTCCGGCGGCATCTTCGTGTGTATTTAATGCGGTTCGGATGTTATCAAAAGGGGTTATTGTCAACTCTTGAGAAGGAACAACGGTTAGAGTCTGTGCCATAACAGCTGCGTCAACCACAGCTCGAAGAAGAGTTGATTTGCCGCCCCCATTAGGGCCAGTAAACACTTCATTACAAGCTGGGGTCAATTTCACTGAATTGAGAACTGGATGATTTGCGACCTGTGGATTAAAAAGTCCTTTAGCCTGGAAGATTGCGTCTCCGGAAGTATAATTGGCTAGACTGTATGGAGTTGTTGCATCACTTTGTAATAAACGGACACAGGAAAGGACGGTATCGATTTCTGCAAGTGCGACAAGAGCTTTCTCAATTTTATTCCGGATCGATTTATCTTGTAGATACTGCATGGAGATCAGCATCGGGTGCCACATCCATTGCGCCAAACAATTCCCTTCTGGGCCGAGTTTTTTTAATGCCTGGAAAAGAGGTTGCAATTCAGGATCGTTGAAGAATTGTTCTAATGCATTAAAGTGTTCCAAACTATCTATAAATTGTACTTCTGATAGTGCTTCGTAAATTTTTGTAGCGCTATCAATGAAGTGAGCAATATTTTGCATTTTGTGTGTGTAGATTTTAGCCACTTCCCGGTCAGCTAGTAGCCAACGGTATGTTCCTGGAATGGTCGATAATACGCTAGCGCCAATACCTATGGCACCAACAGCCTGTGCAGACTCAGGCATCGAAAATAGCGAGGGGGTTAGTACCCCTGTGCTACCCGAATAACGTTCGGCAAATTGTGCCACTGTTGGATTTGTTGCCATGATTCCTGCTCGCATGACTCCGTAAGCTGATAGTGCTGTAGCGGCAGCTGCTGTGGTACCTAATTTTAACCAAGAAGTAGCGGTCTCATATTGTGCACAACACTCACGTAAAAGAGACGATTTATTGCCATAACGTTGCAAGCGTTCAGGCAAGTTCTGAAAGCCTAATTTTCCCACGCAATTGGGGGGTTGTACTTTATTCCAAAAACTGAGAAGAGGCCCCTCATGTTGCTCCATAATGGAGAGGTTGTCAGAGATCGTTTCTTGTAAGTCAGGATCTTCGTGTAAAGCTCTAATAGGAATTTGTCTCCTTTGAAGGTCGGTAAGATTTGTTAGTGGGTGGGTGAGTCTGTCCATAAGAAATGTTTGTCCAAGAACCGTAGACGTATTGTCAATCGCTTGTCCGAAATATCGATTTTTAGACTGGGCATCGCCACAAGCTAGTTGCATTTCTCTGGCGGTTACTGCTCCTAATGATGTTACATCTTTTTCCAAGTTTGCCAACATAGATGCGTTTTTATCTTCTTTTGACTCTTTTCCTTTTTTAGGACCTTTTTGTGAAGGAGTAGCGATAACCACTTCACACTCTTTAGAACCGGAGGCGATAATTGTTGTACAGATCGTTCTAGAGATTGTATCGGTAGTATCGATTGACAATACTTTTTGCCTTTCTACAAATTTAACAGGGTCCCCTTGCGGTGATCCAACATCTTGGATCTCTCTGACTGGATAAGCTCCACTTTGATCTTCCGCCAATAATCTTCTATTGTAATTAGCTTCTGTAATTATAACCGACATAAAAAGTCCTTTGTTTATTTTTATATAAACTTATCATTAATTATAATAAAAAAAGGAAAATAATGCAACTAAAATAAAATCAAAAAGAAATGACGTGTAGATAAATTTTTATTTTTGTGCTATCCTGGTAATGAGTATTATAATATTGGAATATAATATTGGTTTTTGATAAATTATTGTTCCAAATGTTTGCGGCAGTCGTAGCGCTAAATTGTGGAACTCAAGAATTAAATACAACAAGGAGATCATGTATGTCTGCACCTCCAATAAATACAAAAATTACTTTGAATTTTAGCTGGACGGGGCCGAATAGTAATGAGCTAATCCATCAGAGAACCGTAAAGGTTACGGCGATAGGCGTTATATTTAAAAATTTTGATATTAGCTTTCCTATTCCGGACAATATAGAACCCTCCACAATTACAACACTTTCACGTAGAGTTCAAGTATTGGATGTAAGAGTAAAAAGGGAAGGAGTTTCGTCTTCAATGTATGTAGCGATTGAACAAATGGACAATTTTAGAGTTGAAGCTAGTGTTTATATAGATAACGGTGATAAATGGTCTCTTTTTAGAAGAATTCCATTAAATAGACCTAAAGAACTTAAAATTGGCCAAACCTATAACCTTAAAATCACATCTGCTGCTGCAGATGGTGGTGATGTTTCCCTCTCAGCTAGTCTTTTGGAAGAAAAAGTGGAGCCTCAGATTTCCGACTCTAAGAGTGTTCAAGCTGCAGTTGGTCAATCTGCACAAGCTTCAAGCTGAAGAACTACACATGATTCAAGATGTATTACAATCTGCAGCGGGGCCATCTACACAAGCCCATGGTGAGGCAGGACATAACCTTGAAGATTGTATACAGCAATAGGGGTTTTTTATGTACAATTTTGAAAGTAACAAGGAGATTATATATGTCTGGAGCTATAAGTGAAAGAGCTGCTTTGCCGGTTTCACTGCCTGCACCTGCAATAAATACAAAAATTACTTTGAATTTTAGTTGGACGGGGCCGAGTAGAATGAGGAGCCATCAGAAAGAGGTAAGGGTTAAGGCAATAGATGTTATATTTGCAAACTTTAGCGTTAGCTTATCTATTCCGGATAATATACAACCCTTTTTAACTACAGAACTTTCATATAGAGTTCAAATATTGGGTGGACCTGTAAAAAAAGAAGCATTTCCGTCTTCACTAAAAGTAGCAATTGGACAAATGCATGGTTTTAAGGTTAATGCTAGAATTTATATGGGAGGTGCTGATGAAGGATCTCCTCCTAGAGAAGTTCCATTAGATATACCTAAAGGACTAAAAATTGGTCAAACCTATGATTTAGCCATTACATCTGTTGCCACATCTAATGACCTTTCCCTTTTAGCCACCCTTTTGGAAAAAAAAGAAGTGGAACCTAAAACTAAAGTATTTAAGGGGTTCGATAGTTAAATCACGAAGTGATGGCAGTTGTTAGCCGTGGCGTGACCGAAGGGAACCCACGGGCTGTGTTATTATTTACATCATAGCCGCGAGCAGCGGCGACAGAGGCAAAAAGAGTGTCGCCGCTGCTCGCGGCTCTATGAAGGGATGCATTTTTCCGTGGGTTCCCTTCGGTCACGCCACGGCTAGCAACTGTAGCCGCATTCGCGGCAAAATTACCGCTTCGCGGTTAAGAAAATCTTCCATCTTTGTTTTAAAAAAACTAAAATCTATCTTTACCACGAAGTGGTAATCAAATCGCGAAAGCGATGGCAGTTGCTAGCCGTGGGTGACCAACGGGAACCCACGGAACTAAACCGCGATTTTGATGTCGACGCCGGCGGCAACTGGGAGAACTTTCAGCTTGTCGATGGTCTCAGGGGTGGGGTTGAGAATGTCGAGCAAGCGGATATGGGTTCTGATCTCGAACTGCTCGCGCGATTTTCTATCAACGTGAGGAGAGCGGAGAACTGTGTAGATCTCTCTTTTAGTAGGTAGTGGGATCGGTCCTGCGATCCTGGCACCTGTTCTTTTTGCCGTCTCAACGATATCCTGAGTGGACTTGTCAAGTACACGCTGATCATATCCTTTGAGGCGGATTCTGATTTTTTGTCTGGATTGTTTTGCCATAGGTAAAATTCCTTATTTTTTTGTAAGTTCTTCTTGTATTTTCGCAGGTACCCGCTCAAAGTGGCTCGGCTCCATCGTATAAGTAGCACGGCCGGAGCTTAATGAACGGAGCTGCGTCGAATAGCCAAACATCTCGCTAAGGGGCACTTCAGCAGTGACCTCAACATAGGCTTTATGTGTTGTTTGGCTCATGATTCTGCCACGTCGTCTGTTAACGTCCCCGATCACATCTCCCATGAATTGTTCAGGAGTTGAGACCACCACTTTCATGATCGGCTCTAGGAGAATAGGCTTAGATTTGCGCGCTGCGTCTTTTACAGCCATGGATGCGCAAATTTTAAAGGCCATCTCGTTTGAGTCAACTTCGTGGTAGGATCCGTAGACAATAGCGACTTTAACGTCGACAAGGTTGTATCCGGCAAGAACGCCCGTTGCCAGACCCTCTTCGATCCCTTTGATACAAGGGGTGATATATTCCTTGGGGATCACGCCGCCGACAATCTTACTGACGACCTCATTGCCTTTGCCTGCTTCATTGGGTTCGATCTCCAGTGAAACGTGAGCGTATTGGCCACGTCCGCCCGATTGTTTGACGTATTTTGTGTCAGATTTGCCGGGGATAGTGATCGTCTCTTTATAAGAGACTTCAGGTTTCCCAACGTTTGCCTCTACAGCGTGTTCGCGGAACATTCTATCTCTAATAATATCGAGATGGAGCTCTCCCATACCTGCGATGATGGTTTGCCCTGTTTCCTCGTTTGTAGAAACGCGGAAAGTAGGATCTTCTTCAGCAAGGGCGCTTAAAGCAAAGGAGAGTTTTTCTCTATCTGCTTTTGATTTTGGCTCAATAGCCATCGAAATCACAGGCTCTGGGAATTCCATTTTCTCAAGGAGGAGGGGGTTGTTCTCTGAACAGAGTGTATCACCTGTGCTTGTATATTTAAGGCCAATGCACGCGGCGATATCGCCGGTAAAGAAATCGTCTCGATCTTTACGTTGGTTAGCGTGCATTTCCAAAAGACGGGAAACTCTTTCTCTCTTATCTTTTGAGGTGTTGATCAAGTTTGTCCCCTTAGTCAAGGTCCCTGCATAGACGCGGACGAAAGTGAGCCTGCCTACATAAGGGTCAGACATAATCTTAAAGGCGAGAGCCGCTAGCGGGCTGCTATCATCAGGTTGGATCTCCATGGGTTCGTTGGTATCGGCATTGATCCCTTTAATAACCCCTCTATCTAGAGGAGAAGGCATCCAGTTGACAACCGCATCAAGAAGAGGTTGAACCCCTTTGTTCTTAAAGGCAGTTCCGCAAAGGACGGGGTTAATCTTATTTGTGACAACCCCTTTTCGAATGACGGCATTGATCTCATCAGGAGTGAGGGAGTCGGGATTTTCAAGAACTTTTGTCATGAATCCTTCATTCGACTCATCAACTGTGGCAAGCTCTTCTAGCATCGCCAGTCTCATCTTTTTGCACACGGATAAGAGATCGGCTGGGATGGCAACGGTGTCGAATTTTGCGCCTAGCGTTTCATCGAGGAAGAGGTAAGCTTCCATTGTCACGAGGTTGACCATTCCCTTAAATTCCCCTTCTGCGCCGATGGGCCATTGTACCGGAATGGCATTGGCTCCGAGCTTTTCCTTCATCGAGTTTACGCACATTAAGAAATCTGCACCAACCCTGTCCATCTTATTGATAAACGCGATACGCGGGACCCCATACTTTGTCGCCTGCTTCCACACTGTCTCTGATTGGGGCTGAACCCCTGCAACAGCATCGAATACGGCTACTGCGCCATCGAGTACGCGGAGAGATCTCTCCACTTCAATTGTAAAGTCAACGTGGCCGGGGGTATCGATAATGTTGATCTTGCTACCGTTCCAATAAACTGTAGTAGAAGCAGAAGTGATCGTGATTCCACGCTCTTTCTCCTGCTCCATAAAGTCCATTGTCGCAGCTCCCTCGTGTACCTCCCCAATGCGGTGTAAGCGGCCTGAGTAATACAAGATCCGCTCTGTACACGTGGTTTTGCCCGCGTCGATATGGGCCATAATCCCAATATTGCGGACATTTTTTAATTCATCAGTATCTGGTCGTTTTGCCATATTTTCCTTTTACCACTTGTAGTGGGCAAAAGCCTTGTTAGCCTCTGCCATACGGTGCGTTTCATCTTTTTTCTTAATTGTGGCGCCCTGATTTTGATAGCAATCAGCAAGCTCCATCGCGAGTCCTTCTTCCATAGAACGACCAGCTTTTTCGCGTGAATTATCGATAATCCAGTGCATCGCCATAGAGGAGCGTCTTTCAGGAGAAATTTCTACAGGAACCTGATAGGTAGCACCACCGATACGGCGGGATTTCACTTCCAAAGAGGGTTTTGCGTTTTCGAGCGCCTGCTCAAAAGCAATGATTGTGTCTTCAGCTTTGATCCTCTTAGCAAATTTTTCGAGCGCATTGTACATGATTCTGCGCGCTGTAGACTTCTTGCCATCGTACATCATTTTATTGATGAATTTGGCAATAACTTGACTCTTATATATTGGATCGGGATCAATTGTCCGCTTAGTTGCTCTGCGTCTTCTTGACATAGTTTTATTCCTTATAGGTTAACTTGTTTTCACCCGGTTTTCAAAAACCGATCCGAGGTTAGCTCTGGAATATCCAGGGCAAGCCGCGAATCAGGATGTTTACTTAAAACATCCTGGTATTACTTGGGACGTTTTGCCCCGTATTTAGATCGGGATTTCTTACGATCTTTTACAGCTGCGCAGTCGAGAGATCCACGGACGATGTGATAACGTACACCAGGAAGATCCTTTACTTTACCGCCTCTTACTAATACGATACTGTGTTCTTGCAAGTTGTGCCCTTCCCCCCCAATATAAGCGATCACTTCGCGACCGTTAGAAAGGCGCACCCATGCGACTTTACGGAGAGCTGAGTTAGGCTTTTTAGGAGTTTTAGTTTTAACTTGTAAGCATACGCCCCGCTTTTGCGGGCATTGTTGCAGTGCAGGGGATTTTTTCCGTCTGCTTTTTGCGACTCGTGGTTCCTTAATAAGTTGGTTAATTGTCGGCATTATTTTTCCTACTTCTAATAATTCACCGCCAAAATATAACTCACCCAAGAATAAAAATACATAGTAAAAATTATTTTAATTTTGTAAATAGGAGAAAAGAGGTGATTTATGCGCATTTTCCTCCTTCTCCTATTGGTCACCGCGCAGCTCTTCGCCCTCAAAAAGGAAGATGTCCGGGTCACTCTGGATGAGATGTTCCACTACCATGTCGAGCATAAAGAGCTTACGCCGCTTCTCATTAGAAGATCAATTAAACTTTATATTGAGCAGTTTGATCATGAGAAGCTCTACCTTCTAGGTCATGAGATCCTCCCCTTTTTAGAGACACCTCAAAAGCTCATTGAGGGGGCTATTGCTCTATACAATGAGGATAACCTTTCCTTTTATCAATCCCTTAATAAGACATTGGCAATGGGGATTGCCAGAGCTCAGACTCTCCGAGATGAGATTGAAAGGGAGCTCATCCTAAACCCTCCAGAGGTTCAAGAAACAGGGGGGTCCTACCTCACCTACCCAAAAAACGAGAAAGAGCTAAGACAGAGGATCAAAAAACAACTTGTCTGGTTTTTGCTTAGCAACAAGTCTGATTCTCCAAAATGGAACCCTTCAAGAAGGGAAAAGATTTTTACTCTTTTAGAGAAAAGATTAAATAGATCTGAGTCTACTTATTTAGGCAAAGATGAGCATTATCTCGTCCTCCATACTCTAAAAGCCCTGGCCAAAAGTCTCGATTCCCATACTGCTTACTTTAGTCCAGAGGAGGCTCAGGAGATGCGGACAAGCCTTGAGAAACAATTTGAGGGGATAGGGATTGGCCTTAAAGAAGGGGTAGATGGGATTGTTGTTACTGATGTTATCAATGGAGGCCCTGCGGCAAAGTCGGGTAAAATTCTTAAGGGGGATTTACTTGTTTCCATTGACGGCAAGTCTTTAAAGGAGGTCTCTTACGACGAGGTTCTTGTTCTACTTAAGTCGGAGGGGAAGCAAGATATTGCATTAGGGCTAAAGAGAAGGGATGAAAATATCGCCGTAACGCTCACAAAAGAAAAAATCCTCATGCAAAAAGAGCGTCTTCAATATACGGCAGAGCCCTACGCTGATGGGTATATCGGCAAGATCACCCTTCCTTCTTTCTACGAGGGGGGAGATGACTCTAATTGTGAAAAAGACATGAAGGAGGCGATCAAAGCCCTAAAAAAACAAGGTCCTCTCTATGGACTAGTGATAGATCTACGATACAATTCGGGTGGATTTCTTAATCAGGCAGTCAAAGTGGCGGGTCTTTTTATCACAAGCGGCGTCATTGTTATTTCCAAATACTCCCAAGGGGAAGTTCAGTATTTACGTACAGTCGATGGTAGAAGTACCTTTAATGGCCCAGTCATCATACTCACTTCGAAAGCATCAGCCTCTGCTGCAGAAATTGTAGCCCAGGCCCTCCAAGATTATGGCGCAGCCTTGGTTGTCGGTGATGAGAGAACTTACGGGAAAGGGACAATACAATATCAAACCGTCACAGACACCCACGCCAAAGCCTACTTCAAGGTCACCGTGGGAAAATATTACACCGTCTCGGGTAAATCGACCCAAATTGAAGGGGTAAAAGCAGACGTCCACGTCCCTACCGAATATTCCCGCTACAATATAGGGGAGCGTTTCCTAGAATACCCTCTTACAAACGACCAAATGCCTCCTGCCTTCACAGATCCTGTAACGAACATCAAAAGCAATTATCCCCAGGTACATCTCCGAACCATCTTGCCTGATCTTCAAGCTAATAGCTCCTACCGCCTTGAGCATAGCAAAGACTTTCAAACCTTCCTAGCCTCGCTCGAGCCTCCCAAAGAGCAACCCTCAGTTTTGAAAATGAATTACGGGGTGGGCGATCTCCAAATGAACGAAGCTGTCCTCATCCTCAAGGATATGATCTTCATGAACAACCAATAAGACCTCTTGCATCTTTTCTCCTCATTAGGCGATGCTGCTGATGGAATTCGGCCTTTTAGGATGATAAGATTGTTAGCTTTTGCATAGGAGTACTTACTTATGCAACTGTTCCCCCCTAAATTCAATGACTGAGTCATTTGACTCAAAATAAAACTGTGAGCTATGTCTTGAGATGTTAAAAAAATATCTTTTATTGTTTTTTACATAAGTATATGTATAAAATAACGAGGCATGTGGAAATAGGAGAGTCATTGGCAAAGAAAATATTAAAAAAAGCAAAACTTAATCCTCCTCCAAAAAAGGAGAAATAATATGGAATTAGAAGGCAAAGTTTGGAAAGAAGGAAAGGTCTGGTTAATTGAAATTCAGGCTCTTGACGTTATGACGCAGGGTAAAACTAAAGAAGATGCATTTTTCATGATTGAAGATGTCGTTGAAGAGTTAATGCATTCTTATTTTAAAGATGAATATCTTAAGGGATTTAAAGCAGAAGCAATCGATTGTGAAAACGGTGTAGTAGTTGTTACTGCTAATGATACAAAGTTATTGTTAGCTCTTTCTCTTAGAAGGCAAAGAGAGAAGAGTGGTTCTACCATCAAAGAGGTGGCGGGACGTCTTGGTTCAAAAGCACCGAATTCCTATGCTCAATATGAGAGAGGCTTTACGAATGTAACTGTTGAAAAATATGAAGAGCTTCTGGTGGCAGTAAATCCGCGGGGCGGCCTTAGACTTCGGCTAACTTGATCTTCCAGCAGCGGTGGATTTTGGAACTGTGAAAATCGAGCGGGATTGTTTTGCTGGATATGTCTTGGATGGTGCAATTTTTAAAATAGGCAGTGTTGAACAAGAATTTCCGGGAGTTGGTGCTGAAAAAAATGACACCGTCTTTTGAGAGAAGTGGCAAGGCTTTCTCTATGAGGCTCAGATAATCTATCTGGATGTCGAACAGGTCTTCCATCTTTTTGGAGCGGGATATTGTGGGAGGGTCGATAACGACAATGTCGTAGGTTGTTTTCGAGCGTATCTCTTCATTCAGGAATTTTAGGCAATCAGCGCGCTCAATGGGGTTGTTTTGAGCGGGGAGGGAATTGAGGTTAAAGTTGTTTCTGCCCCATAAGCAGTAGGTGTTTGACATATCTACACTTTTCGTGAAAGTTGCCCCAGCGAGGGCCGCATGGACGCTAAAGGAACAGGTGTAGGCAAAAAGGTTAAGCACTCTTTTGCCTTTTGACATAGAGGCCACCATTTGACGCGTTTCCCGGTGATCAAGAAATAGCCCCGTATCTAGATAATCGGAAAGATTGATTAAGAATTTCACTCCATATTCAAAGACAGGGAAAAATTCTTTTGTTTCTTCAAGCTTTTCATATTGCCTTGTTTCTTTATACTTCGCTCTTGTACGCCAATAAATAAGATCTTCTTCCGCTCCAAACACAGACCTAAGAGCTTTGATAATTTCATCCTTATATTTGGAGGGGATTTCTTCATCATCTGAACGGGAAGAAAAATACTGCACACAAAAACGGCCTGCATAAAAATCTATGGCGACGGGAAACTCTTTAATATCCCTGCCATAAATGCGAAAGCAATCGGTGCCCGTGCGTCTGGCCCATTTGCGCACATGCCGGTAGTTCTTTCGAATTCTATTGGCCAGATCGGAGCTTTTGTCTTCCCCGTTAGCTATCTCTGGTAGGGTTAACTTAATCATTAACAAGAGTTGTCCTAAAATTAATATTCAAATCATCTGTAATTTTATATGAACTAGTAACTTCTGAAGAGGTGCAACTCATGATTCTCCATTAGAATGAATAGCCTAAGCCGCCGCCGAATGTTAAGCCTCCGACTTGGACTGTGTGGCCGCTTGCCCCTTCTTTTCCTGTGTGAAAGTGGAGCCTTTTATAAGAATATTCTCCAAAGAGATCGACTGTGAAATATTTTCCGATGATAAACAGAAATCCGGTGTTTGCAAATGCACCACAACCGTTCGCTTCCATTTTTTTCGAAACATAGGATGAGCGGTTATGGGCATGGACAAAGAAGTAGCGAGGCCCAAGTGTGAGGTAATACTCTACATGATCTCCTATTGGGAAAACGGGCCGAAGGCCTGCGCTTATAGGAATTTCCCAGATCGATGTTTTTTGATGTCCACCGATCGATTTACCCGATCTTTCCAAATACTCAACACTTCCATATACATGCAGAAGTTTATAGACAGGATAAGAGCCGCAAAGTTGTAGATCAATTCCTCCTTGATTGTAAACCCTTCTCATGTCTTGCTGGGTGAAGAAAAAATATCCCGCTTTGACTTCTAGCAATGGGTGTTGCTTCACGCTACAAACGGCAATTGGATCCGGGCAAAAAACACAATCTTTTGAGTCACAATCATTTTCGATGGGGGCTGCCTCTTGGGAATATTCGGCCTCCACGGGAACCAATTCTTCCACTTCTTGCTTCGGCTTATCTGCCGTATCTACGTTAGAGCATGTGTCTGCATACATGCACTGTGCGCCGCTACCTATGATGAGTATCCATATCCATCCGCCCATTATTTCCCCCCTACAACAACAGTGGCTGCAGTGCTTGCTCCGGAAGCATGAACAGCAATTACTGAATATGTTTGTTTTTTCCTAGGCTGATCATGGTCTTCATAAGAAGTAGCATTCCCATCCAGCGTCGCAATTAAAATCCCATTGCGATAGATCTGATAGCTTGTTGCCCCGGGGTCATTTTGCCAAGTGAGGCTATTGAATAGTTCACTGACAATTGCAAAGTTATTTTTCTTTTGAACTCCTTTCAGTCCGCTTGGTGGTGGAAAGGGGAGGAAAAGAGATGAATATGTGGGATAATTGTTATTGTTGGTGTCTGCCCATGTGCCGAAGAATTGACTTGTGATGGGATCAAAAGAAGTGATGACATCAGAATAGGCGGGAAAGGAAGTTGAGATTGTAGCAACTGAGCTCCAACCCGACCCTGGTGTGTAGAGCGCATATGTAGGATAATTGTGGTTGTTGTAGTCTGACCATGTGGCAAGGATTTGCCCGGTTAGGGGATCAACAGAATTAATAATATCGCCCGCGACGCCGGAGGAATCTGATAGCGTGGCAATGGGGCTCCAGCCGGAGCCTGCAGTATAAAATGAGTATGTTGGGAGGCCTGTGCTATCATCTCCCCACATGGCAAGGAACTGTCCCGTCACTGAATTGAAAGAAGAATTAACATCATAAAATCGGACCGTAGAGGATGTGGTGATTGGCAGAGGTGCGCTCCATGTTGAGCCGTTATAGAATGAATATGTCGGATAATAAGGAGGGTTGCCATCTCCCCATGTGGCAAGAATTGTCCCTGTTGCGGGATTGACAGAAGTAAATACATTAAAGTAGTTTGTAAAGGTGCCGGAGATTTGAGCAGATGTGCTCCAGCCCATGCCCGGAGTATAGATCGAAAAGTACGGGAAAAAAGTATTGTTGTCTGTCCACGTAGCGATGAACCCGCCAGTCGTTGGAATGAAAGAGAGGCTAACGTCTGCATCATAATCTCCAGAGATGCCTGGGATGGTACCAATTGCGCCCCATCCTGAACTAGGCGTGTAGAATGAATAGATGGGGGGATTACTGTCAGTCATGTCTCCCCAGGCTGCAAGGACTACCCCAGTTGTGGGATTAACAGAAGTTAAGACATTATATAAGACTATAGAAGAGGGAGAATTTGAGATTCTTGCAGGGTTACTCCATCCAGAACCGGGTGTGTAGATCGAATAGGTTGGGTAATTGCTATCATTAGTAGCAGTCCATGTGGCGATGAATTGTCCTGTTGTAGGAATGGAAGAAACAGAGACTTCTTTATAGGCTGGAGACGAGTTTGTGATGGGAGCAGCCGGAGACCAGCTAGCAGCATAAGTTGTCACCGAAAATAAACAACTTAACAAAATCAGCAACCTAACCATTTCCATTTTCCATTTTCTAAATCTGCAACGCAGCATAACATGATCATTGGAAAAAGAAAATTAGAATTTTTCAATTTGGAAATTTAGTTTTTTTGTTAAACCTTAGCCTCTGAAAAAACCATATAAAAAAAATAGTCTCTTCCTTCAGGGCCCCTAGAAGGGCCACTCATTCCGGTAGCCTTGGCAACTTTTGCGGAAATGCTATTATCGGGTCGCATAGTTGCCACAACTTTATAAAAATGTTTGTTCCCTAAGTACACGTTTTCCTTAAAGAGTTTCGTTGCATAAAAGATTAATGCTTTTGCGGCTTCTGTGGCATATAAAAATCTTCTAAGGGCAGGAACTACTGCATATGCCAAGTGTGCAACACCTTCTTCTCCACTTTTTGTTAACCCACAATATCCAACAAAGCACCCATTTTTGGTGTACATGGCAAATCCGCCAAACGGTCCATTTTTCCAATCTTCTATCCATTTATTAACAGTTTCAGCTAGCTCTTCATCCTTAAATACCGCACCATCATATTTTTGCATTGTATCTCGGTTTTGGAAAATCTGCTTGAGATCTTTTGAATATTTTTCTGAAGAAATCGCCTCTAGCCGCATCCTTTCTGTCACGATTGTAGGGAACTGACCATTGTATGTGATTTCAAAAGGGGGGCTTGCAACAGCAGAACTCATAACGCTCCAATTAATTTTCAAACATTATAGACAAAAGGGAGATTGATCTCAATATTTAAGGCTGGGATTTCTCGGCCCTAATCATATATAGTTATTTTTAATTTGTTATAAGGCGCTTATAGTTAATAGCTTTAATTTGTGTAAATTAAAACGTTTTGTTTTATTCTCAAATTTGCTATAATTAGAGGCTACAAACATGGAGGTAACTAATGTCCGCACCCGCACCTGCAACAGATAGAGTAACTCTTTTTGACTTGCCCGCAGTTTTTAAAAAGGCAAATGATGCTCTTTCTTCAAAATATTCTTCAAAAAAATACAATGTTGAGCTTGCAAAAGAGCAAACGGACCCTAAACAACCTGTTTATCTGCAGTTCATCTCTTCTACAGAAAAAGAGCGTCGTATTGGTGTCACGCATCTTGCTAAGCTTGAGGGAAAGGACTGGGATAAACAGCCTTTCGAAAAGATTGCTCGGAGACTCGATGAGGTAGTAAAAGCCATTGTGGCTCGGGTTGATCTCTTTTTAATGGCTAAAAAGAACAGCCGTTATACTATTGCTGACAATGGAACGATTTATGATTTCAATGGTTTGGGTGCACCAAATAAAGATGGTATGGGCGGATTCTTCATTATCGATGGAGCCAAAAGACATGTAGTCAAATGGGACAAGGAGCCTCTTTTATTAAGACAGTTAATCAGTGAAAGCATCATCACTCTTAGGCGGCTAGAAGAGGGGAGAGAGGGATTACGACGGGGAACCATTGAATTCTATGATCCTATTGATCTTAGAATAGGAAAAGGAATGTTTGTCCTTGCGAATGAGCAAGGTGAAATCATTGATGGTGAAATCATTAGAGCGTAGTTTTAAAAGTCTTTCTTCAGTGTGAGCATGAGCTGATTGGAGATGTAGTTGGAGCCGAATTCTCCTTCGTATGCAAGATCGATGGTGGCTCTGTTGTTTCGTCCTAGTTCTAAGGATAAGTCTATCCCGATGTCAGCGAGATTGAGGTTTTGGTTCACTGCGGTGACAGTGAATGTTGAAGGAATGCCGGTGAAGGATGTGTTGACTTTTCCAGTGTTATAGGGTTTTTGGAAGACGTAGCTGACTTTTTCTTTTAAGAAAAAAGATCCCCAGCAGTATTCCCATTTTTCAGAGAATTTAAGGCCGGTTTCACTGCGCGCCATTGAACTGGTTTTTCCTGTTGATCGTGCGTTGAAGGGTGCTGCGCCATGTTCGTGATAGGCCCTTTGCCAGGTGATTGCCCAATCTAATGCAGTGAAGGGGACAATCTCTCCCCAGCAGAAATCGAAATCATAGCCTATTTCTAAGTGGGGAACAATCTGCCAGGCGAAGATATTAGCCTTTGCATTTTTGGAAAATCCGGGGAAAGAGATATGTCTTGTGTTCTCTGTCTCATCAAATATGCCCCATATCGCAGGAGAAAGATAGAAGTTGCCCACAGTGCCATTTTCGTAAACGCTCCCAAAGTAGTAATTAACATTGCCATGGCCTGCGTGATCACTCTCATTGAACCGGGTATGTGCATAACCTAATGCAAAGCCTACTAAATCTCTATCTTCAAAATAGTGGTCAAATCCCAGTAGGATTGCTTCTGAAATGGCGTTAAAAGAGGGGTTTTGGTTTTTTGCTCTCTGATGAGCGTATTCGCCGAAGCCCGATATCCAAAACGAGTATTCGTTACAACTACATGGGTCGATATTGTCTATGTGATTTGTCAGATCAGCGCTGAGCGAAAAAGCTGTTTGCTGTGTGATGTATGGGACAAAAGCATTTCTAGAAGGGGAGATGTTGTTTAACGCGCTTTTTAAAGTGTTGCCTGAGAGTACGGATACTAATTCTAATGCGGATAGGGAGGCGTAGTTATTAAGGTAATTCGCGAGTGTAAGAGCATTGCCCGAAAGATTGTCTGTTGAGATCCCATAGTTTGTATAGTCTAAGTAAATGAAGCCCGGCACCTGGATCAAGCTAAATCGGAATGCATTTCCACCGCCTGTAACTGTTGGATTAAATCCACCGGTGTAGATTCCTGTAAGTATGGTGTACTGGCCGGAGGGTGGATAGGTTCCCCCATCTTGGGTCACGTTAACAGTGCCATTAAGTGTTGCTGAACCTGTAATCACAAGCTGAGAGCTTTCAGTCGGATTGATTTCGATATTGGTGACGCTGCCCGCTTCTAAAGCAAGCGTTGTTAGGGTCATGGCACCGGGTGAATTCCCTGGAGAAATAGTGCCGAAGATCGTAGCTCCGCCGAATAGAGTCCCTATACCTTGTAAGGTAGCTCCCGAATTCACAATCACCGGATTTGCAACGGTGTTATTTAAGACTAGGGCTCCACCAGCAATGGTGAGGCTGCCTGTTCCAGATACCGCTCCTGCGATTGTTTGGTTATTTGCAGCGGTAAGTGTCAGATTATCATTTAACAGGATCATATCTGATGCAGAGGAAGAAGAGAGTGAAATTATGGTTGTTGGGAATCCTAAATCGATTGTAAAAGAGCTTCCACCGCTCAAGTAGGCATTGGCAGAACTTGTACCGGCATACGCTATTTCAAGGGTCGAACCATTGATTACATTGTAGTTGGATGTTCCCCCGGAGATGCCTTGGAATTGTTGAAAGGCACCACCATTTTCTATATTGAAAGTTGAGGTGACATTGTTGTCATTTTGAACGCCTATGGACGTCAATGTGCCAAATACTGTCACTATCACGCTGGGAACTTCAAATTCCATTTCTACCTGAAGCGAATCACTTGCTTCACAAACAGGAGGATTGGCAGCTGTAGAGAAAATACAGAGATCATTGGTACCAGGCGGACCTGTAGAAGGGATCCAGTTATTCATAGAGTTCATATCATTTGGTGGCAAAGAATCGAGCGCGCCCATTCCTCCAACCCATGTATATGTGTCTGCAAGAAGCGTTGTTGTGCAAAGAAGAGAACTAATAACCAATTTTTGCATAATACTTTCCTTATGACGGAAACGAATCAAACAAATCAAGGAGGTTTTTTGTGTCAGAAGCGATCAATTTTTCCACTCTATCTAATTCAAATCGGTAGACCCAAAGGCCCATTTTTCCTGAGGTTGGATGGCCGAGGATTTGAGCGCGGCAACGTTTTTTCTGAAACTCCTCCCAAGAAATCGTGTGGTTACGAAAAGATTCCACAAGGGCTTTCCCTTTTTTAATGTCTCCCTTGTAGTAATAAGAATAAAGGTGGTTCCAAGTTGACTCATCACAGTAACCTTGATCTACAGGAGGCCTGTTGTAGCACTCCCATAACTCCCGTTCGATGGCTGTTTTATCGATCCCACAATCGTTAAGGCCAAATCCGATGAAAAGCTGAGGCTCTCCGCCTAGAGACACCACATGGTCACCCCTCGATTCTCCTACCGGATGTTTTGCTACATATTCATGAATGTTCGAAAAGTAGCAGATATCACCCCTCTGTACTTGCTTTTCATTTGCAATCACATGTTTACTCAGTAGTTTTGTCAAAGGAGACGGAGCTTCTCCTTCTATTCTAAAAGCAAAAGGAGACGCATACCCAAACAACTGATCGAATTTTTCCCCTAGAACACCAAACAAAGCTTTATAAGCTGAAAACATAATCACAGTAGAGCAATCTAAAAAAGAAAGCCCTTCCTCAATTTGCTCCATCGTAAAAGAAGGCGCGACCCCTTTCTCAAGCGCAAAAGAAATAGGATCAAACTCCTTCAACCTTCCATTCTCCTGCTTCCCCCACAATGCAAGCATCCGATAATACTCACACTGATACCAAATACCCTTCTCTAGATTCTCGCTGTAAGCAACTTTTCCCTGTGCCACTCGTTTATTTGTTTCTTTGGCAATTTTTTGCAGAGCATCGATGAATAGATTTATAAATTCCATTCTCCTCCAAACTTTATGTATTGAGTTAACATATCTTAGGTCCAAGGGGCCATTATTGAATAGCCCAGAGGAGACAGTTTCATAAGTAACAAGAAAATACTTTTGTTTCTTCTTGCTTAGAGCCTTCACACAGTTCTTAACGGGCTTGTTACCTAAACCGCTGCATTTCCCTCTTTCTCAGCGTCCTCTGCGTCTCCGTCTTCACTCAGCGCAGATGAAATTCAACATTCAGCCAATAAGCTTGTTTGTATATCGTCCAAAAAATCCAATTTTTTTGTAGAAATAGCCTGTTTTCGCGGACTTTTGCAACTGTCTTACTTCATCCATTGTCCAATTGTCCACGTCTTATGTAGCTTTCAAGAAAAATATTGATAATATTTTTTATTTTAATATTGCGTTTTAATTTAATTTATTATATATTTAGTATGAGTGAATAAAAATGAATCAACTTTAATATAAATAAGGAGAAAACATGGCTGCTGTGAATGGAGGTTATGATAGAGTTATTATGCATGATCCTAATCAGGAACTTGGAGGTGCAGGGGGAAATGAAGGGTTGGGGGCAAATAATCCCGGTATATTAGAGCAGCTCGTTAACGGGGTTGTTGTTAATATTTATCCCGCGCAAGTTATCCATGACATTGGTAGGAGTTGTATAGACGTTGTACGGAACTGTGTGCCATGTCTTAAGACCTGTTTTGTAATGGCACAGGTTTTGCCAGCTTATTTTTGTTGTAGAAGAGCCAATGCGGTTTATATTCCCAGCGGTATAAGAGCAGGTCGCAATCATCCTCTTCCGGAGGTTATGGGCCCGATATGGGTTCCTGCTGGTGATCTGATAGCTCATTAACGAATTTGGATATTGAGGTCTTTTTCTCTTAGGCGCTGCAGCTTTTCGATCTTGTCGGTTGAAGTGGGGTAGCGTCCGGTTACGCAAGCGAGGCAGAGGTCGTTTAGACCGATCGCTTTTTTTAAGCTTTCTACATCGTTGTAAATCACTACATCAGCTCCGATCTCATCGCAAATTTCGGAGAGGTTTTTTTTGAAGCGATGAGCTTCATCTCGCTTGATAAAGCGCATCCAGCGCGGGTGAAATTCGGCCTTTAGGTGACAAGCTTGTCACGCGTTAAGCTATATCAAAGTAACTTAAAAAATTTATTCTATGTTAGAAGTGATTTTATTAATAATATTTTTTATTTTAATTCTGCATTTTAATTGAATTTATTATAATATATTCAATATGAGTGACCTGAATTATTGAGCCTGTGCGCTAACCACTTCCCTGATATGACAGGAAACATGTGGGTCGGCGGGAGATACAGGTGTTTGGTTCGGTCTCTAAGACAATTTTTTTAGGAGGAAATAGATGTCAGATGCAGTTAGATCAGACCACATAGGCCAAATGAGAGAATCTCAAAGGCCCAGATGTATTTTAGATGATAAAACAAATAGAAGAGTGGTTCTTGCGGCCGTGCTCGTCATTGCAGCTTTGGGAACGCTTGCCATTCTTAACTTGACTCATTGCCTTAATTGGGGACTTCCTTGTACCGCTTCCTTAGGCGGCATGGCCATTGCTGGCGTTGTCGCTCTTGTTAGCTGGCAAATCTACAAACATTGTCATCACCAAGATATTCCTACCCTAAAATCTGCCCCTGTAAAAAGACCTCCTGTTGCAGCTGTTCTTGCAGAAGCAATTCCTGTGCGACAGGAGCGTGACGATCAAATGGATAAATTTTTAAGAACATTTGGATTGTCTCTTGATCAGCTCCCTGTAGTTCAAAGAGGCTCCTATGCAGCCGAGCCGAAACATATGACAGCTCCTATAATGAGGGACATATGTCCAAGAACCCGCCGTACGACGATATATTTTTATATCGAAATGAAGGATGGAAATGGGGGAAAACCCGCTCGTTTATTAGAATGTTATCAAGGAAAGCTGGCATATATTCAAATTAATGGGAGGTGGCAAATAAACAGCAATGATTGGGTAATTGATACAATCCCCATAAAAATAATAGGACGCGAGTACTCGGCTGATACAATTGTCCCAGTAGATTATGACGAACTCTCCCGTCTTTTAACGGGCACTCATGACACACAGAAAATTGGCAAAGACTGGGTCCCTCTTCCCTCGCCACATGTGCAATGATCGTAGGTTTCTCGCTTTGCTCGTCACCTACGGCTATCAACTGTAGCCACTGCGCAGCAAAATTACTGCTTCGCAGTTATGATAGGCTTGGGTTCTCTTGGAAAAGATGGTACTGCGAGATGAAGCTCAAGGGGGGTCGGGGGGGTGCGTGGCGTCAGCGCACGCCCACCCGACATGTCTATTTTTCGATCATTTTCCGATATTCTTTCCTTTCTTACACTAGGCGGAGGTCTTTTTCTCTTAGGCGCTGCAACTTTTCGATGTCGGTGGTTGAGGTGGGGTAGTGGCCTGTCACGCAAGCGAGGCAGAGGTCGGTTAGCCCGATCGCTTTTTTCAAGCTCTCGACATCGTTGTAAATCACTACATCAGCTCCGATCTCTTCGCAAATTTCGGAGAGGGTTTTTTTCGAGGCGATGAGCTGATCCTTGCTGGGAAAATCGATTCCATACACACAGGGATGGATGACGGGGGGGAATGTCGATGCAAAGAGGACCTTTTTTGCTCCGGCGTCGCGCGCAAGGGCGATCGTCCGCTTGGAGACGGTGCCTCGGATGATGCTGTCGTCGACAAGTAAGACGGTTTTTCCTTCGAATACGGAACGGATCGGGGCCAATTTTTGGATAGAGGCTGCTAGCCGCTTCTCTTGGCTCGCGATGATGAAGGTCCTGCCTATTTGACCTTGCCTTATGAATCCTTCGGCGAATGGAACTTGGAGATGTTGCGCGAGCGCGATGCCGGCGGGATTGCCAGACTCGGGGACCGGGACGACGATGTCGATCGGGGGGAGATCCATCGTCCGGATCTTATCGGCGAGTGCCCGGCCGAGTGCGGTGCGGATCGTGTAGATCTCCTTTCCTTCCATCACTGTCGGCGTTTTGGCGAAATAATTGAACTCGAACGCGCAGTGGCTGTGCTTGCGGGAAGTGAGAGATTTACTGTGGAGTTGCCGGTTTTCATCGAGAAAAATCACCTCGCCAGGCTCGATGTCGCGGATCGATTTGCACCCGATGTTAGAGAGGGCGAGGGTTTCAGAGGCAACGGCGGTGAGTTGATCTGCTGTTCCTAAGAGCAAGGGGCGGATTCCGTGTGGATCGCGGAAGGCGAACATCCCTTTTCCTGTGACAAGGCCGATCACGGAATAGGAAGCGGGGATCCTCCGGTACACCTCTTGGACTGCCTCACAGAGTTTTTCAAAAAAAGGCTCTCCTGACCCAATATTTTGAGCGAGGATGTGGAGAATCGCTTCGCTATCACAGCTTGTTTGAAAATTAACCCCTTCGTTTTCTAGTTCTTCTCGGATCTTTGGATAATTGACGAGGTTGCCGTTGTGGACGATGGCTAGCGTTCTATTTTGTTTTTTTAATACGAGAGGTTGCGCGTCTTCGACATACCCTTTGCCGGAGGTTGAATAGCGGACATGGCCAAGCCCCCAGCGCATTTTTGGAAACACGGGCTCTTCCTGGAAGAGTTGAAACACCCATCCAGGTCGTTTGCGAAGAATGAATTCCTCAAGCGCGGGATCGGAGAGGAAGACGCCAGATGCATCCTGTCCCCGATGTTGCAATTGTACCATGCTGTGGTACATCCATTCTGTGATCGACTCAAACCCTAAAATCCCTAATATCCCACACATGTTGTTTCTCCTATGGCATAGCCACAGTTCGGTAATTTCTTTCCATCGAGAAAAACTTGCCCCGTTTTTGTGTCCAGCGAGATGCGCCCCTCGCCGATGAGCTGCAAAGCGGCGAGACACGCAGGCCAGTCGCTTTTTGCTTTCTGTTTCGTCTGGTGCTCCGTTGCTCTCTCTTGCGTCACCGGATATTCTCCTTCGTACGGTACCCAGGCTCCTGAAACTAACACGGGGCCCCCGTCGACCTGTTCATCGATCAAGATGGCTGTTGATCGGGTGCGCATCTCCCCACTCTGAAGCGCAGCAAACACGGCCTCAGCGCCAATGTACTTTCTTTTTCCTTGCGCGTCAAGAACCGTCAAATCGGCGGGATGGATATTTAAAATGCGATGCTTGAATGCGGAAAGCCAGACAGGAGACATCAGTCGCATGTATCCAGCAAGGAGGAGAAAATCGATTTCAAAGGGGAAAGAGTGAAGAAGTTCCAATCCTTGTCTGTCATATTCTTCTCGCGGCGCTTTCCAAGGATGGTAGAGGAGAGGGAGGTTTTCTTCGGCTGCGATTTTTTGAAAACGGCATTCCCGGTCCGTATAGAGCAGCCGAATTGAGAAAGAGGTGGAAGCGCTCTTTTGCGCGGCAAGCATCGCTTGCAATATCGTTCCGGTGCCCGAGCCGAAGACGGCTACCTGCATCGGCCGATCAGACCGGGGTTGAAAGAGCTTTTTTTCCAATGTCCCTCCTGAAAACAGCCCATGGAAATTTTTCTTCGATTGCTTCGTATACTTTTTCTATCGCTTCTTCTAAATCAGCACCGAGTGCTGTCATTCCGAGGACGCGGCCTCCTGCTGTGACCAGATGCCCCTCGCTATCTAAAGCGGTGCTTGCATGAAAGCAAATGAGATCCCCTTTCTGTGGTAATGCGCCAATCGGATGTCCTGTTATCGGAGATGCCGGGTATCCTTCAGATGCTAGGACGACGCAGCAGCTTGCGCCTGATTTCCATCGGATCTGCTGAGAGGAGAGTTCTCCCCGGATTGCCGCCATCATTAGAGAAGCTAAATCAGACTCGAGTAGAGGCAAGACGGCCTGCGTCTCGGGATCTCCAAAGCGGCAGTTGTATTCGAGGACTTTCGGTCCTTCTTCCGTCAACATTAGACCAAAATAGAGGATCCCTATGTAAGTGATCCCCTCTTGCTTCAGCCCTCGCAACGTTGGCGCGATCACTGTCTGCTCGATTTTCTCCTGCATCGCCTGGTCAAGCGCCACTGGAGCGTAGACTCCCATCCCCCCGGTGTTGGGGCCGAGATCTCCGTCATAGAGCCTCTTGTGATCTTGCGCGGCGAGGAGTGGGATCATCGTAGATCCATCGGAAATTACCTGGAGTGATACCTCGGGGCCGAAGAGATGCTCTTCGATCACCACTTCTTCTCCAGCCCTTCCGTAGCGCTTTTCTTCAAAAATCTCTTGGAGCGCAGCTCTCGCCTCTTCATAGGTCTGACAGCAGACCACCCCTTTCCCTCCGGTGAGGCCGCTTGGTTTGACAACCGCTTTTTTTCCGCTCAAAAAAAATGAGCTGGCTACTTGTAGCGCTTCACTCAAACTTTTGCATGTTTCGTACCTAGCGGTGGGGACTTGGTGTTTGGCCATGAAGGCTTTCGACCATGACTTGCTGCTTTCCATCTGCGCCCCTTTTTTGGTCGGCCCGAACAAGGGGAGGTTTTGCGCTGCGAAAAAATCGGCGATCCCTTTCTCCAGAGGAGATTCGGGACCGACGACGGTGAGGTCGATCTTTTCTTCTCGGACGCGACGTGCGATCCATTCGAAATCATCTGGTGCGCCGTCACCCAGGGGCGCTCCGAGAGCGTGGATCCCCGGGTTTCCCGGATGGGAGAAGACAGTGTGTCCTTGCCGCCAAAATGTATGAACCAGCGCGTGTTCTCTTCCTCCCGAACCGATGACCAGGACCTTCATTATTATCTCTCCATTGTTCTTAGGATCCGGCAAGCGGCCAAGGCGGCGTTTTGCGGATCGATCACGGTGAGAACAGGCGTTTTACTCGGCATTTGCAATGTTGAGTGGATATTGATCAAGTAATCCTGACCGTCATGGAAATAGGGGCACGCAATGACGGGCCATTTGGAATTGGCTGCGCAAACGCCAGAGAGAGCATTGCTCCTTCCTGCGATGGAGATGCAAACAACAGGCTCGAGCGATTCATTGAAAGTATCGAGAAGTTGGAGGAGGGCGCGTGGATTCTTATGGGCTGAGGCAACCTCTGCCCTGAATTCGATACCTCCTTCTCTTAAAATCGGTGCCATTTTATCGACATGGCTCATATCTTTTTCACTGCCGAGAACGATGAGGGCAAACGCTCCCTTGATCATCCCTTCCCGTTTGAGATTATAGAGCATCCTCTTTGGAAAATGGAGAGCCTCTTCGCGCAAGGGCTGGCCTGTAATTGCGTAGTACACTTCTGCATAGCCGAGATGGATTTTCTTCTGAACATCTTCGGGTAGCGATGGGACCTCGCCACTTCCCGTAAATCCACCCGCACGAGCCCACTCACGAACAAACTCTTTGTCGGGAAAGCGCACTTCTTTTTTCTCTAGATCTTTTTGGAACCAGAATCGGGAGGAATCGGGGGTGTGGATCTCGTCAATCAGTGTCAGCTGTCCTTCTGCGTCCCAGCCAAATTCGTATTTTGTATCGACCATCACCATTCCTCTTTTGGCTAGCAGCTCGTTGCCTCTCTTGTAAAGGGAGAGCGCCGTCCTTTCGATTTCATCCCACTCTTCACTTGTTACAAGCTTTTGGGCGATGATCTGCTCCCTTGTAATATCTTCATCGTGTCCAACATCGCTCTTTGTCGTAGGAGTTACGATGGGTGAGGGAAGGGGATCGTTTTGTTTCAGCCCTTCGGGGATGGGTACTCCACTTTTTTGCCGCGCACCTTTTTCGTAATCTCTCCACATCGAACCGACGATATAGCCCCTTACGATCACTTCGATCGCAATAGGCTTACATTTTTTAACGACCATCACATTCGGATCGGGATGGGAGATGACGTGGTTTGGGATAATGTCTTTTGTCATTTCAAACCAGAAGAGGGCGAGTTCCGTTAAAATCCTCCCCTTATCGAAAATTGGCTCGCGGAGAATGCAGTCGAAAATCGAAAGGCGGTCGCTGGCGACCAAAATCATCTGGTCATCTTTTTCATAGATGTCGCGTACTTTCCCTTGTCGTCTAGTGCCGAGTTCGGGAAGCAAAAGTGATGGTTGCATAAGTCCTCTAGTGGTTGAAATAACGTTGTCCTGTAAAAATCATACAGAGGCCTCTCTCGTCCGCCTCTTTGATTACCTCGTTGTCCTGCACCGAGCCTCCCGGTTGCAAGAATGTTTGGATTCCAAGTGATGCCGCTGCAGCGACACTGTCGGGAAAAGGGAAAAAGCCATCGCTTGCTAAAACGAGCTGTCCTAGCGCCTGATGTAGATCTCCCCCTTCCTTTTCTAAATTCTCGATCGCCTTCGGAACGGCGAGCCTCTGTAAGCTATCGACCCGGTTTGGCTGTCCGCCTCCCACGCCGACCAGTTGATACTGAGACGGCTCATATTCGCGTACTAGGACGATCGCATTTGATTTTACCGATTGGACGGCGGCGATGGCAAAGCCAAACAGCCCTGCTTGGTTTTCCTTCGGCTGACGCTTTGTTGCAACGCCGACTTTCCCATTCAATGGCTGGAAATACTTTTCAACAATTGCCGAAAGTTCTTTTTTCGGCGTTTGGACGAGCATCCCGCCTGAGATGCCCCGGTAGAGGCGAGGAGAGATTTCATCATAACGAACTTCGAGCAGGCGTAGCGAAGGCTTTGCCTTGGCTGCCCATGCGATAAATTCAGGTGCGAAAGAGGGAGCAAGTAGCACCTCGACGAAGCGGGATTTTAGCTCTTCGCAAAACTCTTCTCCAACCTCGCGCGAAAAAGCAACGATGCTTCCGTAAGCTGATTTTGAATCCCCTTCCCAGGCTTTTTGAAATGCTTGCCGGAGTGTCTTGCCTGTGGCAAAACCGCACAAGCCTCCATGCTTGACGATTCCCACTGCATTCATCTCCTGGACTCTCTGCAGAGCGTAAAACGCCTGCGACGCATCTTCGTAATTGTTATAAGAAAGTGGTTTCCCACCCAGCACCTTTGCAGAGGCGATCCCCGGCTGGTTTGTGAATGAATAGACCCACCCTTCTTGATCGGGATTCTCTCCGTAAGAGAGCTTTCGCTCGTTTTCGAGCTGGAAAGAACTGAGATTCCCTTCGAAAGAGTCGGCAATTTTCTTCTCATATGCGGCGCTCAGTTTCAGAGCACGTAGGGTAAGTCTTTCCCGAGTGGCTAGAGATAGAGGTCCCTGGGCTAGCTCTTCTAAGAGAGGCTGATAGTCGCTGGGATCGACCACGATTGCAACCGATATGTAATTTTTGCAAGCTGCGCGGATCATCGTAGGTCCTCCGATGTCCATCGATGCGGCAAGCTCTTCCCGTTTCTTATTTGGATTGAATGCATATAAATTACAAACGACGAGATCGATCGGTTGGGTCCCTAGACGCTTTGCCTCTTCTTCATCGACCCCCCGCCGAAACAAAATTCCCCCGTGGATTGCGGGATGGAGAGTTTTCACCCGCCCATCAAAACATTCAGGATATTGGGTGATTTTCGAGATGCAAGTGTGGGGAATGCCAGCCTTTTCCAGCGTTGCTGCCGTGCCGCCAGAAGCAATGATTTCTAACTGGGGAAAGAGGTTCAAAAGCCCTTTGCCGAACTCTTCGATTCCACTCTTATCTGTCACAGAAAAAAGGACTCGTTTCATTTTTGCCTCAAATAGTTAATTGCATTTTTAAAAAGGGATAAACCTGGTCCATATGTCGGTATCGGCTGCCCCGCTCTCTTTTTCTCTTCTTTTTCCCGGGTCCAGTTCGGAAGCTGGGTGAAAAATAGGGCCGCCTCTGGATGGGGCATCATCCCTAAAACGCGACCCGTTGGATCGGTAATCCCTGCGATTGAAAATTTTGAGCCGTTCGGATTGTGGGGAAACTCTTCTGTCAGCGATCCACAAGGAGTTGTGTATTGCAGGGCAATCAGCCCCTCTTCCATCAGTCTATCTGAACCCGGCATGATGAAATTTCCTTCACCATGGCGCACCGGCAAGTAGAGATCCGTGAGACCTTTTGTAAATACACATTTCGAAGGGAGAACTTTTTGATGAACCCATCTTGCTTCGAAACGACCCGACGTATTGCGGATCAGCGATGCTGCCGCCCCTTTTTCCAATCCTGGCAAAAGACCCAATTTAACTAGGAGCTGAAATCCGTTGCAGACGCCGAGGATGCAATTTCCCTTCTCGACGAAACGGGCAAGATCTTCACTCTGTTTTGAAAAGGCGATCCGATTGGCAAATGCTTTTGCTGCGCCAAGTTCATCTCCGAATGAAAACCCACCAGGGAATAGGAGAAAATCGAAACCGGATAGATCGATTTCTCCGAGAAGCCACGACTTTGCATGCGCTGTCACTACCTCAGCTCCCGCGAGAGTTGCCCCTTTTGCCATCTCTTTTTCACAATTGATCCCATAACCAGATAGAACAAGCGCTCGGATATTTTTCATAGTCTCTCCAAAGGCTTCTGCCAAGATTTTTTCAGTTCCCCAATGTCGGCATCGATATGGTTGGTTTTCCCCCGAACGACAAATCTTGAGTCGCTCCGCACGGTGCCTATTTTCGCGCAAGGAAGAGATTGGAACGCCTCTTCAAAAGCCTCTTTGCACTGTGGATCGACTGTGATGACAAACCGCCCACCCGATTCAGAAAAGAGGAGCTCCGCATCGCTCATCTCTTCCTCTACCCGCGCCTGTTTCAGATCGATCTCAAGGCCAAGGCCGCCGGCAAACGCACTTTCCGCGAGCGCAACGGCAAGACCTCCATCAGAGCAATCGTGGCAAGAAGCAATGAGCTGTTTTTGCATCGCATCGAATATGGTGGTGTAGAGTTTTTTAACCAATTTGAAATCGATCCTGGGAACTTTGCCCCCTTTAAGTTTTTTCATCGCGAGATATTCAGAGCCGCCGAGTTCCCGTTTTGTCGATCCTACCAGATACACTAGATCGCCCGGTTGTTTGACATCCATCGAAACCGCTTTCTCTACGCAGGGGATCTTTCCCACTGCTGTGATGAGGAGGGTTGGAGGAATCGAAATTTTGACGCCACCCATCTTGTAATCGTTTTTCATGCTGTCTTTGCCTGAGATGATCGGCGTCTCGAGCTCTACAGCGCCGTCGTAGAGAGCCATCGACGCGCGCACGAGCTCGGCTAGCTTGTGCTTCCCATCGGGTGTCTTTATTGGGTCGTAGATAGGATCAGGCCAGCAGAAATTGTCGAGGATTGCGATCCGGCTTGGATCTGCGCCCACGGCCACCTGATTGCAAATCGCCTCAGAGAGGGCGTAAGCGGCCATCGCATAGGCATCGATCTCGCTGTAGCGTGGGCAAATGCCATTCGAGACGACAATCCCTTCTCCCTTCTCTTGAAATTCGACAGGCAGAATAATGCTTGCATCGCCAGGGCCATCGTTATGGAGGCCGACTAGTGGCTTCAAGCAGCTTCCCCCTTGCACTTCGTGATCGTACTGCCTGACAATCGATTCCTTGCTGCAGATCGTGTAGCGTGAGAGAAGTTCGTGAAGATCGGCACAAAGATCAGAGTTTTCAAGTAAAACATGGGTTTCCACGGGCTCCTTCCATTCAGCTTCTAGTTTCAGCTGCGGAACGCCATTGTGTAGAAAATCCATGGTGAGCCAGGCAACTGTTTTCCCTTCAGCCGTTACATGGAAATACCCGCTATCGGTAAACGTTCCGATGAAGGCAAGCGACACCTCATGAAAAGCAGCGAGCTTTTGGAACGCTTCCTTTTTTTCCTCTGGCACTGCGAATGTCATCCGCTCCTGTGATTCGCTGAGGAGGATCTCCCAAGGCGCTAGATCAGGATATTTCAAAGGGACTAGATCCAAATCGATTGTGCATCCGCCAGATAATTGAGCCATCTCTCCAACAGAAGATGAGAGACCACCCGCTCCGTTGTCAGTCAGCGTCCGGAATAAATCCAAATCGCGCGCTTCAAGAAGCAAATCGAGCAATTTTTTCTGTGTGAACGGGTCGCCGATCTGCACCGCCGACGTCGGGCTCTCTGCGTGGAGCTCTTCTGACGAAAACGTCGCACCGTGAATCCCATCTTTCCCCGTTTTCCCTCCCGCCACTGCGATCCAATCGCCGGGCCGTACCTCTTTTTTGTCTCCGTAGCTCGCAGGGGTCAGGCCGATCGTGCCGCAATAGACAAGGGGCTTTCCTAAAAACCGGTCGTCGAAGACAATCGCGCCGTTGACCGTCGGGATGCCACTCTTGTTTCCCCCGTGTTCGATCCCTTTGCACACGCCCGTGAGCACCCGTTTTGGATGCTGCAATTTTTCTGGAATCGGACCTGCGTAATCGGGTGGAGCGAAGCAAAGGACATCCATATTGGCGATTGGCCTAGAACCTGAACTTGTGCCTAAAATATCGCGGTTCACTCCCAAAATCCCCGTCAGAGCTCCGCCGTAAGGATCGAGCGCCGAGGGACTGTTATGCGTTTCCACCTTGCACGTGAGATCGGTCGTCTCGTTGAACCGGATGATCCCCGCATTGTCTTTGAAGACCGATACGAGCCAATCGATCTTTTTGCCCACCTCTTCGGTCGCCCTCTTAATATACGTGGAAAAGATATTGTTGATCTCTTTCCCATTATACATAATGCGCGCCTGAAAGATCTTGTGTTTGCAATGTTCGCTCCACGTCTGTGCAAGCGCCTCGATCTCGACATCGGTCGGCCAAGCTGAAAGCCCGAGCTCAGCCCTTCTCTCTTTCTCTTTTAGATAGTAGGCGCGAATCGCTTCCATCTCTTCGAGATTCAAGACGAGCTGCCTATCTTTGCTGACTGCCATGAGATCGCCTGATAAATCCACAATATTAACTCTTGGCACAATCGGCGCTGCGACAATCACCTCGATGAGGGGATTGGCGAGGAGCTCCTTGCCGATCCTCTCGACATCTAACCTGTTCAACTTTCCCTTAAGTAGGTACTTCCTTGCGCTGCGCACCTGTTCATGCGGGGCAAAAGGGGCCCCTAAAAAATCTTCGATTGCGATTTGGGCTGTGATTCCCAAATTATCGGTGAGTCCTTGCTTCAAACCGATTTCGAGTGACCAATCAAAATGGGTTTCCTCAGAGCCCGCCCTTTCGACGATCGGATCGAGAAGAACTTTCTCTGTTACATTCTCCAGCTCCTCGCCCGTCAATCTCTTGTGAATGCGATACAATTGGACGATTTGTACTTGCTCTACAGCAATCCCCAAATAGCGGCGTATCGAGGCCAGAAGATCCTGCCCACTTTGATCTGGAAACGAAGGTTTTAAAGAAACCGAAACAACATGCTCTACGCCCATTGTAAACGCTCTCCTTCGATTACTTCGCCGATGAGAAAGCAATCGCTTTCCTTCTCGCATAGCCGCTTTGCATCATCCCCGCTCATGATCAGCGCAAACCCAATTCCCCGGTTGAAAACGCGCCGCATCTCTTCGTGGCTAATCTTTCCCCGCTCTTGCAAGAAACTGAAAATGGGCAGCACAGGCCAGCTCCCCTCCTGGATTCGCGCAGTCAACCCTTTTGGCAGCGCCCGTGGAAGATTCTTTTCGAAAGAACCGCCAGTGATATGGGCCATCCCCTTAATCGGAAACTGGGTCATCAATCCCTGAACCTGCTTCACATAGATCCGCGTTGGAGTTAGCAATACTTCTCCGATTGTTTGCCCACCCATCGTTTCACTGAGAAAATCCTCTCCGACGATCTGTCGCACAAGTGAAAACCCATTGCTGTGAACACCACTTGATGGAAGCCCTACGATCTTATCGCCCTTCAAAATGCTTTTCCCATCGATCCGCTCTTTTTGCTTCACGATTCCCACCGCGAAGCCCGCGAGATCGTATTCACCCTCACGATACAAATCGGGCATCTGCGCTGTCTCACCGCCGATGAGTGCACATCCCGCATCCTCGCATCCTCTCGCGATCCCAGAAACCACCTGTTCCACTTGCTCTGGATCGAGCCTAGAAACGGCGATGTAGTCGAGAAAGAAGAGGGGTCTTGCCCCGGAAGTGAGGATATCGTTGACATTCATCGCGACGAGATCGATCCCGATCGTGTCGTGTTTACCCATTGCACAAGCGATTTTCAGTTTGGTTCCCACACCATCGGTGCTTGCGACGAGGTAATCATCGCCTAGCGGATAGAATCCGCCGAAGCCGCCGATTTCTGGAGAGAGCACCGCCAATTTTTTCACCCATTTGGCAGCAGCGTCGAGATTGACTCCGGCTTTGAGGTAAGTTGCCATCTTTTTCAGTCCCCCAAAATTCAATTGAAAGACGAATAGTAAGACTTGTCCTGCATTCTCGTCAAGAGTCAATCCTCGACTTTGTACAAAGTTCCGTGCGAGACCGTTACCGATACCGATACCGAACCGCGGCCCCGTTCCCCGAAAATTATGATGACTTGCTTTACTATTTCTGTTAATCTCGACTTCAAAAAATCCCCTGAGGAGGAAATGTATGAGAAAAATATTTGTTTATGGAACTCTGCTGTTTATTTATCCGTTTATTTGTTGCCATGCGCAAACAAACTCTTCCCTATTTTATCAATTTGCTCTTGTGAGAGATCTTTCTAATTCATTTGAAGATAGTTTAAAATTAAATCCTCCATTAGTTCCTATCGATCTAAGCTTAGCAAAAGAGCAACATGAGAATTATACAAATTTGTTAGAAAAATTAGTTCCTAACGTTATTCGATTAGAAGCTGACCGAGCTCATCCTGATTGTAATTTTATTGAAGATACAGCGATTATTGTGGGTGATATTGCTGTGATCAGTAGAATGGGCGCTTCTGAGAGACGTGGTGAAGAAGTAGCAGTGGCACAGGCTCTTGAAAAACTCGGAGCAAAGAATATTATTCATCTGCAATCTCCTTGTACGATGGATGGAGGAGACATTTTATATACAGGAAAGCATCTATTTGTAGGTCTTTCTCATCGAACGAATGAATATGCGTTAAATCAGCTTAAAGAAATTTTTGCTGGCAAAACGGAAGTTATTGGCATTCCTGTTATTGAAGGGCTTCATCTCAAATCTGTGATAAGTTTTTTTGATGCCGAGACACTTATTGTAGCAAACACTCCAGCAGGAATAAGCATTCAAGAAAAAATCGAGCTATCCACAAATTCTTACTATGCATTTGTTTCCGTTCCTGAATCTATCGCTTCTAACGTATTAAGAGTTGGATCTACCTTGATTGTTCAAGAAGGATTTCCTTCAAGCGAAACAATCTTGCAAAAACTCTGCGACCAGATGTCTGTAACGTTAATTAAAATAAATATGTCAGAACTAATTAAAGCCGATGGCGCATTAACTTGTGGTAGCCTCCTTTTTAACTAATCCACCTCTTGCATGATGTTAAATATCGGCTCAGAAAAAACTTCAGGAGTTGTGGTTCTAAGAATATTCTGAAATAATGTCTCCGTTAGAAAAATGGGCAAAAGTAGAGCACTCCTCCTCGCTTATTTTCGTACATGTTGCATTAAAAATAATATTGTCTTTGCCGAAAGAGGAGAGTAATAACTCCTGCAATTCACTTCTACAGATATTCATAAAGGGAAAACCGTTGATTTGCCCAAGTATCTCTCTATCGAAAGTCATCAAAGTTTTTCCATCCTCGTTTCCCCACTTTTCAAATCGCAAATCACCCGCCAACTTCGAAATTTCTGAAGCGCAGGGGAGCCCTAAAAGTACTTTCGATCCTATAGGCCAGATGCTCAGAGCCCCTCCTATCGATTCTATCCCCCCTCTTTTTTCATAAATTTTGACTGAAATTCCCTCCTCTTTGAGTAAGATACCCGTCGCAAGACCAGCAATCCCCGCTCCAATAATCACTACTTCTTTGGGCCTACCCAAAGGTGGAGATGAAGCACTTAAACTCACCGTGCTGCCTAGAAGAACAACAAAAATGAAATGCTTCAAATGTTGTATTTTTTCTTTAAAAAAACAATTTTTCATAAAAAAACCCTGAAAGTGACTATTTGGTTATACATTCTTGTGCAGCTCGGATTCCAGATTCTAAAGCACCATTCATGGAAGCCGGTTTCTCAGAAGTATGCTCTCCAGCAAAATGTAACTCTTCTACTGGGACTTCCAATATTTTTTGAAGGGGTAATTTTCCTGGAGGATAACAAGCATATCCGCCTTGAACCCACTTCACTTCATTCCATGAGAAAAAATGATCTTCCCATTTCACCTGTCCTAAATGTGCAAAAGGTTTAAGGCCATCTAGAACTTCTTGAGCACTTTCTTTATCAGGCACACCTTGTTTTTTTCGCGCTTCTGGCCCTGTAAAACTCATTGAAAAAACAGTGGCCTGATCTTGCTTAGCTTGAGAAGAGGTTTGATCTCTATACCATCCAGGAGGATGATCCGTGCTGGCAAAAACTCCCCCTCTAATTTCCTTAAATATTCCAGCAGGACCTATGAATCTAACTTGGCTACAAGCTGTATAGGGAACAGTCGAAATAGCCTCTTGCTTTTCTTTTGGTAGAGGAGGTGAAAATTCTATTTGCTTTAATGCCGCCAAAGGAACTGCAATGATAGCTTTTCTGGCAAAAACCCGTTGATTTCCTTCAAGTATGATTGAAGATGCGGTGCGTACAATCTTGAGAATGGGGAAGTTAAAATAAACCCGTTCTTTTAAATGGGTGACTAAGGCTTTTGACAACCCATCATTGCCGCCTCTAAGAGAATAGGTTGCATTAGATCCCTCGTATTGAGCTAGGAATTGCCTCATAAACAACAAAGATACCTTTTCCAAGGAATCCCCAAGGAGACCAATAATAGTGTTTTCTTGGAGCCATTGAATCGCTTTTTCAGAAGCTCCTGCTCTTTGCAAAGAGGAGGCTACAGATTCATCTTCTCCTCTTTTCTCCATCCGACCAAGATAAAAGGGGAGAAGATCCTTCAATTTGATATGGACCTCTTCTCCCTCAAGAAAATCTCCCTTATCTGAAAAATGACCCGTGATCCCATTGAAGTGAAATTCTCTATCTATCGGACTTTGTGCAACTGCCTCCAAAGAGAAGCGGTGAATGTATTTCCACAAAGTTTTTTCAGCATCGGTAAATGAGAAAGCCCCTATTTCGCAATGAGCTCCAGACGAATTACGATTTGTAAAAACCCTCCCTCCAGCAACCCCTTGCGCTTCAAAAATTTTGGCGTCAATCCCCTTTTCTTTCAAAAAATCAGCAGCTGCAAGTCCCGCTAAACCGCCACCTACTATTGCCACGTCGCATGAAATTGATGGATTACTCACAAATATTTCCCGTTGTCAGAAAAAAGGATGAGCTATTTTAGTCGAGTTGTTTGTTTATAATCAACGTGAAAAATTGAGGAGAAATCTTATATTTATAGACACGCATGTACGAGTTTGGCTAATGTCTTAATGGTGGGATTTTTGTTTTTAAAACTGTGATAAAGGGTGGTCTTAGGTAGATTAGCCTCTTTAGCTAGTTGGGTTTTATTTAGAGCTTCTAGATGTATTTGAATGATTTCAATTACTCCCTCAGCATCGCCGTTTTTTAAACATTCCCAGATAGCCTTACCAATACGATCTTCATCCAATAAAGCTTTTGTTGGATCATAGGTGTCGACACCTAAGCCTTTTTTTATACGTCTAGGTTTCTGATGATTTTTACGTAATGTATTTTTTGAAAAGGCTTTTAGCCTTCCTGATGTCTTTATCTTGTCCATTTTTATTGCCTCCAAATAACACTAAAATTTGTTTTTCTGGGATGTAGGCATAATATATACGTCGACCGTTAGCCCATTTTAATTCCCAGACTTCTTTATCTCTATTGTCTACAGATTTGTAGATCCCAAAATGCCCAATGGTTAGCAAATTGTATGAGTAGCTCTGAACATCTTTTTTACCAAGACGTCTTGTTAACACAAATTAGAGTAAATAGCGAGTGGCAAATATATACCCATTTAAGTTGAAGAATTGAGTTAAGAAGCAAAATCGCAAAGACCCAAAAAAATTAATAAAATAAATCTTGTACATTTAATATTAGTGCGCCTACTGTTCTTCTTGAGTGAATTTCACTCCATAACAAAAGGATTTTTATGAAGAAATATTTAGGAAATATATTTATTAGCAGCGCAATTTTTGCAGGTGCATCTCTATACGCAGATTTGTCTCAGCCCTACGCGTCTATCCACAACTTGCCTCCAACGCCTTATTTTGTTCAGGATGGATATACCATATATAACTTTGTCAGCACAAATAATGCTGCTGTTGTTATCGATGTAGAATCCCAAGACGGAGGCGTGGCAAGATATCTCGCTGGGCAGGCGGCCAATTTACCTTCTCTGCAGCAAATCTATTCGGTGAATATGTGGCAAAGTTGTGATCGTTCTCAGAAACAACTATTTCGACGATTTTTATCTAATGTTATCCAAGAAAATACAACTCAATTGATCACTCCAGTTCGCATGTCTTCTAGTGAGGCTGCAATATCGTTAAATGTCAAAGCAGATCTCATTAGTTTAGTAGGGGCAAATGATCAACAGAGTATTTATAATGACATTTTAGGCTGGTATCCCCATTTATCGGATACAGGCGTTATGTGTGGAAATAACTGGTACGAGCCTTCCGTTCAAATTGGAGTCACAAAAGCTGCTTTAATGCTCGATGTGCCCGTCCAAGTGAACGACACCACATGGTATTTGGTGAAGGGATCTTAAGGCCACCAAAACCCCAAATGAGACAAGGAGGGGGCGATAGCCTCCTCCTTTACAGGATTTAATTTGTTCTAAAATTCCCCCTTTGTTAAAGACCACTAATATAAGAGGGACAAAAATGCGTTCAAAAAGTCTGCTTTTCCCATATGGCAAAGGTATTCTAATTTGTGAAATTCTTGGTTTGATAAGCCTGCTGAGGATGTGACGGATGTTCGGGAAACATAAGTTCCAGGTCTCCAGATTGTACCATTGGTGTTAGATAATAGTTTCGGATATAACGGTGATGTCTTTTTAAAAGGAGGGCAATTTTCCCAGGTTTTATTGGTCTTTGTGAACATAGAAGTTTAATAATGTTTTTGATGACTTCGGGTGGTGTTCTTTTGGTAATTTTTTGAATTTTTAGGAGTATTTCTTCAGAAAATTCATTAGAAATGTCTGCTGTATGACCAGCTAACTGGTCAGATAAGCCTGTTGTATGACCAGCTAACTGGTCAGATAAGCCTGTTATACCTGGAGCTAACAATTTTTTAGTGGGGGCATAGAAAGTAGCATTTCCTCTTCCTTTTTGTTCCAAAAGACCAAGATCTCGTAAACGTCTTAAATGGCTGCTTGCTGTTAAGGTATCTACAGCATTGATTGTACGATATTCTGCGTTAGAGATTGAACCCTTTTCCCTGATGATAATTAATGTACGAGCTTCCTCGTCTGTTAAGTTGTGTTCTTTGAATGATTGGAGCCACTGGATATCTTGTTTATCAAAGAGATGGTGGGGTAGTAAGGTTAATACAAATAAATTACTAGATCTATCCGACTCAATCAAAGGGACTGAAAGATTAGCTTTCTTCATTTCGTCTCTCATTGTGCTGATACCAGTTCCTTTTGCTTCGGCATAGTTGATATCTCTAAACACTTGGGAAAGAATCACATTTCTTGACATAGATCCGGGCAAGCCTAATTGCTCTTGGGGCTTTAAAGAGTACCCGACATTGCGGAATTCTGTCCGGTTTGCATATTTGATGATTTGTAGGGGACTGGTAACTCGATAATCTTTGTGCATGATTGCATTGACTACGGCTTCCCGAATAACTTTTCGTGGAATGATGGGATTGTCTTTCCTTCTTATTTCGTCATCTTCTAGGGCAAAGACCTGTGGAATGTCTGTCATGATTTGGTTAATCAGGCGAGGGATGCCTGTAATCAGAGCTTCATTTATTTCGAAGGCTGTATAACGTTTTTCTGAATCGGTGATCCATTCTCTGCCCTCTACAAGCATGTAATCGATTTGGTTTCTTAGGGAAAATAAACGGCGAAGAGACATCTGCTTTCCAAAAAGGAGAATGCCAGCTGCTGTAGGCAAGGTCACACCTTTTTCGGTTTCAATAGCGCGAACCGCTTTTAATAAATCCTCATCGTTATAGTGCAGTTCAGGGGCATCTCGTTTGATTTTTGCCCTTTCATGACGGTACCACTTAATGGCTTCCGGTTCGAAGTCAGCAAAGGAGGCATTTTCAATATGCGTTTCATCGTATTTCTTTTTGGAGCGAAGCTGATAGAGCAAATCTACGTCTTCTCTGGTACAGAGTTGATCTGAAGATCCGATGCGTCTATAAGTTCCCGCATCAACTCCCTGCTTTCTGATGAAAATAGGCTTTTCGTGAGCGCTAGCCTCACTAATGTAAACCAACAAAACTGTTCCCTGTGGGTGGGGGATTGTTTTGATAGTAGGTCTGATAGGAATGCTAAATAATTCACGGCATTGCGAGGCAATGTTTTGTTGAATTTGGTCTGGATTAGAAATACCAGTGACAATGTATTTTGGTTCATGATCGGTTTCATCCCTTGAGATTCCAAGAAGAATGTATCCGCCGCCTAAATCAGGTTCGTTGCTGAAAGCAGAAACTGTTTCGAGGAAGCTTTTCCCAATTCCATGCGCAGCAGACTTAGCTTCGATCCGGTCTGTCTCATCGCTATCTTGCAATAAGTTAAAAAGTTCATGAAAATCCATTGAGTCCATCTTAGGTCCCTCGAAAAGGAAAATTCTATAAGAACAGGATTTTTTATAATAGGATTTAATTTGTTCTAAAATTCCCCCTTTGTTAAAGACCAATTCATGAAGTTAACACGCGCTCAAAGATGGCTTGCTTTGGTGGGCATTTGCGTTCCGATGGCTATACAGCCGTTGAATTGGTCTATCGTTGATACGGCTTTGCCGACCCTTCAAAGAGAATTGGGAGCTAGCGTTCTGCAGCTTGCGTGGATGATCAATAGCTTTGGGTTATTGATCTCTATCCTCCTTGTGACAATGGGGCGCCTTGCTGACATTCATGGAGGGAAAAAATTTTTTGTGGCGGGGGCGATTTTATTAGGCGTTGCCTCTTTAATTGCAGGTTTTGCCGAGCATCCAGGATGGATCATTGCTACCCAAGGATTGCAAGGGGTTGCAGGATCGATTTTAATGCCTGTTTCGCAAGCTCTCCTTTCTCATTTGTTTCCTGAAAAAGAAAGAGCTAAGGCAATTGGCATTTGGGCTGCTGTTTTTGGGATTGCGCTCGGATTAGGTCCTATTCTCGGAGGAGCCATTATCACCTACTTTGGGTGGCGTTGGATATTTTTTATCAATATCCCCTTAGTTTTAGTCGGTATTTTCTTTACCATCCGTTATGTTACCGAATCAAAGAGTCATAAACATGGAGGAACGATCGACCCTAAAGGAGTGCTTTTACTTGCCCTTTCAATCGGATCTCTTCTTTTAGGCGTGATGCAAGGGCCAGTGTGGGGATGGAGATCCCTTTTTACAATAGGTCTTTTTGTCCTTTTTGCAATGATAGCTTTCATGATGGAGTTTGGGTCCTTGCGGCAATTGCATTGCTGGGTATTTTTTCTTCTCTATCCCTCAAAACTTAGATTTTATGTCTAAAACTGTCATTTTTTGACAGTTTCTTGCATAAAAATCGGCAATATAGTATTTTGATGTTAGAAGCGGCTGAAAAGTGACAGTTAGCTGCAAGGATTTGAATGCAAAAAATATTTCTTGAAATTTTGATAAATTGGCCAAAACCTTATATTTCTGGAGTTGATTTACGCCTTATTTTGGATAAATCCACGAACTCCCGTCAGGCTATTATTAAAAGGGCCATTCGACAAGGCTATCTTGCTCCCATTCGGAGAGATCTTTATTTGATTAAAGACTCAAAAAGGTCTCCTCTTAATTCTTTCGAAATTGCCCCGATTATCTATGGCCCTTCTTATGTAAGTTTTGAATCAGCATTAAGCTATCATGGATGGATTCCTGAAGCTGTTAGAACAACAACCTGCGCGTCTGTGAAAAGAGCTAAAGAATTCGAGACACCTGTTGGTATTTTTTCCTACGAACATATTCCCATTAAGGCGTTTTCATTTGGAGTGAATCAGTATCAACAAGACTCCTTAACTTTGTTTATTGCTTCTCCGGTGAAGGCCCTGGCTGATATTATCTATACCAGAGGGCGTGTCTGGGAATCTGTTAATGACCTTTCCCAAGATCTTCGTATAGAAGTTGAAAGCTTTCAAAACTGTGATAGAAAAGTACTTGCTCTCCTTATCGAAAATTACCCCAGTCCTAGGGTAAAAAATGTGCTTAATATTTTGTTAAATGGATTGAACATATGACCATCACGATTATTCAAGACCGGCTTAAAAGCTATCAAGCTCTTTCTAAACAAGAAGAACTCAGTGCCTTAAAAGAGATCTATCAAGAAATTGCTTTGGCTGGATTAGCAAGAAGTGATTTTTTCAAGTTAGCTGCTTTCCAAGGAGGAACTGCGCTTAGAATTGTTCATCAGTTAAAAAGATTTTCCGAAGACCTAGACTTTGTTCTTTTAAAGCCGTCAGAATCATTTCAATGGCAATCCTATCTTAAGGCTATTGAGTTGGAATTCAATTCCTTCGGTGTAAATCTAGAAGTTAAAGAGCGTGTTGATGCTAAAGGAGTTATAAAAACAGCATTTCTAAAAGAAGATTCCTTTGCTAGAATTCTTGAATTAACCTATGACAGACTGCCTTCAGTTGAGCAAAAAATCACAATTAAATTGGAGATTGATACGTTTCCTCCTGAAGGATCGAATTTTGAAAGTGTATTTTTAATTTATCCCTATCCATTTTCTATTCTGACACAAGATTTACCAAGTTTATTTGCGAGCAAATGTCATGCTTTACTTTGTAGAAAATATGAAAAAGGGCGTGATTGGTTTGATTTTCTTTGGTATTTATCAAAAAAGACGCCAATCAACTATCTTTTACTTAAAAATGCATTGTATCAATCTGGACCCTATAAGGGACAAGATATCCCTTATAGTAAGAACTGGTTGTGCAAAGAATTTGAAAAAAAAATCGGAGCAATGGATTGGAAGGCTGCCAAACGTGATGTAGAAAATTTCCTTCAGCCAGCGGAGAGAAAGTTTGTTGAAAATTGGAATAAGGACTTATTTCAACAACAAATTGGAAAATTAGATTTGGAGAATTTATGATCAAATTACTTCTGTTAAGTCTGGTATTATGCCAAGTGGCTCTTTATTCGAGCCATATCGAAAAAGATGTTTCTTCCTATGGCTTTAGGAAAATTAGCCATTCACCTGAGATCTATGAGTGTGACTGTTTTTTAACGGATGCTGAGTGTGATAGCATTATTGAAGAGGCAAGACCAAAACTCACTAGAAGCACAGTAATTGATAACCATTCTTCAAAAGAGCTCCTCGATACAAGACGGACAAGTTTGGGAACGTTTCTTTCAAACATACCTTTGGTTAAGAGCGGAAGAATTCCATTAGACACTTGCGTAATTTGGTCATAATTTTTTGGTCCAAAATACCATCGGATGAGGAGATTCAGTTTCGTTGTCGATTTCTTTCCAGGAAAATTGAGTGACTAAATGTGGGCGCTTAACGAACTCTCTTTTTGTCCAAAATTTATCCAAACAAAAATAGTCACTTGTACGCCTTGGATCATCTTTCGGAGAAACAATTTCGCAAAATGCGATTTCTTGATGGGCTGTATTTTCTCTAACAAATTGCTCAAAAAGAGTGTACATCTGCACCCCAATCCCTTGACCTCTGTATTCTTTTAAAAGGACAATTTCTCCTAGATAAAAAATCTTTTCCATAGGGAGATTTTCTTTTAGAAAACAATCTCTGCACTCCTCAAATGCTTCATTAAGAGGTAGTCCCGTGATCGCCCCAATAATCCGCTCTCCATCTTTAGCAACGACCCAAACGCTATTTTTTGATATTAGATATTGGTTGAGATAATTTCTTTCACCTTCCATCGTCCCTTCAAAGAGGTAGGGGTATCCTCGAAAAACATTTATTTCGACAGATGCCAGTTCATCAATATGAGCAGGTAGCTCCTCTTCTTGCCAAATGCTATAATCATAGGCGATTAAGGGGGTTGCCGCAAAAATGAATAAGTAGGTCAATAGGTGATAAAATTTATCCATATGTTTTTTCATTTTATTTCCTTATATCATAGTTATCTTATAGAGTATTATTAAAGCATTTTTCTGCATTATTTAAGAGCATGTTGAGCGTTTCGGGAACGGTTTCTCTTGTTTCTTCTCCTTTTTCATATATTCCACCTAAAATAACCCTATCATGCCATGCGTAGATGGAAACCCAAATTCCCTTGCCTTCGGGAACGTTTTGATAAAGGACATAGTCAATGTTCTCTTGCGGTGCAAAATAGATCATTTGTCCACGGACGGGGATAAATTCTTTATCGTTAAAAAGCTCTCTTGAACCGATGCTTGTGCAGTTAATAATGATGGGCTGGTCTAATTGGAGAAGTTCTTCTTTATTGTGAAAGTGGTGTGTATGAAATAAGGCGCCTTTATTTGTAACTTTCTCCTTTAAATCTTGCATGAACAGGTTTCCATCGATAGCAATTTCCCGGATTTTTTTACCAGTTTTCGTTATGCCGTTATCAAAATGGGCGATAACGGGTTCTCCTAACCCTTTTGTCTTGATTGCTCCTTCAGAAGTTCCTGTTCTAAAGCTATAGGAATCGACCCATCGAATTCCGGCAAACTCATGAGAGGCAAACCTTTCATGAGAGGTGGCCAGCATCCTTTCGATCCGTTTTTTCTTTACTTGGGAAACATCATCTGGAAGAACCATAGGACTCCAAATTCCTGCAGCAACGTGGGAGGTAAGATTTTCCCAAGCATCGGCGTAAATATGCACTTCATAGCCCATCTGCAATAGATCGTAAGCCGTAGCCAGGCCAATAACGCCTCCGCCTAAAACTGCAACAGTTCCCTCTTTATGATTCAACAAATCAGTTACCTCTTTTGCTCCCCCAAGAGAAAGTGTTAGTCCCGATCCCCCATAACCGTAGTTATGGATAACAAGCTTTTCTCCTAACATTTCTGCTTCTATGCGCACTCCCGTTTTTCTACAGGGGCGGATGCCCACGTTAGTGCCTATGATGTTTTCCCGTTTAAGATTAGGGACGGCAAGATGAACCTCTTCTTGTGCTTGGAGGAAGTTTAAGCAAAATACAGATAATAGGAGGCAAAATTTAGACATTAGAGCTCTTAGTGTTTTCATTTCTCGAGCAATTCTATAGAATGAAGGAGATTATTTCTAGAGGAATTTGACAATCGATGGCTGTCTACGGCAGGGATCCCCATGGCTGTGATTACCAGATGTATGGGGTGCTCTAGTTAAAATTTTTTTTAATTAAATAAATTTTTATTATTGAATAAAAATAACTATTATTATATAATATTTGTATGGCTAATATTAATTTTTGTAATAACTCTATAACTACATGTGCTGGGTTAATTGCGGAATATGCAGATGAGTCCTGTGAAGAAGTGGTCAAAGAAGCTCTTCAAGAAAATTTCAGAGAGTTAACTGAGGCTGAAAATTTCATAAATAAATTATTTAAGAATGGGGTAGTTGTTTGTAATGAGGATAAGCATTTTGTTGAACAATTGCTCCATATTTTAGTCGATATTGCAAGCAACCCTTTTGAGAGAGAATTTTTGCAAAACCTAGCTCTTGAACTTAAGAAAAAAGGACTCTCCCCCCTTTTTTTCGGAAAAGGATCAGAGCCTAATCCTTTTGGGATATCACTTTTTGGGTTAGGACAAGGCTCTTGTGCGGGGGAGATTAGTTTTTTGGCGCGCACATTTCATGTCAATCTTCTGTTGACACCCAGAGTGTATGCACCCTTAAGAGATTCTAAGGGAAAAGATTTATTAGAGCCTCTTCCTTATCGTCGTGTTCTTATTCATGAGCTTATCCATATTTTCCATATGGTCACGGGAAATCATGAGCATTATGTAAAACTTCCTGAAATAAGGCGTTGGACAAATGGCTTGGAACAAATGGCAATTACAGGCAAAGGGGGAAACTATGTCGAAAAATACACTGAAAATAGTTTTGCGCAAAATCGTGGAGAGAAAGAAAGGGTTGCCCATCCAGGTGATCAAGGACCCATGCAGGACGTATTTGCAACCGCTTTACATTTGGGTATGGCAGATGATTTTATAGACAAATGGGAAATAGAGGAGATTAATTTTCAAATAAAGATCGAAATGTTAGCTTCAGCTCTTAAAGAAGAGGGGATTTTCATTGAGAGTCCAGCATTACTAAGTCTTGCTCAAGAATTCAAAACCAAAGCCAAATATATGGAAGCAAAAGGCGCTGTCGATATCTCAGAGCTTCCATTTTTTAGATTTAAGGTTGTTTGGATGCACCCGCCTATTTTTGAAGGGACGGAGGATAATAAAGTAACCTGTTTCAAGAGGCTCATAGGGGCTTTAAGGGGATGTGGCTATGACAACAAAGCCCGTGAATTAGAGAGAGCCTTTTTTCCTACTTCTGCCCACAGACGAGGAGCAGATGAAATTTCGTCTTTAATTGCTTCTTATAGCGGTGGACAGCCAGGTGTGCGATTAGAAGTAAAAAAAAAATGGGATCAAGAATGTGCTGCTGAAGAATTTGTTAGCGGGATTATAGGTGATTCTGTCTTTGTGTCACCAGTGGTTCCTCTATTGGTTGATATTGCACGTACGCACATAGGAAGAGAATTTTTAAGTGCCTACGCAAGTCAGGTTAAGACATTTGATGTAGATGTAGATCTTCATCAAGAAATGACCCTTTTTAAAGATGAAGGAGATCTAGTTTTCATCACCCCTTTTAGCATGAAGCAAAAATTGATTGCAAAAATGTTAAAGGTCTATCCCGGAAAGGAATTTACAGAAAAACAATTAATGGGGAGTGGGGAGGAAAGACTTGAAACTCAACATAAGATTCCAGGAAATTATTCTGAACTTAGCCCTATAGAACAATTGCGTATCGCCTTTAAAGTAGGTGCGAATGGAACTGTAATGCACAGGTTTTATGGTGGTTTTCTTATCAAAAGGCTTATAAATGAAACCCCTTTGACTTCTTCATTTTCTGAAGCTGAGAAAAAAAAGAAGTTTCAGACGTTTCAAGAAGATGATCCTTATGTAGATTATACTCTTGATCTTTCTCTTATTGATCAAATGACAGATGAGGAAGTATTCGCAAATGTGCATCATCTTGATGGTGAAGATTCTGGAAGCAGAAGGCTTTTGATTTCTCTTGTTATTGAAAAATATTTGAAAGAAACGAATAATCCTCAGCGTATAGAGAGATTAAATGTATTGAAAGCAGAAAGGGATAAGAAGTTAGATGATCTATCGAAAGGATTTAAAGAAATAAGAATACAAATGGCCCAACTACTTGCTTCTCTTGGTATCCCTAGAGAGTAGGGAGGAGAAATTATTTCTAGAGAATATTGATATTCTTACTGATTGTTTAGATTAGCTAAGTTGGTGGTATACTTCGTCAGGAGTTTATTGACTTTTAGATAAAATTGTTTCATGGATTTTGCCACGCGGATCTCAGCTTTGTCTTTTGGGTCGATGGTTCCTTCTGCAAGGGTTGTTGATTGGGTCCATATTTATACCTATTTATAGTGATTTATAGCTATTTATAGGTATTTATATTTTTTTAGTTGGCTAGTCAGGCAAGGATATGGTGAATTTGCAGATGCGTTTGGGTGATTTAAGTTGAATTCCCGGAAAAATTTTCCTTCGTAAAATTTGGCCGGAACTGGAATCCTCTTCGGCGGGCGGCGTGGCCGTCCCGACGCCCAGATGAGAAGTTTTAGTTAATATCTAGTAACTTACCGGGTGAAACTTCGAGCTGCATTTGAATTCGTTCTAAGAAATATACATAATCGTTATACGTATATGACTGCTCCCAATAGTATCCTGGCAAGTAAGATTTGAGGTAAAGGTACAAAGAAAGCCCACTGAATGGAGCAGTGCAACCAGTAGTTATCCCTGAATAGTAAGTGATTTCCGGATGCATTCCAACACAGAAAGAGATGAATGTAAATAAAGCACAAAATGGAGTGATGTACGATATACAGCGTAAATTTTTCTTAGCAATGGGAATCTTGTGAGAAAGGAGTGTTTTAGCAAGCAAACTCATCATCTGATCGCATTTATCAGGAGAGATAAGCAATGAAGCAAATGAATACTTTTTAAGGTTAACATTTTTACTTTTGCTAAGCATGCGGGAAAACTTCTGAATTCTGTAGCATACTTTTGTTAAATTTTCTTGATTTACGATTGTCTTCTGATAAAGGACTCGAAACACATAGTTTTGGTTTAAATTTTCGATCACAGCTACTTTTTTGGTGTTCCACGACAACAAAAACTGTTTATTAAGAATCCCATAATTTCTCCCCGCTATTAGGAGGATATCCTCTATCAATTCGTCAGGGATTCTAAAGGCTGCAGATTCTTCGATAGGAATGAACTCTACTCTTGCAGGTGGAGGATCGCTTAATCTGACATATACGGACATAGTATCCAATTAATAAATAAATTTGGCCGGAACTGGAATCCTCTTCGGCGGGCGGCAGGGCCGTCCCGTCCTACAGAGCCGGCCATTCGCCCCACAGGGTCGAATGGCTTCGATTCCAGACAAAAGCCACATTTAGTGGCTTTTTTTCCGGCAAAAAAAAACCTGCATGAAGGGTTTTGTTTGGCCGGAACTGGAATCCTCTTCGGCGGGCGGCGTGGCCGTCCCGTCGCTCAGAGCCGGCCATTCGCCCCAGGAGGCATCGCAAAAGTGCTTTGCTTGGAAAAATCGATGATTTTTTCGGATTTTTTTCTCCCTGCTGCCAAGACATACTTGAACATGTAGGCGGGCAGCAGGGAGGAAAAAAGCCGGAAAAAGGGCGATTTTAACAAGCAAATGACTTTTGCGATGCCTCCGTAAGGGCCGAATGGCTTCGATTCCAGACGAAAGCCACATTTAGTGGCTTTCTTTCAGTCCAAATTTATAAATAAATTTGGCCGGAACTGGAATCGAACCAGCGACACAAGGATTTTCAGTCCTCTGAAGCTATTTCCATTCCTTAACTTAGATTTCCCTAAATCAACCAATCTTGACCAAGTCTATAGAGAGAAGCGAATTATTTCTAGAAGAATTTGGTGATTGAAGGTAATCTATTTCAAGGCAAGGAAATCCGCAACTCCGGTAATATTACGGCATTTTTAGAGGCTGAGTGTTCTGTATGGTATGGGCTACATGAAATTTATTAATTTTATTTTAACGTCGCTATTTTTTATTAGCGCAAATCATGTAAATTCTTGTGCAAATCAAACCGATAAAAAATACGATGCAATTGAATATAAAGACATTAAAGAGGAATGCTATCGTCTTATTCGTCATGTACATCAAAATTTGCACATTTTAGAATGGTCTGATTCTTTTGTAAAAGACATTCTAAAAGAGCAGCTTGAAGATTATTTGATGGTATACTTAAATACACCAGAATCTCTTCAGTTGTGTGCAAAATACGAGGCAGTGGATTGGAATATTCATGAAATG
>Ga0206850_10034_pt1 | contig 54718 bp, 44 predicted proteins | sample Alteio_BWOrgCont_16_FD_152885 | JGI IMG/M metagenome (GOLD analysis project Ga0206850, IMG submission 152885) | Enriched cells from forest soil in Barre Woods Harvard Forest LTER site, Petersham, Massachusetts, United States -... | ecosystem: Environmental > Terrestrial > Soil > Temperate forest >...
CCTCAACTCCTCTCCCGATCCACTCAATCATCTCGTCTTCACTCTCCCCAGCCTCAACCGCCAGAGTCCCGAGAGGAACAAGCCCCTCGCTGGTCGCCCTGCGGATACCTTCCAGGATCTCGCGGCGGGTTCGACCCTCGCTGAACAGGGGTGGTTCGTGTCTCAGGTCATCGAGCTTCATGGATTTGACCGGGACTTGTGCTGTGGTCGCATCCAAGGCGTTTCGATCGTTGACGAACCGGGCAAGGGCCGGGCGCGATGTGTGCCACGCTCCCTCTCGCCGGATCAGGTCGAGGTGGACTCCGCGACTGCCTTCAACGCCATAGCGTTTAACCGTCTCCTTGGTGCAGAACATTTCGGTGGCAATCGTATCGATGTGGATGAGTTCCTCGACGGCAAGCCGCATGGCTGCCTTGTGGATTTCGGCTCGCGTCAGTCTCATGTGTTTCCCTCATGGGGTTTCGCGGCAATGGGGTGCCGGGTGAAATGGGAAGGGAGGAATTATCGCCGGGTGGGATAATTCCTCCGGTTCAGCGGGTTCAGCGGACGGGCTCGAAAGCCACGCAGGAGGGGCAGTACAGTTCGGGCGACTCGATCCCCGACGGATCGGTAAACCACACGCACTGATCGCCGCATGTGCAGAGCGGGGCTTGTTCGTCTTCATCCTGCCGCGTGGTAACGACCGGGTTCACGCAGCGGAGTTTGGCTACACGGGCGGTCTGGAACTTGTTCACAGATGTCTCCGGTTGGGGGCGATAGGGGCGAAAGAAAAGGATTGAGTTGGCCAACTCAGTTGCCCGCCCGGGACTCGAACCCGGCGAACCAGTGCCGATCACTGGCGGGATGTTACTCAAACGCCTGCACTGTCAACGGTTGATAGTGCAGCGATCAGAATGTGTGGTCAGAACGGGCATTCGGTTGAAGACACGTCTTGCTCGCGGTTGACCAGATCACTGCGGAGCCAGTCGTTCTCGATCAAAGCCAGACCCGCCAGGATGTGCTTGCAGGGCTTGCCTCTCCCATAGGCGAAACCTTTGCAACTGCACTGGTGGTTCTGCCCGCCACGATGACAGAACACGTCGTAACTCTCACTCTCGGTGTCGGTCCCCTCATCGGCCTTGGCGAACAAGAAGGCTCGTCCGTCCCAGGGAGTGCCGTATTCGACCACAAGGTAAGCAACGCTGGCCCGAAGCGTGTGGACCGTCAGGAGACCGTTGCCGGGGATGGTGGACGGTTGCCACTGGATGGCGTTGCGAGGGGAAGAGAGTTGAGCCGGAAGGATTTCGGTGAAGGTTGCTGGCATTTGATCTCCCGTTTTGGAATCACCTACACTTGGTGTAGAGACACACTACATCCGGTGTAGAGACATGTCAACACCGAACTTGCTTTTTTCTACACCGCGTGTAGACTGCTAATAAGTCAAAGTGTTTTTGGAGACCAACGCAATGGCGGCGAGACGTGCGACACCCGGAACCAAGCAATTGAATTTGGAGATTGATGAGAAACTGTTTAACGAACTGAAGGCGTTCGTAACTGGCCGGAGGTTGACGAACCGACAAGTTGTTGAACTGGCTCTAAGGCGTCATTTCGACAACCCCCCACCTCCGCCAGTAGCCCCACCATTACCACCATTGGTAACCGATGCTCCGGCCCCAGTCGCCGCGAAGAAGCCCACGAGCAAGAAGGGGAAGAAGTGACATGGGACGTGGACTGTCCGACCTTCAACGATACATCCTCACCGAAGCGGGAAAGCGATCGAGGGTTTATTACACCGATGTGCTTGTGGGTTTCTTTGGATGGAAGCCAAAACTACCCCTGAAGAGGAACAAGGCGGGCGATCGCATCGGTGCGGATTGGGCTACCTTCCGTTCAGAGGTCGTCCCAAATGAAGACGATGGCAACCTGTCGCTTCCAGGTAATCAATACTTCTCCAAACGAGAAATCGGGGAAGAGGCGTACAGCTCCGTGATGGCTGCTTTATCCAGATCGATGAGAAGACTTGAAGTGCGAGGGCTCATCACGGTTCTGGTCGGGTGTTACTCTCGATGGTCTGCCGCGGCAATCACAGATCAGGGTCGTGAATGGCTATCGGTTAACTCTTTGGCAATATTGCCAAAGAGTTAACCGATAGCGTTGCGTGGCAGCTTTAGTCACCAAATCAGCATTGTTCTCCGCACTGAATAGCGCTCTGCTCCAAAGTATTGCAAAAACCATTTGAAAGTCTCCTCATCGGCTTTGATGAGGAACTTCCCCGACCGGGCATAGTCGGGGATTCTTCGCATCCGAAGTTGCAGGAAAACTTCTTTCGCTCGCTCGTCAGTTTTGCAGTCGATGATGTCCAGTTTCAGTTCAGTTGCGTTTGGCGGCGCACTGAAGGTGAATCCGCCCCACCCAAATTTCTCTGGCAATACCGACTTAAAAAACTCATCCTCGGACCAGGGGCGTCCGTTTCTTTTCTCGGGGTTAATACATAATCGCGTCTGCTTTATCGCGAGAGTTCCTCTTGTGAGGTTAGTAAGGTTGTGAATCACAATCCAAGGGTTTTCCGCCCGCAGTTGCTCGTCCATCCTGTACCTCTCCACCGGCGGCATGATGAGTCCGTGGGTAACCATCGCGGAGAGCAAGGCGGCTGCGTGCATGGACGGGGCTCCGGGGGAGAAGGGGAGTGCGATCAAGTCTACCCGAGAGTGTGGGACGGTGAACTGGCGATTTGGGGATTCGTGGTAGTATGCACTACCTGAGCGTGTCATTTTGGGGCGTTATGAGACGTTTTAACGAGAAGACTTGATGTGACGAAATGCCTTGTTTTGCTTGGAGATTCCTTGATTTCATGGTGTTTGTGAAAAACACTCAAACGCATTCCCGAGCCGTTGCTGTGAGCGTGGAAAACCAAGAAGTGTCAGGCGACTTGGAGTTCATCAGTTTTGAGATACACGTCGGGTGTGGATTTCAGCCAGCACCCGCTCTCTGGTTCGATTTCTGCAACTGCATCGCATCGGCATTCGTCAGCTTGGTGTGGTGGAGGAGGGCGTCACGCGGCGATTGCGATATTCCCACCCGACGAGCCCACCGAAGCCCATAAGGAACACTGTGAGGCTTGCGAGAAGAGCGTATGGCCACCGCCGATTCTCCTCGGCCTTCCCAACGATGAACGGTTCCTCCATGACCGTCACCCGTGCTGGCACCTTACTTTCGATCTTGAACCGTTCGATCTCATCTGCGAGCAGCGAACCCATTTTCTCTTTCTGCGCCATCTCCAATTTGAGGTTTTCAAGCTCAATTATGTAGGCATTCGATTTGCGGATTTCTGCTTGAAGTTCCTGGATTTTTGAAGCGGCTCGATCGAGGCGTGCCTTGAGCCGGTCGCATTCCGCCTGCATCAAAGCCACTCGCGCCTCTTCGTTTTGGGAGAGCTTCTCCTTCAGTAAGGCTTCGACTTTTGCTCTCGCCTCGTTGTAATACTTATCCCGCTTTTCCTCAGCTGACTTCAAGGTTGCTCGGGCGTTGAGTAGTTGCGGCGAGTTCGATTCAGGTGGCAACACAGCTTCAATATCCTTGAGGGCCTTACGTGCCCGGCTGACGGCCACATCAAGTTCTTGCAAGACGGGGTCGCGTCGAATTTCCTCCTCGAATACCGCCGGAGGGATGACCCGTGGGGTCAACACTCCTCCTTGAGGAAGGATGACCGCCCCGACCGCGCCCACGACCGCCATGATCGCGGGCCTCTTCAAGGTATTCTTCTTTACAGAGAGGTTACTTTCAGAGCGATTGAGTTCCTCCCGCAGGAGGGCATGTTCGCGAACCGCATCCCGGAGCGAATCCTTGTGAAAAGTATCCAAAACGGCCAACATGGCCCCATCTTTTGAGCCGAGGGCGCGGGCAATCTCGTCGATCGCACTCTGGAACTTTGTGAGTTCCATCCTGACCTCTGTGTAGCGATTCACAAGCTCGTTCGCTCGCCGGTTTCGGACACCGTTATCCCGCTCGTTCGCCGCCGCGAGGTATGCCTTCACAACAGCGTTGAGTAGGGTCAGAAGTTCCTCAGCGTTTTCCCCAACGATCGTAGCCCGCATGAACTCGACACGGTTGCTATTCGCATCCACCGTGAGGGCTGTATCCAGCCAGGTCAGTGCATCGGGCTGGGCCGTCCGAACCATATTGAGGTTGCCGATCTCGGGTTCTTTGAGCGCGGCATTGAGTGTCCCGCGACTCTTGAGTATGGCCATCTGCAATTGCTTGTATGTGGTGAAATCGCCCCGGTTCTCGGGCGACGAGGAGAGTAGCATCTGAGGTTGGGACGAAATGTGGAACACGACTGCCGCGGAATACCTTGGCGCGGGGGAGAAATACCAGGCACCAGCTGCCGGTAATGAAGCGAGGAGTAGCACTCCCAGGAACGCGAGTGGGTGTCTCCAAATAGCGTGGAACACCACACGGACGTCGATACAATCGCATGACTTCGTTTTCGTGCCGGTGGGCAGTTCGGCGGTGCTCATCTTGGGCGTTGTCCTTTCCGACGGAGGCCACCTCCCGAAATCCACCGATAGCCCGAAGACCCAGCTTCGGGATTCCATCGGGCGATCACTCAGAAGGTCGCTAACCACAGTATTTCTAAAAAGTGTAACACGAGCAATGAGTGAAGGGAACAACCGGAATCGCCACCGGAGCGGGGTCCAGGTGGCCGATCACTTCGCAGCTTTTTTCTCGGCTTCCGCGATCAGCTTGAGGTAACGCTCGGCGTTTGGGTTCAACTGCTCAGGAACCCCCCATTCTGGGGCACCCGATCGGCGCGATTGTTCAAGCCGCTTCTTGGCAGTTGGAATATCCCCTTTCAACATGGACAAGAATCCGAGTTGGTAGAAGAAGTCACTGGCACCAGTTCGCACAGCGCGGAGCATTTGTTGCCGTTGAAGAAAGGGTTGCGAGAGATTGCTCAGTAGTACTCCCCGACCAATGAAAGTGAGTGGATCAACCGGAATGAAATGGAAGCTTTGCAGCACTTGGTCTGCTCCCAGGGCAACGAATGGTTGGCTGAGTTTGAACGCGGCCTCCGCTGGGGAAAGGGGAGGATCTTGCTCAGACTGACCGCTCGCGCTACTCTTGAGGATTTCCCCTGCTCCCTGGTAATTACCCTCGAAGACCAGCTTCTGATACGTCATGCCCTGGAGCTGGGCATTCTTGATGGCCTGGATTCTGGGGTACAGTTCTTTCTTGATGTTCGGAGGCATAGGTGATGATTCCAGCACGGACGGGGCTAATTTCAAGTCGGCTGCGGCGTCCTCAAGTCGGCCAGTAGCCATTTCCAGGGCAATCCTGATTAACACTATTTCAAAAACGTCCGGCCCATACTCTTTCGGCAGGTCGGTCGCCTTGTCCGTGAGAATCCTCAATGCTTCCCCGACGAGATTATATTTGAGTGCCGTTCTCACCTGAGCGGCGATCTTCATCTCTCCACCCCGAAGTTTTTCGCGCTCGTAGTCCAGGTTCTTTCGGACCAACTCATCTTCGATGGTCTTCGTGGCTGACTTCAGTGCTTCCGTCTCCGTCTTGTTGTCGGGAGAAATCTCTTTCTCGGCGTATTTGCCGGCCAGCACGAGAGTCTCGCGAGCCAGATCGAGAGCGCGGAGATATGGTCCGCCGACCAAGTGCCGGACCCGGCCACGATCTCTCCAAGGGATCGGAATGAGCCGTCGGTTTTCCTCGGCAACACCCGTCACACCATCGACCAGGGAACTATCTCCCAGAATGCGTAAGGCAGGCAAATCGAGCGGCAAGCCTGGGTGTCGTGGGGGGTAGTACAACTTTGCAAGATTGCGAGCAATCATAAACGGAGATGCACGGTAAATGCCGGGTCGAAATTGTTCCGGCAGTGGCATCCGGATCAGACACTGGCGGAGGGCGATGACCTGTCCGATTGTCCGCTCAGTCTCGGTTATCGGTAAATCCGTGTCCAGGAATGCCAGATACAGGGCGAAGTAGCCATCCGGATGGTCCGGATCGGCCGCAATTGCTCGCCGAGCGGCCCAGAGAGTCAAGAAAGGGATAGCCGCCAACGATTCTGGCGGCGGTCTGCGGCTATTGCCGAGGACTCGCATTATCAATCTGTGCTGTGTCAACTCACTCGGCACTGGGATGAAGGAACCCCATAACACATTTGCGATCTGCTCTGTGGCGAGGTGTTGCTTCTGAATCGATTCCTTGTGCAACTGCCACGCAATGGCTTCATTCACTCCCGGTGGACTCTTACCGACACTGTTGAGGAACTTGCGTTCCCGCTCCTCGCCAGATGGGATTGGTTTGACCGAAGTGGCTGGCACGCGGTCAACCCCGGAGCCAAATGCCACCGCTATCGGATCCTTCATAGCCTTGTCACCAAGTTCCACACCCACAACGGGCTTGCCGGGCTTCTTTTCATCTTGCTCGACCTGCCCGCCGAGTTTTTCGCTTGCCGCGACTGCCTTACTATCAGTTACTGCGGCAGTTTCTGGATCCTGCGCCCCATCCGTGATGGCCGGTTCCGCGCTTGGGTAATTTTGTTTCTGGCTTTTCCCACACCCCCATAGCCCCAGCGCGAGTACCACGACCCAGATTCGGACTTTCATTGGCCGATCCCCGAAGGTCAATAATCGCGATCTCGTGAGGAGTGTAACACGCCCGATGGGTGAAGGGAACGACTCGAACCGCTATCGTGGGGCGCGGCCAACTTACTTTGGCCTTTGTTCCCGACCCTGATTTTCGGCTGGGGTCGGTTTCCATTTCGGATGCTCGTCAACCCGGGACATTGCCACTAGAATGTCGTTTTCCCCGAAGGTGACCAAGGAGGATCGATCATGGGCATCCAACACCGTCCGAAGAGCCAGCGGACGCTTTCCAAGCGTCGCCGCAAAACCCGCAAGCACAAGCTCCGCAGCACCAAGAAGTACAAAATCTAGTGAAATCATCGAAGGGGTGAGGAGCGAGCAGAAGACAGAAGAGCCTACCATCCCTTGCCTCGACGTTTATTCCATTCTTTCCAGTACGTCACAACTGCCTTCCATGCGGAGGCCGAACGTGTCCGATCTCACGCGCTTTTCCGTTTCGCTGGAAGCCGATCTGCTTGAGGCGTTCGATCGCTTCGTCCGGGAAGGCTCGTTCGCCACGCGGAGCGAGGCAATCCGCCAACTCCTCCGGCGAACGCTCACTCTGGACGCATTCGAGGGCGACGATAAGCCCGTCACCGCCACGCTGACGCTGGTATACGATCACCACCGGCCCCATCTCGTGGAGAAGTTGCTCAATTTGCAGCACGATCACACCGGGCAGGTGGTGGCATCGCTGCACGTCCACCTGGATCACGATCGCTGCCTGGAGGTGCTTGTTTTGCGAGGCACGGGTGTGGCGTTGCGGGATCTCGCGGCCTCGCTTCGCGGTCTCAAAGGTGTCCACACCGGGGAACTCACCCTGGCGGAAACAGCCGAATCACCCACAGCCAGTCCGCATTCCCACGATCACCCACACGATCACAGTCATTGATTTGGGAATGCCTGACGGTCTTGCAGGCGATTCCTGCGAAGTGAAGCAATTGGATGCGCAGTACATAACTACTCGGTGTGGTGGGTTTCCACCACTTGCCAAGCTTCAGGGTGCGGAACGGGCGATGTGAAGATCAATTCTTGCTGAAATCGAACCGAGTCGCGGCGTCGCGGCCGAGTGGGTCTTTCACAAACTTCCGGTAACAAACCGGACACATATCGAAGCGGAGCTTCTGAGACGGGGGGAGGAGTTCTGGCGCATCCTCCTCACCCTCCTCGATCGCGTTGAGAAGATGAGCCATCTCTTCAACGTGATCGGTATCCATGTCTTCATCGGTCAGTTGAGCCGGATCCGTGGCTGCGAACGCTTCAAGCTTCACGACATACCGGGGAGTTCCATCCGGGGTAAGATCCTTACCGCAAATGTCGCAAGAGAAGTGGAGCATGGCCGTCGGTTCCTCCAAGCGTCACGGGGTCGCTACGGTGGGTGGGAGAGTCCCCCACTCGGGCGATGGCGGTCGGACGAGTCAGCGAGGGGAGCAACCGCCAAAACAATCCAGATACTCCATCCGTCGCAGGTTTTCTATTGCCTGTCAAGCGGAATCCCACTTCCCAACCCGCGCAGATGCCAAGATTGGATGTCCAGGCAAAGCGGTAAGCAGGAATGTAAGTTTTCCCTGAACTTTGTACTCCGCGGCGTTCAGATTCCCAGTCATGAAACTGTTCTGTCCTTCATTTACTGGAGAACCCGGAGGTTTTTGCCAATATCATTGCCGCGAGCGTAACCCCCGATTGAGACAAAAGTAGTGCGTTGGGAGCCGCTGAAAATGGCGATCGAACCATCTGCAAGGGTTGAAACGCTTTTGCGATTGGCACGTACCGTGCATTAACTTTCTTCGCCTTCGCACAAAAGTCGGTGGCGAAAAAATGACCGGCCTTCAGGCGAAGGTATCGTATCCCACACAAACTTTCCCCCGACGATCCGGGTCCGCCCCCGGATCGAGCATACCCCCCCTCCTTTCCGTCCAACACATTCCCACGGCCGGCGGCTCCCAGGAGCCCGCCGGCTCGTATCGTTTATGGGTCATACAACCCGCATCTGCGCCGTAACGGTGCGCTCAAGCGCTGTGAAACCCGTGCTGTCGGTTTGTCCCCATCATTCGTGCGAATTCCGGCGTCCGATACCACCCAAAGACAAGCCGGGATGAGACACGAAGGCGCGGAGCGCCCACAATCCGGCAAGTTGCAAGGAGGCAATCGCGATGACTGCTCGATGGAGCGCGCCTATCCTGGCGGTTGGTCTGGCGGCCCTCTCAGCCGGAACGCCAGCGCTCGGCGGGTATTTCGGTGCCACCAATTATTCTGCGAATTCACCACCCACTTGCTGCGCACAGACCCACTTCGTCACTGCTTGCGAGGATTCCGGGATTCAGAGGGTCGGCTACGCCACCGAAACCGTCCTGCAACCGAGTACAAAGACCATCTATGTCGATGAGGTCCAGACCACCTACAAGACCGTCACCGACACCGTCTACCGACAAGTACAGGAGACCATTTCTCGTCCCTACACCGAAACGGTGATGAAAGCCGTTCCCGAGACGGTCACCAGAACGGTGTACGAAACCGTCCCAAGACCCGTCACCGAAACCGTGTACCAGCCCGTGTGTGAAAAGGTAATGAAGGAATGTCGATCCACTGTGTACGAGAAAGTCCGCGAGACGCGCTACAAGGAATACACGGTCAACTCCTGCAAACGGGTATGCGAACCCATCACCGAGAACCAGTGCATCCAGGTCAGCAAGCCGGTGTGTGAAACGATCTACCGGGACTGCTCTCGCACAGTCTGCAAGCCCGTTACGGAAACGCACTACCGCGACTGCCCTCAGACCGTTTGCACCCTGGTCACGGAAACAGTGCTTCGCGAGACCAGTCGGCTCGTGACTCGGGACGTGACGGAAACCGTCTGTCAGGATGTGTGCAAGACGGTGAGCGAAACGGTCACCTGCACCCGGATGGTTACCAAAACCATCCCGGAAACCGTCTGCGAAAACGTATACGTACCGGGCCATCTGACCTGGCAGTGCGTGCCTAAATACGAATGCGTGTTCGATCCGTGTACCTGCACCACTGTGCAGAAGCAGGTTGGAACTACACGGAAGCTGATCCGAGAGCCATCCCACAGCGTCACGAGACAGGTAACGCGGGACAGGACCGTGGTCGAGCAGGTGCCCGAAACCAAGGTCATCCAGAAACAGATTGTCAAGAAGGTTCCCACAACCGTGACCAAGAAAGTGTCGTCGGTGGTGTACGAGAAGGTTCCCGTTACCGTTACCCGGAACGTCACCACGACACAGATCGTCAAGGTGCCATATACCGTCACCAAGACAGTCCCATCAGTTGAAGTGACCCAGGTGCCAGCCACTGTTCATCGACAAGTTCTCGGAGCCTACGTCGATACCGCATCGCTCACAGGGGAAGCTGCCGCCAATGCCGCCAAGGGTGGAGATTTCGTGACGGGTGGACCCACGGCAATCGCCAATCCCAACGCGACAACCTACGAAGCCGGCGGTCCCGGTCGAGTCTTTGTCGAAGGACTCAGGGCCAGCAGGTCCATCACGCGATATGTCACAAAAACCGTTCCGGTAACCGAGGTCCGGAAGGTGCCGTATCAGGTCACTACAACCGTTCCGCGGGAGATCGTTAAACAGGTTCCAACCACCGTAACCCGGATGGTTCCCACCACCATCACGAAGATGGTTCCGGTGGCGACCTGCCGGATTGTGACCGAAGAAGTGGTGAAGATGGTTCCGACCCAGGTGACCACAATGCGCTCAGAAGTGGTCACCAAATGCCTACCCGAAGTGGTTACCCGGCAGGTGCCGTGTACAACCAGAGTGAAGGTGGCCAGGACTGTTACAGAACTGGTTCCGACAACTGTGTGCAGGCAGGTTCAAACTCCATGTGGGTCAGACTGCGGAGCACCGAGCAGCGCAGGCAATGGATGTGGATCACCCTGTGGCTGTTCGACATCCAGCGGATTGCTGCGTGGATTATTCAACAATCCTTGCCGTTCGCACCCGATTCTGGATTTCTTCAATCGGGTATGGTCGAACCGTGTGACCTGCACTTCGTGTCAGCCGGCCCCTTGTGGCCCATGCGCTGCTGCCCCGAGTAGTGCGCCCCCTGTCCTGCCCCAGAAAATGCCGGCTTCAAGCCTACCAACGACCCTGCCTCCGATTCCGCCCGAGTGACGGCACGCGACTTGCAAACGGCCAAGCCCGGGGATTCCAACCCCGGGCTTTTCCATTTGTGTAAACCCGTACCTATTCGGTAAAGTTTCCAGGGGTTGACACCCCTGGCTATTAACGGTCGCCCCTTTGGGGCTATAAAATTGAGCAATGTTCGGGTCGCATTTTTTTCACCCGATACGCTGTCCTGTTCCTGGAGAAGGTCCACCAATGAAGACCACGTTCTTGGTACTGGTAGCGGCGATGACCACTACTTTGGCCGTGGTGATTCCCACCCCGGCCCAGCAACCCGATCCAGCGGACAAGGATGCCGAACCACTTCCGCCCGCGCCAAAGGCAGACCCGAAATCGGTCCACATTGAAAAACCCGATATGAAGGGCATTATCCTCGAAGTGCTGCCCGACAAGAAAACCCGTCGGGTGTTACTCGCAACAGAGGTCTGTCTGCGGGAAGGGCCGCTCGAAATCTTCATGTGCAAGAAGGGAACGAAGGAACACGAGGCTATCCTCCGGACGGACATGGATGCCCTCAACATTCACGAACTCCTGATCCTCGCGGGTGCCGTGCCGGGCAAGCCGACCCAGTTCGTCAACCCGAAGACCGAGGAAGCCGAGTACAAACCGGCAACAGGCACCAAGATCAACGTGAGCCTTCACTACACCAAGGGCGGGAAGACCTTCACTCACCCCGCCCAGGAATGGATTTGGGACCCCAAGAAGAAAGCTCAAATGCCTCACGGCTGGGTATTTGCCGGGAGCATCGTTATCGTCGATCCGTGCAACGGAAAGAAGTTCTACGCGGCGAACAGCGGCGATGTCATCAGCATCTCGAACTTCCCATACTCGATGCTCGAAATCCCTGTCGAGGTTTCCAAGGATGATGCAAATCTGGTCTACGATGCCAGAACCGAGCGCATTCCTCCGCTCCGATCCAAGGTATGGGTGATCCTGGAGCCCGTGATCGAGAAAAAGTGAGCTTCAGACGAGACCGCGTTCCCAGGGTCAAAACTTACACCCTGGGATACATTCGCTAAAGAACATCCGAAGGGTTGACATCACATCTCATCATTCGCAGGATAGTCACGCTCCATCTCTGTTTCTCCTCGGGGTCGAGTCGTGACGCTGCTGCTTATCCTGCTTCTTGTCACTTTGGTGTTGTTTGCACTTTTTCTGGGTGGAGGATTGGTCGCCCAGGGTTACCTCTATCAGGAACCTGCTGACCGCCTCCCCGTGCGTGCGTTGGCGGCAGCCGTCCTCGTCGGATCGTTCATTACCATGTGGGTATGGATCGACAAGCAGCATCCCCGGCGGTACGACACGTTTTTCGAGTTCGCTCCCTACGAGCGAAAAGAGTTTTCCGAGATGGAGGCCATTCGCTGGGTATCTCCCGATGGGACCAAGCTCAAAGTGGATGAGGCAGGAAAGCCGGTCGAGGTGGTGGTAAAGTTCAATCGCGGGGTGGGTGCCAAGTCCGACAGGTTCTTCGAGGAAGGGACCGACACACCGTTTCAGTTGAGCAGTACGACAAAAGCCGGCGAGTCGTACATGACCGCAGCGATCCGGCTCAAGCCAGATCCCGCAGCGGATCCAATCCGATTGGATGCTCAGTTAAAGGAAGATAAGCGATCCCAGGCGAAGACCTATACTCCCGACCGGCGATTTGTTGAGGAGAAGGGAAGCCGATATGTGCAGGCCGACCAACTCGGTGTGTTATATGTGCCCAGTACGGGAACGGTGATACTGGCGTTACTTCTCAATGTACTCCATTTCCTGGTTTGGTACGCCGCGTTCTGGCCGATCCTGCAATTCACGCGGGGACATGCCTTCGCGCTCACCACTCTCTTCGGACTCGTCACGATGATGTTGGTGATGCCCCTTTTGTTCAAACCCAACCGTGTTCAAGCCCCCGTGGTCGAAGCTCCAAAGGTGGCACGGGTTCAGTTCTCCAGCAATCACCAGATCTATACTCCGCATGGTTTGGAATGAGGCATGGGTCGGTATTTGGTTTATCCACCGCCTTTGTACGTACACTGCCCGCGCGTGGGCAGACTGTCAGCAGTTCGGTCGCGTTGAGTTGAAAGCGTCTGGAGTGTTTGACAGCGGTGTCAGCGGTGTCAGTAATCTCACAAGATTGCGATGATGTGTTTTGGCACTTTAACAAGGCGTTTTCCATCCCAATCACAGATTCATATACCAGTCTCTGTCACAAATTGTCATGTGTCAAAGCCCCCTGATACATGCCAGATGACAGGATTAATCACTTCAATCATAAATAAACTCGTGATTTGTGCTTACTGACCGATCTCTCGGTGACATCATCCGTATATACCTCGCGCGGCCAGGAATGAGACATCATTGAGCGGTTGGTATCGGTCCGAGGGGCTGAGCGTCAGAGTCCCCTTGTTTTCATGTGGTTCTGCGGTCGCGGACCGTTACACTCGGGTGCATGTCCGACGTGACCCGCCTCCTCGAAGCCGCCAAAGCCGGTGATCGCCAGGCTGCCGCTGACCTGCTTCCACTCGTCTACGACGAATTGCGGAAGCTCGCGGCCGCACGCATGGCGGCTGAATCCCCCGGCCATACCCTTGATGGCACGGCGCTGGTTCACGAGGCGTACCTGCGTCTGGTCGGGGACCAGCACTTCGACAGCCGGGGACACTTCTTCGCCGCCGCTGCCGAGGCCATGCGGCGGGTTCTGGTCAACCATGCCCGAGAGCGGAAGCGGCTGAAGCGGGGAGGCGGGCGGGTCCGTCTCGAACTGCTCGATCAGATCGGCTCCCTCGCCGAAGATCCCGACCTCGTCCTGTCGCTGGATGACGAACTCACCCGTCTTGGCGCGGAAGACGCTGGCGCAGCCGGGATCGCTCAACTCCACCTGTTCGGCGGCCTCTCTGTCGAGGAGGCGGGCGCTGTTTTGGGGCTTTCCCGGGCGGTCGCATACCGGAATTGGAAGTACGCGAGGGCCTGGCTTCGCGAGGCCCTGCAAAAATAATTCAAAATGCGCGAGACACTTTTCCCCCGGATGGGGCATTGAGAATAGATCCCACCGGGAGGTGAACTGTGGCTATCGATGCTGGACGAGCAAAATCGCTGTTCCTTGCCGCGTCCGACATGCCGGATGCTGCGGAGCGTGCTGCCTACCTGGGACGCGAGTGCGGCAGCGACGCCGAACTCCGGGACCGGGTCGAGGCCTTGCTCGGCGCCAACGATGCCTCCCCGTTACCACCAGCCGAGTCGGGAGACGCGACGGCGACGCATGCCGTCCCATTAGCTGCGCCCGGGAAAGGAACTTACAGTCCGGACCGCCTGCCGAAAACCGAGGATTACAGCGATCCGACCTCCCACGTCGGGGCGGTTATCGCTGGCAAGTACGTGCTGGTCGAGAGGATCGGCGAAGGTGGCATGGGGTCGGTTTGGCGGGCGAAGCAGACTGACCCGGTCAAGCGCTTTGTGGCGGTCAAGTTGATCAAGGCCGGGATGGACTCGAAACAAGTGCTGGCTCGGTTTGAGGCCGAGCGGCAGGCTCTGGCCCTGATGGACCACCCCAACATCGCCAAGGTACTCGACGGTGGGCTGCACGACCACCGCCCGTTCTTCGTGATGGAACTGGTCAAAGGCGTTCCTATCACCGAGTTCTGCGACGCCCGCAAGTTCACCCCGAAGCAGCGGCTGGAGCTGTTCGTGCCAGTGTGCCAGGCGATCCAGCACGCGCACCAGAAGGGCATCATCCACCGCGATATCAAGCCATCGAACGTGCTGATCGCCCTCTACGACGACAAGCCTGTAGTGAAGGTGATCGACTTCGGGGTGGCCAAGGCGACCGGTGGGGCGTTGACCGAGCGGACGATCGACACCGGGTTCGGCGGAGTGGTGGGCACGCCGCAGTACATGTCACCGGAGCAGGCCACGTTCAACAACCTGGACATCGACACGCGGAGCGATGTGTACTCGCTCGGGGTGCTGCTTTACGAACTCCTCACCGGCACCACGCCGGTGGACCGCAAGAGCCTGGGGCAGGCGGCGCTTCTGGAGGTGCTGCGGATCGTGCGGGAGGAAGAGCCGCCGCGGCCGAGTACGAAGCTGAGTACCGCCGACGCCCTGCCGACGCTGTCGGCGAATCGCGGCACCGAGCCGAAGAAGCTGACCGGGCTGTTGCGGAACGAGCTGGACTGGATTGTGATGAAGGCGTTGGAGAAGGACCGGGCGCGGCGTTACGAGACGGCCAACGGGTTCGCGGCGGACGTGCTGCGGTATCTGAGCGGCGAAGCGGTGCAAGCCCACCCGCCGAGTACGGCCTACCGGGCGAAAAAGTTCGTCCGCCGCAACAAAGTGCAGGTGATCGCGGCGAGCCTGGTTCTGTTCGCGCTGGTGGGCGGGTCGGCAGGGATCGTTGCGGTGCAGTCGGCGGCCAACACTCGGCTGTCGGCCTCGCTAAACCGAGAGACGCGGGCGAACGCGGCCCTGGCCGCCGCCAACGATGATCTGACACGCTCGCGAGTGGCCGTGCAGGCTCGGTACGACCTGGCGGTGGAAGCGATCAAGACGTTCCACACCGGGGTGAGTGAGGACTTCCTCCTCAGGGAGAACCAGTTCAAGCACCTGCGCGACCGCCTGTTGAACGCGGCGGCGGACTTCTACGGCAGACTGGCTACACTGCTGGGCCGGGAGACGGACTTCGCCTCGCGGCGGGCGCTGGCCCAATCGAACTTCGAGCTGGCCGATCTGATGGCCAAGATCGGCCGCAAGCAGGCCGCGCTGGCGGCACACCGAGCGGTGCTGGCGGCACGGGAGGGGCTGGCGGCGGAGCCCGGGGCCGACTCCGGCATCAAAGGTGACATCGGCCGGAGCATGACCGAGGTTGCATCCTTGCTCCGTGACACCGGCAAGACCGACGAGGCGCTAGCGGCCTACCGTCGGGCGGAGTCGTTGTTGGCCGAGCTGACAAGTGCCGACCCGGCGGCGCGGGCGGCTCTAGCGGTTTGTCGCGCGCGAATCGCCCTGCTCTTGTTTCACGCGGATCAACACGCTGAGGCGCTGACGGCTTTGAAGTTGGCGCGGGCCGACCAGCAAACACCGGGCACGGTCCCAGGAGCCTCGGACGACAGCCGCCGCGAACTGGCCGAAACGCTCAACCTAATCGGCTTCGTGCTGTGGGGCATGGGCAAGCCCGCGGAAGCCGTACCCGAGTTACGCGCGGCGATGGCGATCTATCAACAGCTGGCCGACGACCGCCGTGCCGTCCCCGAGTTCCGCCGCGGTCTGGCGAGCAGCCACTTCTACCTCGGCAACGTCTTATGGGAGTCCGGCAAGCCGTCGGAGGCGGAGGCCGAACTGCGCTTGGCAATCGCGATGCAACAGCAGGTGCTGAAGGAGAACCCGGCCGTCATTAGGAACCGCAGAACCGTCGCAATCAGCCGCAAATACCTCGGCATTCTCTTGACGGCAACGGGCAGACCAGAAATGGCGGAGGCCGAATACCTCGCGGCCATCGCGCTCCTTCACGATCTGGCGGACCACGACGACGGGATCGCCGACTTTCGCTCCCTCTTGGCGGGCGTCCGCATAGAGCTCGGCCTCCTGTTGCTGCAACTGGGTAAGTCGGCGGAGGCAGAGGCGGAATGCCGGGATTCGCGGGCGATCATGCAGGAGCTCGCGACGAACAACCCCAATGTCGCACAGTATGGTTACCAGCTTGCCCATTCCCTCAGTAACCTGGGCGAGGTTCTCCGCTCGCAAGGCCGAGCCGCTGAAGCCAAGGAGTGCTACGACCGGGTACTTGCCGTGATGATCCCACTCGTTCACAAAAATCCAACGAATCTGTGGAGCTGTCTACAGATGGCAAGTGCGACGTGGCGGCGCGGACTGGCACTCCGCGACCTCGGCGACCCCGCCGGCGCGACCGCCGATATCCGCCGCGCGCTGGCGCTGTGCGACGGCCTGGAGCCGTTGCCGGTTTGTTTGTTCGAGACGGCTTGCTGTCACGCGACGCTCGCGGGGTTGGCCGGGCAACCCGGATCGGGGGTGTCGGCAGCCGAAGGGGAAAAGGCAGCGGAGCGAACGATGGACTGGCTGCGCCGGGCGGTTGCCCTAGGATATCGGAATACGAACGCCATCCGAATCGAGTCGGCCTTCGACTCGTTACGCGGTCGGGCGGACTTCCAGAAGATGTTCGCGGAGTTGGATCCGAAGGCACAGCCATCGCAAGAGCTCGCACCGCCGCCGCGGGAAAAGAAGTGACCGGCGAAGGGAATTCCGCGGCAGGGAAGTTCACGCCCGGGAGGAAGTCAGCCTGGTCGTGCTTCGAAGAGAGAGCTACGAAGAAGGCTCAATCGCGCAAGTCGTTCTCGGTGAAAAGGGTAAACCCCTGACCCTCCAGGGTCGCCGCGGCGTTCTCGAAATCATCCACATACACGGCAATTGCCGTGTTCCCCAGCGGACCAACTCCGATCAACAGTGGGTACATGTAGCAGATGTTGATTTCGCCGCTGAGGAGTGCCTTGGTGATCGTCAGCAGCGGACGATCATCGTCCGGCAACTTCACGACCAACAGATCGCTTTCCGTGAAGGCGAACTTGGCCGAAGTGAGGATTTCATACCCTCGCTCGTAGTCACTGGGCACAAGCCGGATGATCGCGCAATCGGCAGTCTCGACGACGGTGAGGGACACCACTTTCACGTCCGTCTGCTCGAAACGCCGGACGAGGTCGAGTAACGCTCCCATGCGGTTCGCCAGGAACACGTTGAACTGACGAACGCTCGGCCAATCCCGACCGCGGGCGGTGTCAAAATCGATGCCCGATTCGTCCCCGAAGCTCATCACTTATCCTCAAGTGAAGGTACGAGGTAAGTTTATCAAGTTCTTGCTTCCAAGTCAGGATGTCTTTGGAACTGCTGTCATCGTATTTGCCTTTGAAGTGAAACAAAACCGTTAGACCGAATAACAACTACCGAGGTTACCCGGCAAGCGAGGTGCAGCCGAACGACGGATTGGTCATGCTCGCGCCAATCCTCATCCTGTCTATTCAATCTCCCTCAATGCGATCTTCCCATCCTTGGTCGTGTAGAATTCGTAAGCCTTCCGGGTCGTGAGTGTGTAATCTTTCCCACCCACTGTGATTTGATCGGCCCCGCGGTAACCCCAAACGTAGCGATACCCATCGGCAGAGTTCGGAGCGCCAAGTTTGTCTGGCTTTCCGTAGTACGTGAACTCCACCGTGTCGGATTTGGAGTTGTTGGTCCAGGTGAAATGAAACGTGCTTGGATTGGTCGGTGGGTCCGGGCGATAAATGAGGATGCGGCCTGCCTTCAAGTCTTGTGATTTGAGCGTGAATTTCCGGACCACTCGCGCATCCCCACCCTCTGACGGCTTGATATTCTGTTGGTACACTCCGGCCGGGTTTCCGGCTGCATCCACCATACTCACCACGGCTGTGTGGTGTACGTAGCTGAATCCATCGGCCAATTTCACCCCATTGAGTTGGAGAATGTCTCCTGGTCGGCATTTCGCTTTCGGGGCCGAATCCACGATCTTCTTCCCCTTCTCATCGTAACTATAGGTCTTCACGAGCGTCCCCCACACGTAGTCTCCATCTGAGGGGGAGTCGGGAATCGCTTTCCCATCAGGTCCGACTCGTGTGAACTCGGCACCCGCCACCCGAAGGGCCTCGATCGCCAATTGGTTGCACTCTCCTGTCCCAACCCGTTTTCCTTCCTTTGATGCGCAGAACTTCACGACCGCAGCATTTAACGGTGTGGGATCGGGCGCAGCCGCCAAATCCGAGACCGCAACCAGAGCGAAACCAAGTAAGATCGACGCACATCGCATAGGCGATCTCCAGAACTAAGTAAGCAAACACAGGACGGTTGGTTTCATCACCTCAACTCACTCCGTATCGTCATCCGCGAGCATGGCCCGGAAGAAATCAGACGAGAGAACTTCGGATTGCTTGAAGTGCCGCCGAGCGAAGGTGGATTTCCCACACCCCGATGGGCCGATGAGCAGAACGAGAGCAAATTCGGGGATTGGAATGGTCATGGGGTGCTTCCATAGCTGTCACCCCCTCTCTGACCGTCGGGGTTCGACTGCTCAATGGGACGAACAAGTCTTGAGGCGAACCTCGACCGTCAGGGAGTAGGATGGATCGCATCCGTGTCAAAGACGGATAGACTCCCGCGCGAGTCAATGGGTTCGGATTCTGCTAAAAGTTTGGAGGGGCTTGTTATGCCTTGTTGGTATTGCCCACCCGTAATCTCGGAAGTAGGCATATCATAGGATTGATACCCCAGGTGTTCGATGATAGAAGCTCTTCTCTTGGTCCATCCCGAAAAAGCGATGTGCGAAGCCTTTCGTCATCGCTTCGCAGGCCTTCGCGGCGTTCGCATCATCCAGGGGCGATTCGAGGATCTCGAACCGCACGACTGCTTCGTGACGGCTGGAAATGCCTTTGGCATTATGACGGCCGGAATCGATGCCGCCGTGGTTCGTGCGTTTGGCGAATCGCTGATGCACCGCGTTCAGCACCGGATCATGGATCAGTTCTTCGGGGAGCAGCCAGTCGGAACCGCGTTCGTCATCGCGACCAACCACCCATCAATCCCGTTCCTGGCCCACGCACCAACAATGCGAGTTCCTGGCAACATCGAAGGGACGGATAAGGTGTACGCCGCGACGTGGGCCGCGTTGCTGGCGATTCAAGCCCATAACATGAGTTCAGTGGAAAAGATCGAGGTGGTCGGTTTCCCAGCGATGGGCACCGGGTTTGGAGGAATGCCCTTCGATGAAGCGGCCCGGCAGATGGCTGCAGCTTACCGGCACTACTTGGAGCCTCCCCACCGCTTGGACTGGGACTTCGTCATCGAACGGCACAAAGCCATTTGCTACGATGGCGACAAGCAAGTTGTCCGATAAGGCCGGAAAACAAGGTCGGCTCATCTCTTGGGATTCTCGGGACGCGGTGGAGGTGTGAGAAACAGTTGCATTTCTTCGGGTTCCAGCGGTCGGCTGAACTGAGCGCCGAGAAGGTAGTCTCCCGTGGAAAGCCGACGGACGTGAACCACCCGTAGCGTAATCGAAAGCCCCAGATCACCGGTTTCGGTAGACAATTCCCCAGACACAACCCCTCCACGCTCCGGGGGATCAGCAAGCAACATGCTCACACCTGTCTGGGAGAGGTTCCAAACCAACCCAACGACGGGATTTTCGCTCGCAGGTATATTAAACCGATAAACAGTACCGAACGCTGGCTGAAAGCGCGGGGCGACACGACGGTCCCCCTCTGCCGTGGATTTGGTCTGCGGTGTGGGTGTCATAGCTCAACTCGTAGAGCGGGTCAGATGAAGATGATTGGTAGTATACACCAGCTTATCCGCATTGCCGTCCCCTAATTCAAGCGTGATTGAATGCCGCCCGTTCTGGAAGCAAAAAACCTCAGATCAACGTCAACCCTTGTCTGGGGGGACACAAGCGCGTCATAATGACCCAACCGCATTATTGAGCGGTTGACCAAACCGTTTCCCAGGGCGTTGCTCCGGGAAGACAATTTCAAGGATTCCCCCGCATGTCTTTTCGCCACGTCTTCCGGGCCGCCATTATGGCTGGCCTGATGTTCGGGTTCGCCACACCAATCCCTGCCCAGAAGCCATTCGATGATCCGATTCTGGAGCGGATGCGCAAGGATATCTTCTTCCTCGCCAGTCCCGAGTGTGAGGGGCGTGGAGTGGAAACCAAGGGCATCGAAAAAGCGGCAGATTATGTCGCGGATGCGTTCAAGCAGGCCGGGCTCAAGCCCGCGATGAAGAACGGTTCCTACTTCCAGCCCTTCACCGTAGTTGAATCCGTCAAACTGGGAACTCCTAACAAGTCGATCCTGAGTGGTCCCATGGGAGTGACAAAGGAGTTGAAAGTTGGCACGGAGTTCAACCCGATGGGATTCAGCCCCACCTCGAAGGCCGCGGGCGAACTTGTGTTCGTGGGATATGGAATCACGGCCCCGGAACTGAAGTACGACGACTACGCCGGGGTGGATGTGGCCGGGAAAGTGGTGGTGATGATTCGTCGGGCACCCCGATATGGGCAGACCGGCGATAAACGGTTCGATACAGGCGCTGCCCCCGGCGATGAGAGCAAGTATGCATCGTTCCAGGCAAAAATCGATAATGCGGTGGCTCACAAGGTTGCAGGGATCATCATCGTGAACGATACCGAGTCGGCTGGTATGCGCGACCCGATCCCGCAATTCGCCAATCACGCATTCGGGACCACACCTGCCCCATTCCCCGTTCTCTTTTTCAAGAAGGAGACTCTCGATAAGATCATTGCCGGTGGACCGATCAAGTCCGTTGCCGATATTGAAACCCTCATCGACAAAGATCTCAAACCGCGGTCGTTCGAGATTCCTGGCTGGAAGATCGATGCAGAAGTGACGGTGAATCGAACCGATTTCAATGTGAAGAATGTTGTTGGGGTGCTGGAAGGTGCGGGTCCGCTCGCCGATGAAACGGTGGTACTCGGTGCCCACTACGATCACGTCGGGTATGGTTCATTTGGCAGTCTCGGCGGGAAGGATGCGATCGGGAAAATCCATTTCGGAGCAGACGACAATGCTTCGGGCACAACCACACTGATGGAACTTGCCCGTCGGTATGGGGCCATGAAGGACCGGCAGGGGCGACGGTTGGTATTCATCGCATTTTCCGGTGAGGAACGCGGACTACTCGGTTCGATCCACTACTGCAAGGAGCCGTTATTCCCGCTGGACAAGACCACTGCAATGATCAACATGGACATGGTCGGACGAACCAAACCAGTTCCGTCCGACTGGCTTGGGATTGCGCCTTACAAGGATCGGTTAGTGGTATATGGGACGGGCACAGCCGAGGGATTCGCCAAACTCGTCGATGAAGTTGGGGCGAAGGCGGAGTTCAAACTCAGCACGCTGGCTACGGGAACCGGTCCCAGCGACCACGACTCGTTTTACCGGAAGAAGATCCCGGTGTTGTTCCTCTACACCGGCACCCACAACGAGTATCACCGCCCAGCCGATGTACCCGAGAAGATTAACGTACCCGGGATGAAGAAGGTGGCGGACTTCGTTCAGCTTCTGGCCGATAATCTCACCACGACCGAAGCTCGACCGAAGTTCCAAGCCACGAGAGAGCCCTGGCGCGACCCAACCGCTCGCCCGGCAGGTCCGCGACTGGGCATTCGCCCAGGGAACTACGAAGCCGAGGACGGCGGCGTTCTCGTCGATGGCGTGTCCCCGGGTGGTGCAGCCGAGAAAGGTGGCGTGAAGGATGGAGATCTGATCGTCGAGATTGGCGGCAAGCCCGTCAAAAACATCGACGGCTACATGACTGCAATGAGTAAGCAAAAGGCCGGCACACCCGTGGAAATTGTGGTTTTGCGAAAGGGACAGAAGGTCATGCTCAAGCTCACACCTGAGTGATTTCCGGGCGAGATGGGAATGGGACACGAAAAAAGTAAGAGATTGGCCGCAAAAAAGCACAAAATGCACAAAAAGAAGGCGAATGAAGGGTTCGGACGGTCTTTGCATGACGATTTTCAACAATAAGAATTTGATCGTTTTTTATTTTGTGCATTTTGTGCTTTTTTGTGGCCAATCTCTTCTTGGCTTTAATCTCACCAATCACCCTCGCGGGTAGGGCACGGTGATCGTGCGGTTTGCTCCGGGGTTCAGCAGCACCACAGCCGCTCCATCCGGCCAAGTCACCTGAACCCGATCCGCACGACCATCGCGGCCAAGCCCGAAGTGTGCAACGGGTTCCATCTGGCAGCGATAACCACTTCCACCACACACTCCCTTTACGCGAACGCGGCCATGAGATTCCATTCGCACAACCGATCCCCGCGCGGGTGCCCCGAATCGCGTCAGTGGCCGAATCCGTAGCCAGTTGTTCGACTCAGCCGATCTCGCCTTGAAGACACCCAGCGGTTGCGGTTCCCCTCGTGCTACCAGGAGTTCAAGAATCCCATCCCCATCAATATCGCATACGGCAGCACCGGTTCCGAAACCGTCCTGATCCAGCGCAGCTCCGAGATCGAGCATCGTGATTTCGGGATCGGGGGGCTCACCTCCCCTGCTCGCCAAGATCCGGAACAGCCGGTTCGGTTCGCCAACATTGTTGAAGAACAACTCATCGTGCCCATCGTTGTCGAAATCGGCCGCAATCACCGTCTGCACTGCCGAGGGAAACGCCAATCCCGCTGTCGCACGATCTTTCCAGATCCCTTGGGGTTGCCGGGTCATTACCCGGTGTGGCCCCTCCCAGTTTCCCCAGCACAGGCCAAGTTCTCCGTCTCCTCCCACATCAACAGCTGCGATGCCCCGGCCGTGTTCCTTGGCATCCATCAAGCCCTGTTCGGCGGCACACTCTTCGAACGTGCCATCGCCCCGGTTCCGAAAGGCGAAGTTCGGCCCGCATTCGTTTGCGCAGATAATGTCGGGGTGGTCGGAGAAGATGGGGAGTGCCAAAACGCCATGAGCATCGCTCTTGAGAGCAAGCCCGAGCGGAGAGGCAAGATCCGCCAGAGATCCATCGGGGCCGAGTTCAAAGAACCTCATCGGTCGATCGTGGTTGGCCACGAAAAATCCGTATCGCCCAACGCCGCGACGATCGATCGCGGCAACACTTCGGCCGGTCGATACGTTTCTGACGTTGCGATTCTCCGGTCTTGCGAAGAGATCTTCCCAGCGGCCATCATGATGAGCCTTGAACAGCCGATCGGAAGATTGTGCCGCGACAGAGCCGACATCGACATTCACCACGTACAACTCTTCGCGCCCATCTCCATCAATGTCGCCCGCTGCCAGCCCGACCGCGTTCCCACCGTTATCGGCGAGTAAGGGTGGTGCCGCATCCCGGAGTTGCCCTCCCACCCATCTCAGCACTCGATTCGAGCAGCCGAATCCAGCGACCACGAATTCAAATCGACCATCGGCGTCCAGGTCCGCAACCGCCACGCCTGAGTAAAGCCGCGGAGGGTTGGAATCGATCACCCCGGACACATCCACGAACATCATGCACCCTGATTCCCGCTCGGACGCTTCTTGGAGTCAATCCGGAATCGCCTTGTCCCACATCCAGCGATGGTTTGACCTGCATGTCCATTCAGAATACTATAAGATTGAACCTAATGTGTTCCTGAAGAAACGTCTCATCTCGATTACCATGCCCCAAAATCCGGCCAATGACAAAGATCTGATTGCCGCGTTCAAGGCGGGGAGTGAAACCGCCGCGCGCGATCTGTTCGACCGTTATTGCGAAAAACTGATGCGCCTGGCTCGCCGCCGCATCGGGCAGAGGATGACAACCCGCGTCGATCCCGAGGATGTCATTCAATCGGCGTTTCGGACGTTCTTCGTTCGGGTACGGAACGATGAATTCACATTTGAAGGAGAGGACGACCTCTTCAAGCTGCTGGTTCGGCTAACGGTGAACAAGGCTCTCCGCCAGATTGCCCACCACCGGGCCGCAAAGCGCGATCCGGGCAAGGAAGTGGCTCAGGGAAGCAGCGACCACGACATTCTTGCCAACCTCACCGCACACGATCCGCCCCCGGAAGTCGAGGTTGCAGTTCTCGATGAGTTGGAGCGGTTTCTCGGACAACTCCCCGACTTCGATCGGCGTGTGCTGGAGTTGAAGCTCCGGGGCCATTCCACAACTGAAATCGCTGAGGCTGTTGGATCCTACGATCGGAAGATTCGTCGAGTTTTGGAGCGAATTGAAGCGGTTGCTCAAGGAGCTGCAACTGCCGAAGAATAGAGCATGGAAGAAGTTTGCCCCTTTGATGAACCGGCAGTCAGGCGACGATCATTTCTCGCTCACACCCTTATGGTGTCACAACTTGGCACCTGGGATGAACCAACGTGTTACTCGGAATCCAATTGACGCCCTGGGAGCCTGTGTAACAATGTAGAAGTGAGTTTTATTCTCCCTGACAGGACTGTTTGCGAAGACAACCCTCCGGACACCGCCTCTGCGTTTGACCTCAGACTGACCTTCTCCCCAAAATCATTTTCAGATCGCTCATACTGCCGGGCAGACCGGCTCGAAGCAACAGAAAGGCCATCGAATGAAATCGCGCGTTTTGGGCATAGTCGCTGTCGCGACATGTCTCCTTCTCGGGGCGAATCGCCCCCTCCAAGCTGACGAGTCATCGGGCCACGCTGCTGGCCCATTTGTGGTCATCGTTGGGGTAGGCCAGTTCCAGGACAAGGCGATTGAGCCACGCCCGACCGCCGACAACGATGCGAAGGCACTCTTCGATGTCCTCAGCGACCCCAAATACCTCGGTGTGCCAGCCGAACGTTCCAGACTTCTAATCTCGACACCGGACGAGAAACGAGGAGGGCAGGTCGCAACTCGCGAAGCCATCGTGAAGGCCATTGAGACTGCGGCCACTCAGACTGGTAAGGACGATCTGATCGTTCTCGCGTTTTTCGGGCGTGGCACATCCGCGAACGACCAGACGGCTTTCTTCACCCCCGATGCGGTACTCAAGAATCGCGGGAAAACCGCCCTTCTGTTCGGAACTGATCTTGAGGGTGCCTTCAAGAAACTGAAGGGGCAGAAAGTACTTCTCCTGATGGATGTCCAATACAAGGGTTTCAAACTGGAAGGCGACGAGAAAGTAGCCGAGCCAACGCTGATCGATGTCGATGGCCTGCTATTCGGGAAGGACGAAAAGGAAGAGTCTGTTCGACCCGCGGACCGACTCATGTTACTGAGTGGATTCATCAACTCGGCACCAGTCGTCCGGGGAGAGATGGGGCTATTTGCGAGTACCGTTGCCGAAGCCCTCAAGGGAGCTGCGGATACCCCACCGAACAACGAGGGTTACGAGCCGGATGGGCTCGTTACTACGGATGAACTCATCAAATACCTTGAGACGGAAATCCCGAAGCAAGCTCGCATCCTCGGCAAGACGGACAAAGAGAAGGAAGCCCAGGCACTGCCCCTCGGTGCGCGAACCAGTCACTTTGTCGTGACTCACAATCCGGCCGCGACCAACAGGGTGAAGAAGCGGCTCGACGCCCTCAATGTCCTCGAGAAGGCCGGGACGGTGAACGAAGAACTGGCCCGCGAAGGGACCGCGCTGCTCTCCCGGATGCCGAAACTGAAAGCGAACCAGGAACTCCGGAAGCAGTATCAGCAACTGGTCGATGGGATGCTGAAGTCCGACGCATTTGTCGCCGCGAGGAACGAGATCAAGAAAGGACAGAAACTCGACCCGAAGGATGCCGAGAACTTCGCCAAGAAGGTAAGCGACGCCATCAACATTGTAACCGGGACATACGTGAAGGAAGTGGACGCGGGCGACCTCACAGTGGCAGCCATCAAGGGAATGTATCGGAGGATCGACGAGCCACTGCCGGCCGACCTTAACGAAGCGATCAAGTCACCCAAGGCAATCCCCGATGACCGCCGGATGGCCATCTTGAAGGATGCCCGTATCCGGCTGGGTCAGCGCGAGGATCTCGAAGGGAATAAGGACGCGGATATTTCCATCCTGATGATGATGGCCAGTCTGAACGATCCTTACACGGTCTATTTTGATGAAGACGCAGTCCGAAGGATTGCCAGCGCACTCCGCGGCCGGTTCCCTGGCGTCGGCATCCAGATTCGCCGGGACGCCGTTCACGATGCTCTCCTGGTCGTGAGCCCCATCAAGGGCAGTCCGGCATTTGCGGCTGGGATCCAGGCAGGCGACTTGATCGTCCGCATCGTCAGGAGCGTCGATGCGAAAACCGGGGCTCCTCTGCCTGCCGATGCTCAACGGGAATTCTCGACCAAGGGAATGAAAATCGATGAAGCGATCGCGCTCGTCACCGGTAAGCCGGGATCGCCAGTGACTTTGATCGTCGAGCGGGATGGCAAGGAATTGACCTTCGCTCTGAAGCGGAACTGGGTCTCGGTCGAGACCGTGCTGGGCGTGAAGAGAGACTCGGACGCGGAGTGGGATTTTCTACTCGATTCACAATCCAAGATCGGCTACGTCAGGCTCACGCAATTCACCCAGAATACGGCCGGGGATCTGAAAGCCGCAATCGAGGATCTGAAACAGAAGGGGATGAATGGGCTTGTCCTCGATCTCCGCGGTAATCCCGGTGGATACCTGATCTCGGCCACCGCCATCTGTGAACTGTTCGTCGGCAAGGAGAAGCTTGTGACGGTTCGACCGCGGGAAGGGAGTGCTGCGGGTCGGCCGCGAACTTATCGCGGCGAGAAGGCTGGCGACAAGAGCTTTGAAGTGGTCGTGCTGATAAACGGACACAGTGCCAGCGCAAGCGAGATTGTCGCTGCCTGTCTCCAGGATCACGAGAGAGCCGTCATTCTGGGCGAGAGAAGTTACGGGAAGGGGAGCGTGCAGGATATAATCGGGTTCGATGATACCCGAGGCGAGATCAAGCTCACGATCGCCCGCTACTATCCTCCGAGCGAGCGGAACATCGACAAACTCGCTACGAAGGGAGATCCATCCGAGATCTGGGGAGTCAAGCCCGATAAGGGCCGCGAGGTCAAACTGACCCGCGAGGAATTGAACGATCTCGAAACGCGCATGCGGGATCTTGAGATCATTCCTCCACCAGGAAAGATGACTCTGGAAGTGACGGAGGCCAAGGACAAGCAATTGAAAGCTGCCATGGAGTACCTGCGGCAGCAGATTGCGGCCAAAGGAAAAGAATCAAAGCCCGAGCCAGCCAAAAAGGGAGGCGGCCCAAACTGAGTAGCCTCACCAGTCGCATCGGACCCGCCAGACTCTTCCGGCGGGTCTTTTTTGTTCGCTCGGCCTGAATTCTTGCCGGAGTAATAACCAACAGGATGGGTCGAAGCCTCCCACGACTCCACGTTCCATCTTCGTGGCCGAGAACACGTTCGCAATGGTCTTAATTTGATCGCCCGTCCACGTATGCCCCTGGGTTGCTATCCGTAGCATCATCCTGAATGGTGCCGGGTCTTGTCTGACGCCGGCCGCAGCTCGGCTCTCAACGAGAGGAACTTGAGATGAAGCGGCTATTCGCTTTGGGTCTGGTTGTGGTGCTATTCGAGCTGGCCGGGTTTTCCCAGGCCGCGGATGTCGATGAGTACGCCAAGAAGATCGTCGGAATCTGGGAAGTTACCAAGTCCGAGAGCGATCTCCCTGCTGGGACCACGGTCGAGTTCACCAAGGACGGGAAATTGTCGGTCATCATCAAAGATGACATGAAGTTTAGTGGAACATATAAGCTTGACAAGGATAAATTGAACGTCAAGTTAACCGCAGAGGGCCAGACGATCGAGGAAACGAGCACCATCACAAAGCTGACGGACGATGCGTTGGAACTGAAAGACAAGGACAAGAAGGTGGATGTGTTCAAGAAGAAGAAGTAGTATCCCAGCAACCGAACACCCCATCGCTCATGCTCTGGGTTCGCCAAGACAGCGGAATTTCTCCGTGTCTTGGCGAACCCCGAGTGCGAGCGATGGGGTGTTATCACTCCACTCGCAGACTCATAATTCATTTCTTCTTTGCATCTACATATCTCGCTGCCTATCCACAATGAAACAATAATAATCGCTTTTTTGATATCTCTTCCTGTGTCATCTGAAATGCCGACCCGCAGAACGAATTCAAATTATCTGGCGACTAATTAAAAGTCGGCGTGAGTTCCACCTATAGCGATTACGTTAACTCTACCGTCGTCTGCTTGCACTCGGTCTGCCTTTCCTCGTGCAATTTGGTTATCTAGAGGATAGAGTAAATCATCACTCCTCTCTCTCACTCATTCTGACGTGAGAAGGCACCGACGGCGCTTCGCCAGCACCCAAACCATTTCAGCTTGAGGATTACATGCGTGCGCTCGTGTCCAAACTCGTTCGTAGTGCGATCAGTAGCAGGGCACGTGGCTATCTTGCAGTGCTACCACGCCTCGAAATGTTGGAGGATCGCCTTGCACCTGCCACTTTCACAGTGACGAACACCAACAACAGCGGTGCTGGCTCGCTCCGCCAAGCCATTCTCAATGCGAACGCTGTAGCAGGGCCTGACACGATCTCCTTCAACATCCCCAACGTCGGCGGCCCGAGCATCCACGTCATCACTCCGACATCAGCCCTGCCGACGGTGACAGGAACGGTTGTCATCCGCGGAGCAACCGAGCCTGGTTTTTCCGGTACCCCACTCATCGAACTGGATGGTACTCTCGCCGGTTCGTCGTCGCAGGGACTATTGCTCTCCGCCAGTGGCTGCATTGTGGATTCGCTGTCTATCGTCGGTTTTGGACAGTTCGGAATCGACATCGCGGGTAGCATCGACGATGTTGTCAGTCGCTGCGACATCGGCATCGAACCCACGAATACTCCTCTCGGGAACGGAGCAGGCGGCGTTCTACTCTCGCAACTCGCCCAGAGTAATCTCATCGAGACCAGTACCATCTCGGGAAACTCTGGCTACGGCGTTGAGTTGTCGGGGACAGGCACTACTGGCAATGTCATCAAGCAAAATCGGATCGGAACGGGAATTGATGGCACGGGCGGGGCAGATGCTACCGCCGTGGGGGTCGCCATTCTGGCTGGGGCATCCATCAACAGGATCACCGGCAATGTCATCGCTGCCAACCAGACTTATGGTGTGATGCTTCTGAATGCCGGCACTACCGGCAACAACATCGTCAGTAATACCATTGGCCTCGATAGCCAGGGCAACCCCGATAACAACGGTATCGCGGGTGTCTACATCGGCCTGGCTGCCACTGGAAATGTGATCGGTGGACCGACAATAACGTCCGAGAATGTGATCTCGGGCAATGGGCTCGACGGCGTCCTCATTGATGGCGTGGCTACGATCAGCAACACGGTGGAGAACAATCTGATCGGTGTCGGCAGCGATGGGGCCACCAGCGAAGCCAACGGGGCTAACGGCATCGCGGTGCAGGATGGTGCCTCGAGTGATTTGATTGTAGGTAACGTCATTGGGTTCCATTCGATGGCGGGTGTGTTGCTCGATGGTGCCTCGCACAACTTGGTTAGCGCGAATCTGGTCGGCATCTCCCGCACGGGTGGCAACATCGGCAATCCCGGCCAGGGTATCGCGGTTACGGACGGCGCGACCAAGAATGTGATCTCTGGCAACGATGTCGGCAACAACGGCGAGGGAGTGACTCTCGGCAACGGTGTGCAAGTGATTGGGATAGGGACGACGGGCAACATCATCCTGAAGAACACCATCGGCTTGACCGCCTCCGGAGCGGCTGCCTCGAACGGTTTCGGAATAGCAATTGAGGATGGAGCCTCGGGTAACCGGATCGGCGGACCGTCGGCGGCACAGCGAAATGTCGTCTCGGCCAATTTCGTTGCCAACGTGGAGATAGACGACGCATCGGGCAATGTGGTGCAGTCCAACTTCCTGGGCACGAACGCTGCCGGCACAACGGCTGGCCCCATGAACACTCTCAGCGGGCTGGAAATCACCGATTCGTCCGGCAACCTGATTGGAGGAGTCGGAGCCGGTAATGTGATTTCCGGGAGCGACAGCCCCTTCGCACCAGGAATCGATATTGCTGGCAGTGGTTCGACCGGCAATGTGGTCCAAGGCAACAAGATCGGCACCAATGCGGCGGGAACGGCCACCATAGCCAACAGTATCGGTATCACGATAGAGGGTGGTGCTAACCACAACCAGATTGGTGGGACAGCCACGGGTACCGGCAACATTGTCTCTGGCAATTCGAGCATGGGCGTGTTCATCACGAACGCAAACACTGCGAATAACGTGGTGCAAGGTAACCGAATTGGTGTTGGCATCGCGGGTCAGGCGCTGGCGAACGGCGTTGGCATCGAGATCGACCTTACCGCCTCCAACAACCTGATCGGTGGGACGGCCGCACGAGCAGGCAACATTATCGCCGACAACATCAATCAGGGTGTAATCATCGGATCATCGACGAGTGACCTGGCAATCGGCAATGCGGTGCTGGGCAACAGCATATTCGGTAACGGGGGACTGGGTATCGACTTGGCCGATGATGGGGTGACTGCTAATCATCCGGGTGAAGGTGTCTCCGGCCCCAACGACTTCCAGAACTATCCCGTACTCGGAGCCGCCACGTTGGCGGGCGGCGATGTCGTCGTTTCGGGGACGCTTAACAGCGTGGCGAACATGACATACCGAGTCGAGTTCTTCGCGAGTGTTGCGGCTGACCCCAGTGGCAACGGTCAGGGTCAGGTCTACCTGGGCTATACGACGGTCACCACTGATGCGAGTGGGAATGCCTCGTTCGCAGCAGCATTACGACTGGCCGGTTTTTCTGGTCGGGTCATCTCGGCCACTGCCACGGTGGTCGAGAGTGGCAACACGGCAGCAACCGTGACATTCGGGGATACTTCCGAGTTTTCCGCATCAATTACAGCGTGATGGCGCTCACTCACGCCATGTGGGGGGTGCAGTGGTTCTCATTGTCTTGTAGTTTTCTCCTTGTCCTCTTTGCTTCCATACAGTAAGAATCCGATGTCGAAAGGTCTGCGTGAGGCGCGACGATGGCGACCGTTACTGCAATCTGGCTTCCTGTGACTGCCCGAGTGGTGGTCGTAGCCAATAGCGCTGTCCTTGCGGCTATTCTTATTCTCGTTGCGCACGCTACCGCACCTTAACTCCGGACCCGACCTGCCTCTGAAACCTGTCGGCCCCGGAGTAACCCTCCGGGGCTTTGTGCGTTTCACCCAAACGCAAGAAAGGAACGCCGATGCCACCGGCCCCACTCTCCCGATCCGACAAATCCTGTCGAACCACGGATTCACCCATCAGCTACTACGTCCAGAAGGCTCTGGAAAACCCAGAACTGATTTCCTTTGCCGCGGGACTGGTCGATGAGGAATCGTTGCCGGCCGCCGAGATCGAGACGGCCGTTGTCGAAATCATGGCCGATCCGGCGGTTGCTCGTGCTGCTCTCCAGTACGGCTCGACTCAAGGGATGCCCACCCTTCGCAAACAGGTACTCGATCGTCTCTGCGCTGCCGATGGCGTGAAACCCACCGATCTGAATCTCACCCCGGCCGATGTGTGCATCACCACCGGATCACAACAGTTGCTTTACCTGCTCGGGGAAATCCTTTTCAATCCGGGCGACATCGTCATCACCGAAGCCCCCTCCTACTTCGTTTATCACAGTCTGCTTCAGACACACGGGGCGCGAGTGCTGACGGTGCCGATGGATGAACGAGGAATGGATGTGACGGCCCTCGAATCGCTGCTGGAGCAATTGAAGCGAAGCGGCGAGTTGAATCGGGTGAAAGTGATCTACACTGTCGATTACTTTCAGAATCCCACCGGACTATCGCTGAGTGCCGATCGCCGCGAGAAGTTGGTGGAACTCGCGCGCCGGTTTAGCACGGACCACCGCATCCTGATCCTCGAAGATGCTGCCTACCGGGAACTGCGCTACTCGGGAGATGATCTCCCGAGCGTGAAGCGCTTCGATACGAGCAATGAGTATGTCATCTACACCGGGACGTTCTCGAAGGCGTGCGCTCCCGGGTTAAAAACCGGCTACGCCGTGATGCCCGCGGAAGTGCGCGTGCCGATGATGCACCTGAAAGGAAGCCACGATTTCGGGTCCGGAAACCTGTCGCAGCACATCGTTTCGCAGTTACTCTCATCGGGAGCCTATGCACAGCACGTCGAGCAACTCCGCACACTTTATCGGCACAAACGCGATGTGCTTCTACTCGCCTTGGATCGCGAATTCGGCAACTTTCCGGGTGCAACCTGGACCGTTCCCAGCGGTGGATTGTTTGTCTGGTTGAGCCTGGAGGGAATCGATACAGGGGCGAATGGTGTACTGGTTCCGGCGTCACTTGAGGCGGGTGTGTTGTACGTCCCCGGGGAGTTCGGACACGTACCGGATGAGGCGGGTCGGGTGCCAAACAACGACTGCCGGATCTGTTTTGGCGTCGCGACGCCGGACCAAATCGCGGAAGGTATCCGTCGATTGCGGCAAGCGGTCGGAATGGTCGCCGCCAGAGAACATCGCGGCAAAAGGGTCAAAGCAGCCAGCAGTTGAACGGTGCCAGCCCAGGCAACGCCTGGGTCTGTATGAGTTGTTCCCGACTAGGCTGAGAGCGGGCTACTTCGTGCCCGCTGCACGTCTCCGTCGTCCGCTCAGCAGGTAGATATCCGATCGAACCTCGGTGAGCGGGTCGCCCGCCGAATCGATACCCTCCACCCTTGGTAACGGGTCGAAGATCACCTTCCACATATCCGGGGCCAGTTCATCCACTCGCTGAGTGAGAGTAATCGTCCCGAACTCAATCTGTGGCCGGCTGTCCGGCCACACGGCAGTGGCGTTGGCCACCTCGTCACCATCCCCAGCAAGTTGCACCCGCACCCGAAACACCACCGGACCCCGTGCGAGTCGCTCGGACATCTCGAGGGCGAGGAAGTCAGCTGGCTTCGCCGCGGCTTGCTCGGCGGACAGGAATGCGGTCCCGGCCGCCGGGATCAAGCGGAACCGGCCAAACCGACTCACACCAGCCCCATTGGTAAACTTGAATGCTGTGATGGCGAAAAACGCCTGCTGGGCGAAGCTCACCGGGATTGGCTTTGGAGCCTCGACAAATGCTCGTGCTGTCGGATGGGCGGCGAGGAATGCGACGATGGGCGGTGGTGTCAGGGCGTCGGGTCCGCTTGCCGCCACGGCTCGGAGGAAGGCCAAGAATTCTTCGCCAGTTCGGACGGCAAAGCCATTATGCGAGTGCGCGACAATGTCGGTATGGACATGGTCTGCCAGGTGGAACCGAACCGCCATCCCCTGGGGGCTAGCACCCTTCGGATCGTTGTCTGAGACTGTCGGAACCCCCGCGGAAGTCGAGAACCGAACCGTTACGGGGGTCGATGCTCGAGATGCGTGAGACGCCCGCATCAAACTTGCAGCATCTGTGGCGGGGGTGAATGTTCCAGAGTACATCGTGCCCTTGGCATGTGCCGGACGAAACCCCGGATGGACACCTCCCGACAGTTTATCGAGGACATCGAGCAGTTCGCCAATGAGTGGAGAAGGCATGAATCATTCCTCCGGATGCAGATTAGGGTGGTTTGCGAGATGTATAACCCCGGCCAAAGTCATATCCTATCCAAACCCGGATGGCTTGATCTTTATCGCCTCGGATTGACCTCTCAGGATGGCGAGGAAGCGACGGGCTGCTTCCGAATAACTCTCTTTTCCGCAGTTTTCTGCTGCCCGTGTCACAATCCCTTAACGCGGTGCGATTGATGGTTCGCATTGCTGTAAATGACAAGGTATCTGAGGCGAGAGAGGGTTATTCATTGCCCACAAAGCAGGTGGGTTGGGGTCTGCCTTCCCTCCGGAATAAATGCCACACTCTGCACAAAGTGCGCAACGGGGAATCAAAAACCCTTTGCACTGAGGAAACTCCACCCGCTAAGATGAATTCTTAATTAATTCTGGTCGCTATCACATCCGCCTGGGTTACCCGCGGGAGGCTCCATGCCTAGCTTCAAGGTTCCGTGTCTCAGTTGCGAACACCCGGTTCTGATTAAAGATCCGAAGCTAATCGGCACCAAAGTTGAGTGCCCCAAATGCAAATATCGATTCAAAGTCGAGGAGCCCGCCGGAGGAATACCGACCGAGGATGCCAAGTCCAGCAAGGGGAAGAAGCCAGCGGACGATGGCGATGATGCCGCAAAGAAAAAGAAGAAGTCCAAAAAAGTCGTTGCGATTGTCGTTGGGGTTTTGGCAGTTGGCGTCCTGGCTGCTGTCGGGTTTGCCGTGATGGGAGGTGGAGACAAACCCAAGCCGCCTGCGAGTGGACCTAACAAGGGCGGTGGAAGCACGAGCAGTAACACCATCAACCCCAGCCAGGATCCAAATGAAGATACGAACAAAAAGGATACTCCCAAGGAGTTTATTCGCAAGAATTCTCTGCCACTGAGCGACAAGGAACCCTCCAATCTACTCCCTGGGCAGACTGTTTCCTTGTATCGATTCGATCTCGACAAACTCCGCCAGATGCCGATCAACACTCTTTTCGACCCTCTGATGCTGGGGATGTTCAAAGACTCTTTCGGATTCGATGCGGAGGATGTTGCACTTTACTACCACGCGTTTGTCGGGAACACGCGCGATCCGTTCGAAGTAATTCGGCTCAAAGAACCGACCGTCGAGAAGGATGCCCTGTCGAAAATGACTCTGGCGGAGGAGTCAAAGAAAGTGAAAGGCCGAACGCTCTACACATTCAAAAAAAACCCGTTCATCAACGGGATTGCCAACGCTTTCTCGCTCGGTTCCCTGTTCTCGGAGGTATACGAGAAGGTTCCCCGCGGCCCGGTCGCCCCACCAGAGAGTCGAGTGATCGGAATCTGCTTCTACGACGCGCAGCACATCCTCATCGGCGATCGCGCTTTGCTCGAAGCCTACCTGAATGACCTGGATTCCACGGGGTACCCGAAGTTCTTGAGTTCGCCTTCCGGCTCACTGAGTGCGGGTTCAACCTTGCCACTTGCCGAAAACCCGCTGTATCTGTCGATCGACCCGAAGTTGAAAAAACTCCTCAAGGATCTCGGGGCGGAATCCGGCAACCCCCCTGCGGCCCTGTATGCAGAGAAACTCGTGCAGGGGCTGTACGACCCGACTCTGTTCAAGGCCGAATTCCAAGCAATCGCGGCGATCCTCGACCCGATCCTCAACCGTACCTTGTACATGGGGGCAAACCTCCTCACATTCACCTCCAAGCAGGTAACGGCCACGGTTCGGCTCGAAATGGCATCCGATGCGTATGCCCTGGAGGTTGCGAAAACTCAACTTACCCCAGGACTGCTGTTCACGACACAGGCCATGTCACTCTTCCTGGGCAGTCCGGTGGAGTTCAAGAATCAAACCTCTGGTGTAATAGTCCCCCCCGTGGGAAATCCTGGTCCCGGAACAGGATTTGGACCCGGACAGCCGGGCCCCGGAACAGGATTTGGACCCGGTCAGCCGGGCATGGGTCCCTCTTACGGACCCGGCTTGGGACCCAACAAGCAAGGTTCTGGGCAAGGGCCACCTGGCCGACCCGGATCGGGATCGGGCATGGGGCCTCCAGGTATGGGATCGGGCATGGGGCCTCCAGGTATGGGACCCCCCGGTATGGGACCAGGCATGGGGCCACCAGGTATGGGACCAGGCATGGGCGCTTACGGACCCGGAACAACGGGGCCGCCAAGTACCGGAACCCGCCCACCGAGCCAGCTTCCTCCCTCGTCTATCGATCTGGGATTAGTCGATCAGTTCATCACCATCAAAATCGATATTCGCTGGACCGATGATGCCTATAGCCGGCTCATTGCCCCCCACATGTTTAACTTCGTCAACACCATCAAGGGCAAGATGGCAGTTTATGCTTCCGATTTGTCCTACTACGGTTTGGCGATAGCCGTGCCGAAAATGACCAAGGAGTTTCCTCGCGGAACCGCCGACCGGAAACCCACAGACTCATCCCGGATGGGCCTGAAATATCCACCGGACGCACGCGTGAGCCTATTTGCGGAGCTACTCCCATACATGGGCCGGGGTAGACTGGCGGGAAGCATCGACCGGCAACTGGCTTGGTACGATGAAAGGAATCTGCCTGCTGCTGAAGCCTGGGTTCCAGAGTTCCTCGTTCCCTCTTATCCACAGTCGGCCTGGCGAGCAACCTCGCCCTTCGTACCCGATAGACGATCTCTGGGAGGAACGAATTATGTGGCGATTGCGGGGATCGGCAATGATGCCGCTCGCCTCAACCCGGCCAACCCCGCGGACGCCAAAAGGGTTGGGCTGGTTGGCTATGACTGGGGTTCAAAGGTCGAGCAGGTGACCGATGGATTGTCGAACACCATCTTCCTCATGCAGACTCCCCCAGGGCTCTCTCAACCCTGGATCGCTGGTGGTGGCGCAACTCTCCGCGGATTGAACGAAAAAGACCCGATGCAGGGATTCCGGCACACCACGGCCAATGGCCAACAAGGAACGTATGCGCTGATGGGAGATGGCTCCGTTCGCTTCATCGGCGGTAACATCGACCCGAAGGTACTTCTGGCGATGGGTACTCGAGCCGGAGGCGAAATCCTGACCGAGGTGATCGAAAAAGAAGCTCCGCGAGTGGATCAACACAAAAAGATCGAGGCGGAGTTGAAGGCCGATCCCAAACCGGTCGTTCCGGTACCACCCGATACGAAGGGTGCCGACCCGAAGAAATCAGACGACCCACCGGCACCACCGAAGAAGGAAACTCCAGTAACACCGAAGGAGACGATTCCCGGCCCGAAACTTGAGGTTGCTCCAGAACCTCGCCTGAAGCCTTGATCTGAAACGTGAAGTGTGAACCGCCGAACGCGGAGTGAAGAAGCGAAGACAATTCATTGTCTTCGCTTCTTCACTCCGCGTTCGGCGGTCCACACTTCAGTTCGAAATTAGGAGACTTCTCGATGGAAGATACAGTTTGAAGGGATTGTCCCTACGCCGAAGGCGTTGCGATATCAAAGCCCAGGGTTGCGAGGCTTTGCGAGCTACCCTGGGTCAATCCGCACCCCGATAATCTACGCCGAAGGCGTTGCATCAAAACCTTATCCCAACCATCGTGCCTTTAGCCTGATACAACCCCTATCGGGGTAGATCGTTGGTTGGCATTGTCCCCAGGGTAGCTCGCAGAGCCTCGCAACCCTGGGCTTTGAGATTACAACCCCTTCGGGGTAAAGACCTTACTTCCCCAACTGTTGGCAAGCTCCCCCCGCTAATTGTCGCGTCGAACGAGAAGTGTCGATCTTAGTGCTGGAGGTAGCTGTCGTATGTGCAGCCGTTGTAGCCGGAACCATACGGCTTGCCGAAGGGGAAAGACCCACACTTGCCAGCGCACCCACCACCGCAAGGAATTGGACCGCATGGGTTGAAGAACGACTTGCACGAACCAAACATGAATCCAAGGTCGGATTTCAGACTGCCGCATCCGTTCGCACACTGCGCACAATATTCATTGTAAGGGATCGGGGCCAGACCAACCCCCCGCGCGGTCCCCTGCGGCAGATATGGGCTGGGAACGCTCGGGCCGCCCTTACCACAGGTGTTGCAGCCGATCGTGCCAGGCAGCGCAACAGCACCGGGAGCTGGATTCACTGTCGTGCTGGCAGGCTGCTGGGCAGCGGGGACAGACTGGATGGGCTGAATTGGTTGATACGGCATCGGCTGCGGTATCTGGATCGGCTGATATGGGATCACTTGCACGGGCTGAATCGGCTGATACGGGGGGACTACTGGGTAGGGATTCGGTGGCGCGTACTGGGCCGATGCCAGTCCGGTCAGCCCCAGAACCGCGGCGATCGCCGCGAACAGTCGTTGTGACATCCTTTGCATGTTGGTCATCCTTCCAATTTGGGATTCGCCGCTTCCGTGGCGGCTTATCTCGCATCGGAGGATGAGACGTTTCGCGCTTGGGAGAAACAGAACAGTGGGAAGATGAGAGCCCCACGAGCGATGTGTTGGGACGATCGAAGGGGGACGAGCGCAGGCGGGAGTCGCAGCGCTGGCATCGGATGCACCAACAACGGCGGTTGCATGTCCGCGCGTTACGATGCACCAGAGCGGATAATCAGAACCCAACCGCAGCAAGCCTACGAACGATTCGGCCGTAGTCTGGTGCAAGTTCCGACCACACACCGAGTCGTCGAGCACGTCGATTTGGCCAATTCACCAGATTCAAATGATCGCCGGCCCATACATCGGTGGATTCTCCCCACGCGGCACTCGTAACCGATACCACCCCATCATTCGGACCCTCGGCCCGACTGACGACGCGCCAGGGAAATCGCCATTCCGGGCCAACCCAGGGCGACTCGCACCGCCCGGCAACCGAGTAATATCGCACATCCGGTACGTTCGGCACATCTTCGTTGAACCGACGGCAACTGTCGGTCATCAAATCGTAAAACGCCTGATACGGCAGGCCGATGGCTCGCAGAACCGGAACCAGCAACCGCGCGAATCGCCTGACCCCCCAATCCGCGAACGAAGTTCCTCGATGCGGTGTTGCAATTGTGGTCAGCGACAGAACCCGTCGTTCCATTCCTAGCCTGCTTACCATGTATCGCGCATCCAACCCACCCAGGCTGTGACCGATGATATGGACCGGCCCTGCCGGAACGGACTTCTCAATGAACTGCTTCAGGTCGGCAGCGCGACTGGCAATCCCGGCAGTCGGGCTTAGGCGCGCACTGTAAACCCGGTTCCCAGCCGCCTCCAGTTGCTCGCGAACGCCCGGGAAGTAGTCGATGACCGGTCGGCGGAATGCGTATAACCGATCGAATCCGCACAGTCCATGAACGAGAATCAACGGGGCATTCAGTTTCGGAATGACAGATTCAGTCACCACGATCCCATCCTTACTTGACGAAACGACTCCAACGCGCGGCGATCCATCTTTGGGATGCCGGGTGGTGATTGTGTAATCCTTGACCGTTGGGTTGTGGTCGGCGGGGGGCGCGATCATTACGATGAACGCGGGCACCGGCAGGGGTCAACCGTTTGGTCCTTCCGACTTGGCGACAGGTAAACTTCACGCTCCCAGTTGAAGGCGGTATGGTGTGGAAACCACCCCGAAGACATTGCAATCGACTTCAACTGGAAACTCGGAATCACTGAAGCTGGCCAAGCCGAGAAGATGTAGACATTGAACATATTAACTTCATGGAACCTACGCAATGCGAATTCTCACCGCTGAGCCCCAAAAAACACGGATTGGCTGGATCGGCACTGGCGTGATGGGCCGCTGGATGTGCCAGCACGTGATCGGCAAGGGATACGGTGCCATCGTCTACAACCGAAGCAAGGATAAACTTCAGCCGCTTCTGGAACTGGGAGCGAAGGCTGCCCAGACCCCAAAAGCTGTCGCCGAGCAATCGGATATTGTGTTCGCGATTGTTGGGTTCCCGAAGGATGTGCGTGAAGTGTTCCTGGGAGCAGATGGCGCGCTCGCAGGGAGCAAGCCGGGAACGGTGCTGGTGGACATGACGACGAGCGAGCCGAGTCTGGCGAAGGAGATTTACGAGGCAGCGAAGGCCAAGGGGGTTGCTGCGCTGGATGCCCCAGTGAGCGGTGGCGATGTGGGGGCGAAGAACGCAGCTCTCTCGATCATGATTGGCGGCGACAAGGAGGTAGTGGCAGCGGTGCAACCGGTGTTCGAGTGCATGGGCAAGACGATCATCCACCAGGGCGGACCGGGAGCGGGTCAGCACACCAAGATGGTGAACCAGATCCTGATTTCCTCCAACATGATCGCGGTATGCGAGGGGCTTCTGTACGGTTACAAGGCAGGGTTGGACCTGGAAACTGTGTTCAAGAGTGTGTCGGTCGGTGCGGCGGGAAGCAAGGCACTGGAAGTGTTGGGGCCACGGATGCTGGCACGGAATTTTGAGCCAGGCTTCTACGTCGAGCATTTCATCAAGGACATGGGCATCGCTCTGGCCGAAGCCGAAAAGATGAACCTGTGTTTGCCCGGACTGGCTCTTGCGAAACAACTGTACGAAGCAGTTCGGGCGCAGGGCTATGGAAGAAAAGGAACCCAGGCTTTGTTGATGGCTCTGGAGACGTTGAACGGAGTGAAGCGGTGAAAGGACTTATGTCAAAATCGCATGGCGGAGTGGACACTTACTTTCGTGCCCTCTTCACAATGCGATTGAAGCCTGAGCCGAGCGGATCGGACGGGTGGAATAAGTCTGATCGAGAACGTGATTGGCCAGATCTCGATCGCTCTTTTTGAACGAGTGAACAGTAAATCGACGGCATGGCATGCACGGATTGGTGCATACTTATGTCCCGAAAGACAGGTCGGCCGTGGTATCGCAAAGCAACGAATTGCTGGTACGTCTGGCACGAAGGCCGCCAAGTGCGGCTTGCGGAGGGGAGAAAGAACAAGTCCGAGGCTCATGCACGGTTTGCAGAACTTCTCACTCCAAAGCCAGCCGCCGACGTGACACCGCCACTCACTGTGAATGGCTTGGTCGAGGCGTACAGAACGCATATCCGAGAGAAGGTCAAACCGCCCACCTACAAGTCGTATGACTGCATTCTGAAGCAGTTCGTTAAGCCGTTTGGCGATCGTGCCGCTGAGAGTCTGTCAGCGGACGATCTAGAAGCGTGGGCGAGGAAACAGTCTTGGTCGCAGACGACCCAGCGGTACGGTTTGACAGTAATCAACGGTATTTACAAGTGGGCCGTTCGCCCTTCTCGATCGCCGCAGTCCCCTCCGCTGATGAAGACAAATCCAATCCAGGGACTAAACCGGCCACCAGGACGGAGCAGAGGCACGAACGTACTTATCGACGACGCACTTCACGAACGTGTCCTTTCCGTTTCCTCGCAGCAGTTCAAAGACTTCATCACGGTTGTCCGTGCGACTGGGGCTCGTCCGGGTGAAGTAGCATGTCTCGAAGCACAACACATCGTCTGGGACGCGGCCTGTTGGATACTCACCGAGCATAAGACAGCAGCGAGCGGTCGTCTTCGGACTGTGTTTATTCCTCAAGCGATCCTACCGCTTTTGCGACTGTTGGCGGAGAAGTATCCAGAAGGTCCAATCTTCCGCACCACCCGCGGCGAGCAGTGGCGAAAGACCGGATGGAAGCAGGCTATGGAACGGGCACAGGGGAAACTGGGACTGGTCCGCCGCCCGCTTACCAGTGGATACAGACATACATTTGCTACTGATGCGCTTGAGGCCGGAGTGCCCGATACGCACGTCGCTGAACTGCTCGGCCACTCTTCGACAGCGATGGTCGCCAAACACTACGGCCACTTAGCAGCAAAAGCGAGGGTACTGCGGGAGAGCCTAAGCAGGTTTCGCAGCGAAAAGGATCAGACGGGGGGAGAATAAACCAACATAGCGCGCATTTTTCCGGGTGCTTTCCCACGAAGCACACGCATCAAGAAGGCAGAACTGATGAACATTGCTCGCCGATCGAGGCACACACCCTGCAAGGTTTCGCGCTTCTTGATTGGCTGCGAGACGTGGGAAGCGATAGCATGCCATGTCTCGCGACGGTTCTTGATCTGATCCTGATCTGTGCCAACAAGGACGCGGTGCCGAGCGATAATTGACCGATGCTGTTTGCTCTCCGGGCGTCATGCTGGCTACACTCAGTCAACCATGCCTTCCTGTGTGTCGCTAACCCTTTTACGCACCAGAGTCGAAGATGGCTATTGTCGTCACTTGTGCTGCTTGCAAAGTTCGACTGACTCTCCGCGACGACTCTGCCGGGGACATCATCGAGTGTCCCAAATGTGACTCCGCCATACGAGTGCCAAGGATTCAGCCGTCACCAGTCCCGGCCCCACTTTCACTCCCCGAGCCGGAGGACACGGAATCGTATCCTCTATCGCTCGACGAGCCGAAACCGTTCAGGAAGTCGATTCTCTACACCGGAGTGGCGATCGCTGTCTTGACCTGCATCAGCCTGGGAGTGTGGCTGATCGGCGGCAAGAAGTCTGCTAAAGAGCAGCCGACCGCAGCAGCGTCAGAGGCACTCACGGGCGAACAGATATACCGGCGGTTGATTCGCTCTTCAGTGTTGATCGCTTCACAGCACGGGGAGGGGAGCGGCTTCGTCGTTCACACCGAGAAACGGTTCGTCGTCACAAACTACCATGTTGTCGATCGGGAGTCTCGGGTCGCGGTCGTGTTCCCGCTCTACGACGATAAGGGTGAACTTATCACCGACACCCGCAGGTACGAGTCTCGCATCAAAGACTTCGCTATCCGCGGAGAAGTCATCGACCGAGACGCGGGTCACGATCTGGCTCTTATCCGGGTGGAGCGCTTGCCCGAACTGACCGGAGCAGTTTCGTTGGCCCTACGCCCGGCAGCAACTGGCTCGGTCGTCTACTCGGTTGGTGGGTCGGGAGCGGACGAGAATCTGCTCTGGCGGCTCACGAAAGGGACCGTCCGTGGGAGGGTGGAGAGGCAACAGCAGGTGAATTTCGGTGCATCCGATTGCATGATCCTCGAAACTGATGCTCCTGTGAATCCGGGTGATAGTGGCGGCCCAGTGGTCAGTGATCGCGGGGAACTGGTCGCCGTTGTGGCCCACTTCTTGACGAACCAGCGAAGTGTGAGTGGGAACATCGACGTGGAGGAAGTCCGCAGATTCCTCTCACGCCACTTGTCCCCTTGAGTCGCTCACTCGATCTTCTTAACCGCCTCGGTTACAGCTTTGCGGAGGGCATCATTGGGCGATAGCTTCAGTTTTTGCAGGAGTGGCAATACTGGCGCGGCGTCTTTACCGAAGTCCGCTAGGGCTTTGATTATCTGGAGGGTGCGCAATCCGATGCCTCCTTTGTTGCCGCTTGCTAATTCATCCTCTAGGGCCGCAGTAAGTGCCTTGACTTTTTCGTCTGCCGTTGATTCAATTTTGGCTAAATGCTGCAAGCCGATGCTTCTTTTTTGATGACTGTAATCAGTCTCGGAAGCCGGTGCTTTCACGTATTCGAGAATAGTAGCAGCAAGCCTTTTATCTTTCGGTCCAACTTGGAAGATGGTGTCGAGCAGTCGCGGACCCAAGAAGATCAGGTCGTCGGGTGATCAAGGAGGCGGAAGAGGCATTCCCGGTCTGAGCGGAGTAGGAGGAGTCGCTAGAGCAGCGTCGGACTTGGCGAGCAAATCAAATAGCAACGGCAAAGTGATCTTAGCCTTGTCACCTAACTTTCCCAGAGCGGTAAGGGCGGTTGCCTTGAACTGCCCCCGCAGAAGTGTGAATACATGTGGGTAAACGGTCGGATTGACCTTTTCCAATGCCCCGGCAGCGGCGTCTCGCACTTCGGGCACAGGGTCAATCATCGCGCCGATCAAGTGTTCGCCAATGATGTTCGCGGCTGTACCATAGGCGGCAATTTTTTCGAGTGCCTTGATGCGATCCGCTGGCTCTTTCGCATTCAAATCCTTCACTAGAGCCAGAATCGCCTCCCGCAGCCTGGCAGCCTCCTCGGCCTTGTCTGCCTCCTCCCTGGCCTTAGCAGCAGCCGTGGCAGCCGCCGCGATTTCGTCTAGTTTGTCCAACGCTCTTCGGGCAGCCTTCCGGACATCATCATCTTTGTCTTTGACTGCGTTGCGCAGTGCGACGAGTGCCGGTTCGGCATCGGCTCCGAGCGTCGCAAGTGCCTGTGCAGCTTTCCGACGGAGTGATACGTCAGTCGCTACAAGAAATGTTCCAAGGCCAACAGCAGCACTACGACGAACCGCTGCGTCCGGGTCTCTCGATGCGGTCAGGTGGCGTTCCAATTCGACCACTACTTCCGCTGACTCAGGGGGCGCTGGCTTGAAACAGACCCGGAAACCCCCCGTGGGGTCTCTATCATTGATGGAGCGCCCCCCTTGGTTCGCTGTTCGACAGTCCAGAGAATAGCCGAACCAACAACCACCGCGCAGACGACGCGAATCACTTGACGCCTTTCCAATCACTTCGCACCACTCCCAGACGTTGCCGCTCATATCGCATAGTCCCCACGGGTGGGGGTAATCGCGCTCGTAACTACCCACTTGAGCAGTCCGGCCCAAAGACGGTCCTGTTCGAGTCGTTCCGCACGGATGAGTCCCGTCGCAATTCGCTTGTGTACCGTTCAATTCGGTACCCCAGTAAAACATTCGATTGTTTCCCTTCCCCCCGCGACAAGCGTACTCCCATTCATTCTCGTCCGGCAGAACAAACTGTCCCGCCTGTCCAAAGACCTTCGCAGCATCAGATCGCTTGTTCACTTCTTCAAGGAACTTCTGGCAGTCCTGGAACGATACTCGCTCGACAGGGAAACGCGATGTGTTGAGTCCTTTTGCCTTATTCGCCTTCTTCCCATCGAATTCGCTGGGATTGTCGCCCATCACCGCCATCCATTCCTTTTGCATAACTTCGTACTTTCCTAGCCAAAAACCTGTGGTCTTGAATTTTCCACGGAGGATTTCATCCTGCTCCTTGAGCCACGCGGGAATCGTTCCGCCTATGTATGTTCTCGTTAGATAATCCTGTTCTGCCTTCGGTGAGCCAAGCTGCGCTTCGCCAGACGGAACCCAGCAGAAGTCCATGAACACACCGGGTGCGATTTCGGACCTTACGATGTCGCCTGCCTTTGGAAGCAAATTGGGTGGATCAGAGGGTGGTACATCTGCCGCCTTCGGCATCGGAGCAGGAAGTGGAGGGTCTGCGGGAGTGCTGTCGGGCTCACTTTTTGAAACGGCGGCAGACTCTGTCTTTGGGTGTTGCAAGAAGTAGATGATTGCGGCTGCGGTCACTGTCGCCGTGGTGATTATCAATAACCCGGTCGTGACTAATCGGCGGAGCAGACGGTTCCGTGGGGGCGGTGTGGGAGCGGACGGACTAGGCATCGCAGGCTTGGCCTTCACGGGCTTGCTTGCGGGTGGTGAGTCCTCAGCTTCATCCACAATGATGTACGGACTTGGCGGCACTGGTTTAGAGGGTTTAGCTGGCGATGCGGTAGGAACAGCTTTCGCCGCTCGCAGCCGGGAAAGCATCTTGCTGACTCGACCGAGCGCATCGCTCTCTGTGCCAATCTGTCGGTGAACTTCTGCCAGTAGCCTCCACTCGCCGCCCGCTGCAAGTTCAACCAGTTCAGCGAGTCCCTCTGGGAGTGGACCAGGTAGTTCCGCCGAGGACCGCTCTGGATGGAACGTATCCAATCCGTACCCGAGGGAAGATACATCTGGCGTTAGACCCTCACCAACTTCACCCTGATACGTCCCAATAACCGTAGCAAGTTTGTAGTCCCTCAATCCGCGGTGCGCCGGTTCAAATGTGGTGAACGTCAGGTTCACCATCCAGGACGGCGGGAGAATTCGCACAGCAGCATAGGTCAGCATCGCCACCAGTCCCGGTTCGGCATGGACAAACAGCCGGTCACGCAATTCATTTCCCCTGGTCGCCAAGATCACTCCCTTGAGGAATCGACCTACCAATTCGCGTCGGGCATGCCGCCCAACTGGTGACCGAAGACGGGTCGGACACACCGCGATAGCCAGATCGGTGGAGCCAGTCTGCGAACCGGATAGGAAGGCTGACAACGATTCATCGGATATTGCTGTTCCAACCGGCAACCGGCCCTCGGAAAGCTTCTTGTCAGCCTTGGGCGGGGACTCCTTCACCCATGCGGTTGCACCCCACGAACGGAGGATGCTGGCAGGGCCGGTCGATGCAGGCAGGTGTATCAGGTGGGTGAAGTATGATCGGTCCCGACCCATAGTGTCTTCTTCGAGGAAGACAGAGTGGGCGACCCATACGCCGCCGCTTGGATGCGTCGTTCTGGTCAGCCGACATGGAGTGTCTGCCTTGCTCGGTCTGTCCTTCCACAGGTCGATGGGTAGTTCATACGGCGGGTACTCAAGGGCCAAGAGGAGTGCAGCCCGATCGGTGGTGGACGCCGCCCGGACGCTGTACCCAGGTGTGTTGAGCAGGCTATCCTCGGTCGTGCAGTGAGTAACGTAGAACTGATCGCCGGTCGCAGTGGTCACGCGGTCGCCGGTTGGTTCCGACAGTGGAACCGAAGTAGGGGCAGCGCAAATGGGGCAGGTAATAACGCTGCCCCGACGACTATCTTTAACCTGGAGTCGCTTTGTGCAACCCGAGCATATGACGATCGGCACGTTTCAAGCCCCCTGACCTTGCGGGAACTGTCCTCGCAGCATCGTACTCGCTGGAGACTTGGGGGGCAATTCGTTACCGGTCAGCAAACGAGAGTCAGGTGATGGGAGCGCTCTCCACTGAACCCTGTCTTTCAAGGAGAAGGTGATCGCATCAACAGCCGGGTCGTCTCGTCACCCGGCCGTGCGAGTATGAGCAGCTAGTGCAGGCGGTTATGACCTGACGGCCGCTCACTGTATCTGCTCGACCGCCTTGGTTGCTGCTTGCAGGAGGGTCTCGTGGGATGATAGCATCAGCTTCTTTAGGAGGAAAAACGTGATTCGCAGCCATCGTTTTCCAATCATGATGCTCTGGACCATCACTGCCACCCTTGTGCTGTCCAATAACGCAATGGCCTATGTCGGCCCGGGCGCGGGAATGGAATTTGTCAGATATTCCGCGACCTTGTTCGCAATGATCGTGTTGGCCTATTGCGTACCTGGCGCACTTGTCGGCTATTTTTTGGGGCAATTAAGGGGGAAGCCACTGAGAGGAGCCATCGCTGGGTCTATCCTTGGGCCGCTCGGTTGGCTTATCATTGTCATTTCACCTAACATCAGACCAACCTGCCCTTACTGCAAAGGGTATATCGTAGAAGGCGCTCAGAAATGCAAAAACTGTGGCTCGAATATTTCGCCGTAGGAGGGAGCGTTCTGCGAGTAGTTTGTTCAAATATCGTGTAGGCCGTGGCCAAGCAGTTCAAAAAGGTCTATTCGGCCTCCGACGACGCTGTTGCATTAGCTTGAGTGGTGGAACGGCCCAGTGCTGAAGTGGTCAGAAAGACGGTAGCGGACAGATCGACTTCCCCCGCACCACCCGCATCGCGGCCAAAGCCACGTTTCTACAAAAGGCTCGCCGGTGCCGGAGACTGTACGGCATTCCTGCATTCCTGCATTCCTGCCTACTGCCTCGACGCATCACCGCTTGCCGCGTTCTTCATTGCATTCGCCAAGTTCGCGTCCGAAGTATTGCCCATTGCAACGGCAAGCAGACGAGTAGCCTTCGCACGATTGGCTGGCTCACCGGTTCGAGTGAGTGGGTCCAGGTAAGCGATGAGAGCAAGCCGAGCAGGTGTCTCCCCACAAGTATTTTGCAGCGTCGTGATCGTGTTGCTCACATCTTCGTCGGTGACCGACAGTAGAGGCTGAACGAATTCCTGGACCTTCAGGGAAGCCAGGGCAACAGGATTTAAGTCGAGTGAGTCGAACCGGGCCACATCACCCAGCCGGTTGTCCTCCAGCTTCACCGCCACTTTCCGCTGCTCCGCCATCCACGCCGAATCCGCTTCTGGGTCGTGTTGCGATAGTTCCTTGATTGCAAATCGGATCGCTTGTCGATACGGACTGGTCGTAGTTGGAGCCTCGCCCGGCTCATCGTTTTCTCGGCGGATCGACACGAAATAGTCGTATCGTTGTCGCTCAGGCCAGATGCCGTGATTTGATACAGGCTGGACGACCGAGAAATCCTGGCGCAGATAGGTCACATCCGCCTCAATGAAGTCACCCCTTCGGTCATTCCCTCGGTCGTATCCTGAAGTTTGTGTTTCAAGAGGGCGCTTTGGATCAGGGATGGCTCCTCGCACAAGATCGGTTGGTTGAAATGATGGAGGGTGACACATTACGCAATTCTGCAGGTGGTTCACGCGAACGATTTCCTGACGGTAGGTGCCTCCAAATTTATCAGTTAGGTCGATCTTGAACGGCGAATCAGAGTCCGGCTGGTCGTAGGCGGCAACCAACTGCGGAATGGCCTCCTGGCAGTTCAGAGCAACGAGTGCCTCGGCGGCGTGTTCGACAGCCCTGGGCAATGGGTATCGAACATACCGCATCAATAACCGCGACACATCCTTCTTGTCCCGCGTGCGGAGTGCATCCACCGCAGCAGCCCGGTTACCAGCATCGGTATCGAAGACGGCCCACTTCACGAGTGCCTCGGTAGCCTCTGGTACATCGAGGCCGCGGAGCAATTCACACGCCATCCGGCGGACTTGTCCGTTCTCCGCCTGTAGCATCTGTTGGATGCAAGGAACTGATTTGTCGGTGGCCCACTTCTTCTGTTCGCGATCGCCCTTAAGCCTGGCATACAGAACGCTCGTGTTGGGGCACGTTTTGATCGCCTCCCGAAGTTGCTTGGATAAGTCGTTCATCGCCATTGCCTTTTCACGTCCCAGGGGGGTCTCGGGGCCAGTACGAAATGGTAGACCCGCCAAGTCCGCTCGTCCTTCTGCAGCGCGGATGGTTCCCACGTACATTTCACGGGTTCTAAACTGCTTGGCGAGAGCGATACGGTTAGCCGATTCTTGCGAATCTGCTGGGCCATTGTGTGAGACTAAGCGAGCCTTGACTAAATCCCCCGGTTCACGGCTTCCAGACTGTTTCTTGGCGAGAGCGATTAGGTTAGCCGATGCTTGCGAACCTGAGTGAACATCGAGCGAGACTTCGCGCGCAGCGAGTAGATCCTGCTCCAGTTCCTCAGTCGATCGCTGGTCGATGCGCTTGGCGAGGGCGTGGATTATGAATCCGTTCGAGTCCAACTGCGGCTTCGGCGGGGCGGGGATGGTGAATCCAGTTGAGTCCCGCCACGGCAGAGTAAATGCGACTTCGCTGTCCGCTTCTGTGAAGAAGTAACCAATTGCGAGCCCAATACCAGTAAGAAAGGCACAAGCGGCGATCGACCCGGCGAGCAACAAGCGTGTTTGGCCCCTCGGTTCGGGGAATGGCAGCGGTTCTTTATACTTGGTCCGCAAACGGGGTGGAGTGGCTTTAGTGCGAACATCCGCCATCGTCACACCGATCAGCATCCATGTCCGGGGACAGATCGTACCCCGTCCGACATCGTCAGCGGTCACTCGTATGCGTCTGTTGCAACAGTCACAGCGAACGTAAGACATGGGTAGTCTCCTGGAGAGCAGAGACACGTTCAAGTAAAGATGCTAACGCCGTTGCAAGACGAACGCAACGACGAAACGGTCGAAGTGTGGCAGCGATAATCTGCCTGGATCAGCAGGTAGTGAAGATGTTGATGCCAGGTCCGGTCACCTTCGGATCACCCAAGGATGCGGCCGACTCTCCACGCGAGTCCTCGTCGATGCACTCGCCACTCCGCGGATACTCTCTCCACAGAAGGGACTGATGACGTATATATGAATATAATGACATATTTATGTCATAAAATTTCCGCAGATAGGACAATGGTGCATATGCAAAGGAGAGGAAGAATCCCTCACAGTTCCACATCGGCGACAGGGCACGATCCGACCACCATGTCCATGACTCCCGCCAGAAGCCGAGAAAGCGACAACGATGACAAGGAGAAGTGTGGCTAAACCCACGAAGATTTTAGCCGAAGCCGCGAGAGTGTGACCCACACCTTCCCAAAAGCTGCACTGTTCGGCAGAGGAAATGACGAATGCAATAATCGTCAGCCACCCAAGCAAAAAAGCGATGGCAAACATAACCAGTCGCAAATCGCGGCTGGCCAATGAGAACAACACGATCGGAGACGCGCCGACGAGGAGACAGACAAATCCGAGAAGTGTGTATGCCAGACCGACCCACCATCTGCACTTCCTGACTGCTGACACAACAGTTGCGGCTAGGACCAAGAGCAGGCCAAGTCCGACAGTGACAACGATGCCCACTTGTACGTTTTGACTGGCTCGCAGAAACGCACGAACCGACAAGATGATGATGAAGAGGGCGAGTACCAGCAGCAGCAAGAACGCCAGCAACTTGAAATCGCCTACCGATACTCCTTCTTCGTCCTCGTCAGGCGGCGTCGTCGGGACAGTGATAATGGCATCGCAATCCGATCGAGGGCATTCGATTGTGTCGCCTGCCCGATCATCGCTCAGTCTCACCCGGGCCTTACAAGCACGGCATATTACGATGATCGCCATCAGAGCAGGCTCGTGAGTCGCAGAGTGCCCATCACACCATTGTGGGCTTGACACTAAACCCGTGTCAAGGAACGTCGCCATTATCTTCGGCCGGGATGGCGACGAAATCGCAACACTCCCCTGCTTACAAGCCTGTGCAAACACTCCTGCGCGCACTGCGGGAAGAGGCGGAATTGACTCAACGTGACTTGGGTGAGCGGCTGGGGAAGCCGCAGTCATATGTGCATAATTGCGAAGTCGGAAATCGCCGTGTGGACATCGCGGAATTCGCAGCTTGGGCGAGTGCGTGCGGAGTAGAACCGCAGACTGCATTCGCGCGGTTCTTGGCATCGACTGCCGGAGTGAAAAGGCCGGGAAAGAAAAGTTGAATCAACCCGAATTGCGATCGCAAATCACCCTCGCTGTCCAGTCGCGACGCGAACAACCCTCTCACAATCAACACTCACAAGAAGGGCAAATATCGCGACAAAGCATGGATCACTCTTCCGTTCGTCCCTGGCATTTGGACAGGCATCGAGTAATAATCGCATTACGGGGAGAACCTTGCAGAAACCGAGTGCCCACCATGACCACACCTAATCCGGCTGGCAATGATGCGAAAGCCGACGCACAGGGCAGCCAAGCCATTGGTGGGAATGTCGGGGGCAATGTCACTGCGAAAACTACGATCATTAACCTGCCCGAGGCAGCGCCACCCGATAAATGGTTGCACTCACTTCCGACTCCATTACCAGACAAGAAGTTCGTGGGCCGTGGAAAGGAACGGGCACAGATCAAGCGGATTCTGAATGCAGCGGGCCGAGGGAGGGTTGCGCTGACAGCGTTAAGAGGCATGGGCGGAGTCGGAAAAACGGAACTTGCGGTCTACGTCGCTGACCAGATCAAGGACAAGTTCCCAGATGCCCAACTTTTCATCCGACTTCATGGAACCACACCAAGTCCAGCGCAGCCGATTGCTGTACTGCAAAATGTCATCCTGACTTTGCAGCCTGGCGCACAGCTACCCGCCGATCTGATAGCGTTAGAAGCAGCGTATCGGAGCGTGCTGGCTGGAAAGAAGATACTCCTTGTTTTGGACAACGCCCGTGACGTAGCACAGATCCGCCCACTCCTACCACCAGCGGGCTGCGGATTAATAATCACTTCCCGTAACGCACTCATTACTCTCACTGAAGTAGAGACACTGTCCCTCGACATCTTGACAGAAGAGGAGTCTGTCGGGTTGCTACGCACCCTCGTGCCAACCCGCGGGAGCGATGACGACCTGAAAAAGGTAGCAAAGTTGTGTGGTTACTTGCCACTCGCGCTGAACGTAGCAGGCAGCATGTTATCGCGCCCCGAGTGGGAGCCCAGAGAGTACATCGTTGTCTTGGGGCGGGAGCGAGTGAAGCGGCTAAAAGTAGAGGATGATGAAGCGAAAGACGTGGAAACGGTACTCGCATTCAGTGCGGCTCAGTTGGTGCGCGACGACGCCAACTTGGCCGCAAAGTGGCAGATGCTCTCTGTGTTTCCTGCGGATTTTGACGAGGACGCAGCAGTGGCGGTCTTGGCGGTTGAGCGAACAGATGCGAAAGATGCACTCTCGAAGTTACTGGATCGGCACTTGGTAATGTTCGACGAAAATAACCGCCGGTATCGGCTACATGACCTATTCCGTGACATTGCGGTGAAGGTGTTTGATTGTGGAGCCACCGATCCGCTCGGTGCCTACTCGGAGCAGCGACTGAAAGACGCTGCTCTACGACATGCGGAATACTACAACAAGGCGCTCGATCCTGTGATCGAAGGATTTGACCAACAAGGTGAAGGCGTGGAAAGTATGCGGTGGCTCAATCGCGAAGGAGCGAATATTACAACTGCGATTGAGTGGGCGGGGGATTGGGGCCGGTCAAGATGTAATCGAGGCCAACTGGCCAACCTACTCGATTTGTTAATTCTTGAGGATAGCGCTACTACCGCGATAGGACTTCTAGTGAAGTTGATGACTCTAGGAAGTGGAGTCATTACTCATGCGTCCCAACTACCAGAGGAGAATCTAAATGATGCCCAGCGTCACGCGATTTCAAGCCTCGAAATGGCTCACACTTGCTAGCGATTGGCGAATTTTCAATCACGTTTTGGAGACTTTCCAAAAGCAATTCAGTTAGCCGAACTGGCTCTATCAATCTTTCTTGCCAACAACGACTCTAAAGCAGAAGAGGCACGCTCCGCGATAGCAGAATGGCGATCGCCAGAGAGGACCACTACCGTTCCTATGGCAGACTTTCTGCCCATAGTTCTCTCAGCGATAGCGGAATATCGCAAGAAAGTTCCCCCTGATCTTCTGAGGCTAACTGAGGCGGATCTTTCCGCTTTGGCCACGGATTCCCCGGTGCCAGAAAATGAGTGCCCACGATGACCACGCCGAGTCCACCAGGGAATAAAGCGATTTCCACCGGACAGGGCAGCCTATCTGTTGGCGGGGACGTTGAGGGCGATGTCACCATACACAACACAAACATTCCCGCGCCCAAGGCAGTGCGGCCGCAGCAACTGCCGAGCCCGATCAGCGAGAAACAGTTTGTGGGTCGGTGTGATGAGCGGGCAAAGATCAAGAGGATTCTGAAAGCAGCGAGCAGAGGGAAGGTTGCACTGACCGCTTTAAGAGGAATGGGCGGAATCGGGAAGACAGAACTTGCGGTGTTCGTTGCTAATCAGATCAAGGATCAGTTTCCCGATGGACAGCTATTCATCTATCTTCACGGCACCACACGAAATCCGACTCCGCCGAACACGGTCATGGAGTACGTGATCCTGACTTTGCAGCCGAATGGACCGGCACCACCAAGCGATCCTGACGCTCTGGAGAATGCTTACCGTAGTGCCCTGTCGGGGCAGAAGATACTCCTCCTCCTCGACAACGCCAAGGACGCCCTGCAGGTCCGGCCATTGCTCCCGCCCGCAGGATGTGGCCTGATTGTCACGTCCCGCGACTCACTCGCCTCTCTGCCGGAAGTAGAGACACTGGCTGTTGGCGATCTAACCGAAGAGGAGTCGGTTAAGTTACTGCGAACGATCGTGAAGACTAAGGGCGAGGATGACGACCTAAAAGTGATCGCGAAGCTTTGTGGATACTTGCCGCTGGCCCTGAACGTAGCGGCTTGCACTCTTACTCGCCCAGAGTGGACGCCGAGCGAGTACATCGGTGCGTTAAAGAAGGAGCGGTTGAAACGGCTGAGAATCGGCGACGATGAGACTAAGGACGTTGAAGCAGTGTTGGCCTTGAGTGCTGCTCAACTGGTCCGCGATGACCCTGGCTTGGCCGCACAGTGGGAGACGCTCTCCGTATTCCCCGCTGACTTTGAGGAAGGTGCTGGTGCGGCCGTTCTGGTCGTTGAGCCGCTGGTAGCGAGGGACGCTCTCTCGAAATTAATGGACCGCCATTTGGTGATGTTCGACGAAAACAACCGCCGGTATCGGCTACACGATCTACTTCGAGAAATCGCAGCTAAGGTGTTCGACCGTGGTGCCACTCATCCGCTCGGTGTATCTTCCGCACAACGACTAACCGATGCTGCCAAACGGCATGCGGAGTATTACGATCGGTATTTCTCACCAATGTCCGGGGGCTTTCAGAATAAAGAAACGGCACAAGTGGCCCTTGAGAAGTTGCAATGGTTCAAACGCGAGCGAGCAAATGTTATGTGCGCAATGGCTTGGGCCAAGGATCATGTCAACCTGTTACCACAGCCCACCCTCACTTTCAAAGAACTTAGCGAGCAAGGGACGCACGGAAGCATCGCAGTCAAATCAATCCAATTTGTAGACTGGATGCTGCTAAATGCTGACAAATTGGCTTCAAATCCATTAGTGCCCACTCCAGAATTGGGAGCAGTATATCTAGGCATGGGCGCGGCAATGATTCTTGCCGGTAAGCCGGAGTCTGCAACAAAACATTTTGGGTTCATCCGGGTTTGCAGTGGGTGAAAAGTAGTGTACGCATGGTTGTAAATCTCGGAGATTGTTCACCATGCGCGACGTTGATGTCTTCACACAGTTGCTGGCGTTAGAACGACCTTGGGCTGTGGACGAACTTATCTTCGATGCGAAGGACGAGAGCATCGGCGTCTTTCTTCGCCATCGGAGCAATGCTCGGTTTCGCTGTCCCAAGTGCTATGCCGTTTTGCCGCTGCACGATCACGCCGCTCCTCGCAAGTGGCGCCATTTGGATCACGGCTCTTGGATGACGTGGATATTCGCGAGTGTCCCTCGGATCGCGTGTTTGTTTCACGGCGTCCAGCGTGTTCGCCTGCCGTGGGCACTGCCCAGTTCGCGATTCACTCTCGGCTTCGAGAAGCATGCGATTGATACCCTCCTCGAAGCC
>Ga0206850_10035_pt1 | contig 53301 bp, 37 predicted proteins | sample Alteio_BWOrgCont_16_FD_152885 | JGI IMG/M metagenome (GOLD analysis project Ga0206850, IMG submission 152885) | Enriched cells from forest soil in Barre Woods Harvard Forest LTER site, Petersham, Massachusetts, United States -... | ecosystem: Environmental > Terrestrial > Soil > Temperate forest >...
GATAAAGCTTCTCCATTACTGACTTCGGTACATCCCACCATCCTAACGCATCGTACGCCAAACTTGTGATTGCGAAGTCTGGTTGGACATTCCCTGCAAGTTTGAAAATGTCTCTTATATGTTTCGTTTTTCGAAATGTCGTTGTACCTTCATCAGCATTTACTTTATCAACGACATGATTCACGATTGTTTTTTCAGAATAGGAAAATGGTGAATTAGCTCCCTTTGACTTTTCAAACATAAATTGTAGACATATGGATTGAGGCTTATTAACCTTTATCCAGTGTCCAAACCAGTACAAGTTTTCAAACACATCGTCGAAATACGCCTTGTGTAATCCCTCGTCAGGATGTGGCGTCTCGATCGAAGCAACCCTTCGCTCTTCTACATAGGACACTTGTTTCAACGGGTTGGCTGTATCGGAGATGCCCAGAACGCGGCAACGTTCGTTTATGGCTGCCAGCAACGGTTGGATCGTCTCGAAGTAACGCTTCATCGCGCCAACTGGATCAAGCGATGTGTACTCGTTCATGATGTCGCTGGTGGTGTGCCCGGTTAGATAACGCATTTCGAGATGGGGCAAATTCGCCCGATGCATAGCGGTAGTGACTGAACTGCGGAGAGTGTACATCGTCGAACCGTTCTTAATGCCAACATTCGTAAGAAGCTTCTTGACTTCCTTGTTTAGCGCATCTTCTGACACGCCACCAAGCCTGGACAGCAAGGCCCGAAACAGAAGCTTGCGATCATGCTCGGCCTGTATCGTTCCGACCGGTTGGTTAAGCAACTCGGCCTCGTAGAGTTGCACGAGATGCTCCATTGACGATACGCCCTCGACAGTTTTCTTCCCTTCTAACACACGCCGACTTTGCAGCACTGGTCCCTCGAACCTGTCCGCAATGCATGCTCGTAAGATCGGCCGGAGTTCTTCAGGGAAAGGCAAATAAAATGCGGTTTTGCCCTTATTGAAGTTCGCATCTTTCAACCGCGCGCTGAACTCCAGCCAACCTTTTTCGAAGTTGAGATCGCTGATCAGCAACCCCGCCGCCTCGTCAGGCCGGAGCGGCAGGACCATCGAAAGGGCGAGCTGGCACAACTGGGAGCGATCCATCGCGTTGACAATTTGAACTCTGGCATCTAGCGGCAGTTTGTCTTCGCGAAGTGGATTTTTTGCCGGTGGTGTCCCAATCAGATCGGGGCTCAACGGCATCACCCAGTCTGCCGGGAGCTTGCGAACCTGAGCACTCCTAGCCCAATGCAACGTGGTTCGGAGGCATTCAAGGATGTTGACAATTTGTCGGGCGGTAATCGGTTTCGGTTTCGCACCAGGTCGGCCATTCCGAGTGCTCGTGTATTGAAAGAGGAATGCGCGGAGCGTGCGACCGAACTCGCAGTCGATGTCGAGTGCCAAGGGCCATCGTTTGAGGTTATCGCTCTTCTCTGAGAATTCGAGAACTGGGGCCAAACGGGCCGCGTAATCTCTGGCAGTTTGGCGGCCCCGCGAGCTGCGCTTAGCCGCAATGAAATCGGCAGCAAGTTCACGGAGCGTTAATCTAGCAATTCGGCCGCGAACAATGAGTTCCTTCCTCTTCTCACTCGGCCGCACATAAGTGCCATTATCGATTAACGTGAGGATTTCCCTCAACCGGACAACAGCTTGCAGCTCGTTATTGCCCAGGTTTTCGCCAAACGGCCGGCCTTGATAGCGACCTCTGGCAAGGAATTTATTGCCTCGTTTCCAAACGTGGACTCTGATGTCGGCGAGAGTATTATGACTGTGGCTACCCATCAACTCGGTTGCCACCATTCGACGGCCGGCTGCGACTGGCTCAACAAAGTCAAGTTGCTCTGGGATAGCAACCGGCAAATGTAATGGTCGCATGTGCGCACTGTCCTCTGCAAATCGCATATCCTTCGAACCAGGAAGGAAGGCTTGTATGTCCAACCTTGCTGGCACTGAATCTGCTCCGGCACGTAACGCGATTGGTTTCTCAAGGGGACGGCCCGAGAGTCTCCGATCGGGCTAGTGGAAGGGTCCGCTCCGAATCGCGGTCCCGTTTCACTCTTGCCCGTGTGGGGAAAAATAGAGGTCCAGGAAAACGTAACATTTTCCTGGCAAACGCTTAATTTCCTTGAGATTTGGAGTGAAGAACTTGGTAAGAAAACGAGCAGGACGACAGGAATGCAGAAAGCTTTCCCGGAGCAGAAAGCTTTCCTGGATTAAACCACGTCCGAGGTGAGATCAGATACTCTTGGGGCTCGATAGGCAAACGGATCTGGCAAAAGAGCGATTGTCCGCGGCTATCCGAACGCACCAATTGGTACGGATCGTACAATTCTACGGACGGCAAATGTTTCATCTGGGGCGAGGGGGGCTTGCAACGAGGGGAGTACGGCAGAGTTTCGAAATCGTGTTGACGAGTGGGTTCAGCAGAAAGGTCATTGCCTTGTCGTGATTTGAGCCGGACTGGTCCAGTAGGCGGCCAAAGATCTGGGCATCGAACTGATTGCGTTACCTGGATACGGCCCCGACCTGAATTCGATCGAAGGGTTATGGAAGTGGCTGCGGGATGAGGTGACGCTACTCTGCTGCTATTCGAACCTCAACACTCTTTTCAAAGCCTGCAAATCTTTCATTGAAACCATCGACACAAACCCGTGCTACCTGGTGAATCGCTTCTGGCCCAAGTTCGAACTCAATCCAGCAAAGGAAAACTCGGCTTTTCATCGTAGACGTGGTTTAGAAGATGAAAAGTGCCCTGAGCTTTGAATGCTGGTTCCATAGTTCAAAATCACCTGATCTTTGCTGCTGAGAGAGGAAGATTCCGATGATCCTCATGAAAAATCCCAACAGGGTTCTTGGAGATGAGGAACTACGCTCTTGGCTCCAAGACATTGAGCGGGATCGGCGAGAGGTTCGTAGTTTGGTTTTTGAAGGAGGTACCGACGCGGGGATCGAGGCGTTAGCGCGGAGTCCCTACATTAGCCAACTCGTTTCTCTCTACCTCATGTGTTCGCAAGTCACTGATGCCGGCGTGGAGGCGTTGACACGGAGCCCACACCTGACCCACCTGACATTTCTCCGTTTGCACAGCGACCGGTTGACCGATGCTTGCGTGACGATGCTGGTGCAAAGCCTACATATGCCTCAATTGCATACGCTGGACTTCCGGGGTCTGGGGGTAACGGATGCAGGAATGGAAGCTTTGGCACGAAGTCCTCATGCGGCGAAATTGAAATCGCTAAGGCTCGATGGTACTCTCGTTACCGATGCCGGTATGAAGGCGTTGGCGCAAAGCCCTCACCTGACCCAACTGGGATTGCTTCAACTGGACAGAGCGTACCAGATTGATTCCTATTCCGACGCATTAGCGGAAAGTCCATACCTCACCAAACTGCCTTCTATAGCTCTAACAAGTTCCGAACTGAATGATATTGGTAAGAACAAGTTGTTGGAACCACCATTCTTACATCAGTTTCAATCAATCTGCCTCTTTGATACACGTCTTACAATCCCGGATCATGTACTCCTCGCAAACGATTCCAAAGCAATATTGCGATACTATCGCGAGTCACGTATTGGTAGACCTCTCCGACAAGTGAAGGTGCCCATTCTCGGTGTGGGGGCCATAGGCAAATCGCTTTTGGCTTGCCGTCTTTCTGGCGATGGGAGTGCATTCAAAGAGAACAACCCGGCGACGCATGCCTTCAACGTGTGCGTCATTCCACTCGCGATTGACCACAAAGAGAATGGTCACCTGTGTTCACTTCGGCTCTTCGACTTCGGTGGCCAGGTTGAGTTGCACGGCGCTCATCGCTTCTTTCTGGCCGATCAGCGTAATGTGTACATGATCGTAGTCAGTGCACGACTTACGCGGGAAGAAAATCGTCTGGACTACTGGTTGCGCATGGTGAAGCACTACGGCGGGGGCCCGGTGGTCGTTGTCGTCAGTCATTGCGATGACGAGCCTGGCGCGGTTAGAGGAAGCCACATCCGTGGTCGTGTTCTGCAATTGTTGGACCAGGAGAAGCTTTCGAACGATCAACAGCTATTCGTGCAAGTGGTGGACGACTACTCCAATGTTAACGGAACCAAAACCGGGCAGGTAATTGCTGCGCTTCAAAAAGCTGTTTCGCAACTGGATACGTTCTTCACCGTACCATTCGCTCCGGGTTTCTTGGATGTGCGGGATTGGCTTATCGGCCAACCACCGCCGTCGCTGCGGGATCATCCTCGGTTTGAACGATATGCATCAATTGACAGAGACTTCCGTGCGACGTGTCAACGCGTTGGACAGACTGATCGCAAGCAGCAAGACCTTTGGCTCATACTTTTGCGCGATCTGGGTTATGTCCATTACGTTGGCGATCGAGTGGAGGTCATGCGTCGGCCTGAAAACTCACTGTCCAATTATTTCTTTGATCCTGAATGGGTGAGAAATTCGGTATATGGTGTGGTACGTCTGGATGGGGTGGGGGGAAGAGTATCCGGCAAACAAGTTATTGCAACGATTCGCCAGGACCGCATGAGTGATGATGAGGTACGCCGGGTCTTGGCCCTAATGATCGAATGTCAGCTAATCTTCCCAGTGCGTGGCGGTGATGACCCTGATACGCCTGATTATCTGATACCTGATCAAGTCAATGTTCGGCCGCTGGGGACAACTCTTGATTGGACGGGCGAGCCTAAACGAAAGCTGCGGTTGCGATTTCGTCTTCTGCCTGACAACCTGCTGGCTCGATTAGTTTGCCGGTGGTTTGATTACCAGCCCAAGAGATTTCCTTACTACCGTGACGATGTTATCTTGAGGGGGCGGCGCGAAGCCTGTCGCGTGCGACTGCGCGCGGACTTCAAAGCACATACTCTTGATCTGGAGTTCGATGATGGCCCTGGCAAAGAATCGCTCCGTACAAGCTTAATGGACACACTTGAGGATTTGCTTGATCCTGAAGGAGTGTTGCCGAAACCTCTGTGGGAAGAAGAGAATCTGTCCAAGCTTCCTGAGACTATTGACGACGGACTTGTCGCGAGGATTGCCGAATCACTATTGAGGCTGGTGACAAAAAAAGTGCTGCCAGAAAAACTGGATGGTATTAAGACGATTGTGCGCAACCTATTTGAGACAAGTCAAAAGTTGACGCCTGCGGAAAAATTGGCATACCGATGTTGCGTGCTTTTCGCTTACGCAAAGTCAGATCTGGTTTACATGGATATTGAACTTCCCAAGGCTCATAAAAAGGAAACGGAAGATGTCATCAATTGGCTCCGTAGTGCTGGGGCCGAAATAAAGCAGTGTTTAGAAGAATGTCCAAGTCCAAAGAAACTAAAAAAAACATTGGTAAGCACCGGCAGTTTTTGCAAAGGTTACGCAAGTGCCTTGGAGAAACTCGGAGTAACCCCTTCGTGAATGAAAACTCTCTGCAATGAACAGGAGCAGGAATGCGTTTTCGCCAATCGGCGAGGGCAAGTCCCTGTCCGGAATTTGGTGCAAATTTGGTGCACACTCGGCGCTCACCAGATACAATTCTTGCAGACGCCACTACGAAGGGACATTAAAGGGTAGAAGCGGAAACTATCATCCACTAAGGACTTGTGCATCGGGCGATTTTCAGGGCTTTGTCGCAATGTGTTCCGTCGCAGAATCCCGCCCTCTCCGCTCCGCTTGTCCTCAAGAGTCCTTAAGGACTCCTCCGCTGCAAGTCATTATCACACAACTCTATCGGTGGAAAGTCTCATCGTGAGAAGGCGAATGGAACGCCATTTCCAAGCCAGTTTGGACGAATTGACCGGAGTTTCGCAGCGCCCGGGTGATCATCATCCTCGAAACTCCTTCCGGGGCCACTGAAGATACCAACGGAGGTGGTCGCTCCAGGTGAAAGAACGGTCGAGATACTGTTGTCGTTGTTCCTCGTGGATGGCTGCTTGTCGGCGGAAGAATTCCTCGAACCTCTCGTGTCTCGCTGGGGTCAAACCTCGTTCCGTGACGAATGCTGCCACCGCGGCCGCATGGGTGCGAGAGAACTTGTTGGGATCCTCTACGTCCCGGACAAAACGAATCAAGTTGTTGGGGCCAACTCGTTGTTTCCAGAAGCCATAGCTCATCGCACTTGCACTCTCGATCCGCGCCCCCTCCGTCAGAAAAGAGTAGGCCTTCAACGCAACGAATTGTGGCCAAAAATGCACTCTGAGATCGGGATTGCGGGCAACGTGCGAGTAACAAATCAATACCAGGTAAGTGATACCATCTGGTGCCGCAAACACCCGGTGCAGCGAGCCACCCTCACTTCCTGTAAGAACGCCAACGCCGCCGATCAGGACGAATCCTGCCGCACTGAGTTCAGCCAGGTATTTGCGACTGACCGGATCGGCGAGTCTTGTTGCTGCCTCATGTACAGAGAGCGGGACGAATCCCTCTTCTTCGTAGTAACTGACGAACGTCCTCTGCGTAGTCCTGTAACCACCTACCAAGTAAACCCCGTCCAGAAGGACAAAGAACCCGAGCAATAGTGCAGGGATAATCAACAAGAGTCCAAGTAGTAGCAATGGAAGCCAAAACTTGTGCTCGATCAGTAGATCGATGAGCCAACAGGACGCGACCGTGCCAAAGGTGAAGCCGGCAATTCGCAACAAGAGCCCAGGGAGCCGACCGCGTCCAAACGGAACCACCACTGATTTTTCAAGCCAATCGGCTATCAGGTCTCCGCCCGCCAGTCTGAAGACCTTCTTGGCCAGGCCAGGAGTGACCTCTTCAGACGTCTGGAATTCTGCCAGTCCTTTCAATAGTAACTTCTCTTCACGCGGCACTACCAAGCGGCTCGCGCCTTCCCAGCCATTGAGGCTGCTTCGCCACACAGCCTTGACGAGAATGCCGCTGTCGCACAGTTCACCGATGATCACCAACACACCGCCGAGCCGCCCCGCCGGTCTCTCGCGGCCACTGATCCGAAACCTGATCTCTGCGACCAGGCCCCGGAACGGCGGGCCGCCCAAGAACGCCAGACCAAGCCCACTTGGAGGAGAATCGTCTCCTGCTGTCTTTGCGGAGGAAAGCACCAGAGTGTCCGGATCTGCGAGAGACACCTTGGCTTCAGCCATGTCCGACGCCTGAACGCGGCGTTCCAGTTCCTTGCAGAGCGCTGGCCCGTCCGGTTTGGCAAATCCCGATAGCCGTATTTCGAGGCGTTGGGTGAACGAGCGGGAGTATGCTCGCGAACGGGCTGCCGTCTCATACAGACGGAGCCAGAACTCAGCAACTTCGTCGAGACTGGCTACGTCCCAGAGTTGATCGACAAACTGCTTGCGGACGAGCGATTTCATGACGCCTTCTCTCCGCTCCCTACGTCTCCGGTCGCGGAATGATTGGATCGGGTTCAACGCGGTGGAGTTTGCCGGCGGTGTAGCCTTCCCAGCCGGGCTTCAGATGCTCCTCGACTCACCGTTGTCCGGCGAATTGATAATGCTCGCCAAGGATCGTTCGCGTTTGATGGATGATCTCCTGGGTGTGGCCGCGAAAGTGAGCCACACTCCGTACAATGGTTTGCAAACCCGACCACTCAAACTCTCGGATACGCCGCACGCGACAAAGTTCATCAATCGTCGTTCGCGAAATAGTAACCTTTGCCCGTTCAACCATACTCGCGAGCTGCTCCAGTAACACTGCCTTGGGAAGCGTATCTCGGGCCGCGAATTCGGCAGGACGATCGCGGTCATCTGGTTCCCCACCAATGGCACTCACGATCAATTGCTTGATGTTGCCGGTGAGATGAAGCACGAGGTTACCGATGGAATTCATATCCGATCGTGGCCGCCACCAGACTTGCTCATCGGTTAATTGTTCGACACAGTGGCGAATCCGCGAGTGTGCGGAATCGAGTTCATCGGCGAAGGCGTGGGCGATTGTGTTTGAAAGGTTATCCGGCATTGGTGGTTCTCCCCACAACTGATGATCCACAGATTTCGGAAGACAGTATTTATCCGCAGATTTCACAGATGACACAGATTATAAAACAGAATGTTATTCTATATTCCGTCTTATAATCTGCGTTCTCTGCGAAATCTGCGGATCAAATGATCTTCTGTATCCCATTATCCGAGTCTTACCTGTCATCATCCGCGGATTGCCCAGACTGTCCAGAGAGTGAGTCCGAAAGCAAGTCGCAAAGCTGTCTGTATGATTACCCACCAAAGCGAAGATGCGAGGGTCGATTGATATTCCGTCAGGGTTTTCTTCAACTCCGCATCGACCATCTTCCGTGGATTGATGATGCCAAATGTCGCCAGGCGAACGAGCGGCCCCTTCCATCCCAGCCAGCTTTCAGCCATGTCGAAATACTTCACAGTCTGGTCGTGATCGAACTTGGCGACCCGAACGATGAAGTAGATATCGACAGCAAGCATGGGGATGAGTGGTACGAGAATGATGGGTACCCACCACCATTCTTCGTGCAGCTCTGGACCTGTAAGGACGGCATATGGCCATACCATCCGGGAAGCGATGAGCTGGACGATCGTCAAAACGAACGCGAGAATCGCCGGGCGGAAAAACGACCAGTTCAGAATGATGCTCTTGTGTTCTCCGAGGCGCTGAATCAATTTCGGCCAGCGTCCGCGAACTGAGATCAGTAGGCGCATGGCATTCAGGTACACGTCCCATCGCCGCAGGAAACTGATCAGAAACATCAATGTCAGGTAGAAATCAAAAAGCCGGATCAGGTTCAAAGGTTGATGGGACGGCATCGGGCGTTACTTCTCCAGCGCGGAGTAGGGAAGCGTTCCGAACTCCGCGCTGGAGGATTAGTGTGTGTAGAGTGAGGGGACATATGGCCAGATGAAAATGCTGACGATCATACATCCGGCAATAACGCTTGCAAAGCCACCAATCATGATGGAGAAAACAGCCTGAAAGTTTCCGGCATAAGTACCCCGCGACTGTTCGATCGCCTTCATGGCGGAAGCACCAACCAGGGAAGCGGTGAGTCCAAGTACAAACGGCAACGCAAACGCGATGACCTGGACCGAGTAGCGGGCAATCTTCGATCTCTCGGTGAGGGCGAGCATCCTTTGGTCTACTCGTCCACCGAAGATGTTCACTTCGGTTCTATCCCAGAGTTTCTCATACCAGGGACCAGGTTCGGGAGGTGCCGCGTGCAAGTCACGAGCATTCCGGAGCGGACTATGGGGAAGTTGCTTCTCGGCATGCAGCGATCCATACCACGCAAGGATCAGCGCCAACAGCGCAGTGGCAAACCCCATCCATGCCATGCGGTGAATCGGCAGATCCTTCACTCCTGGCCTGCCGATCATCGCGCTCCCCTTGAGTTATTCGGATGGGTTTGCCGAGCCATTTGCCTCAGTAACCAGTCATCCGGAACTGGAGTTTTGACCTTTTCTGCGTTTCGTTCCAACAGTTCGTTGCTGGTAATGAGCCACACGCCTGGGTATGGTGTCTGGATTGTTCTTGCTCTCCCGAGATACCAATGACGACCGTGGACCCTAACTCTCCGACCGCCCCCCGGGCTTCTCCGTGGAGGTGGTGGGTGTGTCTTCTGTTGATGCTGGCTACCGTCATTAACTATATGGACCGCATGGCCTTGAACCAGTTGGCAAAGCGCATCAAGGAAGCGTTTGGACTGGATAACACGCAGTACAGCCAACTCGAAAGTGTGTTTTCACTCGCATTCGCAACCGGTGCCTTCTGCGTGGGCATCGTAGTCGATCGCATCAGCGTCCGATGGGTATATCCAATCATGGTTCTGGGCTGGTCGTGTGCTGGATTATTGACCGGATTTGCCAATTCATTCGCGATGCTACTTGTCTGCCGCTTTTTTCTCGGGCTATTTGAAGCAGGGAACTGGCCCTGTGGACTCCGTACAACCCGGGCCATGCTGCGTCCGACAGAGCGTTCCTTGGGCAATTCGTTGTTCCAGAGCGGCACGGCTCTTGGTGCCGTGATAACACCACTGGTGGTGCTGATGATTTTGGAACGAGTGGAGACCCATGGGGAACTCGATGCGTGGCGGATACCGTTCCGTGTTATCGGGAGCCTGGGCCTCATCTGGATCGCTTTATGGTTTCTCACTGTGCCAAGACGGATGTTGGGGACAACTGGGACGCAAGGCGTTTCCGAATCCCCAGAAGGTGTCCTGAGATTCGCGGATGTGTTCCGAGACAAACGCTTCTGGGCACTCGGAGTGATGACAATCGCTGTTAATTGGAGCTGGCACGGATACCGCACCTGGTTGCCTCTTTACCTTCAAGAACAGCGCGGTTACACCGAAGTCGCCATGAGTAAGTTCACAACGGTCTATTACATTGTCGCCGATATCGGGTCCTGGACGGTTGGTTTGGTGACCTTGGGCCTCTGTTGGCAGGGTGTTGGTGTTCACCTGAGCCGTCTATGTGCTTTCGGCGGATGCGCGTTCTTCACATCGTGTACCATGGCCGTTCCGTTCCTCCCGGGCGGTTGGATGCTCGAAACTGGATTGCTGCTGGTGGCATTCGGAGCCCTCGGCTTGTTCCCGACTTATTACGCCTTGACACAAGAAATCTCATCCCGGCACCAGGGTAAAGTGACTGGCACACTGGGAGCGGTAGCACACCTCTCCTTGGCACTCATTTATCCGGTGGAAGGTTGGATATGCGATAGAACGCGGTCGTATGAATGGGTTCTCGGAGGAGTTGGAGTATTGCCCCTTCTCGCGTTTGGATTGCTCCTCTGGCTCTGGCACCGCGGAGCGACAAACATTGAGAACTGAGGTGGGAACTGTTCTTCCTCCCGCGCGGCAGCAGCAACATCGAAACGCTCCATCTGTCAAGCACCGGATCGACCTTGCTGCCCCAGTAATCCCATCTTACCTATTCCCCGAACACTTCCTCAGTCTCCACCTCAATTTTCATGTCCCATTCACTGCTCGGGGGGTGGTCGATTGTGCATTGCCCCCGGATAATCCGACTCTACTGCGCCTTCGCACATGTCGCCCACCCGCTATGGGAGCGATGACCCGTGCGGAACCTTGGCTTCGACGCAGTAGCCCGTCACAAACTCGGCACGAGACTTGCATTTTTCTTCGCCCAGTGGTGGGGCGAGAGCGGGTCAATTAGAAACGCCCACTGCCGAATTTCCGTCGTGGACAGAGGACAACCGTTGGAGCCGCTTCCGCTCGACGCTCTGCGGATCGTAATCGTCGATGACAACCGAGATGCCGCCGATAGCCTGGCTTTTCTGCTGGGGGAGTATGCCTACGCGGTTCGTGTTGCCTACGACGGAGCCTCGGGACTGCGATTGACGCAAGAGTTGGTTCCCGACTGTCTGATCTCGGATATCAGCATGCCTGGTCTCGATGGGTATGGGCTGGCTCGGCGGATTCGGGCTGACCCGGCCTTGGAACGAGTGAAGTTGGTCGCTCTTTCCGCATATTCCGACGACGAACACACACGAAAGGCCACCGAGGCTGGATTTGACTTCCAAGTGACGAAGGCGAGCGAGACTAGCGAGATAATGGAGGTACTTCGAATGATCGAAGACATTAAAGCACTGGCAACAACAACTCACGAGTTGGCAAAACAAAACGTCGAGTTGGCTGGGCAGACCAAGGAACTTCTCCATGAGGTCAAGCAAGAGGTCAAGGAGGTCAAGCAGGAGATCAGGGAGGTCAAAGAGGAAGTCAAGGAACTGAAGAAGGAAATGAAAGAACTCAAGGAGGAACAAACCGAGAAAACTACTGAAGGTGATGCCGGGTCCGAGTAGCCTCACTGTGAGGGATAGAGAGGGGTAAGCCTGTAGCAGGGAGGCGAGCGGGTCTGATCAAGAAGAGAAGCTGCTCGTTGGTAATACCACCTCCTGATCCCGACTCTGAAACAGGATCGCTTCTCCTACCCCTACCCATGCATAATCCTGCGCAAAGTCGCTCAACGCGAACCCATCCCATAGCCGATACCGATAATCCAAATCTTACTGTCGGGGTCTGCCACCAACATCGGTCACATCAATCACTACAATCGATAGGAATTACGGACGAGGCAGCAGATGTTCCCATTGGGAACATGGGGGCTGATTCACGGCAGGTGGGATCGCCGCAAGATCTCCTTTGCGCTCACTTCGACTCCTTCACCTTTGAGGAACCTTCATGAATTGGGCCAGCCGTTATCGCCGAACCGCCGAAGAGTTACCCGAAGCCCCCGCCACACCCGACGAAGCCGTTCGGCGTCTGTTGGAGGGGAACGCCGAGTTCGTTCGCGAAGTGGTCCCGGATGTCCCAGCTCCGAGTACGGTTGGGCTACCGACTGCGGCTCCCACCGCCCCTCCACCACGACAAGCACCGTTCTGCATCATACTGGGGTGTTCCGATGCTCGTGTTCCTTCCGAACTGGTTTTCGGTGCCGGGCCGAATCAGCAGTTCGTTGTTCGGGTGGCCGGGAACGTACTCGGAGAAGAGTGCCTGGGAAGTATCGAATACGCCCTCCACACCTTCAAAGAATCGATCCATCTGCTCGTTGTCCTTGGGCACACTCGTTGCGGAGCGGTGACCGCTGCGGTCGATGCCTACCTTCGGCCAGCCGAACACAATGCCATCGCCTTCACCCGATCTCTTCGAGCTGTGGTCAATCACGCCCTGATCGCGGCACGTGGCGCTGCGATCGCTTTGGAGGAATCGTGGGGTTCAAAAGTAGCCGATGATCCGGGATACCGGGATGCTCTGATCGAGACAAGTACATATCTGAACGCCGCGATGACTGCGTATCATCTTCAATCTGAACTGCGCCCCGAGCAGCAATTCGGGGTGGAAGTCGTGTACGGAGTGTTCGATATTGCCACCTGCCGGGTGATCGGCCCAGACCTGGATTCGACTACTGATGACACATCAAAACTTGCGCCTGCTCCGGCTAATTCGTATGAGTTGACTGCACTGGGCCGAGTGATCGCCGGTTACCCGGCTGTGGCGCGATATCTCACCACAACACGCCAGGGTAACCAGTTCGATGCTTGAGCCCCACCACACCGAAACCTCTGCGCGCCGTTCGCTGTGGGCCGCTTTCCTGGCATTCTGGCCACCGCTGCCCGTTTGGCGGCGTTTGGATGCCGCAGTAGTCGCTCTTGCGGCGTATACCGCTCTGGTTGTCCTTGTGGTAAGTGAGACTGCGGTTCGACTGCCAGACTGGAGCGGCGTTTCGACCATCCTGAACGCCCTTGTACTCGGGTTGCTGTTGGGGTTCCGCACCCAAGTGGCCTACGACCGGTGGTGGGAAGGCCGCAGGCTCTGGGGACAACTGATCAACGACTCTCGGAGCCTTTGCGCCAAGGCGGCTGCTCTGCCCGGCTTGTCGGCTTCGGCGCGCGGGGAGTTGGGACTGTTGATCCCTTCATTCGCTGTAGCCCTCAAGCACTTGTTACGTGGTGAAGGTGGACTCAGACGGGTGAAAGGATTCGAGAGTACTGAGGAGAACCCAAAGCACGTCCCGTTATTTCTGTTCGGCAGGCTGACCTCTGTGTTGCAAGCAGAACGGGGAGCGGGACGAATCGCAGAGATGGATATCCTCCTACTTGATCCGCATGTCCGGGGGTTGATGGATGTTTGCGGCGGATGTGAACGGATCAAGAACACTTCGATCCCACTTTCCTACCGGGCCTTGTTGCGGCATGGGCTGGTTCTTTACTTGCTCTCCACACCCTGGCTGGTCGCCGATCATTTGCTGTGGTGGACTGTCCCGCTTGGGGCTCTGCTCGGGTACTTCCTTGTGGGGGTGGAACTGGCCGCCGAGGATGTGGAGGAACCGTTCGGCCGCGATGCGGATGACCTTACTCTGTCGGCTTATTGCGAAACGATCCGGTTATCGACCGAACAGGCGTTTGGGTAGTCATCCTTGGATAAAGCGATCTCTTAATATCAAATCGCAGATGAAGACGGTCGGGGAACTCGATGTCACTTCTTCTTCTCGGCGAGATTCGGGCGATATGGTCCACCGTATTGATCGCGTAGTTCTGTCGTTCGTTTCCTTAACTTGTCCCTCACTTCGGCGAACGTCGGATTCGCAATCAGATTGTTGACTTCCTCAAAGTCCGCCACATGGTCGTAGAGTTCCTCGATAACTGGCGTTTGCTCAAACCACCGCACATAGGCGAATCGCTCCGTCCGGACTCCTTCGCTCTTCGGGATGTTGTTGCGCTCGAAAAGATGTTCGTAGAAGAAGTCCTTGCGCCAGTTTGCCGGTGGTTCACCCTTCACGAGAGGGACGAGACTACGTCCCTGCACTGTCCCCGGTATCGGTATGCCGGCGAGATCCAGGAGAGTGGGAGAGATATCGACGTTCAATGCCATTCTTTCGACCACCCTCCCCCGCATGTCTTTGCCCATCCTCGGATCGTACACGAGCAAGGGCACGCGAATGGATGGCTCGTAAATGTACCACTTGTCGGCAAACCCACGTTCACCCAGAAAGTAGCCGTTGTCGGAAGCGAAAACGATCACAGTGTTGGCGGCGATTTTTGACTCTTCGATCGCCTTGACGATTCGGCCAATCGCCAAATCGACCCCCGAAATCATCCGATAATACCCCGCCACCATTTCCTGGTATTTCTTCGGCTCATCGAATCGCCAGTTGAACCGCACGCGGCTTTCCGTCTTCCGAAGAAACTCTGGCTGCTTCTCGAAGAACGCATCGCTCATCGTCTTGGGAAGTGGGAACTTGACATCCCGGTAGAGTTGATCGACATCCTTCTGCCAGAAATACTGCTTGGCGTCATCGTCCTCGGCGTGGGGAGCGTTGAAGCTGACGGAAAGGCAGAACGTTTGTCCGGGTTTGGCCGCCCGAATGAAGTCGATAGCCTTTTCGCCTTCGATATCAGTCAGATGTTTTTCGGTGCCATCGGCCTGCTTCTTCCAATAAGGAGTGCGATCCAACGGCGTAAAGGAATCGAACATCTCCTTTGTTGCACCGGGTGGCACACCAACCCCGAATTTCCCGACGAATCCCGTCCGAAATCCTGCCTTTCGGAGCAGTTGGGGATAGCTGATCGCGATGTGTTCGTGTGCGATGGGTTTCGTACCGAACGTGTACCGGTGCGTGCGTTCGTAGAGACCTGTGAGGAGTGAAGCACGACTGGCTGCACAGATGGAAGTTGTGACGAACGCATTCTTGAACCGTACCCCATTTGCGGCGAGGGCATCGAGATTCGGCGTCTTGATGATCGGATTCCCAGCGCATCCCATCGCATCCCAGCGCATATCATCGGCAAGAAGAAACACGATGTTCGGTTGTTGTGGTTCCGTAGATGATGGCTTGTCTTCAGCCTTGGCAGAAGAGGCTATGGCAGCAACAATCGCCATTGCGAGGAGGCGAAAGCACTTTGAGGCCAGGCGAGGATCGCTCATGGGAACTCCACTCATTTTTCTTTACTTTTCCAGTTGCCTTCAATTGTACCCTTCGTGTACACTCTCTATTCAACTCATATTCTTGTGTGTGGATGATGACTTCGCAACCTCCCCTCATGGTGCGCAGATGGCGAGCAATCCTATTGCTCGTCGTGGGGTGGTCGTTGACTCCTGGGCGGGCTTCAGCAGAGTGTGGTGACTACGTCACCATCCACAATTCAGCCCACGACATGCACCAAGCTCAGACGGGACTGTCACCCGCTCAAGCTTCAGCAAACGAATTTGGTATCCCCACTCCGATCAAATCACCCTGTCACGGACCTAATTGTTCAAGTTCACCCGTCCGTGAATTTCCTCCTCTTGCTCCACCGATCCCTGTCAGTTCCCACGCCAAGGAACTGGCCCAGCAAGTTGCTTCGATGGATGATGAAGTTGCCTTGACTTCATCATTTGCACGCGACAACACATCTCCACGCCCAATCGAACGGGCATCCTCTGTATTTCACCCTCCGCGCCTTGGCTAATCAGTTCCGATTCTCCCAACAGCACCGAACGTGTGATTGCGCAAAAGTTACTGCCCTGTATGAGCCACGATCGGTCGAGTGTCTCACAGCGGTTACCTGTGACATGCTATCCGCACACAACGGATAGCTGACAGGCATCCAAGTGGGTTGCTTCATCTGGGAGTATCCACGTTTTCTGAATCATTGTCGTTTGAATCGATTTACGGTTCGTCCGTAGGTGTCGCTGTCCGTGCAACCAGTTGGCTCGCATCCTTTTCTCTCTTATCTAGTGAGGTTTGTCATGATTCGCTCTTTCTCTCGTACCCGTAAATCCGGGTTTACATTGATTGAATTGTTAGTTGTGATTGCAATCATTGCCATCCTGATTGGATTGTTGCTCCCAGCAGTACAAAAAGTACGTGAGTCCGCCGCTCGTACACAATGCGAGAATAACCTCAAGCAGATGGCCCTCGCCTGTCACTCCTACCACAGTTCCTTAGGGGTCTTGCCCCCGGGTCGCGATCTGCTTAGCTTCTCAGCGCACGCTTACCTGCTTCCATACCTGGAACAGTCAGTCGTCTACAGTCAGATCAACTTCTCTGTCTCGTACAACAACGCTGCGAACGCGGCCGCGATGGCAACGACGATCAAGACCTTTATCTGCCCATCGGATCCGACTGGCGCTCCCATCATTCCGCCGCAGTGGGGAGCTAACAATTACCGTGTCAATCAGGGCAGTAATCTCCTCTGGGGTCTTCCGGTCACAACGGGTTCAAATGCCGGGATGCCTGCCCCCAATGGTCCCTTTTACGAAAACAGTGCTGTCAAGCTGACGAGCATTTCAGATGGCACCAGTCTGACCGCCATGCTGAGCGAAGCATGTGAGGGGACATTTAACGCGTCACAGTTCTCGCCTTACAACACGCAGTATCTCGGTCAGGGCGTCGGTCTCTACCCTGCCACTCCGGACGCGGCATATGCCATGTGTCAGGGCGTGGGATGGCAGAACCCGGAATACAACAATATGTACGACGTCGGCGCACCCTGGATCTATGGCTACCACTCCAACACCGTCTACTTCCACGTCGGCCCGCCGAACTCCTTGTCGTGCATGTATCCTTCGGGTCGGATCAGCACCTCGGCCAACAGCAAGCACCCTGGTGGTGTGAACGTCGCCCGATGCGATGGCTCGGTGGGGTTTATCTCTAACCAGATCTTGCTGGCAGACTGGCAAGCGTTTGGGTCGATTGCCGGTGGCGAGATGTTCACCGTGCAACCTTAAGAATGAATGGGCCAAGGGCATCGGCTGATCGAGATTTACTTCAAGCGTATGCCGTTTAACAGCGGAATACCATCTGGGCACTCCGATGGTTGGATAATGACGGTCCACATTTGAGTCGTCGTTCGTCTTCCTGAGATCGTTTGAGAAGTGATTCTATCGTGGGGGTGTCCACAATCTCGGCCACCCCCATTTCCAATCTATCTAATTGGACAAGACACACAACCATGACACCACTCGTTTTCACTCTGCTCCTCACGAGTCCAACAGCGGACTCAGTGCCAGACACCTCCAAACCTGTCGGGATAACCCGCGCTGAAGAGAAGGAACTGCTGGAGAATCACAAGAAGGCAAAGCCTCGTCTTCCATTCCCCGAGGGGAAACAGCCCGGCGTGAACAACGCTTGGTTCCGCTCCAACTACGTTCCTGCCGATCTCCGCGGAGCCACCGTGGGAGGCGTAGCTGTCGTCGATCCGGCAATGACTCTCGATAACACGTTCAAAGTGAAACTCTTCTGGATCACCTCACGAGCGAATAACTGCTACTACTGCCTCGGTCATCAGGAACTCAAGCTCGCCTCGGCTGGTGTCAGCGATGACGATATCGCTGTTCTCGATGGAAACTGGGTCGATGTCCCCGCCAAGGAGCGAGCAGCGTATGCCTTCACGCGAAAACTCACCCACACTCCACACCTCATCACTGTTGCTGACGTGGAGGCAATGAAGACGCACTACACACCTGCACAAGTCAGCGAGATCCTGGTGACAGTTGCGGGGTATAACTCGACCAACCGCTGGACAGATGGGCTCAACATCCCGAGTGAAGCATCGGGTGAGTTCTTCAAAAAGGAGGGGACAAAAGCAGATCTGAGTACATTCAAGACACCAACTTCTGCCAAATTCGCGACCCAAAAGACAACCGTTGCCCCGGTCAAACTTGCAGCGCGTCCTCCCCTTGAACCTCGCGACAAGGTCGAGGCCATCTGGCGGGAGACCCGAAGCGCAACCCTTCCCATCGCCGATGCGAAAACGGCAAGCGAATTGTGGTCCGATGGGCCAGCTCCGAACTGGGTTTGTTTCCTTGCCACGTTCCCAAAGTCCATGAAAAGTCGTGTCGATGGGCTCAAGGCTGGCATGGAAAAGGGAACACTGAGCGCAAAACTGAGCGCGGAAGTCGCCTGGGTCGCGGCCCGGAACGATCGTGCCTGGTACGCTCTCGCCATCGCCCGCGATCGACTCAAGAAGGCTGGAATGACAGACGATCAGATCTTTGAACTCGACGGAGATCGCAAGCAACTCCCAGAAGCCGATCAAGCCGCGCTTGCGCTGGTCGAGACGCTGGCAGTGGCACCGTGGAAGGTCACGGATGAGATGGTCGAACGCTGTCGGAAGAGCTTCAAGGATGGGCAGGTGGGTGAGATATTCCACCACACTTGCAACGCCGCGTTCTTCGACCGCATCTCCGAGGTTGCCAAGCTTCCGTTAGACAAGTGAAATCAGCCACCCGGCCAACTCGCAGACTCGTTGAAAGTTACCCGGGTGGGAGACGTGGTGAAGGAGTACGCCGAACCCCATTCCGAGACAGTTCGGGTGACCGGTTCTAGCGCCAGGGACTTCCTGGGAACGGTCACCCTGCTCGACAGCGATGGGGATGGAAAAGACCACGCTGTATGACCAGGACTGGTCCGAGTGTAACCCCGACGTCATGCTGGCGAACAAGATCAAGGTCTGTTCAGCAGCGTAGACACCGGGGTTGGTTAAGTTAATTCCAAAGTTCTGTTCTCACTACCAGAAACAGTCGCATTAGCCTGGTGGTCTGAACGAATCCCATATTCGGCAGACGGGTACTCCATCATGACACACGACTCCGACGTCTGCATCAAACGCGGTTCGCTTCGCAAGAATCCGCTCGCACAATTACTGGCCAGACCACCGGTGCCTCAACCGAAAGGAGCTGAGGGTGAAACCGTGCCGGACTTTCCGACAGCGGATCGACATCTGTTGGCAGCCGACGAAGCGATCGGGAAGCGCCAGTACGAGCGAGCAGTCCTGGAACTCGACTGTGCCTTACAACTCGACCCGTCCCGAGCCGATGCGTTTGCTCGGCGGGGCGACGTCTGGCGTGCCCTTGGCCACACTGACGAGGCAATCGCAGATTACACAGCCTCCCTCAATCTCGACCCGGAGTGTGAGTCTGTCTACCTCGCCCGCGGTCGGGTATTGCTGTTTGCGGGCCGACCACGAGAGGCAGCTTCCGACTTCTCCCGCATTCTCGAACGGAACCCCAACGCCGCCGCCTTCCTTGGCCGGGGGCAGGCGAACTGCCTGCTCGGGGACAGGCCAGCGGCGAAGACCGACTTCACCCGGGTCATCGAGATTGCGCCGGAGACTGCCGAGGCGTATTTACAGCGCGGCATCGTCTTACTGGCGGAGAGAGAGTACGCGAGCGCAGTCGCAGATCTCACCACCGCATCTCGGCTCAATCCGTTCCTCTGGCTCGCCCTCGCCCGGCGAGCAGAGGCTTATACTGGGTTAGGGCAGCACGATTGCGCAGTCGCCGACCTCACCTCCGCGTTGCGTCTCGACCCGAAAAACACTGACATCCTCGTCGATCTCGCCGAGGCGATGCTCCGGCTCGGCCGAAGCGATGCTGCCTTCTTAAACTTCAATGAGGCCGTCGCACTCAATCCCCGGTCTGCGGTGCTCCTTTTTCGCCGAGCCGCCGCGTACTTTGCCTGCGGCCGGTTTGGAGAGGCGGAGACCGACCTGACGGAGGCTCTCGTGCGGGAGCCGGGGAATCTTGAGCTGCTGTGCCTGCGCGGGAAAGTGCGGCTCGCTAACGGGAGTCTGGATCTCTCACTCCTCGACTACGAGGAAGCCGCCCGGTTAGACCCAAACCTCGCCTCGGTGCACTATGGTCGGGGACAAGTCTACCTGACGGGAGGGTACCCCGATGAGGCCGCAGTCTGTTACACCCAAGCGATCGAGTGTGCCCCCGACGCGGTCGAGGGCTACTACGAACGCGGCCGCTGTTTCCTCCGCGCTCATCGGTTCGAGGAGGCCCAGGCGGACGCCACCCGGGCGATCGAACTTGACCCGTCCAACCCCGACCCCCGTCGCCTCCGAACCGAGGTGGCCCTCCGGACGGAGCAGCTAGACGAAGCTGCAATCGACGTCGCGGAACTCGCCCGACTTACCCCCAACCATCCCCAGGTGCATTACCTGCGGGGTAAGCTGGAATACCGCCGTGAGCGGTTCGATGCGGCGCTCGAAGAACTGACGTTGGCCGTGACAATGTGTCCGACCTACGCTGATGCTCTTGGTGCCCGTGGGGGCGTTTTCCGGGCACTGGAACGACACTCCGAGGCGCTCGCCGACTTGGCCGCCGCGGCCCAACACAACGCGCGGTACGCGGCCGAATACCTCGTCCAACGCGGGATCGTGAGCGGGGGCCGCGGCGAATACGACCTGGCACTCGCCGACCTTGTTGTCGCGCTCCAGATCAACCCGGGGAAAAGCTCGGCGCTCCGAGCGCGGGAGAGGGTGCTGAGCCAGCGAGACTCTAGCCCACCGGTACCGCGTGAAAACCCAAGCCACCGGCGGACCGACCCGGCCGACGACACGATGTCGGGGACTGGATTGGTCCCCCTACTGCGAGTAGTTTCTCCCAGGAAAACAGCCCGGCCAGCAGCTTCGGCCACTGTACCTGCTGCTGCCACGCAGTCGGCAGTCCCGACAACTCGCACGCCGGTTACACCGACCCCAGCCGCTCCCACGAACCGGTCGGTTAATCCGCGACCGCCAGTCGTTCTCACCGTTGCCCGTGACCCCGAGCCGGAGAACGAGTTCGAGTTCGAGACCAAAACCGAACTGACCCGAGTCACCGAGCCCAGGGTGACCTCAGACAAGGTTGAACCGAAGGCAAGCACGTCGCCCGAGAGCGACTTGGAGACGGTCTCGGACGACGACCTCGTGTTGGACTTGGACGTCGAGTCATCCGACGACGATGACTCCCCAGCGGTATCCGCAAGAGCGAAGACCCGGTCGGTACCGCAGAAATCCCCGCCGTTCGAGCTCGTCAAGCCCGTCGATCCACCCAAGACAGAGAAAACGCGGCCGATTCCTCCAAAGTCTCCGCCGCCCGCACCCTCTAAGTACTCTGAGCCACCCAGACCGACGCCCCAACCATGGCCGAACACCTACGAGCCAGACGAGTATCGGCAGAAGGGTATTATGGAGAAGTACGGTAAAATCGTACTACTCCCGACCGGCCTGATCGTGGTCGTCGGCCTGATCCTCGCATCTGTTCTAGGTGACCCCAAGAAAGTCAACAGTGCGACTTCAGTTGACGACGGATTTAAGGTTAGCCACAAGCTTACCGCCGATGAGTACTGGAAGGAATTTGCCAAGGAGAACCGTGCCGCGGGCCTCAAGTTCAACGAGCTCTTTGTCGAGGTGACTGGCAAGATCAAGCAAGTCAACTCAGACCCTTCCAAGAACACAATCATCCTGGAGACGTCAGCAAACACCCTCGGAATCGAATGTCAGTTTGCGTCGAAAGACGCACTCGAAGGCGTCGCGGTGGGAGATCAAGTCGTGGTCGTGGGAATGGGCACCACCCGGCCCAAGCCGAATACGGATGTCGTTCTCTTGAAGTGTCGATTTCGGCGATGAGTCATCTTCTGACCGCTCCAATCCACAAATCGAAAAAGGGGTGCAGGAGTCTCGTTTCCTGCACCACCTTTGACTCTATCAAGCCATCGCTCGTTTCACACATTCTTCCGTTCTTCCCGAACTCGATACATGCCCGCTTGAACAACAAATTGCTTCTCTACCGATGACAACTCGCCGATCTCAATGCCGAATCGGACCGATTACGGATCGCAGTCCGCGCGGACAAGCAATAGTGCTATCATTGTAATCACGAGGCGACTGGAGGAATTCTCCTCAGATCACTTCCCGTGCCGGCACACTCGTTTGTCGAGACATTATTGCGAGGACGATTAATGAATCGCCATATTGCGATTGTGTTCTTGAGCCTTATCGTGTTGGGCGTTGTGGTATTCCTTCGCTTCAGCCCAGAGCTTGCTCCACCATCCAACGGCGCTACCAAGGAACCTGAGCCCCTCGCCTATGAGCCGCGCCGTCCTATCGAAACCAGCGGGATTCTTTTCGTCTTTGCCAGTATCGAGCTCTGGGGCCCCAATGCATCGTTAGAGGAGTACGCTGCCAAGTACACGCGAGCCATCCCTCGAGGTCTGGAGGCTATGGATCAGCAGCTAGTTATGGGGCTTCAGCCGATTGAAGATGTCATGCTGACAAAAGCAGCATTTCTTAACGCACGAGGAGACCCGGCCGCGGCCTATCAGGTACTCAAGGATCTGGAGGCAGCGATCAAGGGCACCGACCGGGAGGCGGAGTGGCTCTACACCATCATTCACTACAAGGGCGTGACTGCATTGCGCATGGGAGAGAACGACAATTGCGTTCTGTGCCGCGGTGAAAGCGCGTGCATTTTCCCAATTGCTCCAACAGCAGTCCACACCAACCAGACTGGCTCCCGCCTGGCGATCGAACATTTCAGCGAGTATCTCCGTCAATTCCCAGATGATCTTGAAGTGAAATGGCTGCTCAACCTGGCACACATGACTCTGGGCGAGCATCCCGCCAAGGTCGATCCACATCACCGGCTGCTGCTGGATGCCTTCTGTAAGTCGGAGTTCGATATTGGCCAGTTTCGCGACATCAGCCACGACGTGGGGCTTACCCGGCTCAACTATTCCGGTGGCGGCATCATGGAAGACTTCGACAACGACGGCTTGCTCGATCTTGTCGTCACCGGTTGGGCTCCCAACGAACCGATGGCCTTCTATCGCAACAAGGGAGACGGGACGTTTGAGGATCGGACCAAGGCAGCGGGTCTGGAGAAGCAATTGGGCGGGCTATACTGCGTTCAAACCGATTACAACAACGATGGACACTTGGACATCTTCATTCCACGCGGATCGTGGCTGCCAGGTAATCTGCCCCAACGACCGAGCTTGTTGAAGAACAACGGCGACGGCACGTTCACCGATGTCACCCGTGAGGCCGGTTTGCTGGCTCCGACCAACTCGACCAGTGCTACCTGGGCAGATTACGACAACGACGGTTTTCTCGACCTGTTCGTCTGCTGCCAGCGCCAACCCTGCCTGCTTTACCGCAACAAGGGTGATGGGACGTTCGAGGAGGTGGCTGCCCGCGTCGGCCTCGGCAACCTGATTGGATGCCTGGGCGCTGCGTGGATCGACTTCGACAACGATGGCTACCCCGATCTCTTTGTGAACATCGATGGAAGCATCGCGGGAGGGGCAGCCCGGCTCTATCACAATAACCGGAATGGCACCTTCACCGATGTCACCCGGGAAATGGGTATAGATGGGCCAACCAAAGGTTTCTCGTGCTGGGCGTTCGACTTCGACAACGACGGCTGGCTCGACATCTTTGCCACATCTTTTGACCACACCCTGGAGGACGTGGTCAAGGGACTGATGGACCAACCGCACAACCTGCCTAAAGCGAAGCTCTATCGCAACCTCAAGGGCAAAGGCTTCCAGGACGTGACCAAAGAAGTTGCCCTGGACAAAGTTTACTCTCCCATGGGGAGCAACTTTGGCGACCTCACCAATGATGGCTACCTCGACTTCTACTTGGGCACCGGCGATCCGCAAATATCCATGTTGGTCCCCAACCGCCTGTTCAAGAACGTCGCCGGCAAGCGGTTCGCTGAGATCACAGCGTCGTCGCGGACGGGGCATCTGCAAAAGGGGCACAGCGTGGCCATCGGCGACTGGGACCGTAACGGCACGGCGGACATTTTCATCCAGACGGGCGGGGCCATTGAAGGTGATCGGTATCACAACGTGCTGTTTCAGAACCCCGGCCAGGGGAACAACTGGCTGAACGTCAAGTTAATCGGTGGGCAGACGGCGGACGGGGATGGCAAGAAAACCAACCGTGCAGCAATCGGGGCACGCATCAAAGTAGTGACGGGCGGGGAACACCCCTTGACCGTTCACCGTCATGTTTCTTCGGGCAGCAGTTTCGGGGCCAACCCACTGGAGCAACATATCGGTCTGGGAAAGGCTGACCGTGTGGCGCTGCTGGAGATCTATTGGCCAACCAGCGGCACGACCCAGGTCTTCCACGACATTGCCATTAACCAGGGCGTTGTGGTCACGGAGTTCGCTAAGGAATATCGGACACGCGCGTGGAAACCAATTGCGCTACCGAAATGAGTATCGGTATGCCAGGAGCCGGAGGGGGCAAACGAAATATGTGCCCCCGGTTCGTTTTGCAATTCGTTCTACGTGTGGATCATGTCAAACGACACTATTGCCATGGGGCCGTAAATCAGGACGGGAAGCCACGCCGCGAGGGGTGGGGAGATGTAGTCTGCATCTCCCAGCGCTTTGCAGCCAAGAACGAATACGTAATATCCCACGCCGAGCCCCATGCAGAACGCAGCACTCAGGATGATGTGCCGACTGGGATTCCAAAGGATGACTGCCACGCCAAGAAGGACCAACAGTCCGCCAATTACCGGGCGTGTGATCCGAGTGTGAAAAAGGACTGCCATCTTCACCTGTCGCCGCGGTTCCGCTCCGCTTAATAGTTCTCGAAGGTGAGGTGTGGAGGCGTACAAATACCACGTCCCGCCCCGATTCACCGTATCGTAATCGGCTGTATCTACCTGAAGGAAGCAGCGTCCTGGTCCGAGAGGCAAGAGATTCGTTGGGAGCGGTCCCGGGAATGTTTCTGGTGTCGTGTTGGTAAGCAGCCAGCCCCCGGTTTGTGGGTCGCCTGTGGGGGGCACATAAACCGCTTCGTCCGCCGTCAAGTGGAGCATCCCACTAGGCGATGACTCAGGAAACGTGGCGCAGAATCGTTTGATCCGTCTATCGCGCCGGAAGCCCTCGCCGCCCTCAAGGTGAACGCCAGACGTGTCATAAGCACCCATCAAAATCTGGGCCTTGGCTCCTTCTGGGTCATCGCGAGATGTCATCAGCTCATCGGCAACTTCGGGGATGATTAACTCCTGGTTCAATGGAGCAAAAGAAATCGTAATCATACCTCCGATCAACACTGGGCGTATGATCCGGCGTGTGGGAACGCCAGCGGATAACTGCGGTAACATTTCGTTGTTTTTCTGCATCCACGAGACAGTGAATGTTGCGGCAAGCAATGAGATCGGCTCGGCCAGCAAATCGAACACTTGAGGGATGCGGTATCCGTAGTAAACGATGATGAATTGAGCGATCGCCGGGAAACCACCGGGTCGGTTCACGAACGAATCCAGGTGTGTGAACAGGTCGATCACCACGTAGAGGCTGATCAAACTCGACCACACGATTGCGTAGGATCGGAAGAAAGCGATCAGCGTCATCCGGTCGAGGATGGTTATCATTGCACGCCTTCTTTCTCGTCCCGTGGCCCTTCCTTCATCGGTGCGGGGCGTGGTGGCGGTGCAATGCTGTCTTCCGTCTTGAGTCGCCGGTTGCGCGGGACATAGTTCTCGACAAACTGGATGATGTACTCATCCGCCTCACTTGCAATGATGTAACCGTACCCGTTCGCCCTCAATTCGCGCAACGCTTCCCCGGGCGTCCAACCCTGGAATTCCATCCGATAAATGGCAGTCAAGCGGCCCGTGCGGTGTAACCCGGCTTTGCAATGGAGCAAGATGGGGTAAGCCGATTCATCATCAAGCAATTTCACGAAATCATCGACTGCGGCTGGAATGGAGTCGAGGCGGTTGCCGGGCGGCAGGAGATCCGGAGTGAGCAGAACGTACCGGACGCCAAGTTGCCTACACAATTCGCTTTCCGGGATCTTTCCCTTCCCAAGCCAATGGTCCGCGAGAAATGGATCGGGTTCCTCGTGCTGAAGGTTGATCACAGTCTTGATCTTGAATCGCTCTATTATGTCGCGGAATCCGGCAGCAGTCATTTGACCGGATCGATAGAGGCGACCGGGTGTGACCTCGTGGAACCGCTTGGCTTGAACGTACTGGTAGCGGTAGAGTGCAACTGGTGGCCCAAGAGCGAGCAGCACGGCGGTGATAGCCAATATCCAGCGCACCACGTTCGGCATCCGTGCCATGCCCTCAACAAACGATATCCCGCATTTGCGGGATCCCAAAACAACGCAGAATGTGCAACACTAATACACAATCGCCACACCGTGTCAATCGCGGCTAGTTTCGGTTTGCCAGGGGCATTTGTCGCACATCACTGTGTTTGCTTGCAGAGTGCGTTGCGTTTGAAGCCCATAATTGTAGCATTAAAAAACCGTCAAAATAGTTCAATCGACTGCTTGTGGATCGACATAACTTCAATTCCGGTCATGCCTTGTCCCGAGTTTTAATAATTTGGCTTTGTTTTGCAGAATCGCCCTTTTTTCCAGAGCCAGAACAACATTATTAAAATAATATTAATAATATATTATTTCCACAGGGACCGGGTTTTATCGGGTTGAAAACGTTTGCCCAAACACACAACGAAGCAGCTCGCTAACTGCCGACACACCTCCTGACTGTTGGTTGAAACTCGCTGCTCGTTCGTTGTTAACAGTAGTAGGCCGCGAAAGGTACAGCCGGGTATGGTCAAGACGTTGGCATACGTCCTACTGGGCGAACTCCTCAATTGACCCTCCATGTCTCGCCAACAGCCCGGAATCCGTGTACGCTAAATCGGTACCCCGCCGCTTTCCAGGTGACTCATGTTCCTACCTGCCGTATTCGTTGCATTAGCATTTGCCCAAACATCTACCCAAAAGCCCTTCGAGTTCAAGGACGACGATCGGATCGTCTGGATCGGCAATACATTCGTGGAACGCGAACAGCGTTACGGCTACTGGGAAACCGCCCTTCTTGCCGCGAACAAAGACAAAAAAATCACCTTCCGAAACCTGGGATGGAGCGGCGATACCGTGTTCGGCGACGCCCGGGCCGCCTTCGATAGCCCCGCGAAGGGTTTTGAACGACTTGTTTCGCTCACACTCGAACTCAAACCGACAGTGATATTCGTTTCCTATGGCTCGAACGAAGCATTCGAGGGCGAAGGCGGACTTGCGAAATTCGAGAAGGGGCTGGAGAAGTTGCTGGACGCACTCAAGCCAACAAACACCCGCATCGTCCTGTTTTCGCCAATTCCCTTATCCGGGAATACCCCGAAGACCGTGGAAAGAAATGCCATGCTCGCCCGATACACCGAGGCTATCAGCGGAATCGCCCGGAACCGCGGTCATCACTTCGCTGACCTCGCACACATAATGGACGGTGAAGACTCCCTTACGGACAACGGGATCCACTTGAACGAGAACGGTTACAAGATCTGCACGCCGCGGTTCATCGCGAGTTTGGGTTTGGATGCGCGGACTCTCGACTGGAAGGAACTCGATCCACTACGACAGGTCGTGATCGAGAAGAATCAACTATTCTTCTACCGCTGGCGGCCTCAGAACGAAACTTACTTGTTCGGCTTCCGTAAGCACGAGCAAGGGAAGAACGGCAAGGAAGTGGCGGAGTTTGATCCCCTCGTTGGCAAGGCCGAGGACGATATCGATAAGATTCGCAAGCAATTAAAGTAAGTTCGGTTGTCCCACCCGATCCACCCACTACTGACTTCGCCACTTTTCGATAACCGTACCGTACTCCCGACTCACGACCTCTGGATCTTCCCATGACCCGCTATCTTCCCATCCTGCTACTTGTCTTGGTCCCGTCAGTCGCTTTCGGTCAGGCCAACGCAACAATACCAGACCCCGATCCAGAACTGGAGCGGAAAACCTTCATCCTTCCGCCCGGGTTCGAGGTGAACCTTTACGCAGCCGATCCGCTCCTGGCCAAGCCAATCCAGATGAATTTCGACCCGCAGGGAAGGCTCTGGGTCGCATCAAGCGAAGTGTACCCGCAAATCAAGCCGGGCGAAAAAGCGAACGACAAGATCATCATTCTCGAAGATACAAAGGGCATCGGACAGGCCGACAAGACCACCGTGTTCGCGGATGGTCTTCTCATTCCCACGGGTGTCGAGCCGGGTGATGGAGGAGCCTATGTTGCCAACAGCACCGAAATCGTCCACCTCTCGGCATCCAGGCCCGGCGAAAAAGCCGACAAGAAGCGAATTCTGCTCTCGGGCTTTGGCACCGAAGACACGCACCACATCATCCATACGTTCCGCTGGGGACCGGATTGCCATCTCTATTTCAATCAGTCGGTCTACATTCACTCGCACATCGAAACACCATTCGGGGTGAAACGACTGAATGCCGGCGGCATCTGGCGGTTCGATCCGGATAGGACCGAACTCGATGTGTTCTGCCGTGGGTTTTGGAATACGTGGGGCCATGCCTTCGATAGATATGGCCAGTCGTTCATCACCGATGGTGCCAATGGCGAGGGCATCACTCATGGCGTTCCCGGCGCTTATTATTCAGCAGCGCAGGGACCACACGTTGCACGCATCCTGCATGGGCTCAACCCCGGCAGCCCCAAGCATTGCGGGCTCGAAATCATCAGCGGCCGGCACTTCCCGGACGACTGGCAAGGCGACTGCATCACCAACGACTTCCGCGGGCACCGCGTCTGCCGGTTCAAACTCCAGGACGATGGCAGCACCTACGCCAGTCGTGAGATGACCGAAGTCATCAAGAGCAATCACCCGGCGTTCCGGCCGATTGATGTAAAGATGGGGCCGGATGGCGCGCTGTACATTGCCGACTGGTACAACCCGATCATTCAGCACGGCGAAGTGGATTTCCGCGACCCTCGACGAGACAAAACCCACGGCCGAATCTGGCGGGTCACCGCCAAGGGTCGCGACTTGGTGAAAAAGCCCAAGCTCGTGGATGCCACAATCCCCGAATTGCTCGGCCAACTCAAATCGCCGGAAGACTGGACTCGGCAGCAAGCCAAACGCGTTTTGAAGGAACGTGGAGCCGAGAAGGTTTTGCCGGAACTGATGGCGTGGGTTTTTGATAAGCACAATCAATCCCAGCAAGAAGTGTTGGAAGCCATTTGGGTATGTGAGTCATTTAACCTTTTTGGCGATCTGCCAGCAGAACCGAATTATAGACAAGACCGTATCGCAAGACTCTTGATGTTGGCATTGCATCGCGATGGCGACACACATAAGGGGTATGCAGTCGTATACCGGATTTGGGGGCACAGTGGAATTAATAATGAACAGAAGGAGATGCTCCTTGAGCTGGGATGTCGAAACATACGGCCACAAGTTCGTCTCGAAGCCATTCGCGCCCTAGCAGGGCTGAAATCCGCGCGTGCCGCGGAGTTCGCTCTTCATGCTCTCGACCAGCCGATGGATCGCGTTCTCGATTATGCTCTTTGGCTCACGATGCGCGAACTGGAACCGTATTGGATGCCGGAGTTCCAGTCTGGAAAACTGAATTTTGGCGGCGATGCAAAGAAACTCGCCTTTGCTCTCAGCGCTGTTGGCAACCGTGATGCAATCAAGCCAGTCGTCACTTTGATCGAATCTGGCAAAGTGCCAAAAGAAAACATCCACGGGCTCTGGCTTTTGCTGGCTCAGATCGGTGGTCCCGCGGAACTTGCCAAGGTACTGGCCCATACCGCACAACCTGCGGATGTGACCCCCAGCCAACGAGCCGAGTTGATCCTGGCCATTGAGGACGCTGCCCGAACGCGAAAAGTCGGGGTACCCGAAATCGTTGGTTTACCTGCCCTATTGAGTGAAGCCGGTCCTGTTGGGCGCTCTGCGATGCGGCTCGTTGGCCTCTGGAAAGTGAAGGTATACCGCGCCAAGCTGGAAGCGATTGCGGGCACACCCGAGATGGCATTGCCCGAAGACCGGAGTGCGGCACTCGAAGGACTTGCCCTCTTTGGAGACGCTGAAGCCAAGAAGTTTATCGGCGGATTGTGTACTCCGAGTCAGAAGCCAGAGATTCGCCGACTCGCGATCATTGCCCTGACTGGTCTCGACACATCGGTCGCCGCAACGCAGGCTGCGGAGTTCCTCAGTGATGTCAAAGCAGAGCCAGTTCTGCTCGATCTTTACACTGCGTTTCTCAATCGCAAGGCGGGTGTGCCGGCCTTCGCCAAAGCACTCACTGGGAAGAAGCTGAACCCCGAGGTGGCCAAGCTCGGCCTCCAGGCCGTTCGGACATCCACTCTGACAGTTCCTGAGTTGACCGATGCCCTGATAAAAGCTGGCAGTCTCAACGCCACGCGCAAACCACCAACCGATACCGAGGTGAAAGCACTTGCTGCGGATACGCTCAAGTTGGGTGATGCCGTTCGAGGAGAAGCTGTTTTCCGTCGCAAGGAACTCCAGTGTCTGGCCTGCCACGGCATCGGTGGCGCGGGCGGACAAGTTGGTCCGGACATGACCAGTATTGGAGCCAGCGCACAAGTCGATTATCTGGTCGAATCCATCTTGCTCCCGAGCAAAGCGATCAAGGAGGGGTTCCACGCCATTCGCGTTGTCACACTTGAGGACAAGGTTCACCTGGGGATCAAGGTCCGCGAAGCGAACGGATTGCTCGTTCTCCGAACCGCCGAGGACAAGGAGATAACGATCCCGGTCAAAGACATCGCGGAACGAGGCGAAACCAAATCGCTCATGCCGGAAGGTCTGACCGACACGCTCTCCAAGCAGGAATTCGCCGATCTTGTTCGGTTCCTCACGGAACTTGGAAAGATTGGGCCTTATGCTCCGAGCAAGGCTCGGGTCGTTCGCCGCTGGCAAGTGATTGATCCCACGGGTCCGAACCTGGAACTGTTCCGTCGAAATCGCGTCTCCACAGCCGCCGAACCTGATACAGCATTTACCTGGTCCCCGACGTACTCCCGCGTATCCGGTGATCTCCCACTGGCGGAGCAGGCCAAGTTCTCGGTGTGGTCGAACACTGCCGAACAAACAGTTTTGCGATTCCAGCTAGATGTGACGACGCCCGGAACGACAAAACTGAAACTCAACTCTGTTGCCGGACTTTCGCTATTTGTGGGTGCCGCTCCAGTTGAAGCAAAACCCGAGATCGTTCTGGATTTGAAGACGGGGGTCCAGACAATCACGTTGATTCTCGATCGATCGAAACGAACCGAGGATGTGCGAGTAGAACTGGATGATGTGCCCAATTCGCCTGCCCGGGTTGCTATTCTCGGGGGCAAATGAGAGAGATGTCGTTCTCCCTCTTCGCTGTCCATCTCTCCGATGGGGCATTCTCCACGGGCTGGACAGCGACCGGATTTGCCGGAACAGCGATTCTTCTTCTCATTGCCATGTGGAGAGTTCGTGAGGAAGAAATTCCGCGGATCGGTCTTCTCTCTGCTGCATTCTTCGTCGGGTCCAGCATCCACATCAAGCTCGCGCTCTTACCCACCAGCGTACACCTGATTCTGAACGGGTTAGTGGGTGTCGTACTTGGGCGTCGAGCGCCGCTGGCAATCGTTGTTGGTCTGTTGCTGCAATGTCTTCTTCTTGCGCATGGTGGGCTCACGACTCTCGGTTTGAACACTTGCATTATTGCCATCCCTGCTGTTATTGCCGGGTGGGCTTATCCGGTTTTGCGAACGCTGAGAGTTCCCTCTTTCGCTCGTGGGGTTCTCCTGGGAGGAGGAGCGGTCGCGCTGACAGTTACATTCAACTTCCTGGTTCTGCTCTTCGGAGGTAAAGAGGATTGGAGTACCCTGGCCAAGCTCGTACTACTCGCTCACCTGCCGGTTGTTTTTGTTGAAGGGCTGATGCTTGGCGTGATCGTGCAGTATTTGGAGATGGTGAAACCCGAGATGCTCGGTTCCAGGCCGGACAGACAACAAACCAAAGATGATTTCGACGAGGAAAGTTGTTGAGAGTTCTCTCGCGATTCTCACGTGGTCGGGAAGATCTCTGCAAAAGGGATTTCCCATTGCCCAATGCCGACGCTCACCATCACCGTCTGTTTCTTGATATCCACGCGAATGACTTTGCCTGTCGAATCGAATCGTGAGACACGGACAACATCATTTGGTTTCAGACTTTCCCTGAGGCCGGTTAACGCTGCCTTTTCAACAGCTTCACGGTCGATCGCCGTGCGGCGACGCTCGAATTCTTCCTTCTCCCGATCGGCTTCATGTCTTGCTGCAAGAGCTTCGACCTTGGCTTTCTCGGCTTCCTCACGGAGTAGCTGAAGGCGAGCAAGATCACCAGACTTCCCCTTTTTTCTCTTCAGGTATTTGTGGGCTCTCTTGAGCAACTCCTTGGGTAGCTTGAGTCGGCGAGCAATCTTGAGGGCATTACTCATCCCAAACTGGCCAATGTGGAGTCGGTAGGTTGGTCGCATCGTCTCCACATCAAATTCAACAGCTCCGTTTTCGGCTCGATCATTGTTGAATGAATAGGTTTTCAAGTCGCCCAGGTGAGTGGTGACTATGGCCCGACAGCCCACCTTGTCGAGTTGATCGAGTATCGCTCGACCCAGCGCAGCTCCCTCGGTTGGGTCGGTTCCCGCCCCAAGTTCATCGAGCAGGATGAGGCTATCCGCGGTGACGACTTCAAAAATGGAAGCGATGCGGGAGATGTGCGAACTGAATGTACTCAGCGATTGTTCCAAACTCTGCTCATCGCCGATGTCCGAAAGAATGTGCCGAAAGACAGGGACCAAACTTCCTTCACCAGCCGGAATGTGCATACCACATTGAGCCATCAGGCACAGCAAGCCAGTTGTTTTTAACGTGACTGTCTTACCACCTGTATTTGGACCCGTTATCACCAGGAGGTTGAATCCGATTCCGAGCCGGAGATCGATGGGAACCACTTTGCGGGAGGGAGGATGTTGGGGAGTTTGACTCGGTAGGCTTGGTTCGGGGGATATGGGGCTTGGCGATTGCTCTTCTGTATTTCGCGTTCCGGAATCGGCGTTGCGAAAGAGGCTTTCGAGGAGGGGATGTCTGGCATTGCGGAGCCAAAGGCGACCTTCAGTATTCAGGTCTGGCGGATACATATCGTAATCGCGACTGTAACGGGCCTTGGCGGTAATCAGGTCCAGCCGGGCAATCACATCGAGGGCATAACACAACGGCTTTGCCACTCGTCCGACTTCTCCGCTGAGTCGCCTGAGAACTCGCTTCACCTCGCGATCCTCATCGGCTTTCAAGCTGACGCGATCGGCACTCAGACTGGCTATCGCGGCTGGCTCGATAAAAACTGTTTCGCCCGTATTGCTGACCCGATGAACGACACCCTGGACCTTGTGCCGGTGGTTTGTGGAGACGGGGAGGACGTAGTGATCGCCGCTGACTGTGGCATTTGGGTAACTGAGGATGCGACGCAATTCGGGATCGCGAAGGAGGCGGCGAATCTCCGCTTTCACCTTCTCATCGAGGTCATAAAGTTTCTGACGAACGGTGGCGAGGTCGCGACTGGCCATATCCAAAACGTGGCCGCGGCCATCAATGCAGCCCGAAATGGTTTTCCCGACGGTTCCCAGATCCTCGACACCCGAGAGCATTTCGATCAGCCGGGTGAGATGTTCCGCAAGCCTCATCCGATAGCGGTAGATGGCTCCGGTGCAATTCAGGCTCTCGCTTACTTCAAGGAGTTGTTCGGCGGTAAGCATGGTGCCGATGGCAGCCCGACGAGCAAGCAACCGAACATCGTGAAGGCCACTAAAGGGAGGTGCCTGGCCGAGACCCAGGGCCGCGACCATCTCCGTGGTTAGTGCCATTTCCTGCCTGATGGCATCAAAATCCGTTGAGGGTTCGATTTGACGCGCGAGATCGCGGCCAAGGGATGAAACAGCGTACCCAGCGAGGAGATCGCGGACCTTGTCGAACCCAAGGAGGTCGAGCGTATGAGCGTCCATGATGGCGGGTTCAACGGCGGTAGGTTCAGCGAGTGTCAACATACCCACTGGACACCCATATGGGTGCGTGGGTTCGGACGGTCAGAGCCCATTTGGGGATTGCAGCCGCCTCATCTAATCAATTGTAGGCGGAACCGGGTAAGAATCCGAATCAGGCTTCACACCCACCACGAAGAAAAGACATAAAGAACTCCACGATTCCCGCTTTCCGCTCGTCGGCGGGTGTCATTTTTGAGTGCGTCCTTATTTTGGCTTACGAGCCCAGGTTTCAAGGAAATACCCACTGCCAGGCGCGGACTTGAACTCGGTCGGTTTCGGTTTCTCGGAGGGACCGTAGCACAACTTGAGTTGGTTGCCGGCAATTTCGTAGATACCGTGGGCTTTGGTGCCCTTGAGGGGACCATCCGCGAACTCAAACGTGAACCCCTTCGGGTTCGTCGTTGGGTCGAGTGTGAATTTCGTCTGGCGGAGGAGAGACACTACCGGTTTCCCATCTTTATCCTTGTCCACAAAGTACAGGAAGTATTCGCACTTGTCATAAACGCTGGTGTATTTCTTCATCTCCTCTGTCGACATTTGTGCAACACCCTGATACTCGCACTGAAGCGGCTTCCAATTTCCCTGAAGCGCCGTGAGATCATCCACCGGTTTCGGGTCGGCACCTATCGTAAACGCCGTCCCGGCACCAAGTACACCAAGCAACAGTACACCACGGAGCATCGGATCCCCCTCCAATACCGGTCCGTTTGATTGTGTTCTGGCGATTGCCGAGCGTATGCCAATAGAGCCGCGTGCAGTCAATGCCAGACGGCACTTTATTTGAGTGGCTGTCTCTCCGACGTTGACTACGATCGACTGAGCGGTTGGCTCTCGAAAGAAACTCCCCCGGTTCCGATAATGCGGATATGGAATCGACCAATCACCGCTCATCTGTCGCTCAGTTGGCCGAAGACCTCAACTGGCTGGAAGATCACTGTCGCAAACAGCCGGATCTGGCTGCGCACGCGGGAACGCTTCGGCTTGCATCTGCCCTCACACGAAATGCCGTTGGTCCCTTTCTGGAGGGTCAACCTGCACGCCCCTTGCACATTGCTGTGGTTGGAGGAGCGGGAGCCGGCAAAAGCACCATCGTTAACTTCCTGGCGGGAACAGTTGTCGCGGAGGCCAACCCGCAGGCGGGCTACACCCGGCACCCAACCGCATTCATCCCCACCGGTCCTGCTTTCTCGTGGCCAAGCTATATCGGTTTTATGGGACCGCTTCAGCGATTGAGCGCGGAGAAACCCGCCAACACCGATGAAGATGTCTATCAGGTCAAGCGAGTCGTTCCTCCCGCGAGTTCGGCATCAGGGGAAGCAAACCCGCTTGCGGATTTCGTCATCTGGGATTGTCCGGACATGACCACATGGGCCTCGTCGGGGTACGTCAATCGGCTCCTCGAAGTCACCGCTCTCGCCGATTTGGTTGTCTATGTCGCTTCCGATGAGCGATACAACGATGAAGTGCCCACGCAGTTTCTGCACCTCATCGTTAAGGCTGGGAAGTCTGTCATTGTCGCACTGACGAAGGTGCGCGAGGCCGATGCGACAACCCTTGCCGACCACTTCCGACAGGAGATTCTTGGGCAACTCCCGAAGTTACCCGATGGCTCAACCCCAGCGGTTCCCGTACTCGCATTCCCACAAATGACGCCTGCGGAACGGGGCGATCCCGCAGGGGCTGGTGCGCGGTATCGCGTCCACCTCATCAATCAGGTTCTCATCCAGTGTGAATCCGACGCAGCGACTCGAAGCCACACGGTAAGGAACGCCGCGAGGTTTTTGGCCACTGCGGGAGAGGGGTTGCTGGATGTGGCTCGTCGGGATCTTGCGGAATTCGATGCCTGGAAAACGACAGTAATGGCCGGAAAGACCGAGTTTGAGGAGCGATATCGGAAGGAGTTTCTTTCGGGCGAACAATTCCGACGAATCGATCGCTACCGCGATGAAGTCCTCGAATTGCTTGAGTTGCCCGGCGCGGGAAGGGTTCTCAGTGGATTGATTTGGCTGGCGCGCACCCCCTATCGGTGGACCAGGGACTACGTTGCGGGCCTGATTATCCGTCCGGAGATCTACAATCTGTCCGAACAGACGGTTCTTACGGCATCCCTGGCCGGATGGCTCGACAAACTTCACACCGAAGCCCTGAAGCGGTCTGGCTCGCATCCTGTGTGGAAGCAAATTGCGATCCGCTTCGATTCCGAACTCGGACCACAGGCCCGCGAGAGATTTGGCCAGGAGTTCCGAACTTTCGAGCTAAAAGAAACAGATGATCTCGAACGGGTTGGAAAAGCGATGGTGGAGAGTTTGCAGAAGAACCCGGCAATTCTCTACACAGCACGAGGGGGAAGGCTCATCGTCGATCTCGCGATTGTTGGAGTGGTTCTTTACTTCGCGTTGGTATCAAGTTGGTATTACTTGTTCCTGATTCCGCTGGGAGTGTCGCTCAGTCACCAGGGAAGCGAACTTGTGGTTCGCAGTGTTGTCGAATCAACCCGGCGGCGAGCGCGAAACCAGCGTGAAGCCCTGGTATCATCGGGGCTCACAAGTCCTCTCGCAGCCTGGCTCGCGGAGTGGCCCGCGACCGGAGGTTCATCGATCGAGAAGCTCCAGCAAGTCCTCCAGCGAGTCCCTGAGACAATCCGACAACTGGAGCAACGGGTCACGGCAAAGCTCGCGGAATGGAACTCGAAACCTGCACTCACACCCTTACCCCCAGCACCACCCAGCCCGCCGGAGACCGCATGAGCGATGTGGGAACTACAGAATCTCCTCCCGCACCTATTGCTCCCGAGGAACCCCCGCCGCCGCTATTGCGAACGCTGGCTCCCTTGCTGCGCGGCCTCGAACGGCAAGTACGATCCTGGCTCGACACTCGAAGAAAGTTCCCGCTCACCATGCTCCAGAGAGCCGAGTTGGAAGGACTGGCCGAAGATATCCGACGCCAAGCTGAAGCTCTCGATGTCGAGAAACCTTTGCTCGTCATCATGCTCATGGGGGGCACAGGAGTGGGCAAATCCACCTTGCTCAATGCTCTCGCAGGCGGCCCGATTGCGCAGGCTTCATTCACCCGCCCCACAACGCGCGACCCGGTCGTTTATTTTCATCACTCGATACGAACGGATCGACTCGATCCAGCACTACGGCTTTGTCGGCTTGCTCAACACGACCGCGAGGGGTTGCTCCAGAAAGTGATCGTGGACACTCCCGATCTTGACTCGAACGAATTGGCCAACCGCGAGAAATTAAAGGCTCTACTCCCGGTTGCTGACATTGTGCTTTACGTTGGGTCACAGGAAAAATACCACGACCGGCTTGGCTGGGATCTTTTCAAGGAACAACGCAGCCGAAGAGCTTTCGCATTTGTTCTGAACAAATGGGATCGATGCGTCACCGGGGAAAGCGGGCTTCGCCCGGATGAGGACTTACTTAAAGATTTGAAGGCTGAAGGGTTCGCCAACCCCCTTCTGTTCCGTACAACCGCGCAGGTATGGCTTGATGCAGGGATCAAGGCCGGCTCGGCAGTCGTTCTGCCACCAAAGCCCACAGGCTTGATCGAGGGGGAACAGTTCGCTCTTCTGCGAAACTGGCTTGAACTCGGTCTCAGCCGGCTCGAAATTGAAGCTGTGAAGGCTCGGGGGGTGGGACAACTGCTAACCACAATGGCCCGCGTTGTGGATAGCGTGCGGCCACCAGATTTGTCCGACGAAGCAGCAAAAGTAAGAGACAGTTGGCGGAAAACACTTGGGGATGAAGCCCGAGTTCAGGCCGAGGTGCTGGTTGGAACACTGGAACCATATCAAACCGAGGTTGAGCATCATTTCAGCGTTGAAGATCAGCAGCGATTCCGGGGACTGATGGCCGCGTACCTGCGGTTGACTACCCGTCTCCGCTATGCGGGCAGCAGTCTTCGCGATAGTATCCCATTCGCAGGAAGGTTACTCGCTGGGGGGAAAGTTGAAACTCCCGTCGAATGGAATCTCGGGGTATTTATTCAGGAATGTGCCCGAACGGCCGGAGAACGGGTTCTAGATCAGCGAACGACAGCACTTGTGAACCGCTTACTGGTTGAAGGCGACCAGAAGGGTTTCCCCCTCAACCTTCTGAACGACCCGATCGCGATGGTTGGTCGATTGGACTGGCGAGAACGAGTGACACGGGGAGTGATCGATGCTCTGGGTGAGGTCGAGCGGGAAGCGACACACCCCACCGGATGGCGACGAATGCTCCGAGGCACCCTCAGTATGCTCGCAAACATCGCTCCGGAGTTATCGCTCATCGCGACAGCGGGGGTGATTTTATTCAACTTCATCGTAAACCAACAGACTCCGGGATTGTTCGAGATGTCGTTGATACTCCTAATTCCTCTGACGGTCGTGATCGTCTTCCATCTACTGATCCTGTTACTCCTTCCGATCCGGTGGCCCGCGATCCGAGGGCGATTCCTGGCCCGTCTTGGAAACCGCCTGAGCGAAGAGATGGAACGAGTCTATCTACCGATTCCGGGCGAGATTGCCCTGGCTCTGGTGGATGAACGAAAGCGTGTGGACGAGTTGATTTCGGACACCAAGAAGGTGTCCGATTGGTTGACCGAACGGCAACAGGCAGCACAGGTCAGCGAACTTTACGGAACATAAAGTTAGCGTTCAGTGTTCAGCAAAGAACCGACGATCACGGTTGCGATGTTGCGATGTCTGAACTGAACACTGAAAACTGAACACTACTTTAAAGAGATTCAGATATGCCTGATGGGAAATGGATCGAAGGACTAACACCTGAAATGTCGGTTCCGAATGCCGCACGAGAAGTGCTGGATGCTCGGTTCAAGGTGGTCCGGCATTATCTGCCCCTGGCTATCGAGAAGCCGTCCGAAGATCCCGAATACGTTCACCAATTGCGGGTTGGCACACGTCGGGCTGGAGCAGCACTCCGCGTCTTTGCCGATTGTCTGCCGCGAAAGCACCTCAAGGCAGCTCGTCTGTCCTTGAAATTGATTCGTCGGGCTGCTGGGGATGCCCGTGACTGGGATGTGTTTCTCCTTGGCCTACCAGCCACGAAGCCGCTCGCCTCTGAACTCGGTAAAACCGCACTCGACTTTCTCACCGGCTACGCGATGGGCGAACGTGCTGCGGCTCAAGTCCGTTTAGTGGATGCCGCAGCAGAAGCAATGGATACATTCACGAAAGAGAGCGAGAATCTGCCCGCGTTGGTTCACGAACCGAAAGGCGACAACCCACCGGCCACGTTTGGCGATCTGGCTGCACATCACCTTGGGGAGTTGTTGGCTTCGCTCACTGTTGCCGCCAAAGCGAATCCAACCACACCCACCGCCCTCCACCAACTCCGCATCCTCAGCAAACGAGTCCGATACGCTTTGGAAATTTTCGCGACCTGCTTCCCACCTGTCTTCAAAGAGACCGTTTATCCCGCGGTCGAGCAAGTTCAGGAACTTTTGGGCGATGTCCAGGATGCTACGGTTGGCCTGACTCGGCTGGGCGGTCTCCGCGACCGTATCAAGAAGGTCGTGCCCGTCGAGTGGCCGCGGCTTCGCAAAGGATTCGAGGGGTTGATGCAGTCGATGCGAGCGAAGATCCCCGCTGGCAGAAAAGGATTCCAGAAGTGGCGAAAGGAATGGGCAAAACTTATTGATGGGTTGAAAGTGGAAACCGCCGTGGCAAGCGTTACGGCGTGATGTTCGGCAGACCAGCCGGCGGCCCAACCGGGACTGCGGGAGGCGGGAGAGAGTCGCTTGGCGGTAACGTGGTGAGAGGCCGATCTGGCGGTCGAGGTGCGGGAGGCTTGCATGGGAAGCAACTATCCATGAACCCCGCAATAGGTGCATTGCTGCACCCAGCGAGAAACGCCACCACGACAACCGCGACGATGCGTCTCATGCCCCGGAGATAACAAAGCGGGGCATGAGTGCAAGAGCAAATGGAATCTCATCGCCTTCCTTCTTCAAGCGAACCATCCCAACCATCGAACCTATGCGGTTGGTTCTACTATTCCACAGGGCAGACCAGAGTAACATTCTCGACAACCTGGCCTTCCTTGAGTGTCAGTTTCCGCGAGGTATATGGTGGAGCATCCTTCCCGTAGAGCCAGAACGGTGCTACCTGAATCAATTGCTCGGCTGGACGGACAAACTTCAACTCGAAGGTGCCATCGGCTTTCGTCTTCGTGCTCGGGTTGAGGTAATGGGTTTCCTCAAGCCGATCCGCGGCGTGCGCCCGGACCTCTCGACCAGCGACCGGCAAACCGTTTTCATCCACCACCTTGCCGCGAACGACTGAGGGACGCGTTAGTTTCAAAGTCACACCGTCGATTGTCTGCCCGGGGGTCGTCTTGATCGGTGGAAGAACCCCATTAGCCCAGGTTCGCCACTCGTCATATTTTCCATCATGAACGAGGAGATTGTACTCAGTTGCTCCACTCGCAGGTAAAGTCAATGCGAACGTCCCATCGGCCTTCGTCTCAGCCCAGAACCACATACCATTGGCGGGACCAACCGTTGCCCCACTAACGGGTTTGCCGTTCGGGTCGAGTACCTTGCCGGTCACCCGGACAGCCGGCTCGGCGACAATCGTTACCGTTACCATGCCCGGTTTGAGATCGAACGTCAGTCCGTCAAAGTTCCGCTGGAAGTTGGACCTTGGGTTATCCGCTGTCTGCTTCCGCTCCCACTCATGGGTGACCTGATCAGACCACCAGCGGGCGTAGCGGTCGGACTCGACATTGAAAATGAACTCCCCAGGCAGCATGTCCTTGATGGTGATCTCGCCGCGGTCGTCCGATTGCCCATCCACATCCTTCTGGTCCGGATTGAATAACCGCAGACCCGCGACCGGCTTGCCAGTGACAGAGTCGAGAACCCGTGCCCGGAAAGTGACGCCCTGCTGGAGTTGGATGTCGAAGGAGCGTGCTTGCCCGTGAGCGATCCCAGTTTTCGGCAGCCGCACGACACCGACACCCGCTGCCTTGACACTAATCGCATACTCATCCGGTTGCACGTAGAGCCGGTAATGTCCCTGAGCATCGGTGGTCGTTTCTGTTATGAGGCTGGTACAGATACATCCCGGTGTGGTGGTCGTGCCGTCATTCAGGATTTTCGGGCCCTGGTCAGCACGAACGACCACCCCGGCAGCGGCCTTGCCATTGGGTCCGCGTACAACTCCCTCGAAATAAGTTGTCCGGTCCATCGCGATTACCAGCCCCTTCACCCCAACCTGCTGCCGGACGATCATCACGGGCGAATAACCGTCTTTCCGGAATCGAACCTCCACTTCGCGCTCATCGCCGCAGTCCTTGAAGCGGAACATACCATCTGGTCCGGTGAAGGTATAGTTCTCAGGTTTATCGACCCAGTCCCACATATGAACCTTCACACCCGCAAGGGGCTTCCCCTTCTCATCCACGACGATCCCGGCAATCTCGTTCGGTTTCACATCCTGTGGCCCCATGATCTCCGGGAATGTCGGCAAACGAACCTCAGCGACCCCCTCCTTTACAACAAGAGCGTTTGCTTCGAACCGCCGACCATCCGGTAATTCGACTCGTAATGGGATGCTTCGTCCAAGCTCAAGGGGGCCATTCGGTGAGTAAGGCAGCGCGAACTGTCCGTCGTAGCTTGCCGAGACAGGGTCGGTTGCGAAGTCACCGCAGGGGCTTGAATGTTTCAGAGCGGAGATTTTGACGTGCGGGATCGGCTTCCCAGTAATATCAGTCACGCGGCCGGTCAGATTCGCCTTCACGCGGATCATTTCAAACGGCTCGGGGATCGCTAATGTTTTTACCCCGGCCGGAACGGTCACCTTGCGCTTCTCCCAGTGGATTGTTGGGTGGCTATACCCGACCGGGCACGCCCAGACCATTACCTCTGCATCGCCTGGTGGCAAGCGGAGATGAAAGCGACCCGTTTCGTCCGTAATTGGCCGAGTGAAATCATTTCCTTTCGGGTTGAAGCTGCCGATTGCGGTTATCTCCGCCCCTACCACGGGTTGGCCACCGCCTCTCACTCGAACAACCCCGGTCACCTCCACACCCTCGACCACCTCCAGGTTTGCATCAGAGGTTTCACCGACCTTCGGGGCCAAAGTAACGCCAGACGAAGTAGCCCGGATACCGGCTGGGATGACCAAGTAGACGCCGCACGGCCCACTTGGCAGTCCCTTGAACTCAAACCGTCCCTCGCTATCCGGCTTTGTAAAGCGGTATAGGCTGCCAGCACCTCCTGTACTCCTCAGCCGGACGGACACGTCTTTCACTGCCAGACCTGGCACCTGAGATGTGACCCGGCCGCGGATGATAGCTTCCTGGTCGAGTGTTAAATGGGCCGGCTTCGCATTCGGTCCAACAACATATTCCCTAGTCGGTCCACTGACGGCCGTGTCAGTTTCGGCAAATCCGTTGGCTGTTGCTCGGAAGATCAACTCGGCCCCGGCTGGCACGGTCGTGAACTGGAACGCTCCGGCGGCGTCAGTCCTGGCGAGGAAGAACTTCTCAGCTTGAGAGCCGCGAAGGTGATTTGCTGGGGAATAACCCCAAGTTGCAGCGTTGCCGTATCTATTGACGATGCCAAACTGAACCTCTGCACCGACAATCGCGCGACCGGCTCGGTCCTTCACGGTACCCGCGTACTTCCCCGCCTCCGGTAATGTGAGAACGACTTCTCTATCGTTGTGCGGAGAAGCGAATCCAAGAACCGGTGCAAAACCCTCCTTCGCGGCAATAACCGCGGTGGCATAAGTGGGGTTTTGCCCTGACGGGAATCGGTCAAAGGCGAACCGCCCATCGGCATTGGATGTTGTCGTCAGCCGTTCACCGCTACCGTCATAGCCTCCAGCAATTATGGTTGCTCCCATGACAACAGAGCCTGTGCTGTCCTTCACGATGCCGCGGATCGACTGAGCTTTTTCTGGCATCTTTTCTGGGGCGATGGGCGATGGTGGATCTCCCTTCGAGCTGGTCGCTGGCGGCGTAACCGGAGCAGTCTTGGCAGCCGGTTCGGCTTGTGAAACTGCTAGCCCGAGACCCGTTAGCGCAACGAGCCCTGCGATCGCCACAACACACGCAAGAACTTTCTTGACCACGTTTGCCATCGGGAATACTCCGCGGACCAGGGCAACGATGGCCGGGCTGGTTGCCCCACCAACTGCCCGGACAGTGAGTTCGACCAAACGAGAGGATGGACAATCCACCCCCGCGGAGTTCCCCGTTACACCAGCCAGCAGACCAACCGACAGGGTGATGCCTCGCTGGACCAGTCGGTTGGCGAGCATCTTCCGCGCTCGTTCCAATCGACCCTTGACCGCACCCGGCGACCAGCCCAGGTTCGTGGCCGCCTCCTCGCGGGACATTCCGCTCAGGTAGCAGAGCAGAAGAACCCGGCGATAGACGGTTGGAAGGCGATCTAACTCTTCATGCAGGATCGCGACTGCCTCGCGCCAAGACAGGTCGGGCGGGAGAGCCTCAATCTGCCGCCGAGTTGCAGCGATGCCTTCCCGCTTTGCCCGGCGGCGAGCATCAGAACGAATCCGGACTGCAACACGGTGGGCGACGGCATAGAGCCAACTCCCAACCGTCGCGCTGTCGATCGCTGCAATTTTCTGGAGGAGAACGAGGAAGGCAGCTTGAAAGGCATCATCGATATCCGCTGGGTCCGAGAGAATTTGTCGGCAGGCAGCCAGGACGGTTTTGCCATGCCTACGGATGAGGATAACGAATGCTTCCTCGTCCCGGTTCCTCCGGAATCGGTCGAGCAATTCGGAGTCGGATGGGTTCGTCCGATCCTTGTGCCCGGTGTCCCGCAGAGACACAGCGATCCGATTCAACACTGCCTTTCCCACATCACCACCTCATCGCGTAGCGGGTTACTGGAAACTCCACAGGACTTGCCCGGACAGACCTCACACGGCACGCGAGAATCGTAGTGGGAGGTCGATTTGCCTGCTGCTTCCAACTCAAACCCGCGCTGGCTTCGTGAATTGCTCCAGCACAGCCTCAATAACGAGGATCAACTGCACGCGCCTTTCGACGCGAAAATCAGCCTCGACACACTTCTCAATCAGCTCCATCAAGCGATCCGGACCCATCCTCTGTGCAAACTTTCGCAGCCTCCCTTCATCGTCAGGCTCGATCCCAATCACTTTGGCCCCCAGCGCAAGCCGCAATGCTTGTCGTAACGCATCGACCAGAAATCCAATCGCGACAGAAGCCCGACTTCGTTGAGCAGCACTCTCTTTCCCGGCAGCTTCGACAAACCCCGACCATACTCTCGCCAGGTGAGTGAAATCCGGCCGTTCCGCTACGATACCCGCGATCAACTCCTCCCGCACATTCCAAACGGCTTCATCGTTCAGGGCCAGAGCGCGAGACACACTCCCACCCGAGAGTTTCACCAGGCGATCGCGAAGTTGTGGATCAGCCACCCCCTGCTCCATCAGCACTGCGGAGAGTTCAGCGGGCGTCAGTGAATTAAATCGCACGATTTGGCAACGGGAGAGGATTGTGGGTAACTGGCGATCCGTCGATGTTGCAATCAGGAACAGAATGGTGCCCGGCGGTGGTTCTTCCAGGGATTTCAGAAAGCAGTTGGCTGATTCCAGATTGAAGTCATCGGTATCTTCAACAATCCCTATCCTCCGCCCACCACGGGCGGGTGTGCGGGCAAGTTGTGAGCAGAACTCTCTCATTTCATCCACAGGGAGTTCATGTTTGCCTTCAGGAGTGCGGAGTGTGAGTACGTCAGGATGGGTCTCGGCCTCGACCTGGTGACACGCCGCGCAGGAATCGCAAGCAGTCAATGGGGCAGGCGGTCTTTCGCAGAGTAATGCCTTGGCCAGTTCCCTTGCGAAGAGTGATTTACCGACACCCGCTGGGCCAACCAGGAAATACGCCTGTCCCAACCGACCGCTTTGCATTGCCGTCTGGAACATCTGTCGGGCTGAGGTGTGTCCACGAATGCGATTCCAGGACATGAGTAACCTTTTCCGTGTTCAGGTTTCCCGTGTTCAGTTTACAGTTATACTCCGCGTGGTTTGGAATGAGATATGGGGCTGGTATTAGGTTGACCCGCTCGCCGTGCGCGACCCTGCTCACGCGTGGGGCTTTGTCACGATGAATATCAAAATATGCGTCTATCGTGACAAATTGCGTTCAAGGTGACATGCCAAAATCCATTGCAGTTTTTTATTTGGTCGCTTCGACTTTAACAATTTCGACAGATGATTTGGCACGCGAGGGGCCAGATGATCCAGACGTAGCAGATACAACTGATTTCATGAGCGCAGGAATGTCAATCGGAGATGTGGCAATACCTGCCATCTGAAGCGCAATGTATGCCTGAACGGCACTTTTCAAAAACGGGTTTTCGATACCTGCGGTCATATTCTGCGATTCAGCCAATTGGTGATCTTTTCGTAAGCGGTCGTAAAGTTCGGTGGCTCGCTGCCTTGTCTGTTCGGATTGCCGATAAAAAAGCAAAGCGAGAGCGTCGATAAGGACGCCGGGAGTTACGCGCAGAACCGAATATGGGGCATCGGCAGTAATCCACGAACCAGCGATCATTATCCAAGCAAATCCCGCAGTCCCCATTGCAAGGCTAAAGTAGAATTGCCAGTTCGCCTGTCTCATGGCTTGCTCGTGATAACCAGTGACGAGCTTATCGACCAAAACCAAATCGGTATTCCCGGATTTTGATGCAAGCTCTGCTAGTTGTTTTCCGATACGTTCCCTATGATCTAATAGGGACGACAATATAATCGAACCATAAATCATAATATTAATTATCAACATAAACCATAGGTCGCCCGACATGATCTTCCCTCTTAAACGACCGGGCCGGGGAAGATGGATCGGCGAGAGGGAATCGCACCGATTATCTTCCCCGGCCTTTTTATCGCGGGTAGCTACTCCCGCTGGCCGTTCAAATTATTATATCACGCCCTTGACACGCGCAAATACCCGCTTTCCTCATTCGCCTCTCGCTTCTCGTCCTTCCAGAAGATCGGCTCAATTCCGAGTTCGCACTGCTCTTGAATCAGGCAGCAAATGTTGTGGCAAAGGATTTTGCACAAACACTCATTGACCATCGCAACCTCTGTGCGTGAACGAATCGAGTCGCCAAACTTCCGCTTGATTGCCGAGAACGTCGATTCCACGTTGCTTCGCTTGTGGTAGTGCTGCATGTACTCTTCGTTCTTGAACTGGAAGTAGTGGAATGCTTTTTCAAAGTGCCCACCAACAGCGCCAGTGTGGTTCGACTTGAACGCGATGTAGGCTTGCCCTTTGCACTTGGCGATTTCCTCAAAGTTCTCCAGGCTCCCATACGCCTTGTCCGCACTCACTTCTGAAATGGTGAAGTGCCGTTTCGTCTCTCGCACAAGCGGAACGAATTGCGGGGAGTCTGCCGCGTCCTTATCGAGAATGCGAACCGCAGTAACGACGTTGGTTTTCGTTCCGCAGCATAGATGCACTTTCACCCAAGCGTGCTTGAATCGAGTGGTGCCGTGCTTGTGGTCGAAGAACCGCTCAAACTTGTTCACCGAAAACCCGGATGAGTCGATGGCAAAGGTGGACTCAACGCCGCGAAGCGGGCGAGCGCTGTAGCCAATGAGTTCCTTCAGGATCGGCGTGAGCGTTTCCTTGTCCAACATCTCGGCAACCTTCTGCCACGGAATCTTACGCGAGATGTAATCCTTCTCGAAAGCGTCGTTAAGGTCGCACTGGAAGCGGCGACCGCTGAACGTCGAATAAACCTTGTATGCCATCGCGAAAACGGAATCCTTAACCGAGTGAGGAATATTGCCGCGTCCTTCGTGAACGGGTGGTTCCACGATGCCCCTTGTGAGGTCGAAAAGCAGTTCTTGGAACCGGTGTTTTTCCGTACACTGCGCAAGGTTGTACGCCCGCCAGTCCTGCTTGTAGGTCGTCTTTTGGGTGATCGTTATTTGCTTCGTCTCGATCATCGTCCCATCCGGCATGTAGTCCCGCTTGAACGTGTAGCTCGCCGCGTAGTAGTGCTTGCAGGTGAAACCGTTTTCCGCGTGGTCTGGGCAGGTACACTTCTTCGTCTTCATGTCCACTTGGTACAGCTTGTCCGTATTCGTCTGGCTGGGAACGACCCAAGTACCGTCGCTGGTTTGCTTCAGCTTGCAAGTCGCGGCGATGATGAGTCCACGTTGTTCGCGAGCGTCCATTTGTCGAATCCCCCAATTAACAATGTGAGTCTATATCAGTATAGACCAATGGGAGAGGAAGTCAATATTGGAATCGACAAAAATCGGGGGAGATAGATCACAGATTCGCCTTGACAAAGTTACCTGACAAGATAAATTTAGTCAAGGAGATAAATTTACAATGGCCGCTAATCAGGTGTTAATATGATGCGAGCCAAGTTATCGAACCCATTTCGCCCTGGTGCTGGTCACATGCCACCTTATCTGGCTGGACGCGAGAAGGAAAGAAAAGAATTTGAACGTCTATTAAAACAAACTATTATTCTGGAGAATATGGTTCTAACTGGACTACGCGGTGTTGGGAAAACAGTTCTGGTAGATACTCTTAAGCCCCTTGCGCTCAACGCAGGATGGTTGTGGGTAGGAACTGATTTATCTGAGGCAACGAGTTTAAATGAAGAACGAATGGCAATACGTCTGATTACTGATTTGTCAGTAGTCACATCATCAGTCATCATCAGAGTTGCCGAGCCAGTATCAGGATTCGCGGTAACAGAGCAAGTTGAAAAACGCCTCGGCTTTGAGGTGATGATGGATATATTGAATCGCGCTCCGGGGCTCATGGCCGATAAACTTAAAGCAGTTCTTGAATTTGTTTGGAGTGTACTGAAAGACCTTCAGTTATCACAACAGCACAAACTGTGCGGTATCATTTTCGCATATGACGAAGCACAGAATCTTGCCGACCACGCTGAGGAAGCCGAATTTCCACTTTCCCTTCTTTTGGATGTGTTTCAATCAATCCAAAAGAAGGGAATCCCATTCATGCTGGCTGTTGCCGGCCTTCCGACATTGTTCCCAAAACTTGTCGAAGCGAGAACCTTTGCCGAAAGAATGTTCCGAGTATTATTCCTAGATCGCTTAAACACAAAGGACAGCAAGGATGCAATCGTAAAACCAATCTCTGATACTAATTGCCCAGTAACTCTTAGCGAATCAGGAATCCAACAGATTATCGAAGCATCGGGAGGTTACCCGTATTTCATTCAATTCATTTGCCGGGAAGTCTATGACGCATATCTCCAGAGGGTCGAAACCAACAAAAGCACAAATGATATTTCAGTCGAAGACATCACACGAAAATTGGACACAGATTTTTTTGCTGGTAGATGGGCAAGAGTAACTGATCGTCAGCGTCACCTTCTACAAGTTATCGCTCAATTACCAAACAATGAAGAAGGCGAATTCACAGTGCAAGAAATCGCCCAAGCATCAAAAACACTGATAGAACATTCGTTCAGCTCCAGCCATATTAATCAGATGCTCACCAAGCTAAGCGATCACGGCCTCGTTTATAAGAACCGGCACGGCAAATATTCCTTTGCCGTGCCGCTGCTCGGTAGATTTATCATGAGGCAACTAACGCAAAGCTGAAAAGCAAACCGCACAAGTGGAGCTAATCACTTGTGCGGCTCTTGTTTACCCAACGTAACAGGTCAGCGTTGGGCGTCGTGGCTAAGCCACTTGCGGCATTGGAAACCACAAGTTACGGAGCGAATCCGCGCCGGTCAAGACCTAAAGGAATCTTTTTACTATGCCCGTAGAGAAGTATGCGTTCACGAAGGGAAACGTGGACAAGTCGCCAGATGCGCCAGGCGTGTACGCCTTGTACGACAATGAGGAATTGATCTATTACGGCCAATCCGAAGTATCAATTCGTGAGCGTCTTCAAAGTCATCAATCTGGCGATGAAGGCCGCTGTACCCAACAGGCAACTCATTACTCGCGTGAAGAGCATTCGGACCCTGTTTCGCGCGAAGTCGTATTGCTTCGAACATTCAAACTTCAAACCGGACGACTGCCGCGCTGCAATGAACGCGGCTAGGCGATCTCAGTTATCCATGCGGGTCGGCATGTGCCCTTTGTGGCTGTTCCCGACCCGCATTTTTCGCCCAGGTCAGAGAAAACAAATTCGCGATTTCCAAAAGGCAGTTGGCTTCCTATAACTCGGAACCGAGAGGTTCCGTCTGGCATAACTTCAAATTGAAACGCCAAGCCGCTCGCGGGATCTTCGATGATTTGTTCTTTAATTGACCATGTTTTTGCATTTTCTTTAACCGACATGCCAACTACCCTCCGATCACACCAGAAAACAGTTACGCAAAAGCGGGGCCGAATAGCCTATTAAAATCCAACTGTCAACCGAGATGAAAACTTGTCTTATTGTCTCTTTCCGTATAGACTACATTTCATGAAAAAAGCATCTGTTGATCCTGCAATTCTAAAGATCAGAAAACTCTTTGAGGCATCTGATAAAACACTCGATGAAGTCGGTTTGGCGATGGGATTCTCTCCGAAGGTCGCTCGTAAAAGCGTCTGGCAACTGTTAAACAAAATCACAGATCCCAAAATCAGCACACTTCGTAATTTCGCAAATGCAATTGGAGTCGATATTGCGGATCTCTTCAAATAGAACTCAGACTGATTTGTGGGCTTTGTCAGACTGTCCCCTCTCGTGCGTTCAACGTGACATCACGCCGTTCATCGTGACAGGTTGCTTCATCGTGACAAAGCCCACGCGTGGGCAGACTGTCAGCAGTTCGGGCGCGTTGAGTTAAAGGGGTCAGGAGAGTCTGTCAGTGTTGTCAGCGGTGTCAGTAATCTCACAAAACTGCGATGATGCGTTTTGGCATAACAACAAGGCATTTCCCATCCCAATCACAGATTCATACACCAGTCTCTGTCACAAATTGTCATGTGTCAAAGCCCTTGGCACATGCCTGATCGTCCTATAATAATCACTTCAATCACAAACAAACTCGTGATTTGTACGGGTCCGAAAGATCTCCCCACCTATACCCGTTCTCGCCCTCGGTGACATCATCCGAATACCCAGCCCCTGGGGAATAGGTCTGGATGAAGATTCCTTGAAAGACCCAAACCACCGTCATTAATGAACAGATAGCCAAGAATGTCATTTGCCACGCAAGCGCTGGGAAGTAGTCAGATAAATCAACAGACATTCCTCGTCAGCGAATCGGTTCAGCGCTCGAACTATTTCCCGAAGACCACTGATTCAAAGAAGGCCGTCCGTTCCGTGTCGCTTGGAGATCCGTTACCACTGAGGAGTTCGAATGCAATCAGCTTGTCATTGAGAAGCAATTGCCGAATATATGACTTGTATTTCTTCGCTATTGTGTCTTCCCCCCCATTTTGTTGCAAGGCCTGCATGAATTGGGTGCTGCCTGGAAATGCCGCCAGCGTCCCCAGCGTGTCAAATTCCGTTACTATTTCTATCGCCTGCCTACCGGACCAGTTGATTTTGGTTATGGAACATGTGATGCCCGGAAAGACTTCAGGAGAACCTTGATACGACATCGCATTGATAATCGGCTGGAGGGTGCTCGGGGGACCTGTTCGGATGGAAATGCCACATAACGTGGGCTGATCGGGAGTCGGTTTATTTGAATATGTTTCCTCAGATGTAAAAATTCCGCCGTATAGCGAGTTCTGTTGCTTTTTCGGGCCATTTTGGGAGTAGGAATGAATCAAATGTGCCTTTCCTGGAAGATAGACAGTGTAAACTCCCTTCGGATGGCGGAACTCGACCCAGCCTTCGGGCAAAGGTGGCCGTTTCGAGAGCGGTTGAAATACTTCTGAGATGGGCCGTTTTGGATCAACAGGTCGGACTGAATCTCCAGTTTTGGGCTTGGGTGACAGGTGTTCGTCTGTCGAGTCCAAGGGAACAGAATTATCCTTCGCGACAGTATCTGTATCACTTCGATTCGGACGTGACGATAAGACTATAGCGATCGCGAGTCCCAGGCAAATTACAAAAATGACTCCGAGAGAGAGCCCTATCAAAAGCCCGCTCGACGGACCCCTCGTTTTCGGTTTTCGCCGACGCCGGGTAGGATTGTCGTCATACATATAATTGACCTGAATAAACACTTTCGCCATTTACACCGATCTTTCCCAGATGGATGCCTCTGGTCCAACAGATCGAATGACGAAGCCTGAAAACCGGCGAAGCCTGAACACTATTCTGTAATGTTCCACCCGTGGGTTGTGAGAAGCCGAACGACCTCTCGCCGGACAAGACGCTGAACCATTTCCAACTCAAGAGTTGCATCGATGATCCGATGCTTTTCCGGTCGCCGGCCCGCTTCAAATTTAAAGCCGCGTCGGACAGCCTGGTGGAACTCCCGATCGCGTTCTTCCATTCGATCCGCCTCCCGGTTCCGACGGGCGAACGTCACTTCAAGAGGAGCATCGAATACCAGTGTGAGATCGGGTTCGAGACCACCCGTCACAATTGCCCCGACCGACCACAAATCTTCAGGCCGCATCCCGCCTGCATGCCCCTGGTAGACCACATTCGCCAGGAGAAAACGATCGGAAACCACAACTTCACCGCGTTCGAGAGACGGACGGATCACTTCATCCACGAGTTGCGCCCGCGATGCCATGAATAACATTGCCTCGGTTGGCGTTGCAATCCGATGTTCGCGGCCAAAGAGTACAAGCTTTCGTAGCTCCTCACCAATTGCAGTGCCCCCAGGCTCGGCACAAGCCGTGACCGGCATGTTGTGGTCCTTGAGCCAATCGACAAGTAAGCGGCACTGGGTCGATTTCCCGGTACCATCGAGGCCATCCAGCGAGAGAAACACAGGTTGGGGCATGAATTCCAATCCGGAGGAGACACAAAAGATATACGCCACGCGGTCAGGAATGAGACGTTTTCGCAGAACGATGAAGCTGGTTTTCAGTGCAGTCATCACGCGGAGCGTGATGACTGCACTGAGGCTTCCGGCATCGCAAACCCTCTGTCCCTTCCTCGAACGTCTCAATCCAGACCGTGCGAAGTATAACAACTCCGGATTATACTCAGTGCGATCGCGAAATGTGTTTGTTAGCCTGAGCGCCAGGGACGGAATTACTTATCTCTGGCCGCTGGCGTTCCCGGCACGCCAAGAAGTGGGAGGATTACCCGATCCACATCGGCTTCTGTCTGGATTGGTGGGACGTTCCCGAATAGTTCCCACGACTCCCTCAGGACAGCAGATTTACCAGGCTGCAAGGTAACCAATTCCCCAACGGTCTCCATTTCCAGCATGTCCTCGTTGGAGAATGTCTGATAACGCGTTCCGAGGTCGGGATACACCGCACCGTCTCGGTAATCGAACCGCTTCACGAACAATACCCCGGAATTCAGGTAAGCGACCCACCCCGTCCGGTGAGCAAGCCCGATCTTGGTCGGTCCTTTGTTCACATCTTGCCGGAGAAAGATGTAGCGGTTCCCGAACATCCAGCGGGTATCTGCGAAGTCGAAATAGGGCCAGAGAATTAACTCCTGGTTCGGTGCATAATCGGCGGGAGATTTCGCTTTACTGGGATGACCGGGATGATTTTTCTTGGGCGGTAAGGGGATCACCTCGATGCCGCCGGGAGCCATGACAGTTGGACCCCACGGGGCAAGTTCAGTCGGTACATTGCCAATATTCGTGACGCGAAGTGTCACTTCAACTCGAGTGCCCTTTGCCATGAGTTGGAGTTCCATCTCCTTTTGCACGCCATATTCCACCTCGGGCGGCGGCGTCATTCTGACAGCGCGGTCACCGATTGCTTCCCATTTCACCGGGCGGTTGTCGGCGAAGTACGTCCGAGTCAGGTCTTCAGGTGCCAGCCAGAATCGATGTCCCCCACGGATCTGCCATTCTGCTTCGCCGCTACCCCCAAGCATGGAGTCGTAGTTCTTCAGGACATTAATCCCATCCGGAAGTCGGTAGGAGATGATCCGGGGACCAACATCGAGTGTGACAATGAGTTCCATCTCGCCATTACTCAGGCAGAGGTTATTCGGCCAGCCACGATATCCGATGACTTGCATGGGATCAGCCTCCAGACTGCTTGAGTTTCGAGGGGGAATGATAAAAAGAGAAACGGACGGCGGGCATCTTATTGTGCCAGCCGCCCGCGCGTAGTCAGGATTCGCTTTTCTTATTTCTGCAACAGCCGAGTATAAATGCGGCGTGAGGCCAATGCCCCGACAGCGACAAGCCCTAGTAGTAAGCCAGC
>Ga0206850_10036_pt1 | contig 52938 bp, 36 predicted proteins | sample Alteio_BWOrgCont_16_FD_152885 | JGI IMG/M metagenome (GOLD analysis project Ga0206850, IMG submission 152885) | Enriched cells from forest soil in Barre Woods Harvard Forest LTER site, Petersham, Massachusetts, United States -... | ecosystem: Environmental > Terrestrial > Soil > Temperate forest >...
CTCAGAGCCTGAACATGTTGATAATCTTACCTGATTTAGCCTAATTTAGCGCCTTATCAGACGTCCATTCGCTCGAACATCGATGTCCAACTGCATTTTCTTTCTTGGAATAGATGGCTTCAAGGAAATGTTTAAGCATTTTGCCGGTTACAACGATATTTCAGGAAACACTTCAAATAACGCTCGTAGCGATCAAAACGATTGAGGTCGCCTTATATCCAAAGTCCCTAGACCTAATAGTTAAGAATGAGGCTATTGAGTGAAAAAAATGTAGATTAATATGAAAATCGACGTGGCGAACGCATTGGAATCACATTATTACACCTCAAGCAAGATGAGAATTACCATGAGCCGGGCCAAGAATTTCTTTTTGGTTCTACTGGTTTTTTTTACTTCTTCACCAATTATTGCCATCGGACAACCGGATGCCGGAATCCAAGTCTACAAGGACGTAAAATCGGCTGTGGTTTCAGAGAAGTTACCCGTAGAACTTGTTGGTACTTTGCGGTTCTATGTCAAGAATTTGCTTTCGAATGAAAAGAAAGACATTGCCGAGGCATTTTCAAATAAGCTAATAATTGATTCCGCGACGGTCGTTGTTACCGTCAACCCTCCCAAGATGGCATGGACGATCCCGGCGAAGGACGAAAAACTCACCGCAGAGGATAAAGCCCTTCTCAAGAAAAAATTCATAGAAATTCTCAAGACTGTTCTCACAAGCGCGGTTCCCTATCGCGATGGAAAAGCTGTCCCCGGAAAACAGCGTTTACTCCCGCCCTCCAAGGATGTCGAAGATTTGATCGAGGTATCCACGATCGATTTTGGAAGAAAAGAGACTAAGGAGACTTTGGATTACCAATGGTATTCATTTGACGTAGTTGAACCAAAACATCATTGGCTATTGTTCTCACGCTTCAAGTTTGGTGGGCTGTTTGCCGGTAAATGTAAACCGTGTGAGTGGTATAGTTTTTCAAATTCGTTTCCGTGTCCATGCGAATTGCCTAAACCGTCGTGCTATCTTCAGTATCCTTCCATCTACCCTTCGTCGCCTGCTGTGGCACTCGCACCTCCAACCCTATGGACGGTTCAGCCATTGCCGAAGATACCCTCCTTGCCCGTATACCCCGTTCACCTCGCGACGAATCTGAAACCCGTCCGACTCCCATCAATACCGACTGCAGGGATGAAACCAGAAGACGCGATACGATTCTACGATACTGGTTATCGTCAATATTGGGGAGGAAAGTACGCAGAAGCGCTTGCCAGCCTCACTGCTGGTGTCGATCTGGCTCCGAATGATGCCCGCATATGGTATTACAAGGCATTGGCTGAGTTTGAATTTGGGGACACAGCAGCAGCTCGTGCCTCGCTGGAAGGCGCTGCTTCCGCTCAAGTTAACAACCCAGATCAGAACACTGACGTAATTGAGGCACTCAAGGATCTTCAAGGACCAGCTCGTGAATTGATTGCGGCCAAGCCCGATGCCATCCATTTATACGATACTGGTCTTCGTCTTTATTCGACAGGAAATCTAAGTGAGGCGCACGCCTGCCTCTCCGTTACTGTTAAACTTGCTCCAGACGACGCCCGCTTCTGGTATTACAAGGCACTTACTGAGCAATCACTAGGGTATGCAGCTGCAGCTCGTACGTCGGTTGAATGCGCGGTCGCAGCCCAGAAACGCAGCCCTGGTCAATACACCGCCGTCATGGACGCTCTCAAGGATGTTCAGGGTGCACCTCGCGCTCTTTTTGCCACAGCACTGGAAGAACTCACGCGGCGATGATCGATGAACGTGCTCTTGAGGAGAATTGTGATTGGGGAACGGCGAAACTTTCGCGTTCCCTATCACTATCACTCAGCAGGTCTGCTGAGCGAGGTAATCGGAGGATCTTTCACAGCTTTCCAGGTGCTAAGTCTCAGACTCGCCCAACAGGCTATTCCGGAGAGGAATATAGTGACCGCGTAAATCCAGGCCGGGCAATTAAACCCCAGTTGCCAGTCCTCCGAAACCTTGGCACGATAGAAAGAAATCAAGTATCCCAGGCCCGTGCCGGCGATGACTCCCAGCCCAGTCCCGGCCAACCAGACGAGGACCGCCTCTGCGAAGAGTGCACGCCGAATCAGGCAATCGGTGGTGCCAATGCCCTTCAGCAAGCCGATATCAGCCAACTTCCGTCTCGCTCGTATCCAGTTGACGAGCATCAGAACCGCGAACCCTCCGGACGCTGCGACAGGAGCGGCGAGCAAGATCAAGCGCCACCACTCCTCGGCCCAGGTACCAATTTCCTTGCGGTCCTTCCGGATGTCATCGTTGGTGGCAAGTCCAACCTCGCGACAAGCGTCTGCCGCTGGATCCAACAGGGACAAGTCGTTGACAAAGACTCCTGCCGCGTCGTGGTTCTCCCAGCCGTCCGGCTTCTCGGAGGTATCCGCATCGATAAAGTCCATGTGCTGAAAGTCGGCTCGTTCTTCTTCGGTAAGGACTTTCGCCTGCTGGAAGTTCTCGGCCAGCTCGTTGACAATTTCCCACCAAACTCGCGGGGCCTTGTTCGCGGAATTGGTCTCCAGTCGCCAATAGCTTCGTCCGTCCGGTGATTTTCGCGGATTGCCAGTATCATCCAGGGCTGGGAGCACATCGGTCACTTTTACGTGGGCCGCGCGCTTCCACTGTTCCAGTAACTTCATTGTCGACGGCGAAAGTTCTGTGGGCATCTCCATTGTCCGGGGCACAGGCCCAATAACAACTCGCCAGAACTCCCCTCGCGGAAAGCTAGTTAATAGTCTTGCCGCATAGGCTTCTGCAAGAAGGAAGTCGTATTTGAGAGGGAGTTGGCTGTCGATCACGCCGAGCACGGTTACCGATTCGAGTGCCGGCCAGCCAAGTTCCTTTAAGCCGATCTTGGAAGGCGGTTCGTCACTTTCGGCATAACCGGCCTCAGCAAGGAATTCCGGTGTGACGATCACTCCGCAATCCTCATTGGTGCGAAAAGCCTCACCCCTTCGATAGTTGAGCTTGCGAAGGATCGGATCGTTTGCGGTCGCGGTCCGCCCTCTGATTTTTGGTACTCTCTTCCCATCGCGGTGCTCGACCTGCAAGAGAACCTGATGGAATGGATGTATGGAATAGCCGGTTGACTTGCCGATGCGAGTTGCAAGGGCGCGCTCCAGCGATCCTTGAATTTCGGAAGTGAATTCACCGTGGATGCTCGTGCTTCCGACCCAAATTGCCAGAGGCCGTCGAGTGAGATCCTGCAAGCGGGCAGCCTCCTGACCGCGGATGAGCCCAACGCCGAGCAGGATGCCGGCAACGACCAAAGCAACGGTCATCACAATCACGATGCTGCCGGAAATCGCGTGTCGGGCCGTAAGGTCCCGCCAAGCGAACCACACAGCAATCCGGTTCGTTTGAGTGCTCGTGCTGTTCAAAAGGCATCCTCCAGCATCTTCTTCTTGATCGCTTTCTCGCAATCGTTGGGGTCGGTCGGGAACTCCGAACGTTCCAAGACGCGTCCGTCAATCATCTTGTGCCGCCCGTTCAGAATCAGGAAGCAATCAGCCAGTTCCACTGCCGTCTGGAGCTGATGGCAAACGATGACCAGGGTCCGCTCCGAGTTGGACGTTTTTTGCGGTGTGATTCCACCGGCTTTCCAGTTGCGCAGGAGATCGCGAATGGCATCGATACCGCCGAATTCATCAACGCTTGCAAACGGTTCGTCCGCAAATAGCACTTTTGGGTCGTGAACGATGCCGCGAAGCACCGCGAACCGTTGACGTTGGCCGCCGGAAACCCGGCTGCCGCGGTGATGCCGCCGTTCGAACAAGGCATCCCCGCCAATCGAGTCCGCTCCCTTGATCAGCATCTGCACCTTGGGATCGTAGTCCGCTCGTTTTACGCCCTGGAGGCGGAGCGGTAGCGCCACATTCTCCTCGCAAGTCAACTGTGGGAGTAAATAGCACGACTGGAGGACAAAGCCGAACTCGCGGAGCCGCAAGTGGGCACGTTCATCGGAGGTCATTTGAATGGATGAATAGTCTATATCCTGTTCGCCCTTACCTCGATGGTAGGTGATGCGGCCGGCTTCAAGCTTGTCGTCCCACAGCAACCCAAGAAGGTACAGGAGCGTACTTTTGCCGGCACCATTCGGACCGAGAACGACCGTCGTCCGGCCCCGTTGGATCGTCGCCGTGATCCCATTCAGAGCCGGACGCGGTTGTTTATGGTAACGATAGACGACATCGGAGAGTTGAAACGCAGCGGGCGGATCGGTCACGGCCACTCCTTATCGAGGTCGATCCAGTACCACGTGGACTTCGAATTGCCATCGCCAAAAGCGCCGAAATCGGTGCATCTCCGATCCAGACTCTTTTCTTTTTTCGTTGGCACGTATTTAGTAACCGGTTTGCCATTAAAAATGATCGTCTCATCATCGTACTCGACTTGTATTCCTTTGCGGATGTCGTTGAGCAGATCGATGCGATGAAGGACGTCGTAAAGGTTCTGGCCGGTGAGTTCGTTCAGCCCCCCGCGCGTGGCATTCAGCAGCGGAGACGAGGACACGAATAACCCCATTCTCTTGAATACCAATTCATTGATCGACTCCTCCTTGAGCCTTTGCAGGATAAGTCTTAACTCGGTTTCGTTCTGCTTGTTGGGAGGGAGTTTGGCAAGTTCCAACTTCGCGATGTCCCCAGCCTGAGTATCGACTACTCTGGAAGCAGCGGCCAGGACATCGGTATCATTTTTCTTCAGTTCTTCGAGGATCTCGAGCAGTTTCTTGAGTTCTCCATCGCTGATGAGTACTTGCGTGCGGACCTGCCGCGCTCCGACGCGATCGTATTCCCAAATGAACGCCGCTTGAAAGAATTGCGCTCCGCTTCCTTTGATACGCCGCTCGGGGTCAATGTTTTTCAGTTTGAGAATGACTGACAGTTCCTCCCCCCAATCGCCATCAAGACCGGTTCGGATCTTATAAGCCTGTTCACTAAGGAGATTCGCCATCTTTTTGATCTGATCGTATTGTTCCTTGATCTTCTTGGATACCTCCTCTTGATTCTCGAGATGAAAGTAATCACCTGCAGATCGGCCCGGGCGTGTGGGTGTTCCGGCCCAACCAGTGGCTTTTAGCCGTTCTTGAGCAATTCTGATGATTTCTTTGTTCTGATCGCGAAAGCCGGGAGCTGCCTGCTTTTCGTCGTCTTGCGCATAATTCCCGTTCGGATCGATCACCTGAATTGCGTAGAATTCAATCGGGGAATAGGGGTTCGGCTGCGAAGCGTTTCGGATGGGAACAAGAGCTTCAGCAATCTTTTGGACAGTGGGAGCGGTCGGCTTGAGTTTTCCGTTCTCGTCCTTGTCGAATTTGTCGTTGTTCCCAAAGTTACCGATCAGAATAACAATCTTGCGAGCAAATCTTTCCTTCTCGAACCCGGCCTTTCGAATGCCAGTCAACAGCCCGCGGAACACCTGCTCCGGGGCATCGCCACCACCATTCCGTTTGGCCACCTGAACCGGGTCGGAATTATGGTTTTTGATGGCCTTGATCAGCGCCTCGCCGTGCGCTCTTACACCATGGAGCTTCGCCAGTGGGGTATCGACGGCCATGACGTCCTGTAACTTTGTCAGCGTGATATCCACGGCAGTGTCCGGATCGAGCTTGGAGCCATCCTGAAGGTCGTTGTAAAACGTTAAACCAACGCTGAGTTCGCCGACCTTGGCCTCCTGGAGGATTTTCTCGCACACCCCAGGAACGACTTTCAGATACCAGTTGTCCATGCTAGCAGTATCATCGATGACGAAGAGAAGTTCCGTCTTTTTGAGCTGTTGCTCCAACTCGATCAGCACGGCGTCATCCCGTTCTTTCTCCTCCTGGGTGTAAATCTCGATGCCCGCGGCGTTCGAGCGGCCACCTTGAAAAATCCCGGCCCGGAACAGTCGGTTGACCCCGTCTTTTTTAGTTCGCGGATCTTTGGGAACGTTTGGGTCTACTACGGAGTCGGGGCATTTCAGGTCCTTCTTGATGTCCTCGGTCCACCGCAGCAGTGGGAATCGAAGCCGGTGAGGAGGCGTATCTAGGCCGATCCCACTGGCATCGAATTGTGGCTCACGCCAGACATGGTGTTCATCGGCCTTTGTCTCCCGCCATTTGTAGGCATCGCGTGGCTCCAAGAATGCAAGCAGCGGATCCAGACGGCGCGGACTCGCCTTTTGGAAAGTCGAGGTCCGGTCGGGCAGAACTCCTTCTCGCGTATCCCACAATTCGGTGCGAACTTTCGGAATCCATCCCAGGATCTGCTTGGCCGCGTCTTCTTCCCAGGTTTGCATAAATCGATCGGTTAGACCAACCAGGTAGTATGTCTCGGTTTGAGCGCGAACCGCTGCTTCTGCGCTTGTCTCATCGATGGTCAAGACCCTGGACCTGGGAGCCTTGATCATCTGCATCTTGGCAAGTTCCTTCCCACTCACCTCTGCATAAATGAATAGGACATTAAATAAACTAATTGTTGTCCTAATGAACTGCTTTTCCCTGATGGGCGAGTTGTAAATGATTGCCTTGCGAATTACGGCCGGCTTGCCGTCGGGGCCTTTGGCTGGTTTTCCGTCGGGGCTGAGGAATACATCCTCCCTTTCTCCATCGGGATCATTCTGGATCGCCTTGACCGAGGTGATGGCCATTGCCTTGTAATGGATGCGGTCCTTGTTCTTCATCGCTTCCGGAGACTCAAGCAACCATCGCCGCTCGACCCAGCCGATTTTGTCTGTGATCTCATTCTCATCGTTAACAATGGCAACGGCGGCATACTCCATATCTGTCTGTTCATGTGCGAGCATGACAACCCGTTTCATGAATGGCAAGCGACGGATTGTTTTCTTGTTGGCATCGGGCTCGCTATAGACCGGGAGTTGGTCGAAAATAATCCAGACATACGGGCGATCCCTCTTTTGTGCTGGCGTCAGGTCAGTTGGGAAGGGCGTATCTGACCCATGTGCCAGCGACGCCCCTGACAAGAGAGCCATCACGGTCAATAAAAGATGATAGAATCGTTGCGGCATCGAAGAATCCTCTCGAGTTGAAGTTATCGATGGGTGCGTTTAATTCTTCGGTGGCATCGGGGCCTGTGGCATCGGGCCCGGCGGCATTTGGGCCGGCGATGCCGAGGGAATGGTTGGTATTTCCGGGATGGGACTGGCGAACCGGTGCAGCGCCTCGAAGAGCTCTTTATTGGTTTTCGCGGTAAGAACCAACTCACGAGGCCAATCCGGCTGTCTGTTCCGGCGACTGCAAAACTCCTCCCACGCGGGCAGGGAATCGTCTTTGACTGGGGCCGGTCCATAAACGATTACGGACAGCGGTAACTCGAACTTCTTCCATGCAGCTACATCTTCACTGCCTTCCGTATTCCAGCCTGCGGGCGAAACTGGGCACTGGACTGTCCGCGGGACAATCAGCACAACCCGGCCGACACTGGGATCGCGGAGTTGTTCTTTCAACTTCGATAGGATGGCTTTGTTCGGCAAGTTGACCGCGCTATGGTCCTTGTCCCACCCTGGAAGTGAGAACGAGTCGTATAAACTCCTCAATTCCGCGAGTGATTGACCCAAGCCGATTTTCATTTCGAGGTTCGCCGAAACAATCCACCCGTAGCCGATTTTGTGGCCCTCGGAAGGCGGCCGCAACCGAAAAAAATTGCGGACGGCTTGGGCGGGAACATCATCGATCGGATCGTCGCCCGTTCGAACGCCAACGAGTAGGACGTCCTGCCTCTGCGCCTTGATCGTCAAACGCGTGGCAATCTGCCGCCAACGCTCCTCGATTTCCTTCAAGTTGACAGCACCGACTTTGCTTTTGAGTTCACCAAAGTTGCTAAGCAACTCCGACACCGCTTGAGGTGGATTGTCCTGGAACGCTTTTCGCATCCAACCAACGATCATCTCCTCCGTGACTGGCTTGACGGGATTACCCTTCTGAAGCGAGGCAATTTCCGCATTCTTCTGGATGAGTGTGTTCTCTTTCGAAAGGAGTTCGTTATCCTTTCGGGCGAGATCTTGATCTTTCTTGGCAACTACCAAATCCTTCTCGGCGAGTTTCTCGGCGAGTCTCGTGTTCTGATTCGCGTTTTCGAGTTTCAGTTTGTCATTTTTCTCTATTAAGTCCTTTTTTTCATTCCCATATCGAGTTTGTTCCTCACGCAGACCCTGGACCACTGCCTCGGCATGTCTGGCACGCTCTTCTGCCGTAGCCACTTTTACCTCGGCATGTCTGGCACGCTCTTCTGCCATAGCCACCTTTGTCAAAGCATCTTTGATGTGTGCATCGCTGCTGGTACGGACGACGGCAACAGCGTTTTGATTAGCGTCTTTGACGTCCTGACTAGCGTATTTCAGGAGCGTCAATGTTTCGCTAGGAAGGGCCACAGTTGGAGGGGGCATCTTTTGCCGGGCCAAATAGGCACCCGCGATCACAGCGAGGAATACAATTATGCCTTGTATCCCCAGTGTGAGTAACCGTTCGGAATTCCAACGAATTCTCGAGGACTGCTTCACGTTGCCATCATTGCTGGTCGAAGAAGGCTTGCTCGGTGTCGGGGTCGCCGAGGTGGCTGAGCTTGTAGTTTTTGGAGTATCGCTCGGCGGGCCAGTTTTGCCGGATACGGCCTTCGGAATTGGTGGAGGAACGGCTGAAATTGGTTCGGGATAAGCCGTTGCCTTTGATGCTTTTGGGAATTCTGGCGGGCGGGTGCCACTGCCGGCAGGTGCTGGCGTCGGCTTGGCTGTTGATGCAACTGCTGACGGATTAGGTTTAACATCCTTCTTTGGAACAGGAGAGGTAGGTTCGGTGTTATCGGGCATAGCTTGGACTCCTTGAAGTCAGATCGAGAGAGGGAACGTCGCAACGGCTTATTTTTTCTTGTCCTTCGTCGATGCATCACTCAGCGATACGTCCTGCATTGTCTTGGCTAGTTGCGACAGAGTTGTGGGAAACACGCGTTTCCTGTTATCTGCTTCGAACCAACCAGAAAGAATCTCTTTGGAAGGAATCGCGTTAGCTTTAGGGTCGATATAAATCAAACCTAGCCGATTCTGGAACGCAGACCATTCCCGTCGTTCGGGGTGAGGCGGCTTGAGAACTTCACCCTCAGTTGGCGGCGAGTTACTCACCCAGACGATCAAGGTTTTGAACGGAACAGCATCTTTCCCTTCGGGCTTGACGCTAAGCTTTTTCGCGGCGTTTTTCATCTGTGCGAACCCTCCAAAAAACGCTTCGATTGCTTCAGTATCCCGGAATGGTTTACTGGCAGCCTTCAGCGCACCCGGTTTCCAGACATGTGCAAGCGGCTCTTCCCAATCATTGCCATCTTTGCAGGGCATGCACATCTGGATTGAGTCGCGGCCAACCTCATCCGCGGCGGATACCCGAAATGCTTCCAATTGCTTTTCGAGGTCGTCGGCGTGTTTCACGGAAGCGTCGGTGACGATGACGATTAGCACGATCTTGCCGAAGTCGGGAATCAAGGCGGAAGCGGCGTCGATTGCTTCGTTGGCCTCTTTGGTGTAAGCAGCAGCTGTTGAATCCAGGTTGTTCCTTACGTTCTTGTTTTTTTCCTTTGTTGAATTCGCCTTCGCTTGGAGATTATCGATCGCCTTCATCACTCGCACGGGATTTGGGTAGCTCGCCTTTGCCGTCTCCGATTTGAGCAGTTCGATCGCTTTCTGGAGCGCAACATCCAGATTCGTTTCGATTTTTGTCGTTTCATCCAGAAGTTTGGCTTTACCCTCGGTTAGCTTCCTGCGGAGACTATCCACCTTCTCTTGTTCCAGCTTGAGTTCTTTAATCGGTACGTCGGGCGTGAGGACAGAGTCGAATTTGCCCGTCATCATCTTCAAACTCTTAGCCATCATGCCGAGTTTTTTCCCGCCATGTTCCAACTCGGCGCTCAGCTTGGCAATTTCGTCAAAAGCGTCGCCTTGGAGTTTGCATGCCTCATCAACGCTTTGCTCTGCTTTCTTGATGCCGTTTGCAATGATAGGATCGTCTTTGGGTGAGATTACGTAAATCAGTTTCGATAGGTGCTCTGCTCGATCGGATAAGTTCTTGGCTGCCCCGGCGATCTCCGCTTCCTTCCTATCGATCTCTTCATTCGCTGCTGACACTGCGCCCCGAAGTGCAGGATACTTATCGAAAGAGTTGAGCTTTGTCCGATCTGCCTTGGGATGACTCACCATTGCGATCTGCTTCAAGTCGCCGGATGCACTGGCCCATTCTTTTGAAAGGGTTTCCAAGGGCACTCGTTTCGTGAATTCGGCATCTTGCATGCCGATTGCCTTGAGCAGTTCATCGAATGCCGTACTTGGATAGTCTGGCCGTGCCGTCTTCAGAAAACGTACGACCGTTGTTTTCAGTGAGCCATTTGCGTCCTGGATCGTGGCAAGTGTTTTCTCGAGGTTCTGTAGAAGAGAGGCCTTGGCGGAGGCGACATCGATCAACGTTGGCTGTGTGTTGTTGGTTTCAGCAGCAAGAATCAGTTTCGACAGCCGGTCTGCTCGATTTGATAAGTTCTTGAGTGCCGCCGTGACATCCGATTCTTTCTTATCGATTTCTTCATTCGCCGCGGATACTGCATCCCGGAGAATAGGATACTTCTCGAAAGAATTAAGCTTTGTCCGATCTGTTTTGGGATTACTCACCGTTGCGATCTTCCCCAAGTCGCCTGGGGCGCTTGCCCATTCTTTTGAAAGGGTTTCCATGGGCACTCGTTTCGGGAAATCGGCATCCTGCTTACCGATTGCCTTCAGCAGTTCATCGAATGCTGTACTGGGATAGTCTGGCCGCGCCGACTTAAGATAACGAGCAACCGCTGTCGTCAATGCGCCATCTGCTTTCTGGATCGTGGTAAGTGCTTTCTCGAGAACCTTTAAAAGAGAGGCTTCGGCGGAGGCGACATCGATCTGCGTTGCCTCTGTGTTGTTGGGTTTAGGAGGATCTTCTACTATTGGAGGTTCTATAGGCGTGGAATGCGTGCGCAGACTGTAGTACGTGGGACCTAAGGCCCCCGACATGAGCAGGAGCAATCCGCCAGCGACCCAGGCTGCGATAATCTGCTTTCCCATCATGTCTAGTCTCCCGATTCGTAGCGTCGTGGCTGGCGTGGACTCCTGGTCACTGGCTCTGGAGTGTTCGTTGTTTCTTCTCCAACGGACAAACCCTCCCGATCCACGACGTCATCCGGACGCGATTTCTCCCAATCGGTTTCGTGTGGCCGGTCTCGTTCGGTTGGTTCGATGTCGTGGTGACCCGGTCGATGGCTGATCGGAATGGAATCGTCGATCGAGGATTCATGTGGTGTATCAGTTTGCTCGATCTCGGCTTCATCCCCCGTCGAGTTTCTTGAGGCCAGTTTCGAGGATAATTCAGGCAATGATTCGCAAAATGAATAGGCGATTGCGGCGGCAACTCTCGAAAGTCCCTCCTGCCAGTCCACTCGCACCTTGGTGGCAACAAGTAGAGCAAGCAACATCTCCAATCCGCCCACCGCGACCGGAGTGAGCCAGATTACAGCCGCCACCGGAGCGTTTGTCGAGGGGTCCCTGAATCCGGTCATCATCTGCAGGATCGAGGGAAGAAAGACGGCGATGGCCCACGAGAAGTACCACCACCAACGAGTATCGATCGATGCCTGCCAACCCTGCTTCTTCTTCTCGAAGTACTCTTCGTATGTCTCATTCGTATGGTCCTGTCCAATTGCATCAGCGCAATTATCGCGTGCCGTGGAATAGAGGCTCTGCGGGACTTCCTCCTTCCCTTCGGCAGCGTCGATGAGCCGTCGAATATTGATCCACTCCAGGGCAACGGTCAGCAGGAATCCAGCCAATAGTGAATGTCCGATCAGTGAGCAGAAGCCGCCGATTGCCTTGACTTCGGGCAGCATATCTGTCGGTGCCATGCCAGAAGGGTGCCAACCATGCGTATGGAAGTATCCGAATCCAGCGGCGAAGACCACACCGCCGAGAAGAATTCCATACAATAATGATACTGTCGGAATGTGCTCGAGACGAGGACGGGAACGAGGCTTCATGGGCTTCACTCCAGGGAGAGCATATTCTAGCCGCACACGCGCTTTGTTGGGTATCAGAGAATTGTAACCGCGCGGGAACTGGTAATTCTCGTGAGATGAATCTCGCTCCCCTCGGCTCCTGGCCTAGCCTCCTGATATTCTCTGCGACATGGCTTCAGTCGGCCTCAACAATTCCAGGAATCCGCAGATGACGTTCGGCGTCGAGCACCACAGGCCGAATGATGCGGCGGACGCGGCCGGTTTGGATCGAGTTACCGTTAGGGACTTCGATCCACGACGAGGGAAATTGTTGGATGGACTCTGGAAACAGTGTATACAATTCCAAGGAAGCCATCAAGGCTGTTACGGATTCAGTAGCTCTTTGAAATCCATCGGGGTCGGACTGGCGGAACCCTTTGGCATCCCATATCGCTATGAACAAATCAGCGGCAGCCGACACCAACCGCCCCATCAGAGATTCCCGCGGCCAGCCGCGAAGACGATTAAGCAGTCCCTGGGCCTCTGGATGGTTGCAACTTTTGAGATCGTCGAACAAATCGTTGAGGTGATCCGGCTCCTTTCCGACGGATGCGAGCAACTGGGCTTCGCGAACGATCGACTTCCACCGCCGGAGCCCAAATGCATCGGCTCGGATGATAGAGCCGATCGCGATGGCTTCTCGAAACACCAGCCTACAGAAACACCCCTCCACATCCAGGAGATTTCTGGCATCGGGTAGAGACGCGAACGACCACTCGGCCGGAAGGAGGTCCAGATCGCGACTACTCGCCCATTTTCGGAATTCGCCCACCAACGAGTCGAGAGCCATCCATCGGTCCGGTGGCAGGGTCGTGTAGTTTGGTTTTGCATCCACTTCGGCAACCGGCGTCGAAATGCGATTGGCGACCGCAACGATTCGGTCGAGAAATGCAATCGCCACGGCATCGATCTCGGCGGTTTTGGGTTGCGCCTTCGGCGCAAGCGAACGTTCGACCGCAGCGATGGACTGAGCAGCTGTCGACAAATCCTTCCCGACCCCATTCCCGAGCTGGGACGCGAGCTCGACCAGGCGTTCCGCGAGATCAGCCGGTGTTCCCGCCATTCGCTTCCCACGACTTACCGCATAGCGTGCGAGCGTCCGCTCAGTGCTGAAAAAGCCAACCGGATCTAGGATTTCCCCAGCCGGCGACGAGTGAAAGAGCCACTCGATTTTGGCGGACGGGTCCGGTTGCGACTGCGATGAAATGATCATACCCGTGGTCCAGTTAACATTCGGATAAATGCAGAACCAGTTTGCACACGCGAGGGCAGCGAGCCACGTCCGCGCTGGGCCATCCGCAAGTATCGCGTCCCGAACGGTCCGATCGAGCCACTCTTCTCCAACCGCGTTCTCGTGACTGACCCATTTCATGAATCGAGCCGCCGTTTGTTCTTCGATTCGCTTCAGACTCGCCAATTCTCCGGCAAGCCAGGGCAAGTTGCCAATCTGTCGGGTCCATTCCTCCAAAATCGGGCAGCCGGATGGTGGGTCCGGCAGCGATTGCCACTGCACGATCTCCGGCGGCCACACGGGACCAACACTCACCGCCACTCCATCCGCATTCGGGTCTATCTCCACAATCGATCCGGGCGGCGCAGCCGATGCGACCCATCTGACCACGTATCCCGATGGACTGGACTTCAATCGACCGGGACGGAGCGTGTTGGGTTCGAGCGGTATTCCCAGTGGCTGACGCGCCTCGCTCTCCAGCCATGTTAGGAGGTCTCGAGAGAATCGCAGATAGTAGGGGTGAGCGGGTGTCTTCTCCGACTGCCACGTCCTGCGGAGAAACCGGAGAGCGAGTCTTCGCGATGCAGTCGGGTCCTGGGAACCGAGTTGGTCGGGAGTCCCTGCCCAGACATCGGCTGCCACCGAGTCCCACTCCTTCCATTCGGGATCGATGAGACGTAGCGCAGCGAGTCCCAGCCCTAGCTTCATTTGGGCAAACGCTCCGGCGACGGAGTCACGCGGTGGACCGGGGGGAGGGTAGATAAGCCACACGCCAGGCTCGAGAATCTTGCCGTCGGGAGTTTGAATAGTCGTCCCATAACTCAGGATCGTATTCTTTCCCGGAGCGTCGCCGGCCAGGGTGAGCCATGGCCCCGGTAATTCGTGCGGCTTCGCGCTGGACCGCGCGATGGAAAAACAGAACCCCGCTTCAACCAGTCCAACGAGTAACGCTTGAATGGCCGATTCTGCCTCCGAGAGCGACAGTTCCGCACACTGGAGAAAAAACCAAAGACGGGCCTTGTCTTCTACCGCTGAGAGGTCGCCTGCTGCGTGACGAGCGCTCACGGCCTTCCACCATTCGGCAGGTCCGCCATGCCGATCCCATTCGTAGGCCAGGCCCGCAGCCAGTTCGGCAATCGGGCGTTGATTCCTTTTGGCCCACAGGACGAACTCATCGATCGCGGAAAGAACCCGGGAGCGCGGTATGGGTTCACACACCATTGCCGAGGTGAATGGAACGAAGGGAACGGGCGGGTTACGAGAAGGGCGAACTACGGCGGCAGCGTGGGTCAGGATTGGTTGGGACAGGCCCCGCTCCGGTTGCCGGGGAAGGCGCTTGAGATCGGGGTGCCGGGGATTGAGTAAAAAATCCAACTGAATGTCGTCCAGTCTGAGGATACGCTCAGCCAAAGTGAGAATAGCGGCTCGAACCTGCGCACTGGCGAGGTCGTTTCGCAATCGCTCGATTAGCACTCGCAAGAGCAGGACGCGTGCAATTTGCCAGGAAGACTTGTCCGGGAGAATGCTGGTTTTCAGATCTCGTTCCCAGTCGATTGCCACCTTGGATTCTTCGGCGGTCATCTCCCGAAGGAAAATGACCGCGGCATGGTCTAAGAGATCCGGATTGTCTTCCCGGAGCTGCTCGGAGAAGCGGAGCAACTCCCGTGGAGGCCAGAATAGTGTGTCCGCACGTGGGAGATCGATGACCTTCTGACAGCTCTGAGCAAGCTGAACGGCTGCTGCCCAGCCGGAATGAGGCACCGAACTGGACGAAACCGCTTGCAGCGCCTCCGCGCATCGCTTCAACAAATCGCTCATCTTATCGTACAACTTAAGCGAAGGTTCTCCGTCCTTCTGAGGATTTTCGACCTCCCCGTTCCGGCTAAAACTCATCGTCAAGGCGTTACACTCGTTTACCAGTTCCCCTGCCGGCTGTGGGTTCGGTCGATCTTGCGCCATGCACCACCACGCCTCCCACGCGGCGAGCCCTCTTGCCTCGGAGAGCCAGGCCTGAAGGCACCTGATTGGCGACGGCACGAATCGTTCCTCGATTTTCGGATTGAATTGAGGGAGTTGCCTGTCCGAGCGATTCTCTGGCTTTTTGGCCCAGTCTACGGCAACTTTCAATAAATCTCCCGCGGTATCGTTCGTTGGAGACCCCAAGAGTGAGGAGAGCTCCCACCCGATTCGATCGGGGATCCTGGCAAGAAATTGAGTTTCCGGCGACAATGCTTTATCGGCGAGATAGACGACCGTGTTCCGCACGCCCGGCGTCCATTCGACGCCGATCAACGGATCAAGAGATTGAGTCCGGAGGTGATTTGCGTCTTCCGTACCACCAAGCTTTCGGATTATCAACTCCAACCCCAGACCAAAACGGATCTGTTCTCGGACTTCGTTCGCCCAGTCGAACGCCATGTCCCACCCCCAGGTTTAGAGATCACCTCGTTGCACTGGGGACACATAAAGTCCGTCGCTGGTTTCGGGGAGGGCAATGCTGCCCACCGCACCGCGGCTATCGGTGACAACGAAGTCGCCTTTCTCCGCTTCATAGGTAATGGTGATCGGACTGTGAACTTCGTCCTCGAAGTAATAACGGGCATACACGTCGTACTCGTCCTTGGTTTGGCCGGGCCATCTGCGGTAAAGTATGAACCACTTCTGCCCAGCCTGGGCATTACCGGGCTCCGTGCCGGTCGCGACCGGCTCTTTCGTCGGGTGGAAGCTCACCGTCTGGGAGGTCAACTTGTCGTATCGCTCCCCTTCGCGGAATAGGATGCGGTACGCTCCTTTTACCGGGTCCTTGTACGCCAGTTCAAAAGGCAAATGCTCCGATAGATCTTTGTCGAACGAGACGGTGAGGATGCGATCGTACTCCAGGGTCGCGAGAGCAAGCGCAGCGCCCTTGGCGACCGCGTACTTGAGGTTGTTCGTGTCCATCCCGAACCGGGCTTCACGCAACTCGTCGCTCTCCAGGAACATGACGTTCAGGTTCTGCTTGAGGGCTTCCTGGATGAGCGGATAGAGCGAAGCGTTCCCGGCTGCCACCACCCAGTGGACGTCCTCCCCCTGATCGGTCAGCCGTTCACGGATGAGGTTGTTGCAGTTACGGATGCTCTGAAGGACTGGTTGTTGGACCATCCGGTCCACTTCGTTTCGGTTGAGCTTGATCCCGTTGATGGTCTCCAGCATGTTCTCGCCCGGCACTCCCGTTGCCCCCGCGAGGTACTCGACGAGCTTGTCGCGGGGCGCGACCACGGGAACCGGGACGCTAGGCGCGTTGAGCTTCTGTTTGACCTTCTCTGACCATTCCCAGAGCTTGAGGACATGCTCGCGGTTGCGGAGCGTGATTGGATCCATGCGGTGAGGGTTGAACCGGGTCGGAACGAGTTTGTCGAAAGAGTCGGCAAACTTCTTGAGAAACGCTTCAACGTCCGCCGCGCGTGCATCTGGAGGAGGGAAATTCGGTCTGGGCTCGACAATACCCAGGCGGGCGGTGACGACGGCGTTATTCCAAATCGCGATCGCGAGCTTCGCCTTGATCAGTCGAGCAATCTGCCAGGTAATGTTGTCGCCGCCAAACCCCCGCAACCCACTTCGCGCTCGAACGGAGATACGTAACTCGTTGACGGCACCGTCCCCAAGGTGATTCTGGAGACGAGCGCTCACCAATGCAATGTCGGTCGTTCCGCCGCCGCAGTCATAAAGGAGAAGGTTCAAACCGTTGGGATACAAGTAGCGAAAGCGGAGCATCCCGCCCGGCACCGAGATCTTGCGGTGGATGAAGAAAAAGGCAGCGGCGGTTGCCTCGTCGAGGGCGAGTCCGATCCGGCCCCCTAGTCGGTCGCCCCTTTGGGTTTGGCTCTTGTCGACCACGATCGAGATATTGTTCGAAGTGTGTTCCCTCACGTGCATCCTTAGCCAGCCGCGCGCAACCACTTGCTTGAGTTGCCGCAGTTCGCGGCTGGAGAAGGTGGTCGGGTACGTGACGGCCAGGTTCCTCGGTCGCGTGTTCGTTGCCTCGCAGAACCGCTGGAAAAGGCGGCAAAGGAACAGTTCGGCAGGGTGTCGGTTGAGCAGGGGGATTTCCCGGCGGGTTGAGCGGGGACTACGTTCCGGCTTAAGTTTGTCGTAGGCGAACACCACAAGTTTGTCTTCCCACATGGGTCCGGCCGCCAATCTCTTGGCCCCGATCACCAACCCATCGGTTGGGGCCTTGTTGGCGATCGATCCGACGCTCCATTCGACGGAGCCCGGGTGGTCGGAAAGTTCGCCATCGACCGCTTCCACGTTCAGCTTGGTTTCCGTCGGACGCGTGTCGGACTTGCGCGCACCGCGCTGGCCGTCGGCATCGATCAATTCCATTCGGTCCAGACTCGGAGTACCTCCCGGAAGGAGCACCGCGGTGGTCGCGGTTGTGCCGAAATCGACCGCGACATAGCCGTCGAAATAGCGGGGGAGGCGGATCGGTTCGAGGACAACACGGATTCGTCCTTCCTCGCTGTCCCTGCTGTCCAGCGCGTAGGTATAGATCTCCAATTCCATAAACGTCCTGAGTCGGTCATTGGGGATGGCTACACCCTGGGCCTTCGCGCGCGATTCCTCGAGTTGTCCCTTAATCCATCGGCTGGCCCACTCGCAGAAATCCTCGTCATCGGTGTCCAGGGTAAACTCAGGCGTGGGTGGAACGCCGACTGTGAGAAATCCCGATATGAAATTCCTTTTCTTGCGGATGTCTTCCGGGACCTTGCTGGCGAAGTCCATGCCGTACTTGCTAAACACCCTCTCGAGACCGGCGAGACCTCCAATAAATCCAGGAATTGCGACGCTCAGGAACTGGTATTCGTTTGGCCAGGAGATCACCAGTCCATATTCCGGAGACTTGACAACAGAGGGTTTGAAATCGGGACCTACATGGTAGGTCTCGATCAACTTCCCAGTCCGTTGAAAAATCTCTGTGAACCGGATGCTGAGATTCATTGAAGTTTCTCCACCTCGGACCGGAGCGCCCGAAGTTTAGCTGCAGAATCAACCGATCCGTTTTGAGCATGAGTATCGACGAGCTGGGCGAGTTCCTTATTGAGATCGCGAGTATGGCTCCCGAGTCGGTTACGCATTGCGTGTACAGCCTGGTGGACGGTTAGCCAGATTTTCTCTTCCATCAATTGACGGTAGGCGCTTCCGGTCAGAAGGAACACCCAGTCCGGATCGTTTACCAACTGGGGATGGAAGAGGTCGTCCGCAAGAAAGGAAGGGAATTGGCACTCCTCCCACCAATTGTCGGTGCGAAGGTCGATCGATTCCAATACCTGCCAGGCTTCCGCGAGCCCCACCGCCTTCGTCAGAGGGACGGAGGGAAGCGAAGCCACCTGGCACTGAACCCATTTGAAGGCATCGGGGATGAGCTGTTGTTCGGCCAGACGCTTGAGAATGTTCTCCAGTGTTTGAGCGTTGACTCGAAATAACCTGGCAAGGTTCGGCTGTGTCATCGACTCCAGAGTCGCATCGTCGGGGCAATGCTTGGCAAACTCTTTGATCAGGTCGTCGCGCATGGTCTTGGCCGAGGACGCAAACGGGTCGGGCTTGGTTGCAAGTTCTCTCTCAACCTGGAGCATTTTGGTGAGGCACAGACTGATATTCTGCACTCCAGACTGGTTGAGTCCCTGGCGTCGGATCGTTCGATCGATTCCATCGATCATCTTGTCGTAGACGAACGCCAGCTTCGCCCTGCTCCATTCGCAGATTTCGCGGCCCACGGCAGCAGCCAGGTCCTGGCTGACAAGTCGTCGCAAAGCTCCCATCCCTCCATCCACTAGAAGTGATTTTTCATAGGCTCGACAAAGAATATTGAACTCCGGAGCGCGGAATTTCGGTGGTACCCAATCCGGCCCGAGGTCTCCGGGATTTTGTTCCAGTTTTCCGCGTACAGCCACCGGATCGGGCTCGCCATCCGTGGCCCGCGTCAACCGGTAGATCGGGTTGGAAATCAGGAAGACCCGCCCTGGCGAAAGGCGGAATTTGCTCAACACTCGCGAGATGGTGTGAAAGATGGTGTCGCCGCGGTCATCGCCGTAGAAGCTGTTCTTGTTCAAAAAATCGAATTGCGTGATGACCAGCCAGAGCCGAGCGGAAAGCCGGCCCTCGAACACCTGGGCCAATTTGGCGAACCCTTTTTCCGTCTCGCTGTTCCCGATCTGCGTCGCCTTGGCGAATACCAAAGCTCCGTCGAGTTCATTGAGGAAGCCCTCGGTCAGCAGTGTGTCGATGGTGCCCTGGCTGCCGAGTCCGGGGAGGTCGATCATTTCGAGTTCGGCAGGGAGCGACGACCCGGCGAGTCCGATCTCGGCCTGTTGAAGAAGAAGGTTTTCCGAGGTCGTCGCATTGCGGTCGTGGGAGAGGAATTGGGCTCGATTGGAGTACGGTTTGCCGTCTCGAAAACCCTCGGCCTTGATCAAGCGGTTTTTGTGGGCCTTGTAGCTTCGAAGAAACCTGTCGAGGAACTCGTAATCGGACATGCCGAGCGCTACGGCCTGGTGGCCGGCATGGAATTGTTCGACTCGTCGGGGGAGTTCTGCCAAGATCTGCTCGTCCGTAAGTGTCTCGTCGTCGAAACCCGTGGCCTTGCAGAGCGCCGCTCGCTTCGCTTGGAATTGTGGAATCGACAGGTAAGTCAGCGTGAGGTTGTGTTCCGTCCCTGAGGCAGCAAACACTCGGTTGATGGTGCTGGACGCAGCTGCTCCTACTCCACCTTCGGGTGATGGTGCGTCTTCGGGTCGAACGCCCGCGAGATTATTGAATGTGCTTGATTTCCCAATCTGGAACGGTCCGATGAAACCGACTTGATAGCGTCTGCGCGTGAGCTTGTTTCTGATCTTCACAAGTTCGGCGGCGGCTATGGCGATATCCCTATCGGTCAACAGGTCGGGGAACTCCTGCTGGACCAGCGCGAACTGCCTGGTTCGGAGATTGTACAAGTCGATCACCCGCTGATCTTCCGGTTCAGGGGAGATCAGCGGGCAATCGGATTTCGAAATAGTTTTGAAGTCGAACATGGTCGCTTCCGGTCGCGAGGAAAGTCGGCGGATTGGCAAGCGTTGGTTTACTGCCCTCGTGGTCGACAAACACTAAGGAGCCGACGGCTTGGTCAGTCCGTCCCTCCAGCCTTCGATCTTTCGGGCGGTAACGTACACTCTGCGGGACTTGCCCCCCATCGGAGATTTTGGATCTTTCTCACGGAGGCCGATCGCGTTGCGGAGGATTTCACGTTTTGGATCGGGATCGAACTCCCAGACAATAAGGTAGTAGGCGTCCTTGTATTCGTCGCGGAGTTTGGCCGCATCCTCGATCTTGATCGAACGCTCGAAGTTTCCATTTTTCACCGTCGCAAGTTCGATCCAGCGGGGTTCGGATTTGGGTCCGACCTTGGCATCGTCCTTCTCCTCGATCGGTTTGGTTTTGCGGATTTCTTGAGGCAGCTCATACGCATCCATGCCGCGGTACTTGTCGAAGATAGTCTTGCCATTTTTCTTGTCACCTTCGACGTCGTCCTTTTTCAAGGGGAAACAGATCCACGCCCGCCGGTTGGTGGCCGGATTTCTCTGCTCCGCCTTGAACAGCACATGTTGCTGGTCGACCAATACCCCAGGTTCTCCCGGATCGTCGGCCGCGAAATCCGCAAGAACGAAGGTTTGTTGGCTCGTGACATTCACCAATCCCGTGTTTTCGCCGAAGATGTCTTTTCTCCCAAAAGTTGCTTTCAGATCATCGAGTTTCCCCTCGAAGTCCTCAAGGACCACGGAGAAGTAACGAACGCCTCCTATTTCTTCAGTGATTGGCTTCTCCTGCCCTTCGTACTTGGCCGTGTAGTAGCGCGGGTACTCGCCCTCCTCGAGTTCAAATTGATAATCGTTGGTGGTGAACGGGGTGAGTTTTCCTTTACCTCGCGGTTTCACCTCTTCTTTGACTTTATTCCCGGACCAATACTCAACTTCTGCCCACTCCATTGAGTCCTTCTCGTTCGGTTTGGTCAAAATGAGGACTGGCTTCTTGCGGATTACGATCTCGGCCCGGGGCTGATCCGCGCTCTTGGCTGGCTTGCGAATACCGGTCATGAAGCGTTCGACAGCTTCGTATTCGCCTTGCGAGATGGGATCCGCCTTTAGTGTGTCGTGATTGCTGCATTTGCAGTTGCTCTCGAGGACTGCAATCTTGAGTTTATGGTTCAGCTCTTTTGGGTTGATATCCGGTTCGGTTTTGAGCATGATTACCGTGCTCTTCTTGGGCGGCTCGGGAGGCTCGGCACCTCCCTGGCCTGCCGAGGGTTGGTTGAGCATTATCCCACCAATCGCGGCTACAGCCGCTATCAATCCCACTCGCAGTTTGACAAGTCGCATACCTCGTCCTCCGTTGCTGGTTTGGGAAATCACCCGGTTCGTAGTCTCGCTCAGCACCCGCAGAACCTCTAACGAGGCCAGAGATTGCCAACAGCTCTCCTCCGGCTTTTCAGCAACTCATCTTCTCTGGCTTTCTGTTCAGCATTTGCTGCTGGCTCATTTCTGAGTTTCTGCTCGAGTTTGTCGATCAGTTTCCACAAGTCGTCCCCAGTGCGTGGACTGGCTCTGGCGGCTCCGTTGCTCGACCAAAGCTCGTCAAACTCTTTAACCCAGTCCGCGATCCACTGTTCTCGAGATGGCTCGAATGTTGAGAGTGTGGGTAGGTTAGCGAATTGTTTCTGACTAATCTCCAGTTCAAGTCTTATTTCGCTATTCTGCTGCGGTTGCGCGATTGGCTTTTCTTTCAGTTGCAGTTCAAACTTGTCAAGTGCCTTCCGGAGTGAATCGCGTGTGTCTTTGGTTGCCGCGGCCTCGTCTTTTTTCATCAGTCTATCAAATTGATCCTTCCAATTCTGGGCCCATTTGTCCCATTCTGCGTCGCGTTGGATGTTTTGCGGGTCGGGTACTACAGGGCCATGCTTTGATTCAAAGTAAATCCAGGAAACAAGTCCAAGTGTTCCCGCTAAAACCGCGGATGCGAGGAGAGGGATGAGCCAGCGCCCGGTCCTATTGGGTCCAGCACCCTGATTCGAGCCGCCCCGCCCTGTCGAGGCCGTCTGGGAGAAATGGTGCCACAAGGGGTTGGCTTCCAGGGCCATACGGAAGTCTTCGATCGTTGAAAAATGTCCATTCTCAGCCTTGAGCAGCACGTGGTGCCAGACTCTGACCTTCTGATCGGGTCGTCCCGGACGGAGGGGGCCTTCCGGACGGCCGGTTAGGATGCAAGCGAACAACCGGGCCAGAGTGCGGATGTCGGTTTGAGGATCGGTGAGATCCACTTCGCACGCCGCGGCGGATTGCGGCGAGATTGCCTGGATCTCTTTCGGACCGGGAGATCCTTGTTTGGCTCCCGAACGCCAAAGTGGGGCGAATTGGAACTTTGAGTCCAGCCAGAGCGGGGTTTCCATCGATGCACTGCCGGCAGACTGGTAAAAGCCAAAGTCTGGTAGGAACGCTTGTGAAGCGCCCGATGTCACAGTCCACAAAACGTTGTTCGGCGTCACCAGCCCAAGCCGGTAGCGAGCAGTGTGCAGATTTTCAGTCAAATCGAGCAGTCTCGTCACCGCGGCCGCGAATTCTTGCTTTTTGTCTTCGGGCGGATTTGGCCGTTTGTTTCGGAGTTCAGTTCCGAGTTCTCCGAGACTACGCACATCTTTTTTTGCATCGCCATCGGTCCAGGGAATCTCGTACCTCTGCGGTGAGGTCGCCGATTCTTGCCAGATCGGCAGGTCTACCCCGTCGGGCGGCGGATCGTAACTCACGCCCGCCCTCACGATCCGGACGACGGCGGGTTTTCCACTTTCCTCCAGTCGATCGGCGCCCGTTCGGCCAACGAGATCGCTCCAACGGGATAAAGGAGGAGTTTCGGGAGGCGGTTCCACGGCCGGAGGCGTGGCGTCAGCCCGTTTTGGACTTACTACACCCATCGGCCTTGGTCCTGCGCCTGGGGTTGGAAGTCTCCGGTCAGGGGATAAACCGTCTCCAAGAGGAGCAGCGCCGGGACGTAGATCCTTCGCCGGTCGATTTGATGTAGGACGGGGCTTGTCATCGAACAGTTCGGAGTCGTCGGGATCAGGCATGATTAAATACCATTTTACATCGAGCATGGCCTGTCTGCCTTCCATACACTATTACTCGCACTTGAAGGAGAGGACAACGGTGTCTCCAACACCGACAAGGAGTTTTACTCAGATTTCGACAGGTCCATTATCCCTCGTCGCTCACCCATCCTTAAAATGGGACACTTGATCACGCTCCCCGTTGCTAGCGATTACGATGCCCATGCGCTCGCTCCTTTGGGGCAGATCCCGCTCAAACTGTGCTAACGATTCAGGAATCAATATCATCAGGTTGGCCATTGATGAATCTTCTCTGAAGACTACAGATAAGCCGAACACGCCAGTGATCGCTTTTTGTTTGACATCCGAATGGTGGTGCCGATACCGGCGACGCTGCTCGCCGGTCTGATGTCCGACAAACTCATCTACGCTTCGCTTATCCACATATGATCCTTCCGCACCTCGGTTCTAACTCGTGGGCAAGCAGTTTGTGGGAACAAGCGGCGTGCATCATATCGAGCGGTACTTGAAGAGTGTATTAAACACTGTCACATAAAGGGAAAGTGTTTGACGTAAAGGGAAAGTGTTTGACGGGAATCCAAGTCAAACAGAAACTGTCCTCAAGCAGATACCGATTCCCCAGCGGCTGAAAAGGGGGAATATCGGCCTGAGATGGGACAACAATCATGCGCGTCCTGCTCTCTTATCAGTTCGAGGTCGATCCCCCGCCCGGGCAAACAACCCACCAATGTCTCGGTGCCATTCGGGAAACCGTTCCAGCATGGATCAGCGGTTATTATGGCCGCAAAGGCACAAATCAATTTCGGTTTCCGTTCGACGGAACAATGCTCATTCCCAAGACAGATCACGAGATTCGGACGAACCATGATAATTGTTCGACGCATCACCTGGCAACGTTGGAATGGGACTATCCCGACGCGGCTCCAAGAAAACGTAAATGGCGTGCGAATTTCTATCAGGTAGTCCAGCAAGCTCCCCAGGCGGAATTTGCCACATCGGTTTGGCGAATCACCTGTTTACTCGCGTGCGACGTCCATACCATTCAGGTGGCTTTAGTGGTTTCCGTTGGGGTTGAATGCGGGACGTTCAGACGGTTCAGTACCGAGTATGGCAGTACAAATCCCCTTTGCAACCCTCAAAGCGACCTATTGGCAGGATTGGTAGGTAGATGGCATTGCAGGGTTGAGAGGCAAGGGATCGTACCTTTGCCGGTTCACTTCAGTTACAGCAAGGAGGTAACAGCGCCCAAAAGCGGCAATGACGTGATCGGCCAACAGAACGGTAAGCATTCGAATGATTCCTTGCAAAGGTTCGTTGATAGTGTGCTGATTTCTCCAGGGCGCAGGCTCCCGGTTGTCATGGTGGCTGAGGACGAGGAGTTGGTGAAGATTTTCCCCGACGCATTCGAGTTCGCAAGCCCGGAAGCGTTGAAAAAAACCTATGCCTGGTGGCTGACCAGACCCGACGGCGACCGCAGCGACGGTGATAAATATGTGAATCTGCAACCAGCCGGAAGGCAACGAGAGTGCGGAGCGGTGAACTTTCGCGAGTATCTTCAAAGACGCCTGTTGGGTCATGCTCAGGTAGCAGTTGTGGACCGCCTGGGTGCGGAACGACTCACCCAATTTCTTGGCAGGGCACGGGGTGTCGAAGTGCCTGGCCTGCGAATTTACTGGCCTGGATTCTCGAAGAACACTCCATCAACCGAATGCCCGAATTACGGTGTTACTGAACTGAGCCGATTGAGGAGGCAGAGACCGGTTGAGATGATCGAAAAGAGTCTGCATCTCAGATGACGCAACTCAGAGGTGATTGTTTCCGAGAAGGACACATTATCCGAGCCGCTCGTGCGGCCTTGGCAATCGAAGCCGTTGCCACAAGGCGGGGGATCGCCACTCTCACTGCGAAGTTGCCACGGATCGAAGCGGAAGCAGAAGAGGCACGGCAGGCACGCGAGCGATTTCGACAAGACGTGACACGCTTCAGCGACAAGTTGACGCAGCTCAACGAGAAGTGGCCAATCTCCGGGCTGAACTGCCTACCGTTTGCGAACAGCACTCATCCAAAAAAGATGACGAACTCGCTGCCGAACTGGAGAGGGCATGGGACGCATATCACCGCATTCAGGTCGAGCTCGAAGCGGGCCGAAAGCGGATGGCAGACCTGGAAGCCCACCTCTGTGCAGCAAAGGAGAATTTGGTACGCCTCTGGCAAATCCCGGCTGATATGACTCCGGCAATTCCGGTCGATGAGATGTCATTTGTCACTGTTGTCGCTGCCCTATCAGCCGCCGCGACAGAGTTCGCGGATATTCTAACCGTGTGGGAGGACGCAGTGCGCTCGGCGGAACAGTCGTTGTTCGCCATCCCCGATCAAGTCTACCGGGCTCTTCTGGCTATCGTCGAGGTTGGGCGGGACTACTTTTCGGCGCGGTGCAGGGGGGGTCCGTAGGGCCGCTTGATCGAGCTTTCCAGAAGCGGATTCCTTTCAAGTACACCGGATTTGAAAGTGCAACAACCTTGAGCATGTATGGAGCGGATCGAATATTCCATCACGGCGGATTGAGTTTGCAGATGCAACGTCATCTGACTTTGAGTGGAGGCCAGACGAATAACTGCCTTCAAATCTTCTTCGAGTTCGAGGACGTGGCTCAGCGAGTGCTGATAGGGTACTGCGGTCGTCATCTCCCCTATGCGGGCCAGCGAAGCTGATGCAATACTTGAGCGTTACGTCATCAATACCACCGCAACGTCACGAGGATCGCGTTACCAAAGTGTTACCAAATCAAAAAATAAGCATGACGATTCCAGTAACGACAGTAGCCGCAAGTCTTTATCTTGCGGCTACTTAAGTTTAGCGAGGACGACGGGACTCGAACCCGCAACCACCGGATCGACAGTCCGGTACTCTAACCAATTGAGCTACGTCCCCAAGTGCTTCTTTCTTCTGGTGTTATTGCTTAAATCTCTGCCCTGCATCGTATTGCTTTGACACCCGATTGGACACCTATTATCATCAAACAAATGACTGAGGCGTCGTTCCGCCTCAGTCCACAGAATGACCGTTGAGAGGAACTGTCATCTTGTCACGTAATTCTACCGTCGATCAGCCTACCGGCAAGCCAGAGAAGCCGAATCCCAATTTCCCGCTATTCCCAGTACTTCCCATCCGAAACCACCTTCGCAGCTAGGCGGAATGCGGTTAAATCTGTTTGAAAGTGTCAGTACATCATTTAGCGTGGGAAACTCTTTGCTCGCAACCCTTCGCGAAGGTAATCTGTGAATTCAAAGTCGATTACTATTCCTAGAGGCATTCATCTGGGAAAGATCGGCCAGGAGACTCTGGCGTGACCCCACGAATTGCGTTTCTGTTGTTGTATACTTTGGTCGTGATGGGGGACTGTGCTGATTCACTGGCGTCGGATCCCGGAACGGTCCCGCTCATCGGGTATACCGAACTGCGAACCAACCTTCCCGGCGGGCGGTACGCGAACGTCCGCACCATGCGTGCCATGGTTGTGAAGTCCGATGGCACAGGGCGGCGATTGGTGGCCGAAGAACTGTCGAAGGAACCTGATACCTCAACGCAATTCGCGGGCTGGTCTCCCGACGGCAAGACCGCGATCATTGGGGTTGGCTGGCAATCGGCCGAAAACGCAAAGTGGGAGGAAGAGAACAAACAGTTCCGGATGGTCGAGGCGGCTGCAAACTCGACTCGTACCTCCTCGATCTCGCTTCGGGCAAGGCCGTGAACGTGACCGGCGTCGAGCGTGTGAGCCACTATAACAGCGGACTATTCTTCCACCCTGAAGGAAAAGGATTTGGCTTCACGCCGCTCATCAATGGTATCTCGAAGCCGTTCGTCATGGATCTTGATGGGCGGAACAAAGTGGACGTATCGGGAAATGGCGGCGGCTTCGCCTATGGGTACAGCGCATCGCCTGATGGCAAGTACATCAGCTACCACGAGAACTACCAGATTTACGTCTCCAACGCGAACGGCTCGAACAAGAAACACATCCAAACGGGCAACCCGTTCGACTTCGTCCCGAAGTGGTCGCCGGACGGAAAGTGGTTGCTATTTGTCAGCGGCGAGCATTACAACTGCCACCCGCACATCGTCCGTGCTGATGGTACAGGACTGAAGAAGTTGGCCGATCGAGGCGGGTACCGGGGCGTGATTGAGTTTCTCGATGTGTTCGACTTCCACGGGGGGAGCAGCGACCTACCCGTCTGGCGTATTGACGGAACATTGGTCTACTTCACTGCGAAAGTCGACAAGAACGTGGAACTGTTCCAAACGACTCTCGACGGCAACGCCACCCAACTCACGAAGTCGTCGCCGGGCTCACAGCACTACCACCCGCAACCATCGCCGGACGGGAAGTGGCTCGTCTACGGTTCAATGCGGGAAGGCGTTCGTAATATCTTCGTGATGAACTTATCCGACCGCACCGAAAAGCGTATCACTGATCTCAAGACCGGTTCAGGGGCGATGTGGCCGTACTGGCAGCCGCTCGGTTTGAACCCGAAGTAGATGGCGCGGGTTGTTGTGGCTCACTCATTCCACCTCTGGCACTCTGGGATGATGTGGCCGCATTGAGGAGCAGTTCCTGTGCAAGCGGACCGAACTTGGAGACAGGTTCTGTGCCGCCGCTTCCATGGTCAGACGATATTCGACAAGCTGAGTGGTATGCTTACCATTCGGTCCCTGGTAATGCTTACCCGGAAGCAAAGCCTTCTGACCGCGCTCTCAAGTATCGAGAGATAAGCGTAACCGCTTCGGTCAATTAATGTTCTGCAATTATGATCTACAACGACTAAACAACTTCGCAATCGCGCATGTAGCGAGAGAAAGCACCACAACCTGTATCGAAAAACCCCTACAATTCCAGGCAGTTTAGCAGTTCGCAGAACTAATGCAACTAATGCAAGGCAGTAGTTACGAAGCGAGAATCGGCAAGGAAATGCGGTAGTGCGGAAGGAACTGCGGTACAGTTTTCGCCTGATCCTAAGAGGTGGACATATCCTTGCCGCCCTTCGGCAAGCGTGGTCCAATGACTCCGGCGGAATTCTACTTGTCTGGAACACGGAAGCCGCTTCATCCTATGGGCTTTCGGAATCTCTCACTCCTGATTGCCGCTAAACCGAACGGCCACACCGCCCTACTCGCGACCGTTCTTGAGAACCTCGTGGACGATAACGACCCTCTGGTCGCGCAGATCTGCTGCGCGAATCGGATAACGCGAACGAACAAGATAGGGGCCGGTAGAGGACGGTTCCTTTGGGGCGGTTATTGCGGGACATCGTGGAGGTCCATCGACAGCCACAGCACGCCCCACTCGGGGTGCTGGGAGACCAGGGTGTTGTACTCCTCGGCGACCGCGCGGAGTTCGGCGAACAGTGCCCGGTACTCGGGGTCGTCCCTGTATGGGGGGAAGAAGATGGAGGACGGAACCGTCACTCCCACCGGCCTGTCGGGTCCGAGGCGAATCTGGGCCGCGTTTAGGCTCGCCTTCAGGGCCGCGTTCCGTCCGCGCAACTCGGCCAGCCTCCGCTTGTCGAGGGCGTCGATGACAGAATCGTAGGAGAAGACACCGACGACGAGCGAAACCACCGCGGCACCGAGGACCCACTTGGCGCGTCGGTTTGGGAGCGTCACCCCCTCGGCCCCGCTCGCCAGCGAGCCGCCCGCAACACTCGGTTTGGGAGGTTCAGACTCGTTCCGCTGTCCGCCATCGGCGGACGAGCGACCGCATATGGGGCACCTCTGGGGTGCCGCGCTGGCTTGGTCATCCACGATGGGTGCCTGACAGGCCGCGCAGAAGAAGGTGGTCATCGGCGAATACCTGGATGCAGGTTGCGGACCGTATCGCGATCATCCGGCGCGGCGGTCTGATATCCTTAACGGCGGGCGCGGCGGGCCGTTGGCAGCGCAATCAAGGACAAGCTTGCCGTCGAGGGTACGGGCGCGATCAAGGGATAAGTTATCCAGGGCGATGGTGGTGAGCGTGGGGAAACTCCGTCAGGTATATTACACTTCTTTACATTAGGCATTGAAACTCCATGAGCCGTTCCCTTTTTCGATTCTGAGGAACGCCCTCCCCTTGCCTTTCGGCTGACCCCGGTTCTCCGCAGTTGGGCAGAGCGCGGGGTGTTTTTCGGTACGAGTTCGTGGAAGTATCCGGGCTGGGTAGGTTCGATTTACTCGCAAGAGCGCTACCTCACACGTAACAAGTTCTCGAATGTCCGGGTCTTTGTAATGCCCCTCGGCATGTTTCCAGAACCGCAGCAGGACTTGATCGACGGTTTTGATTTGGCCAGGCTCCGAGCTGCTCGCGTCGTGGGTGCCAGGCACGGCCGAGACGGCCATTTCGGCGATGATCCGGGCGTATTCACGTCTGGAATCGGGCGAGCTGTACTCGCCAAGGTAGATATCGTGGCGGTCACCATCCGCCGTTCGGACAGTGACAACTGCTTGGCCGCTAGGCTTGTGGAGGCGGTAGAACGGTAGGGAAGGGGAGCGGGCACGGGAACCTCCTGCGGTAATTTACCGCAGTTATTAGGGTTTCCGACTGTCGCTCTCAACCGTTGAGAGGTAAGCTTAGCCGCTTTGGCCGATTGGTGTTATGAAAAGGCAATCTATCAAGATTAGCCCGTTTCACACTCGCGCATGTAGCGAATACTCTCGCGGGCGATAGTGTCGGGGTCCGGAGAGTAATCAAACACTTCGACGGACACCCAACCCGCATATTGTGCATCTCGCAAAGCCTGAAAGATCGGTTTGAAATCCGTTGCTCCAAAGCCCGGACCGCGACGGTTTGGGTCGTTGGCGTGGAAATGATTGAGAACGTGACTGTTGGCTCGGATTATGTCGGGAATGGGCAGCAATTCATCGGACATCGCTTTGACATCGAGATGCAGCTTCACAAATGGATGAGCGAGGCGACGAATCAGGGTCTCTCCTTCCGCAGCGGTGTTCAGGAAGTTCGTTTCGGCCTTCGTCAGCGGTTCCAAGCAAAGATAGACTGCACTCTTCTCCAGTTCAGGAAGGCAGTGCGAAAGAGTATCGAGCGCGAAATCGGCGGCCTGATGCCTCGTATACCCTTCGGGGACATTCCGTTGCAGTGGCGATCCGAGGACGAGAACATTCCCACCGAGTTCGGCACAGGCTTGGGCCAACTCCGTGAGATATAAACCCGTGCGTTTACGTATCGCAGCGTCTGCTGATGTGAGGTGAAAGCCTTCCGTTTTCGCAAGGAGCCAGTGTAACCCAATAATTTGCACGCCCACCCTTTCTGACTGCTGACGAAGTTCCGCTCGACGCTGAGGAGTGATCTCCGTAATTCTGTGCGCGAGTGTGAATGGAGCAATCTCCAACCCGGAATAGCCGAGTTCAGCTACCCGCTCACAAACCCGGGTGTGGTCCCAGCCCTCAAATGTTTCATTGCAGATAGCGTATTTCATGGCAGGATCAACTCGCGGGGTTTTGCTTCGCTCCAATCCCTGAGTGTGAGTTTCACCATCGGCTGACCTTTCGCCGTAGTGTAGAACTCGGTTGGATTGGCTATTGGGGTTCCATTAACGTGAGTAATAATCCACCTGTTCGGATCGTCCCCAAGAGTTTTGAACTTGTTTGCAGCGGGAGAGTTCAGTGCAATATCTCGAACGCACACGCCCATCAACATAATCGCATTCCCTTCAAACCCGTCCGGTGGCACCTTGTTAGGTTGGACCACCATACTGAGATGGTCCACGCGGAGACCAAAGACGGGGTCTGGACGAACGGACGCAATGAACGGTTGCGTATGTCGAAACTTTCCCAAAGTCAAAGAGATGACTTTCTCTTGTCGATTCCGGGAGAAAGTCAGCTTCACTTTCGTTCCTGCCGGGATGCTGCCAGCGTAGAGCAGAAGATCTTCGTACTTTTCTACCGGGAAGTCGTCGATCCGAGAGATGAGGTCGCCTTGTCTCAATCCTGCAATCTCGGCTGGTCCATTTGGTAATATCTTTTGGATCCGGATCACGTTCACACCTGTTTCCAGTTCGATCCCCAGAAAGCCATATTCGACCTCTTCCCCTTTGCGGAGGACGTCGATTACCCTGCGGACGTTTTCATCAATGGGGATTGCATAACCCGGTCCAAGTTCTTTGGTGTAGACAACTGCTGTGGAAGTCGTCAGACCGACCATCTCGCCATCGAGATTGATGAGTACACCCCCCTGAACCGCAGCGTTTAGTTTGACATCGTGTTCCAGAAGCAATCCAAATTTGTAGTAGCTGTCCGAGATTGGAGTCTCACGATTGGGTGGTGTGAGACGATAGCGAATATTCGTGATACCCCCGAACGATATGCTCGGTCTGTCCAAAGCGAAGCCAGAGGTGTAGGAGAAGGCGACCAGTCCGACCATCTTACCCTGAAACATCGTTGCATTCCGATTGCCCTGACCGGCAATCCGTACCTCCGCCATAGCGATGGCTTTGAGTTGTGCCTGGGGGTGAATCAGCTTCAGGACAGCCAGATCGCTCCGAGCATCTGCTGCGTAGATGTCGGCATAGGATTCAATGGTAGAACCATTCTTTCCGCATAGGAAAACATATAGCTTCGTAGCCCCTTCGATCGCGTGGTAGGGCGTTAGCACGAGGCCTGAAGAATCGATCACAACGCCACCAACGTAACCGTGGTCTGGAATCGACTTCTTCAGGACGGTCAGGTCAAGCCAGTTCGCCAACTTCGTTCGTTCCGGTGAGGAGTCGTTCTTCAGGAATTCCGCGCGGTCGAACTCACCGAGTTTGCCGGGAACATCCCCGGGGTTCGCAATCTTTGGGTAGAGTTCACTTCGTGAGACGATGATGCAGGCAATACACGACTCCGCTCTACCAGCTGCGATTCCGAACTGTTTCTCCGCTGCCTCCAGGAGGATTTCGCGTTCTGTTTTTTTGGGTACCTGGGCGTGTGCTGGGGCGTTTGCAATGACCCACCCGACAATCAACACGAATCCAAACGCATGATGCATGACCGACTCCTGACGTGCACCATCCTGTTGTAGCCACAGTGATCCTGGAACGCCATTAATTATAGGTAGTGGCGAACCTATCGATTCGGTTCCTTTGCGGCTCGGATGTATGCCTCGAAATTGACAGTGGGAGTTCCTTTGTCCACACCGTGATTCAAGTTCAAAATATGTCGGTGTCCGCCGCCCGCGCGAATGCACGATCTGGTTGCATCTACCACCTGCTCGGGAGTTCCTGTCTGGAGGATCTCTTCATCCACGTTACCCTGGAACACCAGGTTCGGGAAGGCACGCCGTGCGGCAGAAATGTCGTGGCGAGTTCCGAGACTGATTACCTCGGCACCTGAAGTTGCCATCTTCTCCAGGTATGGACCTTCTTTGACGAACAGGATGCGCGGAACTCCTCCAGAGGCCGCGAAGATTGTCCGGTGATGCGTCTGAGCCCAGGATTCATACTCGTCGGGTGTTAGCAGTCCGGCCCAGGAATCGAATAACTGATAGACATCAGCGCCCTCGCGAATGAGGGTGTTCAGAAACCCGATGGTCGCGATCGAGAGTTTTTCCAGAAGCCCATTCCAGACCTGGGGAAAGTCTTTGGCAAACTGACGGGTCGCATTCACATTCTTACCCGTGCCGATACAGTAAGTGGCGACTGTGAATGGTGCCCCCGCAAAGACGATCACTGGCAATTGGTCCCTGAGCTCCTCCTTCACACGCTTCAGCAAGAGACGAATGTGTTTATAAGTGTCCGGGTCGGGAACGGGGTTCAGACTGCGAAGATCATCCAGCGTTTGAATTGGTCGATCTGGCACCGGTCCGGAGCCCGCCTTCAACTCGAAAGGCAACCCCATTGCCACGGGGAGCGTAGTGATATCGTAAAAGAGAATAATCGCATCCACACCGAATCGCCGCGGGCAGAGCGATGCCTTCACGGCGCACTCGACATCCTCCGAGAAGGCATAAAAGGACTTCCCAGCCCGGATTCTATTGAACTCAGGATCCCATCGCCCGGCTTGCCGCATGGCCCATACGGGCGGGCGCTCGATGGGTTCGCCGCAAGCAGCACGAACCAGGAGGTGAGGGGAATGCGTGGGAGGCATCGTATTGGCGCATCTCTGGTGTAATAAGCAGGACTCCGAATGCAGTCTAAACTCAAGCGGTTTCTGCGCGGAGCGGCTTCACACCAACATACAAGGTTGCGATGCCGAAGGTGAGCGGTTCAAATGTCACCTCTCGAAGTCCATTACTGCGGAGCTTGTCGGCGAGTGCTTCATAATCCGGAAACTTCAACACGCTTTCTGGCAGATAACGGTAGGCACTCTCCTTGCTCCGCGAGAGCAGCTGCCCGATTAGCGGCAGGACGAAGCGGAAATACCAGCGGTAAAGGCGACCGATGAGCCAGTGCCTAGGTCGTGAGAACTCAAGGACCGCAACTCGACCTCCAGGCCGAACAACTCGAACCATCTCCGCGAGTCCCCGATTCGGGTCGGTGATATTACGCAGACCGAAGGCAACGGTCACAAGCTGAAACGTGTCAGCAGGGAAGGGGAGAGCCTGGGCATCTGCTTCCAGGAATCGCACTCGCCCGTCCGCCCCGGCATCGTTGGCTTTTTTGGTGGCACGGACAAGCATTTCACGACAAAAGTCTGCTCCATAGATAGGAACGGTCCCGCCTGTGCATCGGTCATAGGTCAAGGCAAGATCACCCGTGCCAGTGCAGAGGTCGAGAATGGGACCAGTCTCGGCTGGTCCTGCGGGGACTCGCCTGGCAGTCGTTTCCCGCCAGCGTTTGTCGATGTTCAGGCTCAGTAAATGATTGAGGAAGTCGTACCAGGGAGCAATCTGGCCGAACATCCGGCGGATGCGAACTTCCTGCTTATCGAGGAGTTCAGACGTCACGAGTGTTCCCAGTTCAAGCGAGGAAGAAAGTCTGAAGTAAGTTATCCTCCCAACCGTTTCCTGGCCCCTCGCTTAACAATTTCGAGATGGAATCGCACTTTGTATCGGCTGGTCACTTTTATCACTTCGGTGAAGGTAACGTCACTTCCACCTCGGCATCGAACATCAAGCCTGGGTCGCCGCGGTTGTTGAGTGTCTTCACCATGACCGCTACCGTTCTTGGGGCGACACCCGAAAACAGCTTCTCGCCGACATGCTTTACAACGATCTCTTTGTCCAGGTTAGCCATCCGGTCATCAAGGTGGATGAGCAACTTCGTCACCTTTTCGGCCGTCGCGACATCGATTTCCTGACCGGCATGCGTCGCGACCACCAACGAATCGACCTTTGCCTCCTTTGGTGGCAGAGCCAGCCAATACGAGCGATCGTGCGGGGTTCCGGTCTGCTTCCAAACCACCCGGTCAGGTACCGGGTTTCGCGTGAACTTTGCCATCCACGGCAAAGCGGCCTTATCCTCCAGGTTCATCCAGTGGCCTTTCCCCTCGTGGATTTTCACGAAATGCTCGTATCCTTTTGGATCGTCCTTTTGCAACTTGTCGAGTTGTTCGCCGTACTCACGACCAACTTTGTTGCGATTATACGCGGCATCATTTCCCCCCACTTGCAAGGCGAACGGCACGTTTCGCAACGACAACATTGAAACCCCATTGGGGTGGCCGGCCATCATCGCTGCGGCTGCCCAGGTGTCGGCCATTCTGGGAGCAAGTTGGTATACCCCGTCTCCACCTGCCGAATAACCCAGGACATACACCCGGTTCGGGTTCACGTCCTCAATCGCGATCAGGTCTTCGATCAACCTCCCGAACAAGCGGTCGATATGTGCTTCATGCCAGAGGTTCCAGGTGTTCGTTGGGGCACGCGGGGCAAGATAAATCCCCTCATCCACCGTGTACAACTTCTTCTGATTCTCCCATTGCGAGTCGTTCACCTGCTTCGGTGCCCCGCCGCCTCCGTGAAGTGAGATCCATAGACTACGACCGTCGGTTGGCTTCTTGCCGAAGGTCTTGTAATCGAAGGGCATCTCCAGAGCCCCCTCCTTGATGAGGCGGTTCTTGATTTCCCCAGCGCGATCTTTCTGGATGATCTTTACATGTGCTTTCCACAGTAACTCTCTCGCTGCCGCGGCGTCTTCCTTCGTGAGAGGCACCTTCGCGAAGTCTTTGTCAGCGATGACATCGAGTATCGCAGGGCTGGTTTCGAGAACTGTCCGCAGCTCCTTGATCGCGGCAGCCGATCGGGTTGAGTCGGCGGCAACGAGTGGGGAGGTGAGCAACAGCAACGCGAGAAGGACCATCAGACGGGTACGCACAGGGCTCTCCGGGACGGGGTTGAGCGTAGGAACAATACCATTGTTGAGGAGACAATGTGGGACAGAAACGAGGGTCAGGAAGCGTTCGCGGCGTTATTAATTACATAATTTCGCCTAGGTGGGCAATCATGAGAATGCAGCGATCAGGGTTTCACCTGGAATTCGATCAGTCGCTTCTCTCCAGCCGCGCCTGTCTTGACCGTCTTGGTCACACCGCCAACTTCAACGGTGCATTCCGTGTTCGGCGGAAGATCGATAGTCAGGAAGTTGTTGGTGTCGGCGGTCTCGTCGAGGGAGGTGCCATCGTATTGCTTTTTAGCAGCGTCTGCTGCGGTTACGCTCACCTTCACAGCGACCCGTTTGTTCGCGGCGTTCACAACCTTCACCTGAAGCTTGAAGATATCGGTCTTCGCGACGGGCTTTGCATATCGGTCGGTGACATTTTCACCCGGCACGTTCTTGTTGCTCGCTGCCCATACCATCGGGAAGTACTGCTTCGTCTTCTTGAAGCTGGCAGCGTAGATGGCATGTTCGGGCACATCCTTTTTGGCTTGTGCTGCGCTGCCGACAAACCACCCGCGGTCGAGACCGCTCGGATCGGGCTCACAAGCACCCGTGAAATGCCACTCCTTGTCCCAGATCTCGACCCATGTGTGATTGCCTCGCTTATCCGCCCACAGAGGAGTGCCAACCAACCTGGCCGGGATACACACCGCCCGACACCCATCGCTCAACACGATGGATAGCCCCGTGCAAGATGCCTTGCCCGACTCGATCGATTCCTTCGGGCTCTGGTTGGCAGCCTTCCGCTGGGTGGAGTAACCGACCTTCAGCTTCTTAAACAACTCACCATTCAGCTTCTGCGTGGCTTCAGCCGGGGTTTTGCAGTCTTTTACAATCGGCATACACAGTTCATAGAACTCCTTCCGCCAGGCATCGCGCCTCTCATCCACGTTCGCGTATGGAAGCACATCGTTCAGGAAGATTTCATCGGGAATGTCCTTTCCCCACGGCACCTCTTTGCGTGCTTTGTAAGCGAGTTCGACGTTACTGAGCAGAAAATCGGCCTTGAGGGATCGGAGATCCGGGTCGGGCATGTTCTCGATAAGGAAGGCCATACCCTTTCGCTGGTCAATGGGCGCGCCATTAAGGGCTTTCTCAAGTTCCGGGCGATTGTCCTTGGCCCGCTGGAGCGCCTGCTCAACCTCGGCAGACCACCACGCCGCCTGCGGTTCAGCGGCTATCGAGTGTGAAGAAACGACCGCGACCGCAAAGGCGACAATTATTGCTCGGGATGTCATGGGCGTGTTTCTCTCAGGCAATGGCAGTTCAAGTTCAATGAGTTGGAGACATTCTATCGACTCCCAGCCACATTTCAGACAACAAATCTGTGCCAACAAACGAAGCCCTGGCCATCGGCTTGCGCCTTTGACACGGGCTTATGGAATCAGCCCTTCAGGCCACGAGATATCAAACGTGAAAGACTCGCTCTCAGTCCAGATCGAATGCTGGCTCATTTCATGGGAAGTCCGCCCCGATGATCTCTCCGCCAGCGCGGGTGATGAGTGCATTAACCGTTTCCTTGCTCGGAATTTTCTTCAGTGTGTGACATGAGCCATCGAACATTGCCACTTGTAGCTTTCCATTCACAATGGCACCGAGCAACTTGCGCATGTCTTTGTCCGGTTCGAATGCCAATTCGTCCGGTTTAGTCCAGGGGACCGCTTCCGCCGCGGTTACACACATAACGGTGTTCGATAATCCGTCTGGAAAACTGGCTGGAAACCGTGCTCCTTGAATCCAGTCGTACCCGGCCCCGTTGCCAACGAACACCCGGTAATATGTGTCGGTTTCATCGGGTTTTGTCTTTCCGGGGATGGCGTACACCTTTGGCATTTTCGCGAGCAGTTTCTTGTTGTGATCGCTATCCCAGGGCTCATCCAGCTTGAACTCCTTGAACAGCTTAACTTCATCGAGATAAGGGAGAATCAAGACGCGCCAACTGAGCAATGGCTTGCCGGTTTTATCGCAAACAGCCGCTGGCGGCAAATTCCCGTTCATCGAGTCGGCGTAATTGATCGTTGCCAGGGCGATCTGCTTCAGATTGTTGGATGAAGTTATGACGGCCATCGCTGCTTCGATTCTTTCTTTGGTTGCGAAATATGCGCTGGCGAACGGCAGGTCCGTTGAGAGAGATGCGGTCAACTGTGTCTCGTTCCCAAGAGTCGAAAACTTGGCTCCTTTGATCGCAGAAGAAGTTGCCTTCATCACCGTTGAGAGATCCTTGAAAGATGGTCTCTTGGCCGCATCGATTTCAACCACCTTGAGTTCTTCGCTGAGTTCTTCGTCAAACAAACCCAGAAGTGTGCCAAGCGCTTTCTCGCATTCCACAGCCTGACCTGCTGTGCCGGTCTTCACTTGAAGGTCGAGATCGAACGATTTGCCGAGATCGACGATCGCAGTTACCGAGACTGCTTTGAATAGTGGCTGGAACGGACGAATCTGTGGAGGTATATCATCGCCGCGGAGGATATCCGGGTAACTCGCCGGGGTCATCCCTGCAACGATGGCGTGCTTGCCGGTCGCGGCTGCTTGCAGGGCTGATGTCAATGGTCCAGTTTTGTCGGCCGGCTGAGGCTTGGCAAACTCTTCCCCGAGGTTGACCACCACCACTGCCGTGCGATCACTCGCAGCCAAGACATTGAATTTCACTCCTTTCGGGAGTAGTTTTTCGACACCCTTGGCGATCTTTTCTTTATCGTAAGCCTTGCGGAAAGTGACGATCACACCAAGGCCATCCTGGTCCTCACCCAAATGGAACTTCGGGACGAACACGATCACAGATTTTACATCATCCGGGGTGAAGCCGAACGACATTTTCGCAGCATTGGCAAAGCCATCGAACATCTTCGCATCTGCCTTACGAATGACCTTGAGAATCTGGTTTTCCCACACTTGGGCCACATCGATGGAAAGGAACGCGGCTGCATCGACAGGTACATACTGAAGCTCAATCGGAAGTTCCACTTTGGCAGGCGCTTGCTCGCTGGCTGGCGATTTCACTGGGAGCGGAACCACGGTAAAGGCAAAGACCGTTACCAGGCAAAAAACTGTTGTGGCAGCACGGAAAACCTGAAAGTTTCGTTTCATGACGTGCCTTCTGAATAGCCGGAAAGGTTTCGATTTGCTAAGGGAGGGTTCGAGCGAACATTCCCAGTCTATAAACTCCGATGCGAGTTCTGCGTTTCAAGAAGCCCGGAATCACTCCGGTCGCGGCTGCCTAAAACCAATATCAGCGTGGTTTTAGGAGATCGTGTCTGGTTCGCTCCCCCTGAGCTTTGCTCGCTGGGTTCCGTGAGCATCCACCTGGCAAAACCAACTTTAATAGTTCGCCAACGATGAATGTCGCCCCAACGTAACTCCATTCCCGGTCAGCCTTCATCTCCTGTGCTACAAGTTCTGACTGTACCCAGGCCATCCATTTCGCCGATATCCCCTGAGAGACGACCCAATCGGTTGACCTTGCCAAGGGTCACCGTATTCCGTTACCTTTCGCAAACTCAGCATTTGGGTTCTGCGACATGCAGGGAAAATGAGGCCCACCGTGACCGTCACCGTCCGGACCTTGGCCGAGTGGGTGCGGGGCGAAGTCCTGGGCGACGGCGACCTGCCCATCTCGAATGCCCGCACCCTCGCCGAGGCACAGCCTGGCGACATTACGTTCGTCGAACACGAGAAGCACCTGCATGCATGGCATCTGAGTCGGGCCTCAGCCGCTATTGTCCCTGGGAATGTGCCGGTGAACGGCAGACCCATCATCCGCGTTGGCGATCCACTGATGGCCTTCGCCCAGGTAGTACAGCAACTTCGTGGTCGACATCCCGAAACCGTTCCATCGATCAACCCTGCATCTCACATTCACCCGACTGCACGCGTTGCTGAAGGGGTCAGTGTTGGTCCTTTTGCAGTGGTGGGGGAGGGTGCGGAAGTCGGTGCTAACTCGACCCTTCACTCCGGAGCCGTGGTGGGCCGGTTCTGCAAATTAGGGAACAATGTTACGCTTTACCCCCACGCCATTGTGTCCGATGAATGCGTATTGGGAAATAGAGTCGTTATTCATGCAAACGCTGTGATCGGAGCCGATGGTTTCGGTTACCGGACGCAGCAAGGGCAGCACGTCAAGGTTCCCCAACTCGGCTGGGTTGAACTCGAAGACGATGTCGAGGTAGGGGCCTGTAGCACCATCGACCGTGGCACATTTGGTCCGACACGGATTGGGATGGGAACCAAGATCGATAACCTCGTGATGATCGGGCACAACTGTCAGATCGGAAAGCACAACGTCTTGTGTAGTCAAGTGGGGATTGCTGGCTCCTGTACCACCGGGGACTATGTGGTAATGGCGGGTCAGGTTGGAATCGCCGATCACGTTCACATCGGCGATCGAGTGACCATTCTTGCGAAAAGTGGCGTTTCGGGGAATGTAGCCTCTGACAGCCAGATTCTGGGTTACCCCGCTCGACCACACAAGGAATTCGCTCGGATGGTTTGGTTTATCGATAAGCTTCCGGAACTCCGAAAGGAAGTCAGCCAGATCGCAAAACATCTCGGCCTGGAGAACATCTGAATGGCGGTCCTTTCTCGTTGGCTGAGCGCAGCTCGAAAAACGAGCAACAGAGCGATTACTGGGCCTCACCCCATCGGCCTTCTTGCTTGCGCTGGTCGGTTTCCGATTGCGATTGCCGAAAAAGCCCGCGAGTGTGGAATCCCCATCGTCTGTATTGGCGTCGCGGGGATGGCAGACCCCGCGCTGAAAGAGATTTGTACCGAGTTTCACTGGCTTCGTCGGGCATCTCTTGGATTCCTGATGCGGACGTTCCAGCGAAGCGGTGTCTCTCGCTGGACGATGGCGGGGAAATTCCACAAGCAGATCATCTATCACCCGTGGCGATGGTTTCAGTTCATTCCAGACTGGCGGATGGTTCGGTTCTATTTCTTCCGAAAGCGTTCTGCAAACAACGACGATTCTCTCTTGCTTGGGCTGATCTCTGAATTCCGCTCTGTGGGAATGGAGTGCGTCTCAGCCCTGGATTTGTGCCCGGAGTTACTCGTGCGCGATGGCATTCTCACTCGACGAAGACCAACCCCCTCCGAAGACAAGGACATCGCGATGGGCTGGCACCTGGCCCGCGAAATGGGACGGCTCGATGTGGGCCAGAGTGTGATGATCCACGAGCGGGCTGTTTTGGCTGTCGAGGCAATCGAGGGGACCGACCGGGCCATCGAGCGCGCGGGCGAACTCTGCTCGAAGTCCGGGTTTGTGGTTGTCAAGGTTGCCAAGCCCGCGCAAGATCGGCGGTTTGATGTCCCGACTGTCGGGAAGCAAACCATCGAGACGATGCACAGGGCCGGTGCCCGGGTTCTGGCAATCGAAGCGGGACAGACTATCTTGATCGATGAGGCCGAGACAATCGCTCTGGCCGACCGATATGGAATCGCGATAACGGCCCTCCGGGCCGCCCCAGGGTAGCCCGCAAAGCCTCCCTGTAGGACGGCCTGGGAAGGCGCCTGGGAACGCCGTCCTACAGCGAAACCAAGTCCTGCTGCTCGCCTAAAGAGATGGTGCATGGTGTGAACGCTGAATGAGGGAGTATTCCCTTCCCGGTTGTTATCCGGGTATAACTACTGTAATGTCCTAGTCATCCCTCAATTCGTTCAGGCTGGTGTGTCCGGTCATGGGGTCCATCTCGTTCCTGTTGCCCGACCCCTTGCCGGCAGCCGCACAGGCAATGCTGCCATATGCCTGTTTCGCAACCGCAATGGGTGCCAGTGGGACGACCGACCAGGCACCTGTACCCTCTCAGGTGGACATTTCCACTGATCGTTTGACGATCTCCCGGAGCCTTTCCGAAAGCGGCTTCCTCTTGATTCCCTGGCCAGTGGGTCAGTTTGGAACTCTCGTTGCTTCGACCTCCACGCTTCGCGAGACAACTGAACCGTACAGATTGTCAATCGAACTGGCTCGGGGCAAGCTCAACCAAGTCCGATCTCAGGCGGCGGAATGGAAAGGAATCGGATTGCGACATGCTCCGGGCTTTGAAGAGTCACTTAGCGAGACAACTCGACTTTTCGGCAAGGCTCTCCTTGCACCTCCTTCGTCAGAAGCCGACCTTCTCGCAACGCGGGTTCTCGAGCAGAGCTTCGCTCTCGCCGATACGCTCGTTCGCGAATTCATCGGCCAGATGTTCGATACCAGACATCACGAGGAGGGGTTGCTCGATACACGGCTTTCCGCACGCATTCACCGCGATCCCGGAGACCTGCGTGAGGAATACATCCGGACATTCAACGCAATGCAGATCGGCATTTGTTGGCGAGATATTGAAACTGAGGAAGCCCGTTACGACTGGTCCGGACTCGATGCGGCCATTGCCCTCGCCAAAGCCTCGGACTTGCCAATCACCGCGGGGCCGGTGATCGACCTGTCCCCTGGGATGCTCCCAGGCTGGGCAGCTGGTTGGGAGAGTGATCTCCCAACCCTCGCGGCGTTCATGTGCGATTTCCTCGAGACGGTTATCGGTCGCTACAAGGGGGATATTCGGCGGTGGGTGATCTGTGGCGGCTTCAACCAGGCCGATGCTCTTGGGCTCGACGATGACGATCGCCTGCGGCTGGCGTTTCGTTTATTTGAAGCAGCCGCTCAGGTTGACCCGAATCTGGAACTCGTTCTGAGCATTGCGCAACCGTGGGGCGACTATCTCGTGAATGAGAACCACACGATTTCGCCCCTCACATTTCCCGATGACTTGATGCGGGCGGGGCTCCGACTGTCCGCTCTGGAGGTGGAAATACGGGCTGGAGCCACCCCGCGCGGTAGCTTCCCCCGTGATTTGCTCGAGACTGCCCGTGCGATCAATCTCTTCGGCATCCTGCAACTCCCACTTGAAATCGTTCTCAGCCTGCCGTCCTCATCGCAACCCGACCCTGTGGCAGCGGCACATGGACAGTCCATCTGGTCCCCGACTACTTGGGGCATCTCTCCCGAAGGCCAGGCGGAGTGGGGAGCCTCTTTCGCTGCACTGGCGATGTGTGTTCCTCACGTTCGGGCTGTGACGTGGGATAACTGGTCCGATCTCGAACCACATCTTACCCCTTCGGGAGGTCTCATCGATGTGGCCGGGCAACCAAAACCGCTGCTTTCACGTCTCCGAACCCTCGGTTCTGCACATCTTCGTTACACTCCGCGTGGTTTGGAATGAGACATGGGGTTGGTATTTGGTTTACGCACTTACTTTGTGCGTGCACTGCCCACGCGCGGCCCGGTAACTCTGTCCACGCGTGTACAGACTGTCAGAAGTTCGGTTGCTTTGAGTTGACAGGGTCTTCAGCGGTGTCAATAATCGGACAAGATTGCGACGATGTGTTTTGGCACTTTAACAAGGCGTTTTTCATTCCGTTCACAGATTCGCACACCAGTCCCTGTCACAATTTGTCATGTGTCACAAGCCTTGGCAAACGCCCAGTGATCCAGTAATAATCACTTAAATCATAAACAAAATCGTGATTTGTTGGGGATGACGGATCTCTCGCCTCTCCGTGTTCTGCCCATTCGGTGACATCATCCGAAGTAAGCAGTAGGTCGTGATGAAGGCGACCCAATCGCCGGCTTTGTGATGTCTTAATTGCTGAATGCGTAAAGCAGAACTTGGCATTCAATTGAGTTTTTTCTCCAACATTCGATGCATCAGTTCGTTAGATAAAATGGGTAAATTGTGTAATATCTGAATATTTGGGACGAATAACGAGTATTGTCTTTGGCAGTCGGTGAAAATACACCTTGTTTGGACGTTGGCTGTTGGTGTTGTCGTATCATCTCTCCCAGGCATTCATGCCTCGGAGAATTGCGAACAATGAAGCCGCGACTCGCGTAGAAAAGTGACCGCACTAATCGCAAGCAACACAAGCTCCAACCGCCTTGAAATCAGGCGCAAAATACGCTGCATCGCGCTTTTTTGATCATTGCTGCGCTTGGATCACAATAACCCCGATCAATTGAAACCTGAAGGGGTCGTTGGCGTCTGTTTCATAGGCTTGCTTCTTGCGATTGCACGAATCTACGGGTATAGTCATTCCTTGCACGGATGCACAGCTATGGCCGCCTAATATCGGCGGCTGCCGAGCGTTCAATTGCGGCTCTCAATTGCGGCTCCAAGTGGATGGAGGGGCTACGAGATGTCAGGGGACCAACCAACCGGTGGCGGGTGGTCCGATACGGATCTTCGCACGGTTGCGGGGTATCGCTTGCTGCGCCGGATCGGGGAAGGCGGGATGAGTACCGTCTACCTGAGTTACGATGTGGCGGCTGGCTTACCTGTTGCCGTGAAACTCCTGGCCGATCACCTGGCACACTCCCGTGAGTTTGTGAGTCGATTTTATCGCGAAGCTCACCTCAGCAGACACCTCTCTCATCCGCATCTGATCCAGGGATTGGCTGCTGGCTATGATCCAAACGCAGCGAAACACTACCTCATCCTGGAGTTTGTCGATGGTCCGACAGCTCATACCGTTCTGAATCGACTGGGACGGTTCCCAGTTGGTATCGCCGTTAAGATCGGCCTCGATATCGCACAAGCCTTGTCGTTTATGCACGGTCGCCAATACGTCCATCGGGATGTGAAGCCCGACAATATCCTCCTTCATCCGAATGGTGTCGCAAAGTTGGCGGATCTCGGGCTTGCCAAGCGCCTCAACGACGATGCCCACCTCACAGCAATCAGCCAGGGCGTCGGTACTTCTTACTACATGTCCTATGAGCAGGCACTCAACGCAAACCTGGTCGATGGACGGAGCGATATCTTCGCCCTTGGGGCGACACTCTACCACTTACTCGCAGGTGAGGTACCCTTTCCAGGGGCCACACACGAGGAAATTGTCCGGGGAAAACAAGACGATATCTACTGCCCGCTCCGAGAACGCAACCACGAAGTCCCTGCGAATTTGGCAAGTATCATCACAAGAACTCTGGCGCGCGATCCGCGATGCCGCTTTCAATCGATTGAGGAATTCGCGAAGGCGCTGGAAGCCACGTGCTTGGCAACGCGGATTCCAGCGCTGCCGCTCGGCGATGGGAGTGATCCGGGTGGTGGTCCCGACTCCGGGAATGATGCTCCCACTCGTGCTGATCTGAAAACATTCGCGGATGAGAGCAATTCGCCACCCGTCGCTCTCCCACCGAAGGTCACATTTTCCCAGACCGATAACATCGGGTCGCCACCCCCGCCAGACACTCGGCCAAACCAGTCTGGCCCGGGGACTCGTCTCATCCTGGGAGTTGTGGTTGCCAGCGCCATCGGCTTGGGAGGAATGTTTTCTGTCCGGAATGCCCTACACTCTGCCGGCGCTGCACCACCTTTAACGAGCAACCACGAAGGTTCGAACACCAATCCTGGTGGTCTAACTCTCCCAATCCCCCAATAATCTTCACCATCGCTATCGCAGAGAGCATGAGGAAACCGCGTGTGTGGTTTTCACGGAGCTTCTTGCCCGGTCTTGGTGAAGAATGTCTACTGGTGTCTCTTTGGTATGGGCGCGGATGTGGCTTGTACTGGCTGCCATTCTATGGAGTCTTGGCAGCGTGTTTATGCGGATTCTCAGCGAACCTCTTGGCCTTGGCCTCGATCTCCCATCCCTATCCCCGCTTCAAATAGCATTCTACCGCGGCCTGTTCGGCGGCTTCATCATGCTCGCTCTCGTTCGCCGCGAGGAGATCATTTTTCGCCCACTCATGATCGGAATGGTAATCGCCTTCAGTGTAATGAGTGGGCTCTATCTGTCGGCCCTTGGGCTCGGTGCTGCTGCAAACGCCATCTTTCTCCAGAACACAGCACCTGTTTGGGTGTACCTATTTGCTGTCCTCATTCTGGGAGAAGCAAGCAACCGCCGGAGCTGGCAATCGGTATTACTCGGTGGATGTGGTGCCCTTGTGATCGTTGCCGGTGGCTGGCCCCGCAACCTCCCAGCTGAGAAACAGCAGTCAGAGGTTGTGGTTCTTCTGATGGGTGTTGGCAGTGGCATCGTTTATGCCATTGTCGTGTTGTTCCTGCGTGTTCTCCGCGCCTACTCCTCGGCATGGCTTGTAGCTCTGAACCTCATTGGTTCTGCATTGATGCTCGGCTTATTTGTATTGGTCGGCTCTGGTCCGACAAAGTTCATCGAGTGGTTGGTCAGTCCGAGCCTGGAACAGATCGCCGTACTGGTCGTGTTCGGGGCAGTGCAGATGGCGTTGCCGTACTGGCTGTTCACCCGGGGACTGCGAACCGTATCGCCGCATGAGGCTGCAATTATCACACTCATCGAGCCGCTTCTGAATCCCATTTGGGCGTATTGCCTGACTCCCGACAAAGACACTCCCACTTTGCCCATGTTTCTCGGTGGCAGCTTGATCCTGCTGGCTCTGATATGGCGATACATTCCTGTGCGCAACCAATCCCCAAGAGGCTCTAGCAAAATAGAGCCGCGCACGCAGTAAGCGGGTCTTAACCTCCAAGTTTGAGTATCCCTCACCCCGCTACTGCGTGCGCGGCTCCATTCCGTTAGAACCCCCAAGGCTCTCGACTCCCGAAGAGAAGGGGACTTCGTCAGTGCAGATTGAGCCAACAGGGGAAAACCTGCCGAATAACGAGTCCGATTCACGGGCGAAGGATTTTGCCGAACCGAGGTTCTGTTTGCATCCTTCCGCGCAGCGATGTACCCTGCACGCATCTCCTTGCAGGGATCAACTATGCCTCCGCTGCATCTGGCAACTTTTGCCTGCGATGTAACCCCACCCGATGGGCACCCACTCTGTGGTGGTTGGATAGAACCAGTCCGCGGTGTTGATGATCCTTTACGAGCTTTGGGCATCGTGTTGCTTGGTGTTGGCAAGCCAACAGTTCTCTGCGTGGTCGATTGGTGTGGAATCAGGAACGAGGCATTCCGCGTGTGGAGAAAAGCACTCGCCGATGCAGCCCATACCACACCCGAACAGGTCTCACTGCATACTGTTCACCCGCACAATGCCCCGTTTGCCGATATCGAGGCCGAGAAACTCATCGCGGCAGCCGGCGCTGCGAAGTCGCTCGACTTGAAATACTTCGACGACTGCGTGAAGCGGAGTGCTGAGGCTCTCAAAACCGCGCTCCCCAAAGCACTCCCCTTTACGCACGTTGGCACAGGTGCCGCCGAGGTGAAGGAGGTTGCCTCGAACCGGCGAATTCTTGGAACAGATGGCAAGGTGAAGTACACAAGAACCAGCGCGACCAAGGCCAAGGAAATCCGTGATGAACCGGCAGGGCTGATCGATCCGAACCTTCGGACCCTCAGCTTCTGGGATGATGGGAAACCGCTTGCGGTACTTCATTTCTATGCTTGCCATCCCATGAGCTATTACGGCGATGGACGCGTGAGTGCCGATTTCTGTGGCCTCGCTCGTCAGAAACGACAAGATGAGACAGGTGTGTTCCAGATGTATTTCAACGGCTGTGGCGGGAACGTCACAGCCGGAAAGTACAACGATGGCGCTAAAGAGAATCGACCCGTTCTACGAGACAAAATCTATTCCGCGATGGTCGCGGCATGGAAAGAAACGAAACGCATCGCGGTGAAGAGTTGGGACTGGCGGTTTGAATCCATCAAATTGCCACCACGAAGGGAAATCTCATTCGGGGAAGAGCAGAGTATTAAATCGCTCGAAGATCCAAAGGCTACACCAGCAAAACGAAACAACAGTGCCTTCCAGATCACCTGGTTGAAGCGCAAAGACACTCCAATCGAGTTGAACTGTCTCGATTTCGGAGGTTCGGTACTTAATCTGTTCCTGCCTGGCGAAGCCTTCATCGAGTATCAATTAGCCGCTCAGAAGATGCGTCCCGATGCTGTCGTGAATGTCGCCGCATATGGCGACGATGGCCCCGGCTATATCCCCACTGCTCGGGGGTATCTCGAAGGTGGATACGAGCCAACCGTTGCCCTGGCTGGCCCCGATTCAGAAGAGATCTTGTTGGCAGCGATTCGCAAACTGCTCAAGGCTGAAGGGAAGGGCGGAAACAAATGAGAGCAATCACCTGGCTTCTGGCGTTCAGCCTCGCGTTTTTTGAGGCTGCGCACATTGCTCAAACCCAAAGTGCCTTTATTGAAACCGAGTCGCGGATGCATCATCCATACAAGCCCGAAGCGCCAGCGAGGGAAAAGCTGTCCCTCGCTGGCGCTTCGGGCTTGTATCGGGATTTTCGCGTCATAACCACAAATAACGCAACTTCGAAAGTTGCGATTGGGGTTTCCCATGCAATCGCTGCTGATCCTCAATCAACGTACAAGGCAGGCGTGGCTACCAAGGTCATCACGCCCGAGAAGTTAATGTGGATGGCGGGCTACAGTGCGCGAACCAAACCTGCCGAGGGCAAGCTGATCGACCTCCTGGCAAAAGCGGTTTGCCTGGAAGATACAACTGGCAAGCGATTGGTTCTGGTCACCACGGATTTGATAGGCATCCCACGGACTCTGGGTGTCGAGGTTGCAGAAGAGGTCGAAAAGAAGTTTGGGATCAAGCGATCGGAACTGATGCTCACCGCCTCGCACACTCACTGCGGCCCAGTCATCCGCGAGAATCTGATAGAAGCATATCCTCTCACTCCCGAGGAAATCGTTAAGGTCAACACCTACACGAAGAAACTCAAGTCCGATCTCATCGAACTCGTTGGCGAGGCTGTCAAGAACCTCGAACCTGCCACCCTCAAATTCACGCAAGCCAAGGCTGCATTCGCCATGAATCGGCGTGAGCCGACCGAAAAGGGAATCATCAACGGAAAGAACCCTGCCGGGCCGGTCGATCATACGGTTCCAGTTCTGGTGATCGAAGGAAAAGATCTCAAGCCGCGTGCCATCATTTTTGGGTATGCCTGCCACAATACCACGCTCAGCTTTTACCAGTGGTGCGGGGACTACGCCGGGTTCGCGCAACTGGGAATTGAGAAAGCATTTCCAGGGGCTGTGGCGATGTTCTGGACGGGTTGTGGGGCAGATGCGAACCCTCAGCCCCGCAGTACAGTTGAACTTTGTCAGCAACACGGCAAGGAACTCGCGGATGCCGTAATCGCAGTCGTTAAAGGAGAGATGAAGCCCATCACCGGACCATTTGCTGCCAGGTATGAAACGGTGACGTTGAAATTGGAGTCGATCCCGTCGAAAGCTCAACTGACTGCGGATACCTTGAGCAAGAATCTGGCGATGCAACGGCGAGCCGAACGGTTACTGAAGGAACTCGAAGCGACCGGCAAGATCGCCGATACCTACCCTCATTACCCGGTGCAGACCTGGATGTTGGGGGACCAGATTCTCTGGGTGGCACTCGGCGGAGAAGTTGTCCTTGATTATGCCCTGCGACTCAAGAAAGAGTTACCAGCTTCACGAACGCTCTGGGTGACCGGGTATGCAAACGATTTGATGGCCTATATTCCTTCGGCCCGGGTTCTGCGCGAGGGTGGCTACGAGGGCGATTCATCGCAAATTGCCTATGGGATGCCAGGGAAATGGAGTCCGGCGATCGAAGAGATCATCATCACCAAGGTGAAGCAGTTGGCCGGGGCCACAGCCGAACTTCCCAAGGCACCCCGGCCGTTGACTCCCAAGGAAGAGCAGGGCACATTCAAGCTCCCGGATGGCTTCAAAATCGAACTGGTTGCCAGTGAGCCAGACATCATCGACCCGGTAGCGATGTGTTTCGATGAGAAGGGACGGCTGTTTGTTTGCGAGATGCGTGGCTATCCCAACGGTGGAGTTGGAACCGGCAATGAAACCCGTGGGCGAATCAAATGCCTGATCGATGCTGATGGCGATGGGTTCTTCGAGTCGTCTCACACTTTCGCGGAAGGTCTGCGATTCCCGATGGGGTTGCAGCCTTACAAGGGCGGCCTGCTTGTTGCTATCGCCCCGGACCTCATCTATCTCCAGGACAAAAACGGCACCGGGCGAGCAGACTGTACGACCGTTCTTTATACCGGCTTCAACCTCGCCAACATCCAGCAGATGGTGAACAGTCTCCAGTGGGGGCTCGACAACTGGGTTTATGGCTGCGCAGGGAGCGATGGCGGCACAGTCAGATCTGTCGAGAAGCCAGATACCCCACCGTTATCGCTCCGTAACCGTGGTTTTCGGTTCCACCCCGACGTTCCGGGCAGTATGGAACCAACCAGTTCCGGAGGCCAATATGGGCTCGTCCCGGACGACTACCAACATTGGTTTACAGCAACCAACAGCCAACACCTGCGGCAGATTGTTCTGCCCGATCACTACCTTCGACGCAATCCTTTCTTGCCCGTCTCGGCAGTGACCATTGACATCCCCGAACACGGAGCCGCCGCTCGGGTTTTCCGTATCTCTCCGTTCGAACCCTGGCGAGTCGAACGCACAACCCGCAGAGCAGGGGGGCCGGATCCCACACGTTACCCTACTACCGAACTTGTTCCCGGAGGGTACATCACCTCGGCGTGCAGTCCGCTCATCTATACGGGGGAACTCTTCCCGGCTGAGTACCACGCCAACAACTTCGTCTGCGACCCTGCCAACAACTTGGTTCACCGCGAACTCTTGGCGGAGAAGGGGGCAGTCTTTACCGCCAAGCGTGCCTATGAGGATCGCGAGTTCCTCGCTTCAACCGACACCTGGTTCCGTCCTGTTCATCTCTCCATTGGCCCGGATGGAGCAATCTACGTTCTCGACTTTTATCGCGAAGTGATCGAATCTCCACTCTCGCTTCCCGACGACATCAAGAAACAACTCGATCTCGAAAGCCGCGGTCGCGGTCGCATCTGGCGGATCGCCCCGAAGGATTTCAAACCTGGCAAAATGCCAGACTTCACGACTTTCACTCCAGCCCAGCTTGCTGCGGAACTGACCAGCGCCAACCCCTGGCGGCGAAACACCGCCCAGCGCCTGCTTGTGGAACGCCAGGAGAAATCAGCCACCGCGGAGATCCGCACCCTTTTGCCCAAGACAAAAGGAACTCCGGGGCAGGTGAACCTCCTCTGGACACTCCAGGGACTTAGTGAACTGAAAGCAGAGGATATCCTGCCTGCCCTCGAAGATCCCGAAGCCGGAATACGCGAGAATGCTTTGCGCTTGGCCGAGCCGTTCTTCGCGAAATCGCGCGATCTGGTGACCCGAGCAACAAACCTTGTTGCCGATCCGTCGCCTCGAGTAAGGTTCCAACTGGCCTTCAGCGCAGGATGTTTCCCAGTGCCTCAAGGAAGTGATCTACTGGCGCAGATTCTCACGAAGGATGTGGCCGATCCCTGGATCGTGACTGCTGCACTCAGTTCGACGGAAGGCATCACCTTTAACCTGATCGAACTGCTTCGGAATGGGAAGACCAAACCCAATACTGCCGTGCTGACTCGACTCGCGGCAATGGTTGGGGCGAGTGGGAACCGCGAGGATATTGTCCGGCTGCTCACGATCGTTGCCGTGGGGGATACCGCTACCGCCGGGGAAGACCGAGCGCTACTCGATGGGCTGGGGCATGGGATGCGCAATTCGACCATGCCTCTCTCTGCATGGTGGATAAAGCCACCCGCGACCGCTGCTGATGCTTTGATTCGATTGCGGAAACGCTTTGAAGTTGCCGCAGCACTTCTCAAGAACGAGAAAAGCACGCCTGCCGAGAAAATCGCGGCGGCGGATTTGCTTGCTTTCGGGCCGTTCGACCTTGCTGGGCTTGCACTCGCGGAGACGTTGACTCCAACAACACCGGGCGATGTCCAAGTCGCCGCAGTGCGGGCTCTGGCAGCTCACACCGACGGCAAGGTTGCTGAGTATCTCTTGCGAAACTGGAAGAGTTACGGTCCCTCCTTGCGTGTATCGGTCCTTGATGTGATGCTCGCTCGTCCCGAACGAGTTCTCGCGCTCTTGGATGCGATTGAGAAGAAGCAATTCGCGCCTGGGGAACTGCTGTCCACGGCCCAGTTGCAACAGATCAAGTCACACCCAAACCCAACAGTGAAAACGAAAGCTGCTCAGGTATTGAAGCAGGCAATCGATGCCGACCGGGCCAAGGTAATCGCATCATATGTTCCCGTTCTGAAACTCAAGGGTGATGCTGCATCTGGGAAGCTTGTTTTCCAGAAACATTGTTCGGCCTGTCACAAGCTCGATGGAGTCGGCCATGATGTCGGGCCAAACCTACTCGCAGCGATCGGGAACAAATCCGGGGAAGACCTCCTGGTGGCAGTTTTCGACCCGAATCGGGAAGTTGATCCGCGCTATGTGAGTTATGTCGTGGGAACGGCCGATGGGCAAACATTAACGGGGATCATCACAACGGAGACGCCGACCAGCATCACGATTCGTCGGGCCGAGGGAGTTGAAGATGTGATCCTCCGCGCCAATCTGGAGTTATTCCGTTCCACATCACTCTCGTTGATGCCGGTTGGTTTGGAGAAGGAATTGCAACTCCAGGAAGTGGCCGATCTGTTCACTTACTTACGCATGGCGAGTCGCTGAGTTCCAGGCGTTCGTTCCCCTAAGTTGAGGTGCAACGATGTCGCGTTTGATGCTGTGCGGTCTTGTGTCGTGTCTGGTGCTTGCTTCGTTTGCTCCTTGTCGGGCTGACGATGCAGAAGACAAGGCCGCGGCCTTCTTGGAGAAACTGGGTGGAAGGATCACCCGTGATCGGAAGCTCCCCGACAAACCCGTCATTGAAGTGAATATGGATTTGACAAAGGTGACGGACGTGGAATTGAAGGAACTCGCAGCACTCAAAAACCTCACGGCACTCAACCTGGGCTTCACGAAGGTGACGGACGTGGGTTTGAAGGAACTCGCTACACTTAAAAACCTCAACAGTCTCGACCTGAGTTGCACACAGGTGACGGATGTGGGTTTGAAGGAACTGACAGCACTTAAAAACCTCAACACACTCAACCTGTTTTTAACACAAATAACGGACTCGGGTTTGAAGGAACTGGCAGCACTTAAAAACCTCAATACGCTCCGCCTGAGTGGCACGAATGTGACGGACCAAGGCATGAAAGAACTGGTACCACTTAAAAACCTCAACACACTCGACCTGGGCGACACGCCAGTGACGGATGTGGGTTTGAAGGAACTGGCGGCACTCAAAAACCTCACAGCACTCGATCTGTGGGGCACACAAATAACGGACGCAGGTG
>Ga0206850_10032_pt3 | contig 51828 bp, 41 predicted proteins | sample Alteio_BWOrgCont_16_FD_152885 | JGI IMG/M metagenome (GOLD analysis project Ga0206850, IMG submission 152885) | Enriched cells from forest soil in Barre Woods Harvard Forest LTER site, Petersham, Massachusetts, United States -... | ecosystem: Environmental > Terrestrial > Soil > Temperate forest >...
GGCGGCGGCGTTGCCGGTGCCCTTGGGGACACATTCATCGAACGAATCTGGGAAATCGCTCAACGATACACGCTCCCCGGAGCGGCCAATGGGGTCCGGTGCGTGCCTGCGGCCCTCCAGGACGACTCCGGCATTGTTGGGTGTGCCGCCTATGCCAAGACCCACCCTCCCATCGTCGCCGCTGTTGGTGTGGCGTAGTTTTCTAAATGGTCGCCGGAGAATTGGATGAACGCCGATTGGCGCACGCGCTACGATCTGGCCGTCGAGGCAGCTCGAAAAGCAGGCGATCTTGCCCGCGAATACTACGAAACCACGTTCGAGGTCGAACACAAAGCCGATGACAGCCCGGTGACGATCGCCGATCGCAAGGCGGAAGAACTGATCCGTTCCCTGGTGGCCGCGGCGTTTCCCACCGATGGGTTTCTCGGTGAGGAATACGGGGACCAAGCCGGGACCAGCGGGTTTCGCTGGATCATCGATCCGATCGATGGCACGAAATCGTTCATCCGCCACATTCCGATCTGGGCAACTCTTGTCGGGCTGGAATACCAAAACGAACAGATTGGCGGAGTGGCATACATCCCCGTGTTTGGGATGACCTATCGGGCACTGCGCGGTGCGGGTGCCTACATGAACGAGCGGAAAATCCACGTTTCGGACGTGGCAAAGCTGTCCGATGCCCTGCTCTGCTATTCGAGCATCAACTGGTTCATAAAAGCCGGGAGGGAAAAGGCGTTTCTTGAACTGGCGACTCGCACCTCCCGCCAGCGCGGGTACGGGGATTTTTATGGATTTGTTCTGGTTGCCGAGGGCGCTGCGGATCTGATGATCGAACACGGGGTAAACCCGTGGGATATTGCGGCGACCAAAGCGATTGTCGAGGAAGCCGGTGGCACGTTCACGGACTGGATGGGTACACAAACAATCTATCGCCCGGACTCACTCGCAAGCAACGGCAAGGTTCATGCGGAAGCACTGGCGATCCTGAATATGACGTAAGGCGATTGTCTATCCGCCGCCTGGGTGAATAGAATGTGACTGGCACTCGCTTCAATCCCACCTAGCCGCCTATCTGTTCAATTTCTCCACAGAGGAGTTACATCCCATGATTTGCGTTCGGTTTTTCGCTCTCGTAGCTGCATTAGCAGCCGTTTCGGCTGCATCGGCCGATGACAAATGGGCCACAGTCAAAGGTCAAGTCGTTTTCCCCGCTGGCGTGCCCATTCCAAAACGGGAGGCACTGAATGTTACCCAGGACAAGGACCACTGCCTGAGCAAGGGCGACATTCTGGATGAATCTGTGATCGTCAACCCAAAGAACCGCGGCGTCAAGAACGTTGTCGTCTGGCTGCGTCCCGATGATGCAACTGATGCGAAGGCGAAGTTTACCCCCGCTCAGATCAATCCGGAGGATGCGAAGCGGAAACCGGCTGAGGTGGTCATTGGCCAACCGTGCTGCATGTTCGTGGATCGCATTACCATCGCCCGTCCGGACGATACGATCGTCGTGAAAAACCAGGCACCCGTTCCACACAACTTCTTTTGGGTCAGTTCAAATAACGGCGAGTTAAACGTCACTGTTCCCAAGATGGATCAGATGAAGATGCCGCAGCCCATTGTCGCGGAGAGTACGCCGATTCAGTACAAGTGTACGATTCACGGTTGGATGACGGGCTACGTGCGAGTGTTTGAACATCCCTATTACGCGATTACTGACGAGAACGGTAAATTCGAGATCAAGAACGCACCGGTCGGCAAGTTCCGGATCGTCTACTGGCACGAAAACGGGCTCAAGGGCGGAGTCAAGGGGCGGTTTGGGGACCAGATCACCATCGCTGGCCCAACCACGGAGCTGAAACCCGTGGATTTTGATGTAAGTCCGAAGAAGTGAGTGGTGGCTCTGCAGAAGAGTATTGATCCGCAGATTTCGCAGAGAACGCAGATTATAAGACAGAATTCAGTATTTCTTTTGTCTTATAATCTGCGTTCTCTGCGAAATCTGCGGATCAATACTCTTTTTTTCAACCTGCCACCACTGCCAGTCTCCGTGCCCCCTCCGCGTCATTTTTTTTTGCCCGTCGATTTTCCAAACTGGCCCCGATGAAATCCCGGAACAGCGGATGTGGGCGGGTCGGTTTCGACTGGAACTCAGGGTGGCACTGAACAGCAACGAACCACGGGTGGCTGGACAGTTCAATCGCTTCCACGAGCGACCCATCGGGGCTGGTTCCCGAGATGACCAACCCGTGCGCGGACAGTAATTCGCGGAACGCGTTGTTCACTTCGTAACGATGTCGGTGCCTCTCGCTGACAACATCGGCCCCATAAGCTCTGTGAGCTTTGCTGCCGGGAAGAAGGCGACAGGGGTATGCGCCGAGCCGCAGAGTCCCACCAAGATTCGTCACCACTTTTTGGTCATCCAGTAAGCAGACCACAGGCTGAGGAGTGGCTTTGTTGAACTCCGTGCTGTTGGCGTCCGGAAGTCCGACCACGTTCCGGGTGAACTCGATTGTGGCACATTGAAGACCGAGGCAAATGCCGAAGAACGGCAGGTTTGTCTCGCGGGCAAAGCGGATGGCATCGACCTTCCCATCGATGCCGCGTTTATCGAACCCACCAGGAACCAGCAGTCCATCCACTCCGGCCAGCGCCTTCTCGGCACCTTCCGCAGCCAGTTTCTCGGAATCGAGGCGGACCACCCGCACCTTGGCGTGGTGGTAGATCCCGGCGTGGTCGATTGCCTCATAGACCGACTTGTAAGCGTCCCGGTGCTTGACATACTTCCCAACGAAGCCGATGGTCACTTCGTGGGCGGGGCTGCGCATCCGCTCGATCATCTGCCGCCAGTCTTCGATCGCAAGCGGCTTCGCCTGGGTGAGTCCTAATTTCTCAACGATCAGTTGATCGAGCTTGTTTTCCACCAGACTCAACGGCACCTCGTAAATGCTGAATTCCTTGTCGCGTTCCTCGATCACGGCTCGCCGCTCGATGTTGCAGAAGAAGCCGATCTTCTCGCACTCGTTCTCGGGAATCTCCCGCTCGGTACGACAAACCAGAATATCGGGCTGGATGCCGATTTTCCGCAGTTCGATGACGCTGTGTTGGGTCGGCTTGGTCTTCAGTTCCCCGGCTGCTTTCAGATATGGCACCAGGGTCAGATGAACGAACAGGCAGTTGTTCCGACCGACATCGAGCGCATACTGGCGAATCGCTTCGTAATACGGCATCCCCTCAATGTCGCCGACCGTGCCGCCGATTTCCGTAATGACCACATCCACATCCGTGGTCGATACCTTGCGGATGCAGTTTTTGATTTCGTCGGTGATGTGCGGAATGACCTGGACCGTCTTCCCCTTGTAGTCGCCTCGTCGCTCTTTTTCGATAACCGACAGGTAGATTTTTCCCGTGGTGTAGTTGCAATCCTTGTTCAGTGGAGCATGAGTGAATCGTTCGTAGTGTCCGAGGTCCAGATCGGTTTCGGCACCATCGTCGAGGACATAAACTTCACCGTGCTGATAGGGACTCATCGTGCCGGGATCGACATTGATGTACGGGTCCATTTTTTGCATCCGAACCCTGAGTCCTCTCCGCTCAAGGAGCAAGCCGATTGACGCGGAGGTCAGTCCTTTTCCCAACGAACTGACCACACCGCCAGTCACGAATATGTGCTTCGTCATGAGTGTCCGTCGTAGCTTGGAGATCGGAGTAAATGCGGCTACGGCCCGAAGGCCGTGGAAATCGGATTATCTGGAGGAGTGGCGAGGTTGCGAGTACGACGCGCTTCCGCCAGACAAGGATCGTGAAGATTCCGTGATACGGCCCCAGCGTCAATATATTGCCGCACGCCAGCTTTACCAATCACCGTAGCTATCCGGTCGTGTGAAGTTGTTTTCACGCGGCCCGGCGCGTCTCACTATCCCGGTATGCCCTAACGAATTCGGTGTAATCGGCGGGAGTGTCCACTCCCCGATGAGCAGTGACTACCAGACCAACTCTTATTGTCCCGCCCATTCCCAAAACCCGAAGCTGTTCGAGTTTTTCCGTTTGTTCGAGTGGATGCGCTGGAGTACTGGCGATTTTGAGGAGATATTCCCGGCGATAGGCATATACGCCCAGATGCTGGAGAAACTGGGCAGGCCGTGCTGAAAAATCCGGTTCCCCATCCCGAACCATCGGGATCGGCGAACGGGAGAAATAAAGTGCTTTCCCACTGGCATCACACACGAGCTTGACCACATTGGGATTCAAATATGTCTCGCGATTCGCAATCGGCACCGCGAGCGTGGCCATGTCGGAGCGAGAGTCATCGACAAGCAACCCTGCGAGCAGATCGAGAGCAGCCGGATCGAACTGCGGCTCATCGCCCTGAAGGTTCACAATTACCGCAGCGGGTAGATGTGCGGCCACCTCGGCAATCCGGTCGGTTCCGGATGGATGGTCTGCTCTGGTCATGACCACCCTGCCCCCGAATTCGTGGACGGCATCGAAGATTCGTTCATCGTCTGTCGCCACGATGACGTCTGAGGCACACCGCGCCTCGCAAGCCCGCTCATAGACGTGCTGGATAAGGTATTTCCCAGTTTCCCGGAGAAGTGGTTTGCCAGCGAGTCGGGTCGAAGCGTATCGGGCGGGGATGACAATGGCGACGCGCATGACCGACCTCCATGTCGGGAGTAAAAACCGATCCAGAGATTAGATCGGCATTACACTGCGGAAAACAAGTCGAAAAAACCGACCCTTCCCGAGGTAGAGCATCAACACCACCCCTCGAACCTATCGCGGTTTGTTTGGGTTGCCCGATTTTGTGCCATTGTTCAGGAATGAATTGATTCGTTGCTTGAGCTTGCGGTGTGCAGCGGTATCGCCCTTGGCAAGTTGCTGAACATCCCGGAAATTGAGCCCAGGGTCCGGGAACGGGAGCCGGGCGAGCGCATCGTCGAGATTGTTGAGCAGCCCATAGCGGTTGTCGTCGCCCGTATGGACCTCAATGCCCAGTCCGCGGAGCGATTCGAGATCGCGGTAAAAGCTGCGGACATCGAGTTTGAGCCGACGGAGCAATTGTTGTCGGGTCTGCGGCCCATCCCCCAGAAGGGTGAGCAGGCGGTACAGCCGGGCAGCCCGCTGGGCGGTGAGGGTGACCGAAGCAGCCTCCACCTTCTTCCTCCCCATGTCGCCTCCCGCCAGGTTGGTGGAGGGACTGTGCATCCATGCTCGCCGCCGAAGGGCAGCATCCGCGGGCCGCCTTCCACTGGCGAGCCACAGCCGATGGGCATGATGGTAGGGATGCAGAGAGCGGAAATCAAGTTTTAGATCGATGAGAAAATCTGCGATTCCGGAGTGGACCGCCTTTTCCAGGCGCATGATAGTGACAATGCGTTGTCATTGATCGATGCCACATCCCGCCCAAATTGGTCAGTGAGAACCTCAAGTTCGGCCCTACCGATGAAGGCGCGAACGCCGCCGGATCAGTTCATCGACTATGGTGCCGAACAGCAGGGTCAGCCCGGTCACGGTGGGGATCACATCGCTCTTCAACCCTTCAAAATTAATCAGGTTTTCCAGCACCGGCAGAACCATTGCCCCCAGAACCATACCAATTGCCGTACCTTCCCCACCACGCAAGCTACATCCGCCCAACACAGCGCCAAGAATCGCATACAACTCCCAACCCAGTCCGGCATTGTCCGACTGCACCGTGGAGTTATCCAGGAACAGCAGTATTCCCGCAAATGCTGCCAGCGCTGAACAGGCGGTGTACACTAACAACCGCTGTCGCTCCACATGGACACCAGCATACTTTGCTGCCAGTTCGTTATGACCGATCGCGTACCAGTACCGACCATATGCCGTTCTGTGCAGAAAGAAGCCCACAATCGCAGCAAAAACGAGCAAAAGGATAAACTGGGCTGGAAAGATTAACTCTCCAGTCGAGTCTTTTCCAACCAGCAGGTAACGAACAGCTCCCAGCGAATTGAGGAATTCCGGGTGAGCCTCAAGCACATTGGCTTGTCTGACAGTGCCTCCCTTTAATCTCGCCAACCCACGGTAAACGAACATACCGCAGAGGGTCACCAGGAACGGTTGCAGCTTGAGTCGGGTCACCAGCAGCCCATTAACGGTCCCCACTGACATTCCAAAACTAACCACCCAGGCAACCGCGAGAAAGGGGTGAACACCATCAACCATAAGGGTTCCAAACAGCACCGCGCCACATCCCACCACGGACCCAATCGAGAGATCGATGCCGCCGATGATGATGACGAGCGCAGCCCCAAGGGTAATGATTCCGAACTGACCCTGGCGGTTGGCCACATGGATCAAGTTGCTCGGTTGTCCGGCGTTTGGATTGGAGGAGATCAGCGTGGCATAGAGAATGATCAGCAATCCCAGAATGCCGAGAATCCGTGCCATTACGCTGCTCCTCCGGTGGCAAGTTTCATCACAGCCTCTTCGGTCAGGGCGGAGCCAAAAAGTTCACCCGCCACCTGCCCCTCGTGCATCACCAGAACCCGGTCGGCCATTCCAAGGAGTTCTTCCATGTCGCTCGTAATCATCCACACGGCAACGCCGCGGCCTGCCAGTTCATCGATTAGCGCGTAGATCTCCGCTTTTGCTCCCACATCCACTCCGCGCGTGGGTTCATCCAGAATCAACACACGTGGATGCCGAGCCAGCCACTTACCGTAGACAACCTTCTGCTGATTCCCACCCGAAAGTAGCCCGACGGGCTGCTTTGCCGAAGGCGTTTTGATCCGGAGTTTTTCGATCCAGGTTCGATGGAGTTCAGCTTCCGCACTGCGATGAATACCCAGCCGCGACCCGATCCGCGCCAGGTTTGGCAAGCTGATGTTAAACCCGACGCTTTCGGGCACGATTAGCCCATGAAGCCGGCGATCCTCCGGAACAAGCGACACACCCGCGGCGATGGCATCAGTTGGTGAAGTAACCTTCAGGGGCTGTCGATTAAGAAACAATTCCCCACCGGTAATTCGTCGGATGCCAAAGACAGCTTCCGATAATTCCGTTCTGCCTGCCCCCACCAGACCGGCCATGCCCAGAATCTCACCGGCTCGCACCTCGAATGAGGTGGGAGTTGGAGGACCGCCACGAAACAGAAGATTCTGGACGGTGAGAACGGGAGCGCCACCTGTTCCAGTTCGGTGGACTTTGGGGTAAAAGTGTTTTAGATCACGACCGACCATCAGCCGGACCATATTTTCGTGGGTAATGTTCTGCTTCGACAGCTCGCCTGCATTACGTCCATCGCGGAGAACCACCACTCGATCCGCACACCGCTTGACTTCAGCCAGCCGGTGCGAGATGTATAACACCGAAACGCCGCTGTTCTTGAGTCCCTCAATCACCCGGTACAACTGCTCGGTTTCCTTCTGTGTCAAACTCGATGTCGGCTCATCCATGATGAGAACGCGAACATCCATTCCGAGCGCCCGGGCGATTTCCACTAGCTGTTTTTCACCCGGCGGTAGAGATTCCACACCAACGGTGGCACGGTTTTCTGGTAATCCGACACGGGTTAACAGATCGGCAGCATGTGACGCCATCGCTCGCCGATTGAGAATCTGGAGCGCCGCGCCGCTGGTCAATTCTCGACCGAGGAACAGGTTATCGGTAACGGTGAGGTTCTCGGCAAGGTTCAATTCCTGGTGAATCAGGCTGACACCGGCAGCGATTGCCCTGGCTGGTTCCGGAAAGGAGACGAGTCGACCATTCAGCCGCAGTTCGCCCGCGTCTGGCTGATACACCCCACCGATCATCTTCATCAGGGTGGATTTTCCGGCTCCATTCTCCCCAACAACCGCGAGAACTTCCCCGGGTGCAAGGGTAAGAGATACCCCATCCAGGGCGATCACCCCGGGGAAACGCTTGCATATGCCAGTGACTTCCAGGCGCGGCGTGAGCATGATGAACGCAACGGAACACCCTGGGACAGTGATCCCAAGGTGTTCGGATATGGAGTTGACTACTTCTTGACTGAGGCGAGATCATCCCGGAGTTTCTGCTCAAAATCCGCGACCTTCAGATTTTTAACGACCAGCCCGTTCACCGTCTCATCCGGCCCGCCCTCCTTCGTTATGATGCGGTATGCTATGGGGTCTTTGACCAGCTTCGAGTCGTCCCCCCGCGCCTTCGCCGCGAGAGCCTCGACTGACTTGTAGCCATACATGAACGGATCTTGAACGACTGTGGCCGCGATCTCCCCATTTGCGATCGCCTTGAGCGTTTCCCAGTCCTCATCGAAGCCGACGATCTTGATCGCTCCAACCATTTTTTTGGATTTGGCAGATTCCAGAATTGCGGGTGGGTTGTATGCGTATAACCCGACCATGCACAGATCTGGTAGCCCACTAACTCGCGCCAGGACACCCGAGGCAATAGTCTGAGCGTTTCCAGGACCCCCATCCTCCTTCGCTTCCCCATCGATCAGATAATACTTCCCGTATTTCTTCACTTTCATGTCGGGTTTGGCAGGATGCGTTCCCGGTTCACCCGGCGCATCTTTCTGCCCAGCCAGTTCATCGAGTACACCCTGGGTACGGGCTTGCCCGTTCGCGGACTTCGTGCTGCCAATGAACACTGCCAGCGTGCCACCATTCGGGAGCGATTTCTTGACTAACCGCCCGGCCGCCTTTCCACCTTCGTAGTTGTCAATGCCGATGTAGCACAGGCGGCCAGTCTGATCGGCATCGTTGTCCATCGTGATGAGTGGCACTTTTTTGGCAACTCGCGTGAGGTCCACGGTCTGGCCCTTGGGGTCGATCACGCTGACCGCAATTCCATTGACTCCTTGCGTCACCCACGCCTCCACAATCGGCATTTGCGCAGAGGCATCAAAATCTTTTTCGGGCTGGCGGAACTGGAGTTCCACATCAAATTCCTTCGCGGCCTTGTTTGCGCCAGCCTCTGCAATTCTCCAGAAGTCAGCTGTGCAATTGGTTACCACTCCAATTGTGATCTTGTCGGACTTCTTGCTGCTGCATGCGGGGAGACATGCCAGGATTGCTCCCAGAATCAGAACCACCGACACGCGAAAGACGCGGAACACGGAAGCACCACTTTCGGGAGAGGGAGCGGAGAAGTATTTCGTAAAGGTTGTTAACAAAATAGGCGTTGGTTAATAGGGAGGCAAGCGTTCGTGATGCAGAAGCTTCGGGAACTCTCAGTTCTCCAAAGCTTCCCCAAGTACTTCTTCGTTCACGTAGATAGGCACCCGAGCGGTGACTGCGACTGCGACAGCATCACTCGGTCGGCAGTCCACTTCAATCAGTTCTCCTTCTTTGCGAATCCGCAACTTGGCGAAGTAGGTATGCTCCTGCAAATCGCTGATGATGATGTCCTGAATCTCCCCGCCCATTTGATCCACCACCGCGGCAATCAGATCGTGGGTGAGTGGCCGTTGGGATGGCATTGCCTTGACCCGTCGGTCAATACTGGTTGCCTCGAAGAACCCAATGACGATTGGGAAACTGCGATCGCCCTCGACTTCTTTCAGGATGATGACCTGATGATCGTCGATCTCGCTTATGATGATCCTGCGGAGTTCCATCTGCACGGGCACGGACGGCCTCCAAGTTGCATTGTGAAATAATTGATGCGAAGTACACAATGAGTACGATTTTGAGTGCCTCATTCCGTCGCTAACGCTCTGGAATGACCACACTCCCGCTTCATTTTACACTTTTCCCGCGGTTTTCGATGGCTCTCTTTGTTCTCCTCAGCAGATCGTCGGACAATCTCGCTTCCGATCTCCACCGCGCATTGACGGAAGCCGGGTTTGCTGTCGTCGATCACACACTCGGTTCGGCCCCATCCGTTGAATTCGGATCGGTTCTCGTTGGGGTAATTGATGTAGGGGGAAAGCCGGATGCTGCCGCCGCCCAGACCCGTCGGTGGCGGGCAGAACTTGGCGATGAACTGGTCCCGCTTGTGTGGGTGTTGCCGGGTAGTTCCGCGGAACTGGCTGCACGGGGACTCGATGTCGGGGCAGATATCGTTCTGTCGCATCCGCTGGAACAGGACGTGTTGATCGCACAGATTCGAGCAGCAATTCGGACGCGGACCGTGGGCCTTCGGCTAGCGACACGGGCGACAGAGGCTCGTTTGCTCGGCGAGCAATTGCAAAAAGCCTACACGCAGATTGACCGCGAACTGGAGGCTGCCCGACGGGTTCATCAGGCGTTCCTTCCCCAGACACTGCCCACAATCGGAACAGCACGGTTTGCGGTGAGTCATCGTCCTCGCAGTCGTTTTGGCGGAGATTTTTACGATGTCCGCACACTGGATGAGAACCGCGTGGGCTTTTTCGTGGGCGATGTCATCGGCTGTGGGACAGCCGGCAGTCTGATTGGTGTCTTTGCAGCTCAATCAGCGGTGATGAAGAAGGAAGAGAGTGGTTGCCGGGTCATTCAGCCGGGGCATGTACTCTCAAATGTAAATAAGGAATTGCTCAGGCTCGGACTCGATGACCGACCGCTGGTTGCGATGCTCGCTGGCACATTGCACGCCCAAACGGGCGAGTTAATGTTGGCCCGGGCAGGGTTACCGACTCCCGTATATCTCCCGAAAAGAGGTGAGCCCCGAGCGTGGTCTATTCCTGGGCCGTTTCTTGGTACAGCCGATGCCAGTTATCCCACCCTAACCATGACACTCAAACCGGGGGATAAGGTTGTGATTGGGACCGATGGAATCCGTCCGGAAGGCGATCCTTCACCGGGAGAGGATACCAGCCTCCTCGAAGCCGTTTCCCGGCATCGACCCTTATCGGGACACGGGTTCGTGGATGCAGTTGCTGGTGAACTTCTCACACACGTTCGCCATTCCGACGACTTCACACTGCTCTGCGTGGAGTTAGCATAGGTGTGAGTATCGAAACCAAACCATAACAGAAATCCTCCTGGGCTTTTCGGTTCTTGGTCGAGGAGATAACCTGATGTCGATACCGGAGATATCCTGAGGACCGGGCATGACCAAAACCACCGACGATCTGGATGATGTCCCCCGACCAGATACGACCGGCTCCCACTCGCCGGAGCGTCAGGTCGAACTCGAAGAGCGTGTGCGCAAGCTCGAAACCGCGCTGGCCGAACGGGGTTCTCCCACACTGATGGAAGAGACTATTGCCGATCGCGTGATCGCGAAACTGTCTGCTGCCGCATCGCCTCAATCGCCGGTTGGGTCCGATCGCGTCCTGGTTCTCGCTTCCGCACACGATGCGCCCCCGCCACCACCCAAGGGTGCCGTTCTTCGCCCACCCGAAACATCGACTGACCTCGGTCGTCATACGTGGTTTCTGAGTCAACTTGGGGCCGAAATTCGGCTCGCAGTTCACATGTATTTCGACCCGCGTTATCGAATCAGCCGGACCACTCAGTTTGCCCTTCCCGGGATCGCTCTGCTTCTGTTGTTCAACTACTTCTTTTTCACCATGTGGGCGAGCATCGCGTTCGTCAGCCCATTCGTGGAGCGACTTCTCGATGTCGTGCTCTGTGTGATCGGGTACAAACTCCTCATCCGAGAACTCGGGCGATACCGGGAGGTTCTGGACTACCTGGCCCGGTATGGCATCCGTTGATGATCCGCAGATTTTAAGAGGGCACATCATTGATCCGCAGATTTCGCAGAGGACGCAGATTTTAAGAAAAAAGATAATTCTAAATTCTGTCTTAAAATCTGCGTCCTCTGCGAAATCTGCGGATAATACTGTTTTTCATATTCACCTCTATAACCAAGCAGAATCATGATTCGTCTTGGCGTGAACATCGATCATGTGGCAACGGTCAGGCAGGCTCGGCGAGCGAAGGAGCCGGACCCGGTCGCCGCGGCTGTTCTGGCGATGCTTGGCGGGGCCGATGGGATTACCATTCACCTCCGGGAAGATCGCCGCCACATTCAGGATCGCGATGTTTTCGTCCTCCGCGAAACCGTAACCACTCGCCTGAACCTGGAAATGGCGACAGCCGGGGAAATCGTTGCGATTGCCCTTCGCGTGAAGCCCGACGAGGCAACCCTGGTGCCCGAAAAGCGGCAGGAATTGACCACCGAGGGCGGTTTGGATGTGATTGCGAACGAAACGAGTGTCCGGGCCGCCATCGTTCAATTGAAAACCGCGGGAATTCAAGTTTCGCTTTTCATCGACCCGGACCTGAATCAAATCGAGGCATCGCACAGGTTCGGGGCGGATGCCATCGAATTCCAGACTGCCAGCTACTCCGAAGCGCGGGGCGAAGCCGCAGTTACTCAAGAATTGGAGAAACTCCGGAAAGCCACCGCCCATGCTGCCGGGCTCGGGCTTCACGTTCATATGGGGCACGGCCTGAACTACTGGAACGTGCAGCCAATCGTCCGCATTCCCGGAGTGGAGGAGTTGAACATTGGACACAGCATCGTGTCTCGGGCCGTGCTGGTGGGCATGGAACGGGCCGTGCGTGAGATGAAGCAGGCCATGACCGAACACTCTCCAAACCCAGCGAAAAAGTGAACTTCTCCCTTAATCTGTGTAGTCAAGCGGAGTGGAAGCGAGCGGAGCAATAATAATTGGCGCGGTCACGAATAAGACGTTTGAGAAAGTAGGTACCGACTTTGCGATGCGGACTCTTCAAAGTAGGTCGGGCTGTGCCCGACTGTCGGGCACAGCCCGACCTACTTCTTTTCTCGCCGCTGGCGTGATCGCGAAGCCTCCGTCGCGCTACGCAAATGTCTCATTCCTGGCCGCGTGGAATATAACCATCGCCAAATCTGCGGCTCAGATCAATCCGTGGTGCGCCAAATAGCGTTCGGCATCGAGAGCCGCCATGCAGCCTGTACCAGCAGCTGAGATGGCTTGCTTGTAATAGTCATCGGCCACATCGCCAGCCGCGAAGACGCCCTCAACGCTCGTGTAAGTGCGGCCAATCGTCGTCCAGTTGATGTAACCCTTGTCGTTCAGTTCGATCTGGCCCCCGAGAAACCCGACGTTCGGAGTGTGCCCGATTGCCAGGAACAAACCCGTTGCCGCGATCTCTGTCTTTGTCCCCGTTTTGTTGTTCTTCACCCGGACGGCGCTCACGCCCTTCTTCTCATCTCCCAGTACCTCATCCAGTTCCGTGTGCCAGTGGAATTCGATCTTCGGGTTCGATTTCGCTCGCTCCTGCATGATCTTGCTGGCCCGTAGAACATCCCGTCGGACGAGTAGGTGAACGCGGCTCGCGAATTTGGTCAGATAAGATCCCTCTTCGACAGCCGAATCTCCACCACCGACAACCGCAATCGGCTGGTTCTTGAAGCGCGGCAAGGCTCCATCGCATACCGCACATGCAGAGACACCCTTGTTCTTGTACTTATCCTCGCTTGGCAGGCCGAGGTAGTTCGCCCGTGCTCCAGTAGCGATAATCAGCGTTTGGGTTTCAACTGTTTTGCCATCGTGCGTGGCGAGAGCGAATGGTCGCTTTTTCAACTCAACCTTGACGACATCCTTCGACTCGACCCGAGTACCAAAATTCACCGCCTGTTGCCGCATCAGCGCAACCAGTTCCGGACCATTGATTCCGTGTGTCGGTTGCTCCTTGTCTTTCTCCACCCAGTAGGGGAAATCTGGATCGTCCGGTTTCAGTGCGGTCTTGAGATACTGCTTGGTATCCCCAGCCGGCCAGCTTGGGAAATTCTCGACTTCGGTGGTAAGGCCAAGCTGACCGAGCGGCATGGTGCCGTTCTGTCGATTCCGTTCATCGTCAGGGTTTCCTTGAAATACCAGGGGCTCCAGGTTTGCCCGTGCGGCGTAAATAGCAGCAGTCCAAGCGGCTGGTCCGGAGCCGACGATAATGACTTTCTCGGGCATGTGATTCTCCGCGTGTGGTGAGTACCGTCGTCGTCTGATGTATTCGTGCTATTCTAGACGACTGGCAACCAACGGCTGGGCCAACACCATAGGGGATACATTGGCCTGTGATCGGGGTTGCCATCGCCCACGCCAGTTACCCAGTGGCCGGAACGCAAACCGGGCCTGGGCTACGGACAAAGACACCGCGAGGCTACCAGACACCCATCCCGATGCACGAACGGCTCACTTACTTCCGCGAGATACTGCGATACGTTCCCCGGTTCCGTGACCGGGTTTTCGTGATCGCTCTCGATGGCGCAGTGGTCGAGGACGATAACTTCCCGAACCTGCTGCTCGATATCGCGCTACTCCGCAGTCTGAGTATCCGGGTAGCGCTGGTTCATGGCGCGGCCCACCAGATCAAACGATATGCCGAACTCGTCAAAATCGTGCCATCTGACTTATCCGGTGCTGGGATTACCAACCGCGAAACGCTTAATGTCGCAATCACCGCCGCAAATCGCGTCACGCACGAAATCCTGGAGGGGCTTTCAGCAAATGACCTGCGGGCCGCCTACTCGAACGCCGTGGTAGCTCACCCGGCCGGTATCCTCGGTGGTGTCGATCACCTGTTCACAGGGAGGGTCGAGCGCGTGGATACCATATTGCTGCAAACACTGCTCGAACACGACATCATCCCTGTAATTCCGCCCATCGGGATCGATGGCACCGGGAACTCGTTCCGCCTGAATTCAGATGCCGTGGCGGTGGAAGTGGCCAAGGCGTTACGGGCAGTCAAACTGATTTTCCTGAACACGGAAGGTGGCGTTCAGGGGCCGGATGGAGTCGTCCGCCAGATGACGGTGCAGGAGGCCGAGGGCTTCCTGAAGAAATACAAGCCCGAACTGATCCCTGAGACACAGACCAAACTGAGCCATGCTGTTCGGGCTGGGAAGGAAGGAGTCGAGCGCGTTCACATCATCGATGGCCGCGAGCAGGAAGGATTGCTCGGCGAAGTGTTCTCGAACGAGGGAATCGGCACCCTGATTTATGCCAACGAATATCAGGCGATCCGGGGGGCTCTGAAAAAGGATGTGCGGGCCGTGTTCAATCTGATCCAGCCGGGGATGCAGACCGATGAGTTGATGAGACGAACCCGGAGCGAGCTGGAAAAGCACATCGGGGATTACTTCGTATTCGAGGTCGATCGCAACCCCGTGGCCTGTGTCGCTCTGCACGTTTATCCCGAACAGAACATGGCAGAACTGGCGAGTGTCTTCGTCGATCCACGCTACGAGAACCAGGGAATCGGCGGGAAACTCATGCAGTACACCGAGAACGTGGCCCGATCCCGCGGGCTGGCCAGACTGTTCTGCCTTTCGACGCAGGCAATCGACTATTTCGTCTCCAAGGGCGGATTCAGTCGCGGCACTCCCGACGACTTACCACCCGTTCGCCGCGAACGCTACGATCAGAGCGGCCGGCGATCCCAGGTGCTGATTAAAAGCCTCTCTGGATAAGCCCGACTACCTATGGTGTGGGGAGAGGGGTTTGCTTTGTTGTCGGGGTTAATTCGTTTAGATTTTGAGTCTAATACTACTCCGTTAAATTCGGCAGGTGTGAGAAAGATGTTTGGCTTTCAGCCTGAAGGGCTGGGACAACGTAGCCCAGGGCAACGCCCTGGGAAGACGATCAAACAACCATATGCACCCTGAAGGGGTGCGACAAAACATTTGATTTCCCAGACCATTACTTGCATGCCCACAATCTGTGGAGTGGGCTGATTGTCCCAGCCCTTCAGGCTGGATTATCAAATCTCCATGAGACCCAGGGCGTTGCCCTGGGCTATGTTGTTCCAGCCCTTCAGGCTGAAAGCCAACCCGGCTCATGCCAGCGGCATCAACTCTAACGGAGTAGTACTAAGATCGGAGCCCAATTTGAACATCGCCTGTTTTTCTGTGTTCTTCATCATCCCATTGTTGCGAGAGTCAGTGCGAGCCGACATCCGCTCTCGAACTCCGCCAGATCCACGAATTCCTTGACCGTGTGAATCTCGTTCTGCCCGGCTCCAAACGTGATGGTCGGGATACCGTGTTTGACCATCCAGTTGGCATCCAATCCGCCATTGGTGATGCGCAAATTCGGCTCCCGACCGATCAACCGAACCGCCTCAGCTGCTTTTTGCGCTACGGCAGAATCTTCCTTTAGTCGAAAGGGAAGGTAATCGAGCCGGGAAGTGAATTTCACCTTGGCCGGTCGGCCCTCATGATCTTTCACTCTCCCCGCGGCGTTCACGAACGCTGCCTTGAACGCAGCGCTGATCTCCCGGACAAACTTCGCATCGTGGCTACGGCTCTCGCCTTTGACGTGAACGAAGTCCGTGACCACGTTTGTTGCATCGCCCGCACTCCGGCCGTCGAGCGTACCAACTGGCCCGATGTTACTCGTCCCGGTCTTGCCATCCTTGATGACCTTCCCGAACCAGCCCCCCTCGTAAACTTCAGCCATCGCCAGGGCGAGTACCATTGTCGCCGAGATCCCCTTCTCGGGAGCGACGCCTGCGTGTGAAGCCTTCCCGCGAATATCTACCGTCCACCGATCCGCCCCGATAGCTCCGATAATCACATCCGCAGCGCTGCGGCCATCGACGTTAAAGCCCATGCTCGGCTTATCCAGAGTGGTCGGATTGAGGTGCTTGGCACCGAACAGTCCGCTTTCCTCCCGAACGGTGAACAACATGGTAATTGGTGGATGGTGGAGCTTCTGCGCGATCAGTTCGGCAGCCAACGTGACGAGGACTGCGCACCCCGTTCGATTGTCCCCACCAAGGGCGGTCGTTCCTTCGTTTTCGTTCACGATGCGCTTGCCCTGAATCTTCGGCTTTGCTCCGGCACACAACGGGACGGTGTCCATGTGAGTCATGAACAGGATAGGCTTTTCGGCTTTCCTGGCGGTGCCGGGTAAATGGACGATGAGGTTGCCAGTCTGTGTTGGTTCCGGAATCCGTGTATTCGCATCGTCGAAGGCGATTGCACTGCTGGGAACCCCATCTTCCCGCAACGCAGCGACAATCTCCTTCCCGATGGCGGCTTCCTGTCCCGTAATGCCAGGTACAGCGAGGAATCGGATGAGGCGGTCAATGGCAACCCGGGTATTGAGCGTGGGTGTTGTCATGAATGGGCAGGGTGTGAGGAAAATGGGTGTTGTGGAAGGGAGCGGGCACCTTCGGGCTTGGATGTGGTGAGAGTATACGGAGCCGGGATTACTGCATCCGCACCGAAGAGCATGAATGGTGCTTTTATACTTAACTCGGTCAGTAACGAGACATCGCAAGGACAGCGGTTTGAGTTGCGCGATGAACCTTCATCCAGACTTCCGGTCATCTGGATGATGTCACCGAGGGGTGAGAACAGGGATGGGTAGCAGATCGGTTAGCAAAGGCTAATCATAAGTTAATTTATGATCTAAGTGATTATTGTGACCAATGGTCATGTCACGAGGGGCTTTGACACATGACAATTTGTGACAGAGACTGTTCTGTGAATCTGTGATTGGGATGGAATACACCTTGGTAAGGTGCCAAAACGCATCATCGCAACCTTGTGAGATTACTGACAGCTCTGACAGCTCTGACATATACTTCTCGCACATTCAACTCAACACGCCCAGGCTGCCGACAGTCTGTCCACGCGTGGGCAGAACCACCCACAAAGTAAGTGCGTCAAACAAATACCCTCTTCAACTCATCGGATTCGCACGAGCTTCCGGAAGCGGGTGGCGAGGCGGTCCCAGGGATCGCCGCTGGGGTGTTCGATGGGGGGCAAGGTGCCCGGGAAGTGAGTCAGTTTCCCATCCTCGCTCACTTGGGCGAACCCGAGCAAAGCCTCGGCCCACGGTCCACGGTCGCAATCCAGCGGAGTTCCGAAAAGCCCACACACTAGATAGGCAGCGGTTCGATGGATCACCGCTCCTTGAAGCTCAACCACCACTCCAACGGGAACCGGCCGCAGGCACTCCATGTTCAGCACCCGGCGCAGCACCAAGTTGGCCCCTGAGCCAACGTGCTTCCAGGCCGTGGCGTAACCGGCCTCCAGAATATAGCGGAGCATCGCTCCGGCGTAGAGTGTGCCGTGATGGTTGGTATCGGATGGCAGGATCAGTTTGTGACTGAGGGTGGTCATGGCAATCCACTGGGCCAAGAACAGTCCCCTTTCCATACCGCGCCGAGTTCCATCAAGGGAAGGCGAGTCCTGTGGACGTTCGGGCGGCCCATTCGTAGCCTGAAGGCGCACTCCCCCAATTGGCCAACGTCTCACGGCCGACCGAACCATGCAACAGACCCTGGTTCTGTTGAAGCGGTTCTTCGCCTGGGCATCGCACCGCAGATCGAGGAACCGAACCATGCAACAGACCCTGATCCTGTTGAAACCGGATGCTATCCAGCGGCGGCTCGTTGGTGAGGTAATTGGGCGGTTCGAACGGAAGGGCCTGCGGCTCGTGGCGTTGAAACTGGTCAAGTGTTCGCGCGATTTGGCCGAGAAACACTACGCCGTTCACAAAGGGAAGCCGTTCTACGAGAGCCTGCTGACGTTTCTGACAAGCGGGCCGACTGTGGCAATGGTCTGGGAAGGGCGAGAGGCGGTTGCCGCGTGTCGTGTTTTGATGGGGTTGACGGATGGAGCCAAATCTCCACCCGGGACGATCCGCGGCGATTATGGACTGAGTGTCCAGAACAACCTCGTACACGGGAGCGATAGCTCAGAAAACGCCGCGATGGAGATAGCCCTGTGGTTCAAGAGTGAGGAACTGGTGAGCTATAATCCGACCGATGGGTCCTGGGTAGGGTAATGCAGAAGGCAGATGGGATGGCGGGTCATCTTGGTTTCGGATCGTCTTACAAAAGCAAAGCGGTTGCGATTGCCGCGATCAGAGCGATCAGCGAAACAACCACAAGTCTCTTCTTCCGATTGGGCCTGGGTGGTGAGGTTGTATCTTCCTCAGCTCCTACAGTAATCGGTAGCCTCCCGGAAGGCGTTGCAGTTAGGAATGGCGTATCTTCTGCAAAGGGAAGCAGAGCCGCAACCACATCTTCGGCTGTCTGGTAGCGCTCGGCAGGCTCCTTGGCCATCATTTTCGCGATGACCTCAGAAACTCCTTCGGGAACATCCTCCCGGATCTCATGGGCTGTCGGCACATCGTGGAGTTGGTGCGCAATGAGCTTGGCCGCAGTGGTGCCGTGGAATGGCGGTTCGCCCGTGACCAGATGATAAAGCGTGGCACCGAGCGCGTAGATATCGGCTCGATGATCGGCTGCGGAACAGCCAACGGCCTGTTCGGGCGCGATATAGTCGGCTGTTCCCATCACCACACCAGGTTCGAGAGTCTCGATCCCGCGGTTTTGGGCATCCTGGAAGAACTTCGCCAGTCCCATGTCGAGGATTTTGACAATCCCTTCCGGGTTTACAAACAGATTCGATGGCTTGATGTCCCGGTGCGAGATTCCTTTCTCGTGGGCGTGTTGGAGTCCGACCGCGGCTTGAATCACATAACCGCAAGCCTCCGCAACCGGGAGCCGTCCCCCCGCCTTATCCAGAAGATCGACGAAAGATCTTCCATGGATGTACTCCAGGACGAGGAAGTGCGTGCCGTTCTCGCACGATACATCGTAGGCCCGAACGACGTTCGGGTGGTCGAGGGCGGCAACGGCTCGGGCTTCCCGATAGAACCGTTCGACCCAGATCTTGTCTCCCGCGAGTTTAAGAGGCAGTACCTTGACGGCGACGCGGCGATGCAAGTGAACGTGTTCCGCCAGATACACCTGCCCCATTCCCCCCACCCCGATCTGATCGAGAATGCGATACGGCCCCAGGCGGAAACCTCTGTGTTTGCCCTGGAGTATGAACCGGGCCTGGAATTGCGTGAGGATGCCCGATTTCACGAGCCGTGTAGCAGTGTCATCTGCGCTGGGGGGCAACGGGCCGGATTGTTGGAGAAAGACTTTCAAAACATCATCGTCGGCCAGTTCGCTCCGGCGAACCAGTTCCAGAACAGCATCACCCGTGCGCGGCAGTTCGGGCATGATGAAACCTATCTGGAGAGGGAAGCGATATGAGAGCTGCCTAGCCTATCTCAGAAGTTTATCACAACGGACAGTGCTCGCCGAGTGAAAAAATGCTCATCAATTTCTTAGCTTGTAGGAACTCGTGGATTGCGGGAACCTATCTGTGATGACACTAGCGCTGCTCCATGCGGTCATTCGCGTTGTGGATGCCCGCATCACTGACGCCGATCTGCTTGCGCAGTTCGTCCGATCCAGGGACGAGCCTGCGTTCGAGGAACTTGTCCGTCGGCATGGTCCACTCGTGTGGTCCGTGTGCCGTCAGTTGCTTCCACATCACGCCGATGCCGAGGATGCCTTCCAGGCGGTGTTCCTCGCCCTGATCCAGGGGGCCGGAAGCATTCGTACCGGGCAGGCGTTGCCAGCCTGGCTGCATGGTGTCGCCGTTCGCGTTGCGGAAAAATCGAAACGAACCTCGGGGCGCCGAAGGCAACGGGAAGCACGGGCAGCGGTTCTAGAAGCGGACCAGCCTGTTCCAGACGCAACCTGGGCGGCGTTGATGACTGCGGTTCACGAAGAGGTGCAGCAATTACCCGACTCGGAACGGGCAGCGTTCGTTCTGTGCGACCTGGAAGGGGTTCGGCAGCCGGATGCAGCCGCCCAGTTGGGGTGGCCGCTGGGTACGTTGTCGGGGCGGTTGTGTAAGGCCCGACAGCGATTGATCGATCAACTCACTCGTCGGGGCATTGTGCCAGGAGTGTTGGCGATTGGCGGGTTGGCGGGGTCTGCGGGTGTGGTACCAGCGGCCCTGGTAGCAAAAGTCTCTTCCTTCCCGTCCGCGATTGCGAGCGGGGTGTCCTCGACCGTGGCCGGATTAGCCCGCGGTCTTGTGGGGGGTGTAACAATGCGGACAAAATTGATGACCATGGCCCTGCTCGTGGCCGGGGCAGTGGGATTAACGGGCGGATCGATGATCCTCTCGCAAGCGGATGCCCAGAACTCGGGAGGATCCGGAGGTGGTTCTTCCAGTTCCGGAGGGCAAGGAGGTGGAGGCGCGGTGAAGGCAAGCGGCTCCAGTAGTGCCCAACCCGGAACTGGTGGTGGAGGGCAAGGGGCACCAGGTGCTTCAGGCTCCAGCACCTCGCCCGGTGGTGACCCGAGGATGTCGTCAGGCGGAGGAGTGTTCATCGGTCCAGGTATGCCCCCCGGCGGAGGTCAAGGTGGGGTAGTGATTGCAGGCGGAGGTACCACAACCTGGGACTACAAGTTCATCGATCTCAAGAGCGATGACCGAGATCTCTTCGAGAAAGAGATCAAGCAAGCCGGGACTCAGGGATGGGAGTTCTGTGGATCGGAACGGTTGCGAAAGGCGAACGATGGCACGCAGCTTGTCCTGGTCTTCAAGAAACACCACGGTGGAGAAGTCCAGTTTGGTCACTTTAGTGGTGGCTTAGGTGGCATGGGTGGCTCTGGAGCAATGGGTGGCGGCTTCGGCGGAGGTCGTCCAGGAATGGGCGGCTTCAGTGGACCTCCAGGGATGGAGGGTGGCTTCTTCGGTGTTCCACCGGGAGGTCTTCCGGGTGGCAAGGCTGCCCCTGGTGATCCAAAAGCAGATTCCGTGCTGCGTGTCATCAAACTGAAGAATGCAAGTGCGGCCGATGTGGCAGCTGCATTGAGTACGGCATTTGGGAATAAACTCAATGGAGCTGTGATCGTTGCCGAGCCGGTCAGCAATACGATCCTGGTCAAAGCAAACTCAGACTTGTTCAAGGAGATTACGAAGATAATCGAGGAACTCGATGACGCGGGGTCAAAGCCGGCTGGTCCAATGGGTCCGGGTGGTCCAGGGAAGGGTGGTCCTAACAGCGGACCGAAGGTGCCTGATGGACCTGGTGGTCGAGGGGGATCGATGTCGGGTCGGAGTAGTTCTGGTGGGTTTGGCCCGGGTGGTCCGGGGTCGATGGGTGGTCCCCCCGGTTCGGGTGGTCCAGGTAACCCCGGTAGTTTTGGTCCAGGTGGTCCAGGCTCGATGGGACCAGGTCCGGGTGGTTTTGGTCCAGGTGGTTCCGCGGGTTCTGGTAGCCCCAGTTCCGTTTCGAGGATCAGCGTGCTTAGCCTCAAGTATGCGAAGGCGGAGGAAATCGCACTTGTGCTGAAGAAAGTATTTCCGGACGTGCAAATTACCGCTGATCCGCGGACAAATCAGCTAATCCTTCGGGCGAGCGAGGAATCCACGCTTGAAGTAGCCAAGTTGCTCCAACAGCTCGATGTGAATACGCCCTCCAAATAAGAGTAGATCGTAAAGTGATTGGGGTAAGAATCGCGGGTTGGCTATAAGCGCGGTGGGTCGGGTTCCGGAACCTGACCCACCGCTTCCGTCGTTATTGGAGAATGTCCGAACAACCAGTAATGCGGTTACAGGATCATCCCGGTTGAAGTGGGAGCAAGCCGTTCGAGGCGGTCAGCGATACACCATCTCCATCGCTGATAGTTCCGACTCGAGTCCACACCTATGCGCTACCGCCCCACATTCGAGGAGTTCGCCGCACTGGCGCGAGATCACACCGTGGTGCCGGTGTACCGCCAGCTTACCGGCGATACGCTCACTCCTGTATCCGCGTTCTGCAAGGTCCAGGAAGGGGAATGGTCGTTCCTATTTGAAAGCGTGGTCGGGGGTGAACGAGTTGGTCGGTACAGTTTCCTTGGAGCTGGGCCGTTCCGAGCGTTCGAGGCATACGGTAGCCGAACCCGCACTCGCAATGGTTCTGGACCATGGGTTGAAGCCGAGGTTGCCGATCCGCTCGCGGTTCTGGAGGAGATGACCAGCGCATACCGCGCCCCGAACCTGCCCGGGTTGCCGCGGTTCTGCGGTGGAGCTGTCGGGTTCGTTGGGTACGATGCCGTTCGATATGTGGAACACCTGCCGAATGCCCCACAGGACGACCGCGGACTGCCCGATCTGTGCTTCGGTTTCTACGACCGCATGGTGATTTTCGACCATGCTGCGAAGACAATTAAAATAGTCGCGCACGCAACTATTGCGACCGGGGGGAGTCAGTCCTCCGATGATGGACTGCGTAAAGCGTATGCCGATGCCTGTCGACGTGTGGATGAGTTGGTCGAGCGGTTGCAACGCGGAGTCGCGGATCTTCAACTGACGGACATCGACCCAAACCTCCAGCACTCGGAAGGTGTACGCGGACTTGCCGGGGTCGCTTCCAATTTCACCCAGGCCAAGTTTGAAGCAGCGGTTGAGAAGGCCCGGGTCTATATCAATGCGGGCGATGCGTTTCAGATCGTCCTCAGCCAGCGATTTCGTACCGAGACAAAAGCCCGCCCATTCGATATCTACCGTGCGCTGCGGGTTGTGAACCCATCGCCGTTCATGTTTTACCTGCGTGCAGGTGGCGTGACACTGGTTGGGGCATCGCCCGAGATCATGTGTCGGGTCGAGAATGGAGTCATTACCAACCGGCCACTGGCAGGTACCCGTCGTCGTGGAGTAACTCCCGAGGAGGATCGTAGCCTGGCCGAGGAGTTGGTCCACGATCCGAAGGAGCGAGCCGAACATATTATGCTCGTTGATCTTGCCCGCAACGATGTCGGGAGGGTTGCAGAACTCGGCAGCGTGCGGATCGGCGATCTGCTGGCGGTCGAGCGCTATAGCCATGTGATGCACCTCTCCAGCACCGTGACGGGAAAACTCCGGTCGGGACTCACCGCTTTCGATGCCTTGCGCGCGAGTCTACCTGCCGGGACACTGAGCGGTGCCCCAAAAGTCCGGGCGATGGAGATTATCGATGAGTTGGAGCCTCATCGACGGGGGCCGTATGGTGGGGCAGTCGGCTACATCGATTTTGGCGGAAACATGGATACGTGCATCGCCCTGCGAACGATGGTACTCCTGGGCCAGACCGCCTACGTTCAGGCGGGGGCCGGCTTGGTAGCCGATAGTATCCCCGCGAACGAGTATCAGGAGACGGTAAACAAGGCGATGAGCTTGCTCCGCGCGCTGGAAGTGGCGGAAACGCAGTTGTAGAGGTCATAAGTCATTGGTCCATGCTGCATAGTCATTGGTCATTTCAGCTTCGTGACCAGCCGTTTACTCCCAAATGAATTTCCAGCAGGCATACTGGGACGGGCAAATAGCATTCACAAACCGAACTAATGACTATGGACCAATGATCAATTCGAGTAAGATTCCTATGGGACACTTACCTCCCGGAGACCCATCGCCATGTCTCGACACTGCTACACCTGGATCGTTCCCGCGTTCATCACCTGTCTACTCGCTGTCGCATGTGCTCAACAACCGAAATCGGTTGCATCCAGTGAACAACCCACGAGAATCGAACGGCTGCGCAAAGCCACCATGCCGAAAATCGATAAGCCGGTGATGTTCGACACACCGGAGGCCGATGCCATCCTCTCGGCACTGGAGATCTTTCCCCCGGACAATCCGTGGAACCTCGCAATCGAGGACTGGCCATTGCACCCGAACTCGCAAAAGATCGTAAATTCGATCGGAGCGAACAAACCGCTCCGCTACAACCCGGACATGGGATTCATTCTCGTACCCCCGAATCAAAAGAAAATCGACGTGAAGATGGTGGAGTATCCTGACGAGTCCGACAAGGGACCGTTCATGATCCCGGACAATATCCCCATTGAAGGATGGCCCGCGTATTACAGCCGCGAGCCCAAGTTCAAGGGCCTAACGCTCGAGGATATTCAGCGCGACAAAATCAATGGTGAGGGGGATCGCCACGCCATCGTTGTCGATCCCACTAACCGCATGCTCTACGAATTCTTCCAGCTCAAAAAGGTGGATAATGGATGGCAAGCTTCCAATGAGGCAACCTTTGATCTGAAATCCAATAAGCTCCGGGCGGATGGGTGGACATCGGCCGATGCCGCTGGTTTGCCGATCTTCCCATCGGTTGTGCGATATGATGAACTCAAACGCGGCATTGTCGAACATGCCATGCGGCTGACCGTGTCGAAAACGCGCCGGGCCTACGTTTACCCGGCAACTCATTTCGCGAGCCGGCTCACCGATGAAAACCTGCCGCGGATGGGAGAACGCCTCCGACTCCGGCAGGATTTTGATGTGTCGAGGTTCTCACCCGAGGTGCAAGCCATCCTGAAGGGACTGAAGAAGTATGGGATGTTCGTGGCCGATAACGGCATCGACTGGGCGATCTCGTGCGCTCCCGATCCCCGCATTCCGGTCTTGCACGATGAACTCCGGAAGCTGAAGGGATCGGATTTCGAGGTCATCGTACCACCTGCGGGGTACAAACCCGCGAAGTGAACGATTCCCATCGATTGGGAGTTTATGGATGGCAGCGGGAAATGATAGGAGCGTGGAAATCCACGCTCCTATCATTTCCCGCTGCTACTATCACCTCCTGTAGAATGGAGAGTTTCGACCGTTGACGCCGCTACCCAATCGGCATACCATGTTTTTTTCAGACATTGCCCAGAGTGTCGGGTCAACGTCGATGCTACCGCCGGTGCCCGGTCTGTCCTCTGAATCCTTTGCTTCCGCCGTTATGCGGATTGCGCGATTTCGTGGGCAGACGGTTGTGGTAAAGCTGGGCGGTAGCGCAATGGAAGATCCTGCCGCGACCCATGCCTGTCTCCTCTCGGTCGTCACTCTGAACCACCTCGGCATTCCGGTTGTCCTCGTTCACGGTGGCGGAAAGCCCATCGACCGGGCAATGGCTGAAGCCGGTCTTACCCCAAGAAAGGTAGCTGGGCGGCGATACACCGATGATGCGACCCTGGCGATCGTCGTCCGCGTTCTCAAAGACGAGATCAACCTCGGGATCGTAGCTCAACTCCGGGATCTCGGCTGCAACGCGGTCGCTGACTCGGGGATTCTCTACGGCAAGCGATTGCAGATTCCCGGCCCTGACAACCTCCCTGTCGATCTGGGGCATGTTGGGAAGGTCACGCAGGTAGATCGAACTGCAATAACTGGCCTGCTCCGACAGAATACCGTTCCAGTTATCCCATCACTCGCGCATGGCAAAGATGGTGGGTGGTTGAACGTGAATGCCGACACCGCTGCATCTGCCGTGGCGGGTGCCCTGAAGGCGAACAAGGCGATCTTCCTCACCGACACGCCCGGCGTTCTACGGGACCGCAATAATCCGGCCTCACTCCTTGCAAAACTGACCGAAACCGAGTGTCGCGAGCTGATCGCAACCGGGGTGATCGATGGCGGTATGGTGCCCAAGGTCGAGGCGTGCTTCGAGGCACTCGAAGCCGGCGCGAATGCGGCCCTGATCCTTGATGGTCGCGTCCGGTTCTCCCTCCTCGATGTATTCCTGCACGACACCTTCTCAGGCACCGAAATCACCCGGTGACCATCATACTCCCGCAGCGATTCTCGTTGCGGTATCAATCCCCAAACCCAGGCGTTTTACCCCATGTCTACAACCGATACTCTTTCCAGCGAACAGGTGATTGCCCTCGCCAAGAAATACCTGACCGGGAACTACACGCGCTACCCCGTGTGTCTGGTTCGGGGTGAAAACTCCTGGGTGTGGGATGCAGAAGGAAACCGATACCTCGATTTCTTCCCCGGGTGGGGGTGCGGCCTTCTCGGGCACTGTCCGCAACGGGTCGTCCAGGCCGTTCAGGAGCAGGTTGCCACACTTATTCATGTGCCGAACACTTGGTACACGGAGCCCCAGGCACTTCTTGGGCAAGCACTCTCGGAACGATCGGATTTTGGCGGTGTGTGCTTCTTCTGCAACAGCGGAACTGAAGCCAACGAAGCAGCCATCAAACTGGCGCGGTTGAATGGTAAGCCACGGAACCGCTACAAGATCATCACGCTCACCGGCGGCTTCCACGGTCGCACGATGGGTGCGCTTTCGGCCACAGCGCAGCCCAAGTATCACGCTGGGGTCGAACCGATGCTCCCCGGCTTCATATACGCCCCCTTTGGCGATCTCGATGCGATTGCCAAAGCAATCGATGGTGAGACGTGCGCGGTGATGCTGGAGCCGATTCAGGGAGAAGGTGGCATCAACCTTCCTCCAAGTGGGTTCCTGGAAGGGCTTCGCCAACTCTGCGATGCACACGGTCTGTTGCTGATTCTCGATGAAGTGCAAAGTGGAATGGGACGAACCGGAAAATGGTATGCCCACCAGCACTGGAACATCAAGCCGGACATCGTGACGCTGGCGAAGGCGCTGGCAGGTGGTGTGGCAATGGGCGGTCTCATTGCCAAGCCGGATGTGGGAGACAAACTCAAGCCCGGCACCCACGCGGCAACTTTTGGCGGTAATCCGCTGGCAGCACGAGCCGCGCTGGCGACCATCGAGATGATCGAGCAGGATGGACTTCTGGAGCGTGCTGGACAAATCGGGGAAAAATTCCAGAGCCGCTTTCTCGCTCTCAAGGAGAAGTGCCCCCTGGTCACCGATGTACGCGTGAAGGGCACCATGATCGGAGTGGAACTGGCGGTTGATGGGACGGCGGTGGTCCAGGGCTGCTTGCAGAAGGGATTACTCATCAACTGCACTCACCAAACCGTTCTCCGACTCCTCCCTGCTCTCACCATCAGCGATGAGCAGATTGATGATGGGTGCGAGACAATCGAGAGCGTGATTTTGAACCTGAAAGCTTGAATACGCCCGATTTTCCAAGCGAGAGTTGAGAGCTGCGTGAAAAGACGGAGCGTCTTTGGTTTTCACTCCCAACTCTCTGCTCTCGGCTAAAACAAAAGACTGGCGACTTGAGATGCCACCATGAAGCACTTTTTGAACTTGATCGACCTTTCACTCGATGATCTCACGCACCTCCTTGCCGAGTCCGTGCGGCTCAAGGCCGCTCACGCCCGACGAATCCCCGCTAACAGCCTCAACGGAAGAGTGGTCGGGCTTGTTTTCGAGAAACCCAGTCTTCGCACGCGCGTGAGTTTCGAGAGTGGAATCGCCCAGCTTGGTGGCACGAGCCTGTATCTACCCGGTAATGAGGTGGGTCTGGGGTGGCGGGAAACTCTCGCCGATTTCGCGCGCACTGTTAGTCACTACATCGATGCACTCGTACTTCGCGTGTATCGCCACGAGACGCTGGCGGGTCTGGCACAGCACGCCTCCATTCCCATTATCAATGCCCTCTCCGATTGGTCGCACCCCTGCCAGGCACTCGCGGATATCCTCACGGTTCGCGAGCTATTCGGGAGCGAAACGAGTCGGACGGTTGCATTCATCGGCGATGGCAACAATGTGGCCAGATCGCTGGCCGTTGGCTGCGGGAAGCTTGGCATTCGCTTTGTGTTGGCGTGTCCGGTGGGATATGGATTTGATGAGAAGTTCAAAGACGATTATCGAGCGAAAGTGTCGCCGGAATTCCCGATCGAGATCAACAATCCCGAAGATGCAGTCGGCGATGCCGATGTGATCTATACCGATGTGTGGACGAGCATGGGACAGGAAGCAGAGCGGGAGGAGCGATTGAAGCGATTTACACCTTTCCAGGTCAACGCGCAACTCATGACCGTGGCACCACGGCAATGCAAGGTGCTGCACTGCCTTCCCGCTCACCGCGGCGAAGAAATCACGGACGATGTTCTCGATGGACCGGCATCGGCCGTTTTCCAGCAGGCTGGTAACCGCCTCCATACCCAGAAAGCAGTGCTGGAGTGGCTGTTGAACTGAGCCTGCGCGATCGCTCAAATCTGACGGAATCGAGAGGTGCCCCTCACCTCCCGGTTCTCCAGTGCTACTCCTTATTCAGCACTCGATCAATCACCCAGCAGCCGCGCACATGAACGCTGCTCGGCTCGCGGCAGTGGTTCAACACATCGTCGTTGTCGCACTCCGCATCTTGCAATGCATCAGCCAGAATCGGCATGGCAGAGAAATTCCGCGACTCGTACATCTGTCGGGCGAGTTGAACTGTCGTACTCGTTCGCCATTCGGGTAAGAAAGCCACGGAATGCCCTGCTGTTCCTGCTATCTCACAGTATGTGGTGTACAACATCTTCCGCGATGCTTCCTCTGGTATTCCTGCCGTGAGTGCGAGTGCTGTGATCGCGTCATCTACTGTCCCGGCATTCGCATCCTCGGAGGCTGCAACCTGAACGAAAGACAGGGCAAGTCCCACTCCATCGTGTTGTGGCCCGAGATGTGAAAGAAGCAGTTCATTTTGAGTTGCCTGAATTGCCCGCCGCGTTTGGCGTAATGCGGCTCTCGTCCTTCCGGTATCGGCGAAGGTTTCGATGACATCGAGAGCTTTTTGCACGGAGGGATAATTGATCCATGGCAACACCACACGACACACAGCAGCAGCAAGGAGTCGCTGCCGACGTGGGGTGAGCGTTGCGATTGCGCAGTAAATCTCCCGATTGCTCGCAGCGAACCATTCCTGTTCAGTCATGGTCCGTTCCTCACATCCGTGATCTGCTTCTGACCTCAACTACGCGATACCGCAAATTCGTTGTAAAGTAAGTCCATGATAAACGTGAATGCCGAGATTCCGCCACCGCCGAGCTTCTACCGCGAGCCGCTGTCCGTTGGGACACTGCGGCCTGTGTCGCGGTTTAATCTGGCCCCGCTTGCTGGCTATACCAACCTTCCATTTCGTCTCTCCATCCGCGAAATCGGCGGCGTTGGTCTCTGCACCACCGACCTCGTCAACGCCCGCGCAATTCTCGAAGGCATCAAAAAGACGATGGAATTGCTCGCCACCACTCCGGCTGAGCGACCGCTGATTGTGCAAATCTTTGGGGGCAAGACCGATGACTTGACCTGTGCCGCGAAGTGGCTTATCGAGCGCGGTTTAGCAGATGGCATCGATATCAACATGGGCTGCCCCGTTCGCAAGGTTGTCAAAACGGGCGGCGGCTCATCCATGCTGTGCGATACCAGCGGAGGAACCGTCGCACTGGTGCGGCAGGTTGTGGAAGCCGTGCCAGTTCCCGTGACCGTGAAGATGCGTTTGGGATGGGATGATGATAACCTCACGGCCCCGTTCTTCGCTCGTGAATTCGAGAAAGTTGGAGTTGCAGCGGTAACCATTCACGGCCGAACTCGCGAACAAGGCTTTTCTGGCGGCGTAAACCATGAGGGGATTCGCCGCGTGGTTGAGGCTGTTGAGCGAATGCCAGTCTTCGGCAATGGCGATGTGCGAACCATTGCCGATGCGGCCCGGATGATCGAGGAAACGGGCTGCCACGGCATCGCCATCGGAAGAGGCGCTCTCGCGGACCCCTGGATCTTTCGTCGGCTCAATAACTGGGTCCAGACGGGGGATCCTGGCCCACGGGGCACCTACACCGAACGATTCGCCTTCATGCGGTTGCACGTCCGCCGATTGGTGGAGTGGAAGGGAAGCGAAAAGTATGGATGTATCCAGTTCCGCAAGATCGCAACATGGTATACTAAAGCATTACGGTTGCCGAAATATGTGCAACAACGCCTCGTGATGTTGTCGAACCTGAACGAGTTTGAGGAACTGATCTCACCCTATGCCGACGCCAGCGCTCCCGAAGGGTGGTCGGAATGGGATACTCATCACGCCCACGTTGCCGTACCCGCCGGACCAATTAGCCATTGGTAAGAGAAAGCAAAGAACCCCGGTCGCTCACGCTCCCGGCTCGCCTTACAATAACAGCCTCGGACAGAGTTGAAGTTTTCCCCAGGCGAGCCGGGAGCGTGAGCGACCGGAGTTTCCTCCCAGGAGAATCCCACCATGACTCCCTTCGACCGCATGAAACTCGCGATGACCCGCAGGCACTTCTTCGCTTCAACCGGCTTTTCGCTGGGAGCGACGGCACTCGCCAGCCTTCAGGCCAAGGCAGCGGGCGACAAGACGGGTCTGCACGCCGCGTTGCCGGAAACGCATTTTCCCGGCAAGTGCAAGCACATCATTTACTTGCACATGGTCGGTGGTCCGGCCCAGATGGATCTCTACGACTACAAGCCCAAAATGGTCGATTACTACGACAAGGATCTCCCGGATTCCATCCGCAAGGGCCAGCGGCTGACCACGATGACCAGCGGGCAATCCCGCTTCCCAATTGCACCCAGCAAGTTCAAATTCACTCAGCAGGGCAAGTGCGGGATGTGGATGACCGAGTTGCTTCCCCACACTGCCAAGATGGCCGATGACATGGTATTCATCCGCTCCATGAACACAGAAGCGATCAATCACGAGCCTGCCATCACCTACATGCAAACCGGCAATCAGGTGACCGGCAAACCGTGCCTAGGAGCCTGGGCAAGCTATGGACTTGGCAGTTTAAACGAAAATCTCCCCACGTTCGTGGTCATGGTCGCCAAGCCGAGCAATCAGGAACAGGTTCAGGCAATCTCTGCCCGACTCTGGCAGTCGGGCTATCTTCCGGGTGAACATGCCGCAGTCTCGTTCCGCAGCGCTGGCGATCCGATTCTCTTCATCAATAACCCACCGGGAGTCTCCCCGGAAGTCCGCCGGACGACTTTGAATGGCCTAAACAAGCTCAATGAGATGAACTTCGATGAACTGGGTGATCCGGAGACGAGAACCCGCATTGCTCAATACGAAATGGCGTATCGAATGCAGGCTAGTGTCCCCGAACTGACCGACATGAACACGGAACCGGAAAAAGTGTTGTCGCTTTATGGTCCCGATGTGAAGAAACCAGGCACGTTCGCGAACACGGCTCTGCTTGCTCGTCGGTTGGTTGAACGTGGGGTGCGATTTGTGCAGGTGTACCACAACAACTGGGACCACCACGGAAACCTTGCTGGCCGGATGCCGGATCAGTGTCGGGATGTCGATCAACCGTGCTGGGCGCTGATTCAGGATTTGAAGCGGAAGGGGCTATTCGACAGCACGCTCGTGATCTGGGGCGGCGAATTCGGCCGGACGATCTACAGCCAGGGCGGCCTGTCGAAGACGAACTACGGGCGGGATCACCATCCACGCTGCTTCACGATGTGGATGGCGGGCGGCGGCAGCAAGGGCGGCACAATTTACGGCGAAACCGATGATTTCAGCTACAACATCGTGAAGGATCCCGTTCACATCCGGGACTTCCACGCCACCGTCCTCCAACTCATGGGAATCGACCACCAACGATTCACCTACCGCTATCAGGGGCTCGATCAGCGGCTCACAGGAGTCGAAAAGGCCAACGTCATTAAGGAAATGGTAAGTTGATTTGACACTTCCCGCTGGATGCGACAGTTGGTATTAAGATTATCAGCAGTTGAGAAAGTAAAGTATTTACCCCGAAGGGGTTTTTAATCTCAAAGCCCAGGGTTGCAAGGCTTGGCGAGCTACCCTGGGTACAGAGCCACCCCTCTGATCTACCCCGATAGTGGTTGCATCACGAGGAAGTTTGATGCAAGGCCTTCGGCGTAGATCATCGTGGTGCGGATTGACCCAGGGTAGCTCGCCAAGCCTCGCAACCCTGGGCTTTGAGATACAACGCCTTCGGCGTAGAACTCCAACCCCTTGGAAACCTGCCGCATCCCGCGAGAAGTGCCGTTGATTTCTTTAGGTTCTCCGGCAAGTCCTCTGCTCGTGCGAACGATAAGGCAAAGTCAGTAGCAGGCACACTCTCGTGTGCCTGCTACTTTTCTCATCATTCAAAAAATCAAGTACGCGTAAGTCATTTCCCGCCATTCGCCTCAAGCTTCATAATCCGCAGACGGACAGGCAAAGGGCGATAATCTGCGCTATAATGTGCGAGTGTTGAGATTATTGCGCCGACGGTTCCGAGAGCACAAGGCAATTTCGCACAAGTTGAGTCGTCAGCCGCATTGCGTCAGTGGATGTCGGATGTTAAGGTATCCTCATCCGTTAGTCGTTGCGAATTCCAGGGTCGGATTCCAAGTTGTAGACAAACGCCAGCCGGTGAAGGCACAGAACGAAATGTGATGAACCTTCCCTAACTGGAAACTTGGAACCTGGAGCGACCGATTATCGCCACTTCTCCCGTTTCCTTTCCCCCAACCGCCAACTCCGGTATGTCTTTCAATTTCGATGCAACCGGGATCGGGCAATTCGCCATCCGGCTCGGGCTGGTAACCGAAGAACAGTCTCGCGAGTGCCTCCACGAACTCGAAGACAGGAAAGCCCCAGGTGCGGACATGATCCGACTCCTGGAGCGAAAGCGTTATCTCACCCCCTGGCAGAGCAGCAAGTTGAAAAAGGGCGACACTGACGGTTACTTCCTTGGCGGCTACCGGTTGCTCTACAAAATCGCATCCGGGAGCTTTGGCCGCGTTTATCGTGGCGACGATCAACGAACTGGCCAGGTTGTAGCAATCAAGGTGCTACGCAACAAATGGACGATGGACAAGCAGAAGGTGGAGTTGTTCCAGCGTGAAGGCAAGCTGGGAATGAGCATCCGGCATCCGAATATTGTTTCTGTCCTTGCGGTCAGTCAGGACAACGTTACGAATCAATTTTTCCTCGTCATGGAGTTTATCGAGGGGGGCAACCTTCGGGATCTCCTCCAGATTCGCCGACCGCTCGGGACCGATGAGGCTCTTCGGATCATGGAGGAATGTACTCAGGGGCTGGCCTACTCACACGCCCGCGGACTTACACACCGGGATATCAAGCCGACCAACATCCTGATTGTGGCTGCCACCATGCAGGCCAAGTTGGTGGACTTCGGGCTGGCCGAGATCAGTGCTGGCTCGAGCGTCCACCTGCAACGGCAACAAGAACGGGATGAGGATGTCGCGGTGGATCGCACCGTCGATTACGCTGGGTTGGAAAAGGCCACTAACCAGAAGCCGGGAGATGTCCGCACCGACATTTATTTCCTCGGATCGGTTCTGTACGAATGTCTGACCGGTCACCCCCTGATGCCGGTGACCAGGGATCGACAGGCTCGGATGCAAGCCCGCCGGTATCAGGAGGTCGAGGAGACACTGCAAAAGACTGGCCCGGCCTATGGGCTCAAACCGCCCGTCATGGCCTTGATAGCCAAAATGGTGGCGTATGAGCCGGGCTCGCGATTCCAGACCCCAACTCAACTCGTCGAAGCCATCCAGACGTGTCGAGCCACTCTTCAGGAAGTGCAACGGTCGGCAAACCCCCGGACTCCCGCTGGCCAGAAGACCGTGTTTGCACTGGAGGCAAAAGAGGCACTCAAGGACCACATCCGGGACAAGTTCAAGGAACGTGGTTATCGGGTTCTCATGTCGAGCGACCCGGAACAGGCACTGAAGCGGTATCAGGAGCAACCCTATCACGCGCTGGTGGTTAACGCGGGGTCGATCGGTAAGGAGGGCATTCGCATATTCAATCGGGTTCTCCGGGAATCCGATGCGGAACAACTGGATCTGGCGGCGGTACTGATCCTGGATCGCAAGCAATCCGACTGGGCTTCGGATGCCATTTCTCATGCCCGTGGGGCCGTATTATTCTTACCGCTGAAGATGAAGGACTTGATCGACAGGGTCGAGGAATTGACCCCCGTCTTGAAGCCCCAGGACAACGAAAAAGATGAGTGAACGGATGAACCCTCAAGGTTGACGTGCCGCCCAGTGTACGAAGCAATTTTCATCGCAAATTGGGCGTGTCGGACACATTTGTCTTCATGTCTTAAAATCAGCAAAATCTGCATATCAATGTCTTCCGAATAATCTGCGGATCGAATGATTCTCCCAACTCCGAACGATTATCCACCTTCAACTCCTCGGGAATTTGGTCTTTTCTGGTTCCGCTTGCTCATTTCTCCCGCAATCGCTATACACCCGGCACACTGAAACCCGACCCCAGGGTTCCTCATGCCTTTGCCGGTGGCTTTGAGCTTGACCGATGTCCGCGTCCGATACGGTCCCCGGATCGCTGTCGATGGCGTATCGCTCGAAGTACGGCGGGGCGAGATCGTCGGATTGCTGGGACCGAACGGTTCGGGCAAAAGTACCGTTCTGGCGGTTGCAGCCGGAGTCCTCGATCCGCTTGAAGGATCGGTCACCATTGAAGGTATCGATCGTGCTACTGACCCGCTTGGATTCGCTCACCGGGTGGGGTTGGTGCCCCAGGAGTGCGGACTTTACGACGAGTTGACCGCCGCTGACAATCTGACCTTCTTTGGAAAGCTTTATGGCCTTTCCGGATCCGATCTTCGCCGAAGAGTTGCTCGGGTGTTGAGCCGGGTTCGACTGACGGATCGGGCACCGCACCGGATCGACACGTTCTCCGGAGGAATGAAGCAGCGGTTGAACCTCGCGGTGGCCCTGATCCACGATCCGCTGGTGTTATTGCTCGATGAACCGACAGCAGCTCTCGACCCGGCCAGTCGCGATGCCTTCTTCGCAGACTTGACACACCTCCGGGATGATGGGCATGCGGTACTGCTGTCCACGCATCACCTCGATGAAGCCGAGCTGGGATGCGATCGGGTCGCCGTTCTGAACCACGGCAAGCTTATGGCTTGCGGGAAGCCATGCGACCTGCTTCGTTGCCATGCGGCCGACCGACCAGTGCTATACGGTCATCTCCGCATTCGTCCCCCGAAGTTTCTGGAGCGGGCGATTCGTGGGCGGCTTGGCCCGGGTGTGGAACTCGAAGTGACCGGTCGCCGCCTCCGCCTCACGGCCACGACAGCCGAAGACCTGGGTCGGGCACTCGCTTCACTCCTGGCCGAAGGTCTTGAGTTGGAAGCCTATCGTACCCCAGCCGGGACGTTGGAACGTGTATTGCGCAATGAGGGTTCAGACACGGAAGTCTACGAAGAATGGCAGCATGACAGGGGGAGTGAGTAAGAACGCGGAGTGCTGAGTGAAGAAGCAAGAACCTGTGATGTCTTCGTTTCTTCCTCTCCTCCCTCTGCGCTTTCGAGAACGACTCCTGGATTTCGCCACCGGATGCACCAATGCCACGCACCGCCTACCTGAGTACGATCCTGACCCTCACGGGCAAGGATTGGCGTCTGTTCTGGGCCGACCGACGTGCCGCAGTATTGTGTTTCCTCGTGCCCATCGTCCTGGCTTCCGCTTTCGGAATGATTTTCCATCGCCCGGTCGTGGACTCATCGACAACTCCCATGAGTCTCCCGGTTCTCCTCGTGGTTGAAGATGAGGGACCGTTCACTGCGCAAGTTGCCGAGGACCTACTTACAACACCGCGACTGGATGCGAAAGCAACAACGCGATCCCAGGCCATGGACGCAGTTATGGAGCATCAGCCAGGTATTGCGATCGTTCTGCCGCATGGGTTTGAACAACTCAAGGACTGGCGACCAGGGCAAGCTGACAAGCCGACCATCCAGATCCTGCACCATCCGACAACCGGGGCGGAACGGCAGTGGGCGGAAGGTGTGGTCACCGAAGTCATCATGAAACGACTGGCCCGCGAAAAACTCGGCGGATTTCTGAACGGAAAGGATGAAGCCGCTCTCACTACGCCCTTTCGTGTGGATGCCGCAGTGATATCCACTCGGATCGATTCGCGTTTCAATGCCTACTCGCACAGCTTTTGTGGGATGACATTGCAGTATCTGCTGTTTTGGGGCATGGAAAGTGGGTTGCTTTTCTTGCGCGAACGGCAACGTGGTGTCTGGTGTCGGTTGCGCGCTGCTCCCATCTCGCTTGGTTGTGTGCTGACTGCAAAAGCGCTGGCAACGGCCATCATTGCTCTACTTCAAGTCCTCGTCACATTCGGGTTTGGCTATCTGGTATTTGGGGTGACGGTGACAGGTTCCATGATCGGCTTCACCCTGCTGGCTCTGGCGGCGTGCGCGTTGGCTGCGGCAACGGGCTTGTTGGTCGCTGCAATCGGTGGTACAGAAGCTCGGGCCAGGAGTGTCAGTATCCTGGTGATCCTGGGTGTCTCGATGCTCGGTGGACTCTGGATGCCAGCGTTTCTGCTCCCCGAATGGGTGCGTGAGGCATCCTTGTCGCTCCCAACAGCATGGGCGATGCGCGGTTTCGGTGCCGTGACGTGGCAAGGGCTTGGCATCAGGTCCGTGCTTCCTTGCGTGTTCGCCGTCGCTGCGTTCGCCGGGGTCTTCCTGACTGTCGCCATCGTGTGCCTCAAACGATCCGAGGGACGATTGAGGAGGGGATTCGGATGAAGGATTTCAAGACCGACTTGGGAAAATAGTGCCATGAATGATTCAGCGATGAATCGCAGCGCGGAAGGTGGGTCACCGGAGTGGCATCCGGGATCAGTGAAATCCCCATCGTCGCTGCTCCGAACCGCTTTCTTTGGTCTGCTCGCAATCGCGGCGATTGGTATTGCCGCCGCCAGCGCTTATCTGGTTGTGATCCGGGCAATTGGAGTGGCAATAGCCCAACAGCCTGCTCCCATGCGAGGCAATCCTCAACCCGTGGAGTTGGTTCTGGAAGATCAGTTTGACCGGAAGGCCGATCTGGGTGACCTTCGCGGACAGGTGGTGATCCTGGTGTATGGCGATAAAGCGGCGACCGACAAATGCCGCAAGCTTGGGGAGTCGTTGCACATCTGCTGGCACCCAGATGCCAAGGGTCAGCCGCCCATGAAGGCTCGAACCGCCCCAGTCATGCCCCTTGAAAACCTGAAGCCAGGACAGGTTTCCACAGACGTCGTTGTGGTTCCAGTGGCATGCTGCGGGAAGCCGCCAAGTCTAATCCGTGGAGTGATTCGCAGTGAGATTGCCAAGGAGTCTCCAGATGTTGTCGTCTGGCTCGATTTCGCGGACAAACTGAAGGGTATGTCCGGTCTGACCGCTGGTGAGCCCAATCTGCTGCTGTTCGATGCCGCTGGACGCCTCAAGATGAAGATCAACGGAACCCCGGACCAACTGACAATGGACAGGCTCGTGAAAGCCGTTCAGGGATTGCGGTATGAGGCGGTTAAGTAAGTCGTGGGTTGGTGGTTGTTGATTGGATGTTGGTTGTTGGAAGTAATTCGGACTCCGTTTTCCGGTACTTGGCGATAACCGGAGACCGAACTCCTTCTCGCAACCACCAACCACCAACTAACTTTTCTGCATCAATCGGGCGGTCACGGCAGTCCACACATCATCGATCACCTTCTGGGCAGTCCCCTGGAGTAACCCTTTCGGAACTGCCTTGAGCAAGCCGGTCACTTCGGTCAGTTCGCCGGTCCAGTGTACGAGCGTGCCGCCTCCTTCTCCTTCCTTGAAAATCAGTGTCGTGGTGACAGTACTGCTCGCCCCGAGTGTTTTGGTACACACCTTGAAGGCAACCGACTTGCCGGGTTCCCTTGCGGTGGCGGTCATTTCCGCGTTCAGCCCACCTGTCAGGAACGATAGCTTCGGACGGAGTTTCCAGGTGACCTTGTCCGGGGTCGCCTCGGTGATCTCCGAGTCCGGCAAACAGTTCACCAAAAAACCAGCATCCGACAACTTCAGCGAGACTTCAGCAACGGGGAGAGAAAACGATTTATCGCCTTCAAATTGGATCATGGCTGACTCGCGAAGAGTGTGGATGTAATGTCGTGGTAACTGGTTGGCTGATACTCTATCTTACGCTGGATTGCTCACAACGCAGGTGTCAGCTCCGGTCGAAGAAACGGACAAGCTGGAGGTGATCAGTGTGGGGGTAGGAAAGGAGTAGCAATCCGATCGGCACCCACCGACTTTAAACAATCCTCCACAAAGACCTGGAGCCGATGGCGATAATCTTCTGGATCACACTGGCGAATGTTGTAGTGGACGGCTCCCTTGACCCACCAGTGTCGTTTGGGACCAGTATAAGCGTCATAAAGTTCCTGACCTTCAGCACAGGGGACGAGCCGATCTTCCTGACCATGACAGAAGAAAATCGGGACCGTGAGTCCATCGAGACGATTGACAGGGCTGAGTGAAGGTACCCAGCATCCACAATCAACCTAGCCGAGTACGTGGTATCCCTCTACCAGCGGCCATCGCAGCAGACTCGGCATCCAGGTGAACTGGTACTCGACCGTGCTGGTGAGCCGGCTGAAGGCCGCTTCACTCCAGACCCCACAGATATCCGAAATCTGGGGGAGAGCTTGTAGTATTACTGCTGCTCCCAAGGATATTCCCATGAGGAAAAGCGGTTGGTCAGGAAACCGCGCGCGGCAGTATCGCACGGCTGCCACGAGATCGTCCACTTCGCGGTCGCCGAAGGTTGATGTATGACCCGCGCTATCGCCATGCCCACGAAAATCGAAGGCCAGGATGTTGAGTCCGAGAGAGTGCAGTGTCGTGAACTGCACGGCACCTTGTCCGCGATTGCGGCCATGGCCGTGGCAATAGATGACGTTACCCCGAGCCGATGGGTGCGGGATCAGCCAGGCGGCCAGTTGCGTGCTATCGCGGCTGGGAAAGCGGACATCCTCGAACGCCAAGCCCAAAGCCGTCGGCGTGCGTTTCGGCACTGTGTGCATCGGATGAAGAGTTGCCTGCCAGGGAGCGAGCAAAGCAAGCAAGAACAACACAACACCCCATCGCGCCCTATCGATCGAGCGGCAAATCCGTTCCAGAAGCAGGCCTGCCAGGCAAACCATGAATCCCCAGTAAACGGCTTCCTGAAGTGGCACACAGCCAGGCCGCAGCAGATAAGCCGCCACCGCTCCCCCGAGAAAGGAACCGACGCGAATTGTGAGTTCCCGACGCCATGCAAGCGGTGACCAAGACAAAAGATGAAAGAGGTACTTGTCAAGGAGAAAAACCAGTCCGAGACCGGTCAGCAGAAGCCACTCACGGAGTAAGTGGCGCGATAGGCCAACAGCAGGATAGTGAGGTGACCGAGCCATCCGAGTAGTTGGTTCATGGCATCCTGCCCCGGAGAAGTTAAAAGCGGTCCCCTCACGTTGGCGGAAAATAACGAGATGGGGCAAGACCCACAAGCTCAGGCGAGTGATGTAACGGCCGTGCTGCTATTTCATACGCTCCCAGACCCTCGGCGAAATGAAACAAGCCATCGAAGACTGGATGGACGACCTCGTCTGTATTGCAGCAATTCTTGTGTAAAATGCAGTCATGACCGACCACGATGCGTTCCTCGCTGCGATCTGTGAAAACCCCGATGATGATACGCCGCGACTCGTCTTCGCGGACTGGCTTGAAGAACGGTATCAACCCGAACGAGCTGCATTCGTGCGAGCGCAAATCGAACTCGCTCGAACACCCGTGTGGGAGCCGTTCGCAGTTCTGTGCAAATGGCGGCAAACCGATTGGCTTACCGGCAATCCGTTCCGGAACACTCTGCCAGCCGTGGATGGATTTCACATCGAGTGGCACCCGGAAGCGTTTCGCAGAGGGTTTGGGTGGCGGCTCAATGTCCGATCGCAGCTTGTCTGGGAGCAGATGGGACCGCAACTCCTCGATCGTGTTCCTCTGGGAGAAATGCACCTGTGGGGAGCCGCCACACTCGACGACTGGAGACGCTTTGCTGCCTCATCCGTGGTGCGTCAACTCCGACGAGTGCATTTTATGTCGAGCCCAATCGAGCCACTCCGGGCGCTGCGAGAAAACGCGGAAGAAGCCCTTGGGATCACCGATCTGTTCTTCGATCGAGCGAGCGGAGCCGGGATGCCGGAAGTCATGGAAGACCTGCTGGCGTCTCCACTGGGTCAGGTTCTCCGCGGGCTGCATTTCCGCGTGGGTTACGAATCGCTCGCTCTTTTGATGGATATGCTCGGTGCGGCCAACAAGCTCGCGCGATTGTCTTTCACGACGATGGGTTTAACGAACGATTTAATCCGCAGGTTGACCGCAACAAAGGCTTTACAGCATCTCAAGGAATTGCATTTGCGCAGCGAATATTCGCTGGGCAATGAAGGAGTTTTCGCTCTGGCAGTTGATCTCCCGCCTGGACTCCAGGATCTGACGTGTTCTTATGTCGGGGTTAAGGCCGATGGAGTGGAAGCACTCGCACGGGCCGAACAACTCACCAGTTTGCGGCGACTCAATTTAAGCCAGAACCAACTTTCGCCACGAGCAGCGAAGGTTCTCGCAGCATCGCGGTCGTTGGTTGGGTTGCGTTCTTTGATTCTGAACAAGTGTCGCCTGGGAGACAAAGGTGTGCGGCATCTGATACGGTCGAAGTTCTGGCGGAATCTGGTGGAACTGGATTTACGGGATAACCCGATCTCTCGTGCTGGGGTTGCGTACTTGCTGGATGCTGCGATACCGCCAGACCTGACAGCCCTTGTCCTGGACTACGAGCAAATCGGTACAGCATCACAGAACGAGTTGCGGAAGAAATATAGAGAACGGCTGGTGTTATCTCACGTTACAGAACCGTGAAATCGTTCTTCATCATTACGGGGAAACATCGATCAAAGGCGAACGCAGCGCTCGCAATATTGGTTTTCCCGAATGACGAAGAACGATCAAAATCACTTCGCAAATGGCGATTTTCCCCCTGGCTTTACCAGTGTGATCTTCACAGTTGGCCGCTTACCGTTTAATCGTGGCGGCGTTCCGTTTGCCGATCCATTCGCGGTCGGTGCGGCTGGAGGAGTCGAGCCAAAGGCAGGCAGTGCGGTTGTGCCAGCACTGGATGGTTGTGCTACGGGTGGGGCGACCGTTCCTGACGTGGACTTTGGAGCGCTCGGAGCCACTGGCTTCACGGGTATCGCGGGAGCAACCGGTGTATCGGCTACGATCGCGTCCTCGTCCAGAGAGATGATTTCCTCAACCGGAATTAGCACCTCTTTCGGCTCTATGTTCGCAGCGGCCACAGGAGGTGGTGCCTCATCCGCATCCAGAGAGAAGATTTCCTCAACCGGGATTGGCGCTGCTGCTGTCGGCTGCGGCTTCGCAGCGACAACGGGAGGCGGCGCTTCATCCGCATCCAGAGAGAAAACTTCCTCGATCGGAATGGGTGCCTCAGCGGCCACGGGGGGCGGAGCCGCATCCACATCCAGGGAATCGAGAGAGATGATTTCCTCGGTTGGCTGTGCGGGTTTGGGAGCGGATGCTGGTTTTGCCGGAACCGTGGGCGCTGGCGATTCCTCGACGTCGAGCGAAAAGTACTCGGTGTCCGTTGCCGACGAAGAGGCAGTGACATCGAGAGCGAACATCTTGGTCACTGGATTATCAGGCAGTTGTTCCGCAGTCGCGGGAGCAGTTGCTTCGGGTGTCGGAACGGCATCGAGCGCGAATGAATTGACTGTTTCGACAGCAGCGGCTGGTATGGAGCCCGGCTTCGTATTGGGGACAGGCGGGGTCGCATCGAGCGCGAGATAGTCGCCTGTCTCCACGGCAGAAGTCGGAATGGGTGCGGATGGTGCTGGTGCCGGTTGCGAGATCGGCTGTTCAGGCACAGGTGGAGCGATAGTCGGCTTGGGCGGTTGTATCGCCGGAGCCGGTTCCACGACGGCCTCGATTGGTGCTTCTTCATCCAGAGGAAGGGGTTCCAGTGCAGTCGCAGATGGTGTTGCCGGGACTGCCTGAACCGCACTGGTGGATTGCATAACCGGCGTTGCCGGTGCCGACATCGCTTGCGTGTGAGAATGCTGCGGGGCGGTGACGAACGCCGCCATTGTTTTGTTGCTTGTGTCGGCCACTGCCGGGGCAGCCGATATCACTCCGGCTGGAATATCATCGAGCGGCAAGGGCTCCACGACTTCATCGACCGGGATTACTTCCGCTACAACAATGTCTTCAATGACCTCCGCTGCAACTACATCGTCGGGGAGAACTTCGGCCTCAATAGCCTCAACGACGTCGGCTGAGATCACTTCCGCCGCGACAGGTCGCCGCACTGCCAGCCACTTTGTGGCAACCTTCTCCTGCATGGCCAGAATACCGCCGAGGCTCTTGAAGTGGAGCCGAGCACATCGGTTTCTAACCCCCCGGAGCTGGCTCATCAGTTTGTCCAGCCACACGCCCTTGAGTCCCGACAACGGCGGTTCGGGGACCATCTTCCCATCGAGAATGAAGTCGGCGAGCCGCTCTCCCTCCTCGAAGTTCTTCATTGCCGGGAGGTTGATCTCACGGGCATCCTGGATGATCTTCTTGAGTCCCTTCCAGGCTGCCCGGAAATCCGCGATGATCTCGGCCACGAAATCGTTGGTTATCCTGTTTGGGTTTCTGGTGGTAATCGCTCGGAAGGCGGCTTCAGCATTGGCAAGATTGCTCCTCGCCTCCTTAAACAACCGCTGCACTTCCACCTGGAACTTATAACGCTCGACGAGTTCAAGCTTCATGTCCTGATCGACCGCGATAGCCATCTGGATGTGGAGCAGATAGACGCGCCGGTCGAATGTTTTAAACCACTCCCAGTTTGTATCCTGCTTCTTCGCGATCTCGTCAATCAACCTCTTCATCTTGGAGGACGGCCTCCCCACGATGTTGCTCTGCCGGGACTCCATTTCCTTATTCAGATCGGCAAATTCCTCGGCGTGTTCACGGCATCCCTCGTAGAGCTTGTCGTACACCTTCTCCATGCGCTCCTCGGTCCAAGGAGTGTTGTAGATGATGGTGTTCAGTTCACTCAACTCACCGGGCTCGAGCAAGCGATTGTCGTATGCGCCGTGATATTTAGAGTCGTAGGTTGTCTCGGCGTACTCGTTGTCGATGAACTCTTGAATTTGCAGGGCATCGATCAGTTCGGCATCCTTGGGGATACCGAAAGCCATTCGGTAGAATTTGTAGGTAAGGCGTTCCTTCAGTTCGGCCACGTCATTAAACAGAATCCAGGGCGACCGGTGATCCATCACCGCCGAGACAAACTGTTCCTTGGCATTCTCCTCGCGGTCGGCATCCGGTGGGTGGGTTCGCCACATCGGCGGCGTTTCGTCCTCGTCCTCCATCTCTTCTTCATCGGCATCGAACACCTTGATGGTTTTCCCCGAGGTGAGAGTGGGAAGGGCAGGCGGAAGCCCCAGGTGTTCCTCCTTCTTTTTTCGCCGGACGATTGCTGCCGCCCGATCCTGGTGAAGGTACAAATCGTTCGAGTACTGTTTGTTATCCCGGGCCGGTATGACGAGGTCGTCGATCGCCTGGATGAAGCACTGCATCCCGAATCTGGCTCGAAGCAACCCGTGGGTGGAGGCATCGCTGCCCGCCGCGCTGACGGCCACTTTGTCGGCGTGGAACTCGCGTTCCCGGGACATCGCGCGATCCTGGAGGGCGAACATCTTGTAAATCCAAAGCAGAACCCATCGCCCGCCATCAAGGATCCAACTGACTACAGTCGCGAAGCCTCTGAAGAGAACTCGGATGTCGTTTCCACCGCCTCGGCGAGTTGGACTCTTCTTGCACCACTTGAGTAGCCGATCGAACCAGTCCTCGCCTCGGACCATGTCGCCAATAATCCCCTGGACGACGTTGGTATAACCCCTCGTCTGACCCGACTGGCAGAAATGACCGAATTCGTGAGCCAGCACCGCCTTGAATTCACTGAGGTTCATGCAGTTCACCAGCCCCAGCCCGATCAGCAGATCCCGTTTCGGTTCGACAAAGAGATTGATTAGCGACAGCCGCCGGATGCACGCGGCGTTCACGTCAGGGCTGACATACACTTTGTTGGGGAAAGGAGCCTCAATCTCATCGCACAGAGTCTGAATGAACCCAAATAAAATCGGATGGTCGTCCTCATGAATTTCAACGTATGTGTCCTTGTCCATTGGGTGTCTTTTGAAGAAACCCTTCACAAGGAACAAGAAGAAAACGGTACTGAGTACCAGGCCGACGATCTTGATGAGTGGCCATTTCGCCAGAGTCAGGACGCACCACGTCCCGACCATCGCAAAAAAGACGACCGCGGCGATATAAAAAATCAGAAACACGAAGAGCCCGGCGAGCAGCCTGTTCTCCCGCTTGACATACGATGCCGGGTAGTCTGTGAGCCCTTCAGGAACGTCGGTCGGGCTGGGCGGGTATGGGATTTTCTGAGCGGACATACTATCCTTGGCGGATCAAACCGCCTGCGGGTCAGGATGCGTGTCGTTTGGGTCTCTATCCATCACCAGAACCACGAGGCAGACTACCTGCGTTTCCCTGATGAGTTTGGGGTATGCCACCTCAAAAGGCCAGATCGTCTGAAGGGATGGCAAACCACCAAAATAGAGCTTTACTAGACGATGGCAACGACATTGCCATCTGTCAACCCCGTAGAATCCGCAAACGGAAGAAGGTTACACATTCGCGTTCAATATCGCCAAAACCGTTACGCGAGTTGGAAGCGTATTTGTTAAATCGTTAAATAGTTTTCGACCTTCAAATTAAAGATAGCTTGTGTGATTTCCCTGCGTTTTCACAATAGTTGTCTCAAACTTGGAACTCGGTCAATGAGGAGTCCGGATGCAGCAAATGATTGACTGGGCAGCGGCCCGAGCGCAAATGATTCTCGATCCCACTGTTACCATGTTGAATACCGGGTCGTTTGGGCCGCTTCCGCGCCCGGTATTTGACCGTGCAACAGAACTCCGTTTGCGGCTTGCGGCTGGCCCCACCGATTTTTACGTTCGCCAGGCTTCTCCATTATTGTGGGAATCACGAGAAAGAACGGCTTCTTATCTAGACACCGTTCCCCACCGTTTGATCTTCACTTCCAATGTTTCCGCAGCGATCAATCTCGTGGCGTCCGGGCTTCGTCTTTCAGCTCCAGGCGAAATTCTGATGACGGATCACGAGTATGGAGCGATGGTGTGGTGTTGGCAGCGGGCCGGGCAAAGGCAGGGGCTTGCTGTCAGGACTTTCCCACTGCCGACGATGGCGACGGAGCCCGGTGAGATCGTCGCTGCCGCAATCCGTGCCATTACTCCGAAAACGCGGCTGCTGTTTTTTAGCCATGTCCTTTCCCCAACAGGTCTGGTACTCCCTGCAAAAGAGTTGTGTGCGGAAGCTCGCAAGCGCGGAGTGATTACCGTTGTCGATGGTGCCCATGCGCCTGCAATGATTCCACTTTCACTCAACGACATTGGAGCGGACTTCTATACCGCGAACTTACACAAGTGGCTTCTCGCGCCCAGCGGTGCGGGGTTTCTGGTAATCGGACCAGGAAACGAAGATCGACTCCAGCCGCTACACGTTTCGTGGGGCTATTATCCGGACAAGTATCCGCTCGGAGAGATCACAAAGTCGGTGGGTCCGGACGACCGGGACAATTATGGATCAACGCCGCGGGTGCGGTTTCTGGAGTTCGAGGGTACGCGGGACATTTGCCCGTGGCTGGCACTCCCCGCTGCAATTGACTTCCAGACCGAATTGGGATGGAACAATGTGCGAACCCGGATCGCGGAACTGGCTGCATACACGCGGCAAGCGATTGGGAAAACGGGGTTGAGGCTCGCGACCCCGGCGGTGCCGGGGTTGCACGGTGCGATGACAGCCTTTGAACTCCCGCAGGGTGTGAATGCAGTGAAGTTAAGAAAGGAACTGTGGGATCGACGCATTGAAATCCCGGTGGTCGAACGCCCGGATCGATTGCTTTTGCGTGTGAGCCACCACTTTTACACGACCGAAGCCGAAATCGACCGATTGGCGGAAGTGCTGCCAATGGCTCTAGACGCAGCGATGAAATAAGTGGCTCTAACAAAATAGAGCCGCGCACTGTAGTTAGCAGGCAGAGGGATACTTATTTAAAGGTCAAAACCCGCTAAGCGGTTTCTTAACCGCTTACTGCGTGCGCGGCTCTTTAACCGCTTTCTTCTTCCGCTCGGCAATTTCCTCGGCGAAAAGTGTTCGCACCGTCTTTTTCGCTTTCCAGTCCACGAACCAGGGAAAGAATCGATTCACGAGCAGGAGGAGCTTTCCCTTCAATGTCAGGGTCACATCCGCGCTGCCTCGTTCGGTTGCCTTCAGCACAGCCACAGCCACTTGCTCGCTCGTCATGCCCCGCAGGTGATCGAGTTGCAGTTTCGCCTTCTGTTCCAACATGTTTTGCGAGAAGTTTGTCTGCGTCAGACCAGGGCTGACCACGATCACATCAATCCCATCCTTGGCCAGTTCCGCGCGAATGGCTTCGCTGAACCCAGCAACTGCGAACTTGCTCGATGAATATAGCGATCGCGCTGGAAGTGCCCGCTTGCCAACGACGGATGAGATGTTCACAATCGCCGGTGTGATGCCCAACTTCAGCAACGGCAGGAACGCACGGGTGGTCTCCGTCAGCCCAAAGAAGTTGGTCTCGAAGATCTGTCGGAGGATTTCCGGATCGGAGTCCATGAAGTGCCCGGTGGCTCCGATCCCGGCGTTGTTAATCAGCACATCCAGGCCGCCAAAATGCCCAACGGCAGCATCCACCATTGCTTGCCGATCTTCCGGACGGGTCACATCCGCTTTCACTGTTTCGATGATGCCGTTGGCCTTACGAAGCTCAGCAGACAGCTCATCGAGCAGCTGTTGCGAACGGGCCGCAGCCAACACCTTGCTCCCGCGCCGCGCGGCCTCCACCACCAGCGCACGGCCAATGCCCTGCGAAGCCCCCGTAACCAGTATTCGTAATCCGGCTAGCCTTCGCCGCGACATGATGACCTCCGACTCGTGTTCTTCCTGTTTTACCAATCTCAGACGCCAGGTGCGATCCTGTGGGGTAACATGACTCCGATAACCAGGGGGGGTTGGAATGGCTGTAACGGTTTTCGCGAACGGGATTCTCGTCCTACCCAATGCTTTGCTCCGTGGGGCGTATCTGGCAATTGAACGCGGACGAATCACCACCGTTTGCTGGGAACGCCCCAAAGGTGATGAGACGATCGACCTGGGTGGTCAATATCTTGCGCCTGGGTTTGTCGATCTGCATGTTCATGGCGGAGATGGTGCCGACTTCATGGATGGCACTGACAAAGCCTTCCAGACAGTCTGTCGATGTCATCTTCGGCATGGGACCACAAGTCTCACTCCCACGAGTACCGTTGCAAGACTGGATCAATACATGCGATTCCTCGAACTCTGCGGCGATCTGCTGGGCGAAGTCCCGGGCGGCGCACGGATTATCGGGGCGCATTTTTACGGACCTTATTTTGCTCGACCGGCCCGTGGATGCCACCCGGACCAGGATTTCCTCACCCCATCGCCCGAAAACGCCACTCAATTCACCACTCTTGCGGGAAAGATGCCGCTTGTTATTACTGTTGCCCCGGAGATTGAGGGCGCGGAGTGGCTGGTGCGTACTTATGCCTCGCGGGGGGTGATATTCAACGCCGGGCATAGCTATGCCACCTTCCCTCAAGTAGAAGCTGCGGTGGAATGGGGTGTGCGGCACATCGATCATCTGTTTTGCGCGATGTCCGATCGAGCGCGACTTCGACAAGCGCAGACGTTTCCCATGCGGGCGGGTGTGATGGAGGCAACGCTGTACTTCGATCAACTCACGACCGAGGTGATCGCCGATGGCAAACACCTGACGCCGGAGTTACTGCGGCTGGCTTACAAGGTGAAGGGACCAGATCGGCTTGCTCTTGTGACCGATTCCATGCGCGCGGTCGATCTTCCGGATGGCGAATACTGGTTCGGTGCGGAAGGGACAGGCGAACGTATCCGAAAGAAGGATGGAGTGGGAGTGACGCTGGAGGGTACTGCTCTTGCATCGGGTGTGATGGGGATGGATCACTGCGTTCGGACGATGCACGGCATGGCTGGTGTTCCACTTCAGAAGGCAATCCGGATGGCAAGCCTGACTCCTGCCCGGATTCTCGGTGTTGAGAAGGATGTCGGCAGTCTGGAAGTGGGGAAACGAGCCGACCTACTCGTGCTGGATGAGGCGTTGAACGTGAAACAGGTGTTTGTTGGTGGGCAACGGATGGTGTGATGGAAGCTCGGAATGGAGAATGAAAGCCCGGTTTTGTAGGGTGGGTCGAGGCTTTGCGAGCCCCACCATTATTTTCTGGAGTGGTATTGGTGGGGCTCGGTCGCAAAGCCGACCTTGACCCACCCTACAAAACCGGACTTCTGCTCCGCGCTCCCCAAATCAGTCGGAAATGTTGGCCAGGTAGTCTTCGTACTTCTTGCGAGAAGAGAACTCATCTTCCATGAGCTTCTTCTGCTTGGTCGTCAGGGCGTCGATTTCTTTCTCCTGGTCGGAGAGCTTCTTCAGGTAGGTCTGGTAAACCTCGGCTTCCTTCGGTGTCTCACGCAGGTTCTTACGAATCCGATCCTGGTCGGCGTTCAGACGATTCAGATCAGCCACCACCTGACTCAGCTCCCGTTGAGTCACATCCCAGGTTCCTTTCAGAGTCAACGCCGCGGTCAGTTTCTGCTTGAGTTCGGGGCTGGCTTCCGCAAGGCTGATGAAGTAACGAATCTGACCTTCCTGGCTGTTTGTCAACGTCACACCACTTGCAATATCTCTCTCTTCCTTCACCGTGAAGGTCTTGGTCTCACCTGCCTTCACAGGTGTCTGAAAGCGGAAGAGTTCGGGTGTGTCTTCGACTGGCTTTTCCGTGTCCACCAGCTTGAACTGCTGATTGGTCCGGTTGGGATGCTCGATCAAGAGTGTGCGATCGGTCTGGCTGCGGTTGATGATCCGGTACTTCTTTTCCTCGGACAACTTCGTGTGCGTATAGATGATGCCACGCACAGCTTTCACGCTGGTGATCTTCTGGTTGCCGGGGCCGTTCTGAGGATCGACTTCCGTACCCAGGTCGATGGCATAAGAGACGAGTCGTTCTTCGTTGGGTTGAACGTCGAGAACGCGGGTGTCGCCTGCGTAAACACTGCCCTCGAAGACGGTGATTGGTCCCTGGTTCAGGTGGGCTCCGCTTGTGTTCTTGAACTTCAGGCCAAGCAACGGGTGCGTCTTCTGCACGTTCTGGTTGTAGATCGAGACTTTCTGCCCTTCGACATCCTTGCCCACGATGGGCAGCATGGCGCTCTTCTGACGAGCGAGTGAAACCGGGTGGTCAATGGTGTACTGGAAGAAATCGCCCAACGCACCCGCTGTTGCGGCATTGCCCACACTGCTAGTGGCGAGCCGACGCCCCATTTCCGCAGCAGATTCCTTCGCGAATTTCCCATCGGAATCATCAGCAAAGGTTCGCTTCAGCAACTCCGACTCGGGCCTCGCTTTCGCTGCACCTTTCCCGCCCATAGCACCAGCGGCTCGCAACCGGACTTCTTTCTCAGGCATATCCTTTGTCAACTCTTCGAGTTGCTTGCTTTCCCCGTTAGCAACGCCATCACCCCGCGCATTGAATCCTCCGCGATAGGTAACCGGTCGGAGTGAAGCAAAGAGTTCGGGCTCAACCGTGGGTCGATCTACGTATAGCGGGTTGTAAAGGTCCATCTTGAAGCTGATCGGACGACCGCTGATCAGCGCCATCTTCACGCCAGCCCAGTCCTCATCGGTGGGGTTCTCGACCATCGCCCAACCTTGCAAATAGGGCTTTTCCTTGTCGGCAAGAACAAGTCGATAGCTCGTCTTCCAAATCGGGGCCTCGATTACATAGCCCACCTGAACCTTCCGCTTCCCCTCTCCGGCGAAGTGCAACTGAACCGACTTCTTTTGACTATCGTGACTGAGCGCGAGGACATCCAGAGCGCGGCGGAACTCCGATTCAATCACCGGATTGGCAAACTTCAACTGCTGAATTTCCGGCAGCTTCACACTCCGAAGACCCTCAGCACACCACATATTCAACACTTCAACATCAACCGTCGTGTTCCCCTTCGCTTCCTTCTGGTGTTCCACGCCAACAATTACTCCCGAAAGCTTCCCAGGTTGATTGGTAGCCCCCGGGGTGAGAACCACATCGACCCGTTCGCCACGCATCTGGGAGACGATTCCCGCGAATGTGGGATTACTGTTCAGGTTGATGGCAAACGAAGAGAGTGTGCGGGAAATGGGCTCGCGACTGTCATAGGAAACCGCTGCAATCCGTCCGTTGTCGAAGTCTTCGAGAACCATGCTCTTGAGCAGGTCGTTGATGTCCTGCTCCGGGAATGTCAGATCGACCCTGGCATCATCCATCACTTCGCCCGAACGGCTGAAGTAGCCAACACCGCTGTTGAACAACACGACGCGGGTGATTGGCAGCGATACCGCTGGCTTCACATCTTGCTTGGCGACTCCATCGGCCGCACCCAGCAGCGTGTCCGCTCCCACACCCAATGTCACACCCAAACCCACTGCCCCTGCCACCGGTGCCACCAACAGCCACTTCGTTGCCATCAGAAACCCTCCAAGGATTAAGCCCACAGCGGGGCGGGAAAGGCGATGTGCGTCACGGCCCTTGTAATACCTATCTGACGGGAACCTGTGGGCGAAAGTTTTGCGCAATCTGCTTTGTTACATTTCTTCAAATGACGGCGGTTGTCGCCAAGATCAATGAGGGAAACGAATACGAGCCGTCACCTCCCTAGACTCGGACAGAAAGGAGATGAGGTTTGTCTGCTGGCCCTGCGACACAATCCAGGCAACAAGCAAGTGTACTTGAGACATCGTCCCTCGGTTCCATACCTCCATCGGCACGATACCCAGATCTTGGCTTCCTTGGCAGTGATCTTGCCCCATTACCGACGGCCAGTGTAAGCAGCGATGCTTTCCGAGCCCATCAGAGCAATGCCGATTCCGGTACTTACTCCAAGCCGAACGAGCATTTCCAGCACTGCCAGAATCGCCACACCTGTGCTGAGATAGCGTAGCATTGCCAGACCACCAAATACGAGCCCGATGAGTCCAAGGACGGCTCCGATCAGAAACAGCACACCCAGGACCGCACGCGCCCAGTCATGCCGCATATACAAGAATGCGAGCAGGACAGCGCTCAGGCTAAAGCTTCCCAGCATCCACGTCAGGCTGATCATCCTGCTCCGACGAAGGGCATCTTGCACTTCCTTGCCACCCACCACTTTATCAAACTCTTTTTCCCACTTTTGCTCGAAATCCTTGGGCATGTCTTTCCCAAGTTTCTGATAAGCCTCCTGGGTCTGTTTCTTGGCCATTTCCATGGGATCGGGGGCTGCCAAGTAATTGATCAGACTCACCAGATGCATGCCCAAGACAATGCAACAGATGATAATGACGAATGTCTTCCCTTGGCTAACCGCCGGGTTCTTGTGGCGGACCCGAGACCGGGACCGCTTCTTCTTCTCGGGTGGCTTAATCGTGGGGGCGGCTGGCGT